>RCNF010000278.1_pt1 | contig 25582 bp, 26 predicted proteins | sample 2041311 | NCBI WGS metagenome assembly RCNF01 (sample SAMN09708228, study PRJNA481090) | Marine sediment metagenome, whole genome shotgun sequencing project. | biome: marine sediment; feature: ocean; material: sediment; isolation source: Sewage treatment plant 2 marine sediment (STP2) ... | reverse complement strand
CATTGCCATCTTTCTGGGGCAGCGGCGCAACCACACAACCCCGCCACACAACCCGGGCTTCGTCATGATCGGCGCTGCCATGTTGTGGGTCGGCTGGTTTGGTTTCAACGGCGGATCGCAACTTGCTGCAGATGGTGGCGCGGCGATGGCCTTGACCGTCACGCATATCTCAGCGGCGACGGCTTCGCTGTCTTGGGCGCTGTGGGAGCGGATCAAATTTGGCAAAGCCTCACTGGTGGGCATGGTCACCGGCACAATAGCAGGTCTAGCCTCGATCACACCTGCCAGCGGTTTTGTTGGCCCGGTAGAGGCAATGGTTATCGGCGCGGTCGCAGGTGTCTTGTGTCAGGAAGCAGTCACCTTCATCCGCAATACAGTCAAGATCGACGATACGCTCGACGTGTTTGCCGTACACGGGGTTGGCGGTATCTTTGGAACCGTCATGATTGCGGTTTTTGGCGCAGGCACATGGCTTGCGCAACTGGGAAGTCTGGCCATCGTGGGTGTGTACACAGTGGTAGTAACCGTCGTTCTGGTAAAACTTGTGGCGCTTGTCACGCCCTTGCGAGTCGATGCCGAGACCGAAACCAACGGTCTGGATCTCGCGGTGCATGGTGAACGCGCCTACGACATGACCAGCTACTGGATATGGCAACACCAACGGGCCCTTCGGGGCCCGTTTTTATGCCGGCATGAGTTTGGTTAACGCCGCAAGGTCGCCCTCACATTGTAGCTGCTCCCACACCTGAATTGCCTTTGTGTCCCCGATCAACGCTGCAGCTTTGGCGCGCACCCGTTTGCGCCGCGCGGCAACGTCCATCGGTGTCAGCAGATCAAGACGGGCTGTTGCCTCAGAACCGTCCGGAAGCGAGACGATAAGCACCGCCTCTGTTTCCGTCAGGGTGTCGTCACCAACAACCAAAACCCGGCCCCGCAAGGCCTGAATGTCGGGGTCGGCGCACATGCTTGCGCTGTAACTCTCTAATTTTGCAGTGTCATACCCCAGCAGGCTCATCGGCAAAACGGTTGCATAGCTGAATTTAGCCCCCAGTCCGGTAGATGGCGCGGACTGATTGCACACGCTGAGCCAGCGCGGATGCGTGGCCACATGTATCTTTGCAATGTCTACGACATTCACTGGCTTAAGCGTTTCCAGTGCTTCTAGGGCGGCATGTAATCCATGGCAGCAGGCATGGAATTTGTGACTTACGCTTTCAAATAACCAAATGTCACCCAGACCATTAAGCGCTGTGACATCTGCGACGCCATGATGGGTCGCTGCGAACCCGAACTCCCCCTCCATCGCGCTTGGGTTTGCATCAAATCCGGCAGCAATCAATTGTGCAACCTCAACGCCACAGGCCGCAGCCTGTCCGGCATTATAAGGTTTGCCCATGGTACCAAACTGGGCCTTCAGCCCGGCAGCATGCGTTGCGGCCAGTCCAAGTGCCTGTTCCATCTGCGCCTGATCTAGACTCAACAGTCGCCCGGCCGCTACCGCAGCGCCAAAAGCGCCTGCAGTTGCTGTCTGATGAAACCCAACCTGATAGTGCACGCGTCCCAGCCAGAGCCCGACCCGGATGGACAGCTCCATCCCGATCAACGCAGCGGACTGCACATCTTGACGGCTGGCCCCAACAAGCTCTCCGACTGCCACAGCAGCCGGAAACACAGCAACCGAAGGGTGGCCAATATGGGCAAAATGGGTATCGTCGTAGTCTAAGGCGTGTGATGTCGTTCCATTCACCAAAGCAGCGGCGCGGGCCGGTACTTTGCAGCGGCTGCCAAAGATGTGCGATCGCGGACTGCCGGCCTCTTGCAGCACCAATTGCCGCACGATGGCCGACGCAGGCTCGGACGCACCGGCGCAGCCAACGGCAATCCAATCGAGCAGCGACAGGCGCACGACGTCGCGTACCTCTTCGGAACATGTCACGGGAGCAACGGCAAAAGCAGCCAAAGCGGATGTGAAAGAAGTCTTCATATCGTAAAGCCTAACAATCTGACGTCAGCCGTAAAGAGCCGCGGCACGGCGTTCAAACGCGCGCACAATGCGTTGCATCGCCTCGTTGAAGACCACACCAATAATGGCCTGCAAGACCGCGTTTTTGAATTCGAAATCGACAAAAAACTGAACCTCGCAGCCACCCTCTACATCCGTAAACGCCCAGTCAGACTTCATATAGCGAAACGGTCCATCCAGATATTCGGTATCGATCCTGTTCTCTGCGGGCCACAGCGTGACCCGACTGCCAAACCGCTCACGAAACACTTTGAACGAGATTACCAGCTCGGCAGACATCATACTCCCGCCATCCGCGATCGGAGTCGTCGAGTGGATACGCGCAGCGGCACACCAGGGCAAAAATTCAGGATAGCGGGAGACATCTGCAACCAGATCGTACATCTGCTGCGCTGAATAGGACAAAATGCGTGTCTCTGAGTGGGTGGGCATTTAGCAATTTGGCCTTTGAGCGTGACAGTGCCGCCCCATGTCGTATTGTTCTCGGGGAAAATCAAGGGGTAGCCATGGCAACGCGTCCATATGAGATAGACGAAATGATCTCGGCCAAATCGATTGCCGCGCGCATCGAAGACCTGTGCCGCGACATTCAGACAGAATTTGAGGGGACCGATAAGTTGGTCGTTGTTGGCCTGTTGCGCGGGAGTTTTGTCTTCATCGCCGATCTTGTGCGCGAGTTGGACTTGCCGATTGAAGTCGACTTCTTAGAAGCGTCTTCTTATGGAGACGGGATGGAGAGCAGTCGAGAAGTTCGCATTCTCAAAGACTTGCGTGGCACAATTGAAGGGCGCGACGTGCTGGTTGTGGAAGACATTGTTGATACCGGCCATACCCTTAACCACGTCACCAACCTGTTGCTAAGCCGCCTGCCCGCCCGTTTGAAATCCATCGCATTGCTCGACAAACCCAGCCGTCGTGAAGTGGATTTCAAAGCCGACTGGACCGGGTTCGAAATTCCCGATGAATTTGTTGTTGGCTACGGGATTGATTTTGCGCAGCGCAACAGAAATCTGCCTTATATCGGCAAGGTGCGATTCACCGAATGAATGTCCGGCATCTTCTGCGCCTTCGCCGCTGGGCGCAGAACCCGCCATCTGCGGCGCGGATGAAACTGATACTGGCAGTGGCGGCGATTCTAATCCTGATCTACGGGCTCGACTATTTTGGATATTGGCCGGATTGGGCCACCAGTGAAAACATCCGGGTCAAGCCGAAAAGCTTCTGATCTGGCAACGCCACCTGTGCGGCCATCATCGTATCAATCAGATGTCGGGGAGAGCGCACTCCGAGCAAAGATGCGGTCGCCCTGACAAGCATGATCCCGCTGTGATCGCGCTAAAGTCAATTGACATAGCGGCCTACTGCTCCATCTTCGAATTTATCGAATTTATCGAAATTAGGAGTTTCAGATGAAATTTATTGGATGCCTGACTGCAGCCGCAATTGGCCTAAGTGCAACAACTGCCCTTGCTCAGGACTTCAAGTCCGAGAAGAAGGCCCGCCAAGGCCAAATGCACCTCATCTCGCTGAACCTTGGCATTCTGGGAAAGATGGCAAAAGGCCAGATTGAATACGACCCAGTACAGGCGCAATTGGCTGCAGATTCTTTGGTGGCTATTTCGAACATTCAGCAAGCGCCGTTGTGGCCCGCTGGTTCCGACAATACAGGAACAGACGGCACCCGCGCGCTTCCGATTATGTGGGATAAATATGATGACGTGGCCGCAGACTGGGCAACTTTCGGCGAAAAAGCCCTTGTGATGCAAACGGCAGCCAGCAACGGAGCAGACGCGCTTGGCCCGGCGCTGGGGCAAGTCGGCGGGACCTGTAAGTCCTGCCACGAAGCCTTCCGCGCGCCAGCAAACTGATCACGATGCGTATTGTTCGCTGGCTGATCTTTATTGCGCTTGTGGGTGCTGGCGTAGGCTGGTTCATCTCACGCCCGGTATCCGTGAACGCTCAGATACTGGACGGGCTAACGGCTGACCCGGTAAAGGGCGAGCAGGTTTTCTGGGCCGGCGGCTGTGCATCGTGCCATGCCGCTGACGACGCCAAAGACGAAAAATTGTTGATATTGGCCGGGGGACAGTCGCTGGTCAGTGATTTTGGCGCGTTTGTTGTGCCCAACATCTCTTCTGACCCAACAGCCGGGATCGGAGGGTGGAGCGCATTTGATTTGGCCAACGCGATGATCGCTGGCGTCTCACCGCAGGGGCAGCATTATTATCCGTCTTTTCCGTATACATCTTTTGCTAAAATGACGGCTCAGGATGTGGTAAACCTCAAGGCATTCCTTGATACTCTGCCAGCCTCGCCACAAACCAATCCGCCCCATGACCTTGGGTTTCCATTCAACATTCGCCGGGGGCTTGGGCTTTGGAAACAACTCTATCTGAACGATGAATGGGTTTTGCCTGACCCCGTCCCAGACGATATTGCCCGAGGACGGTATCTGGTTGAAGGGTTGGGGCATTGCTCGGAATGCCACACCCCGCGCGGACCTATTGGCGGCCTTGTTCGTAATCGCTGGATGCAGGGCGCACCGAACCCATCGGGAAAAGGCCGCATTCCCGCGATATCGCCTGACAAACTGACGTGGGAAGCCAGTGATATCGCGTATTATCTGGAAACCGGCTTTACCCCTGATTTTGATAGCTCCGGCGGACATATGGCGAAAGTGGTGAGTAATATGGCGCGGCTGCCTGCCAGCGATCGCGTTGCAATTGCGGCCTATCTCAAGGCGATACCATAAGCCGCTTCACAAATGTAACATATGGGGACAGGAGTTATTCCCGCGCGGGCATTTTGGGTCATGACCGCAGGATCTAAATTTCGCCAGCATACAATTTTGGGTAATAGGCTGGGTCTGTGTTATGGCCTAGCTTGTAATTGCCCATTCGTATGTTTTTAGGAATGCATTGATATGTCCGAGTCTGACAAGGTTTTTACCGGTTCTATTCCTGACATTTATGACAAATACCTCGTTCCGATGATCTTTGAACCTTACGCCAAAGATTTAGCTAATCGGGTAAATCAGAGCACTCCGTCCCGCGTCTTGGAGACAGCTGCAGGCAGCGGCGTGGTCGCGCGGGCATTGGCGCCTCTCCTTGCGCCCGAGGCGCGGTATCATGTTACCGATCTCAATCAACCAATGCTGGATCGCGCAGCGCGGCTGCAACCGGCTGACCTTCGAATAGAATGGGCGCAGGTTGATGCTTTGGCACTGCCCTTCGATGACGAAACGTTTGATGTCGTCTGTTGTCAGTTTGGTGTCATGTTTTTTCCAGATAGGGTCGCGGGCTACAAAGAAGCGCATCGGACGCTTCGAGACGGCGGACGATTTGTCTTTAATGTGTGGGATCATATAGAGGTCAACGAGTTCGCCGATTCTGTAACGCAAACGGCCACGGAATTCTTTCCCGACGATCCACCGGTATTTCTTGCCAGAACGCCGCACGGCTACCATGACAAGACTATCATTGATCAAGACCTGTCAGCTGCGCGGTTTCGCAACATCGAAATACACACGATTTCGCACCAAAGCCCCGCGCCAAGTCCGCGAGAACCTGCTGTCGCTTACTGTCAGGGAACACCGCTCAGAAATGAGCTTATCAAGCGGGACAAAAATGCACTGGACGAAATCACCAACCAGGCTGCCGCAGATATCGAGGCACGTTTTGGGGCCGGGCCTGTAGCAGGCTTGATCCGCGCACATGTTATCGTCGCAACAAAATAAAGCTGTTGCTGAGCCCGCTGATCACAAGTCGCGTTAAACTCTGGTCACATCAACGTTTGTGAAGCAATCAGAGCAAGTTCAGCTTTTTATTTCTTGCTTCGCGCAATCGGGCAAAATCGTCGCCAGCGTGATAGCTTGAGCGTGTCAAAGGCGTGGCTGAGACCATCAGGAATCCCTTGCCATAAGCGGCTTTTTCATAGGCGGCAAATTCATCCGGATGCACAAAGCGATCAACCTTGTGATGCTTTGGCGTGGGTTGCAGATATTGGCCGATCGTCAGAAAATCGATATCTGCCGCGCGCATATCCTCCATGACCTGCAACACGGCCTGACGGTCTTCGCCAAGACCAACCATGATACCGGATTTGGTGAACATGGACGGGTCCAGTTCCTTGACTCGTTGCAACAGACGCAAAGAGTGGAAATAACGCGCGCCGGGGCGCACTTCGGGGTAAAGACCGGGAACGGTTTCCAGATTGTGATTAAACACATCCGGGCGCGCCGCGACCACCTGTTCCAGAACCGAAGGATCGCAGCGAATAAAATCGGGTGTCAAAATCTCAATTGTCGTGCCAGGTGAATGACGCCGGATTGCCCGAATGGTCTGGGCAAAATGCGCCGCGCCGCCATCTTCAATGTCATCACGATCTACAGAAGTGATGACCACATGGTTCAGGCCCAGTTTCTTGACCGCATCCGCCACCCGGCCCGGCTCAAACACATCGAGATCTTCGGGCGGCTTGCCGGTGGCTATATTGCAAAAAGTGCAGGCCCGCGTGCAAACTTCGCCCATGATCATCATGGTGGCGTGGCCCTGTGACCAGCATTCTCCGACATTGGGGCACCCGGCCTCTTCGCAGACTGTCACCAACTTGTTGTCGCGCATGATTTTGGCGGTAGCGGCATAGCCTTTGCCGCCCGGTGCTTTGACCCGAATCCAACTTGGCTTCTTGGGCTGCGGATTGTCCGGACGGCGCGCCTTTTCAGGATGACGTTGTTCGGGAATTTTCAGATCACGCATGGCTTGGGCCTTTGTCCGTCAGTCATTGAGTTTTCATAACATAAGCAGACGCAAGGGGAAGTGCCAGCGCGAGCAATGCCGCTATGCAATCAGTATGTGCAGGACATAATCCGCATTAATGAGACGTACGGAAGGCCCCCCGCGTCATTTCCGCACACTTGATCGGAAGTCGCGTTCACATCCAAGCCAGTGTCGCGGCTGCGACAAGCAGGTAGCGACCGCCTTTTGCAATCGTAACAAGGACAAGGAACGGAACAAGCGGTTCGCGCAGAACCCCCGCGACAATGGTGAGCGGGTCGCCGATCACAGGCATCCAGCTTGCTAGAAGTGACCAGCGTCCATAGCGGCGATACCAACCCTCGGCGCGGGAGAGTTGGCGGTCCGACGCCGGGAACCAGCGCCGATCCCGGAATCGCAGCAAGAAGCGTCCGAGATACCAGTTGATGACGGATCCCAGCACATTCCCGACGGTGGCCACAATAAGCAGAATTGCGAAAGGCTGATTTCCTGCCGCAAGAAGCCCAACCAGTACCGCCTCAGATTGCATCGGCAGAATCGTCGCCGCTATCAGCGCCGAGGCGAATAGACCAACGTAAGCGATCATTCGACGCTAGCGCGTTGCGCTTGACCGCATGTGGGGCACTTCATCCCGGATCGGCGGAATTCCTTACGACTGTTATTCATACTCATGCATGCGGTTCACTAGGTTGCAATCTCTGATACCTGGCAACAGCCTGCGGGACATACTGCCTTTGACTGACGTACATCGTCCAATTCGGCATTGGCGTCAAACGCCTATATTCAGCTTGCCGTGGGGCCAATAAGTTAAACCTACGGCTAAGCGTTGACTTTAATTGGCAAGATTTGACGTTGAACGGGAACCGCCAATTGGGTATCTGGATTACTTTTTTGTCGCACAGCAATAAGCGAACACTTGTGCGATGTATTTCAAAATGCTCAATTGGGCCGATATTATTGGAATCATTACGAGGGAAATCATCATGAATTCAACCAGTCTTTCATCTCTCTGCGCGGCCGCCTTTCTGTTGGTCGCATCCCCATCTCTGGCACAGGAAATGATGGCCGACGAAGGGCAGTTGGACTCCCTCTATCCGGATGGAACGCCCTACTCTCCGTACGCGGATCGGGACTTTCCAGAGCGCCCGCTGTGGGGTGATAGCCACCTTCACACGGCCCTTTCAATGGATGCCGGTGGCTTTGGCAACCGACTTGGATTGGACGAGGCCTACCGTTTTGCCCGTGGAGAGCAAGTCTTCGGGTCATCCGGACAGCCTGTTCGGTTGTCACGACCTTTGGATTGGCTTGCCATCACCGACCACTCCGACGGGATGGGAATGATCCAGGACATTCTTTCGGCATCACCCAGAGTGACTAATTACGAACAGGGCGCGCGATGGTCCAAAGCCATGCGCGCGGGTGGTCAGGAGGCCGTCGACGGGGCATTGGATTTGATCGGCACCTTTTCGCAAGGCGAAGTCGACCCCGAAATGTTTGCAAACTATTCTCCGGGGTCGCGCAACTACGCCAACATTTGGGACCACGTTATCAACTCCGCAGAACGGTTCAACGAACCAGGTGAATTCACCGCGTTCATAGGGTTTGAGTGGACGTCGCTGGCGGCCGGTGCAAACCTGCACCGCAATGTCATTTTCCGCGATGGCGCAGATCGTGCGCGTCAGGTTGTCCCTTACACAACCCAGGCGCCCGTCGGCAGCAATGACCCGCTGGATTTATACAAATACCTTGAGAACTATGAACTCAAAACCAACGGTGCGACAATGGCGTTCGCGCATAACGGCAATCTGTCAAACGGCATTATGTTCCCGATGGATGCGCAATTCACCGGAAAGGCAATCGACAAGTTTTATGTTGAGCAACGGGCCAAATGGGAACGCATGTACGAAGTGACACAAATTAAAGGCGACGGTGAAACCCACGCGTTCCTTTCGCCTGACGATGAATTTGCGGATTACGGAACATGGGATGTCGGCAACCTTGATCTGTCTGAGGCCAAAACCGATGATATGCTTGCTGGCGAATATGCCCGAGAAGCCCTCAAAAACGGGATGGTTCTTGAACAGAAATTAGGCACCAACCCTTATAAGTTCGGCATGATCGGCAGCACCGACGCCCATACATCGCTCTCGGCGATCGAAGAGGAAAACTTCTTTGGCAAACACGCGGGTTATGAGCCCTCCGCCGAAAGACTGAGCCATCCGTTCATGAAAAACGAGAACGGAGAGCTTTTTGCGTGGCAACAAGTGGCATCCGGTCTGACTGCGGTTTGGGCCAAGGACAACACCAGAGCGTCTTTGTTTGACGCAATGGATCGCAAAGAGGTTTACGGCACCACAGGTCCGCGCATGGCCGTGCGGTTCTATGGAGGATATGATTTCAACGAAACCGATCTGCGGAGTCGCGAGCCCTCGGAAATCGGGTATCGAAAAGGCGTTCCCATGGGCAGTGACCTGACAGCGGCGCCTGAAGGAAAGTCACCAACGTTTCTTGTCGCGGCGTTGCGCGATCCAATCGGCGCGAACCTTGACAGGGTGCAGATCATCAAAGGCTGGCTTGACGCTGACGGTGTCACCCATGAAAAAGTCTATGACGTTGCGTGGTCCGGGGATCGGGAAGTTGGCAGTGACGGCAAGGTTCCGGCAGTTGGTAATACTGTTGATGTAGCCTCAGCCACCTGGACAAACACCATTGGTGCTGCAGAGTTGATCAACGTTTGGGTGGATCCGGATTTTGATCCCGCCGAACGTGCATTCTACTACGTGCGTGTTTTGGAAATCCCAACACCACCTTGGTATCTGTACGACGTGCTCAAATACGGAACCGAAGCCCCGGAAGGTGCACCACTGGCTCAGCAGGAACGTGCATATACCTCACCGATCTGGTTTACGCCGCAAGGCTGATCCAATCGCAAGGCCGAACCATCAAAGCAAGCGGGCCACACGAATGTGAGCCCGCTTGTGTCATCGGCCTAGGTCAAACGCACATATCCATAAATGTTGGAGGCAAGGCTGCGAACCGGTCACGGCCAATTGTGGCGGGGCATTTGCGCCGCAATTCACAGCACGCTTTTGTTATTGCCACCACCGCGGGCCCTGATGGCGACGCAGCCAAGCACCAACACTGAAGTGATCCCGGTGGATCAGCAAAAGCAAAGCAATAAACGCTGCCATAACGGCCAGATCAATCACCTGATTGCGATGAACTGGAAAACCTTTGGCGTTGATGGCAAACGGATCAAAAAAACCGTCCCACCGACGCGTCACAGTATAAAAGTGCATCAGCGCCAGACCACCGTAACTGATTGGTCGAAATGCCCCCACAACAGCCAGACCACACAATAAAATCTGGAGGCCCGCGATCGAATATATCTGAACAAACGATACATCTACTCCGTCAATGTACTTGGCAAGCTGTTGATATTGTTTGGGTGTAATCACCTTGTGGATGGCCCAAAGAAAAATGAACCAAGCCAACCCAAGGCGCAATATGAACAATGCGACGGCGTCTTTGCGGTCATAAAACGACACGGTCACTCCTCTTTGGCTACTCACATCGCCTGCACGCTAGCCGGTGCAACAGCAGACCTCAAATTCCAACCGCACATCACACGCAAAGGTGAAAGATCAGCCGATCATAGGGCCAAAACGGCCGTGCGATTCCTCATAGTGACGCTTCAGTCGTTGCAAGGCGATACGCAAGACAATCTTGCCGGAGCGCGCAGACCACCCCATGTTTTTTTCTGCCATCTCGAGCCCTTCAAGAAAGCAACAGCAACGCAGGACGACATCAGAAAGTCCCGGTCCAAGATCAGCCAATGCCTTGGCCACCCGATCCCGCGCCGCCTCGGGGCCAGTGCCAGTTCCATTGTCCGCAGTATAGCCGCCGCGCGCGCCGCCGGTAAGGAACTTTTCCCAGTTTTGCGCCACACGGGGGCCCATCTGTGCCAGTTCAAAATCTTCGCGCAGACGTTCGCCCGCTGTCACCAGTGCATCGCTCAGAAAGAGAGAGCCGTCTTTGTCCTTGCGCCGGGCCAGCGCGGTCAGCGGACTTTCAGCAAGATTATAGCGTATCTTACGCGACCGGCCGCCATCAGCACCCTCGATCTCTTTCTCATCCCAGTCCCGGTGTTGTGCACCAAAAGGTGTCTGCGCATCGGCAAATCCATCATCGTGCGCCTGACGCATCTGGCTTTCGTGTTCAGCCAGCAACCGACTTAGCGCCGAGCGTCCGGTCTGGGTAATTCGATAACGCGAGATGCGACCGGGGTTATCGCAGGCAATCCAGTCCTTTAATGCCATGGCCTGTGCGATCACGCTATCGGCGACGGCAGTGCGGGTGCTGGACCCGTCCGCCCCATCCCGCACAACAACAGCTTTTTCCATATCGGCAGCAACCGCCAGAACCGCGCCAGTCTCACACAAACGCCGCAGTATACGGCGCGCTTCGCGCGACAATGTGGCTGCATCTGGGGTCAGATCGTTGGGGCAACTTTGAAGAGTCATGGATGCAGGCTCCTTATGTGTGGCAGACAGATGTTTCTGGTTTTCCGATGACGCGAAATGCCGAGACCCTAGAGTGCGTAGAGCTGCGTCTACCAATGGATCGTCGCGGCGCGCCTCAATACGCCGGATCTGGCGCAATACTGTGGATGCATGGCAGCCGCACTTTCGCGACAAAGCCCGGATCGACTGTCCTGCCTCGGTATGCTCAAGATAGTTAAAGGCCCCTTCAGGAACCCAGTTCGGCAGGCCCGATCCGTTCGGATAAAACGTCGAGTTTAGTGTCATTTGACATCCCCTTCGCCAGGTCCCAGAGCCTGCCGGTCAAGCTGTTTTTCAGCACGCTCTTTCTAATTTTCCCCAAAATTAACGAAAGAACAAAATACAACCTAAGGTTGCAAACGTTACTGGATCGTTAAAATCCTGTACGTTGCTGATCATTGTCTCGAAATCATAAACAGTAATGAAACCAACGCGCGCGCTGGTGTCATGCGGCGCAACACCCGTTCAGGTTGTGTAATGTTGTGGTCGAACCAATGACCGGCGAACGCGCTGTTTTCAGAAAGGACCCGACAAATGCAAGACGTACTGACCATGATGTCGAAACTCACCCGCCCTCGCCTTCTGATCCGCGCAGCGCGGATTGGGGCGGACGATTACCGTCGGGACCGGCATTTACAGCGGGTATTGGGATATGGCCGTTCGCTGCGCAACACAGAGGCACTTTTGAAACTCATGGAAATCGAAGTTGCGATGAACCAGATGCGCAGCGACGCAGGCGCCTCATATTCTTTGGTGCAGCATGTCGACATACTGATCGCCATGATGGGCGAAGCGCGCATATTGCGCGCCACGCAGTCTCATCTGACACCGGTCACATAAAGCTGTCGGCCATCGACTCCTTTTTCTCAGCGACATAGGCCAACAGCGCCTGCTCAATTGCCGGATCAAGGGGCGGTCGTTCATACGCGTTCAATAACCGCTCGACCCGCACCGTGGCCAGTGCCTGAGTGTCACGAGCGCCTTCTTCAGACCACGTCTCGAAAGGTTTGTAATCAAACACTTCTGTGCGCCAGAACGCGTCTTTGAAGTTCGCCTGAGTGTGTTCACAACCGAGATAGTGCCCCCCCGGCCCCACCTCACGAATGGCATCCATGGCCTGACCGTTCTCGTCGGCAGAGATACCACGCGCCATATTATGCAAGATGCCCAACTGATCGGCATCCATGACAAATTTTTCAAAAGACGATACCAGCCCGCCCTCGAGCCAGCCGCAAGAATGCAGCATGAAGTTCACGCCGCCCAGCAACGCTGCATTATGAGTATGTGCGGTTTCATAAGCGGCCTGTGCATCCGGAAGTTTCGATCCGCAAAGACCGCCGCCCGACCGGAACGGCAGACCCAGACGACGCGCCAACTGCCCTGCCCCGTAAAGGATCTGCGAGGCTTCGGGTGTGCCAAATGTCGGCGCACCTGAGTTCATGTCAATCGATGTCACAAAAGCACCGAACACAACAGGGGCTCCGGGGCGCACCAACTGCGAATACGCGATCCCGGCCAGGACTTCTGCCATGACTTGAGTCAGAGTCCCGACCACCGACACCGGCGCCATTGCCCCGCCAACGATGAAGGGCGAAATAATGCAGGCCTGATTGTTTTTCGCATAAACCTCCAGCGCCCCCATCATCACATCGTCAAATGTCAGCGGCGAGTTGATATTGATCAACGAGGTCATGACCGTGTTGTTCTGAACGAACTCTTTGCCAAACAGAATCTCGCACATGTCAACGCTGTCCTGCGCCCGGCTTGGTTCTGTCACGGATCCCATAAATGGTTTGTCACTCAACGTCATATGCGCAAGAAGCATATCCAGATGGCGTTTGTTCACCGGAACATCCGTGGGCTCACACACAGTCCCACCTGAATGGTGCAGCCACTTGGACATGTAGCCCAATTTCACGAATTTCTCGAAATCCGCCATCGTCGCATACCGGCGACCACCGTCGACATCACGCACAAAGGGTGGGCCGTAAACCGGAGCGCAGACCAGTGTATTACCACCAATCTCAACGCTGCGCGCTGGGTTGCGCGCATGTTGCACAATGCGCGACGGCGCGGTCTTGCAAAGCTCTCGCGCAAGACCACGAGGAATGCGCACGCGCTCTCCGTCTATATCGGCACCTGCGGCACGCCACCGTTCAAGCGCATCTGGATTGTTCACAAAGTTGACCCCAACCTCCTCCAGAATGATATCAGCGTTGGTCTCAATGATCTGGAGCGCTTCTTCATTCAGAATCTCATAAAGCGGAATATTGCGCTCAATGAACTTGGCTGTTTCAATATCCAGAACCGAACGCTCTGCCCGGCGGGCAGCACCTCCGCCGCCTCTTACTCGTCTGGGGGATGCGGTCTGTGACATCTTATTTCCTTGCACCAACGTGAATATGTAAGATCCCACACTACCTTAGCACCGCAGGCGGCCGCACCAGATTTGCGGCCATTGCGGGGGAAAAGCGACATCGACTGCCGCCCGGCTCACTTTTCTTATTGCCAGAAATATGTCGGGGTCTGGGTCTGGCCCTCGTTCTGCGCTTGCAACAGGGCATTTCCGGTCCTAATCACTGGCGCATGACGCAAATTTCTCACGACCGCCTTCTTATCATCGATTTCGGCAGCCAGGTTACACAGCTTATCGCACGCCGTCTGCGAGAGCTGAATGTCTATTGCGAAATCCATCCCTATCAGAATGTCACCGACGATTTTTTGGCAGAGTTCAGCCCCAAAGCCGTGATCCTGTCAGGTGGGCCCGCCTCGGTCTTTGCTGATGGCGCGCCTATGCCGCCCAAAACGGTATTTGATCTCGGCGTACCGATCCTTGGTATCTGCTATGGCCAGCAGGTGATGATGCACGTGCTTGGCGGCAAAGTTGAACGTGGTCTTGGCACCGCCGAATTCGGACGGGCCTATGTCACGCCCGAAGCGACGAAGCTGGCCCTGCTTGACGGCTGGTTCGAATCGGATCGCGAACAGGTCTGGATGAGCCACGGCGATCATGTCAGCGAAATTGCACCTGGGTTTGAGGTCTACGGCACGTCACCGAATGCGCCTTTTGCCATCACTGCAGATATTGCGCGCGATTTCTATGCCGTCCAGTTCCACCCCGAGGTGCACCACACCCCCAACGGAGCCAAGCTGTATGAGAATTTCGTAAAACGCGCGGGCTTCAAAGGCGACTGGACCATGGGGGCCTATCGCGAAGAGGCCATCGCCAAGATTCGCGCGCAAGTTGGCGACGGAAAAGTCATTTGTGCGCTTTCGGGTGGCGTCGACAGTTCTGTCGCGGCCGTCCTCATTCACGAAGCCATCGGCGAACAGCTGACCTGTGTCTATGTCGATAACGGGTTGATGCGCAAAAATGAAAGCAAACAAGTCGTGGGCATGTTCCGCGATCATTACAATTTGCCGCTGATCCATGCCGATGAATCGGACTTGTTTCTGGGCAAGCTTGATGGAGTCAGCGACCCTGAGACCAAACGCAAAATTATTGGCGGATTGTTCATCGAAGTGTTTGAAAAACACGCCAAAGCCATCGGCGGCGCGGATTTTCTGGCGCAGGGAACGCTTTATCCTGATGTGATCGAGTCAGTGTCTTTCAGCGGTGGGCCCTCGGTCACCATCAAATCACACCATAACGTCGGCGGATTGCCCGAGCGCATGAACATGCAGCTCGTCGAACCTTTGCGCGAACTTTTCAAAGACGAAGTACGCGCACTGGGTCACGAACTGGGCTTGCCTGACAGCTTTATTGGCCGCCATCCCTTTCCCGGTCCCGGCCTTGCCATTCGTTGCCCAGGAGAGATCACCCGCGAAAAGCTTGATATCCTACGCGAAGCGGACGCCGTCTACATCGATCAAATCCGAAAACACGGGCTTTATGACGAGATCTGGCAGGCCTTTGTCGCCATTCTGCCAGTGCGCACTGTTGGCGTAATGGGGGATCATCGGACCTATGATTATGCCTGCGCATTGCGCGCAGTGAATTCCGTGGACGGTATGACCGCAGATTATTATCCCTTCACGCACGAATTTCTGGGCGAGACCGCAACCCGGATCATCAACGAAATTCCGGGGATCAACCGGGTCACCTATGATATTACCTCCAAACCGCCTGGCACGATTGAGTGGGAATAACTAAGGCAAGTCCAGCGTTTGTCAGGCAGATGACAGAGCATTGGATATGAGCCCGACGCTTAAAGCCGCCCTGTGGATGAGCGGCACAATTGCTTCATTCTCGGCAATGGCCATCGCCGGACGCGAAGTCAGTTTTGACCTCGATACATTCGAAATCATGATGTACCGTAGCGCCATCGGGGTAACCATTGTCTGCATTCTGGCGGCTATGACCGGCACATGGCGCCAAATCAGCAAACGTCATATGACCACGCATCTGATCCGTAATACGGCACATTTTGCCGGACAAAACCTTTGGTTTTATGCGGTCACGGTCATCCCGCTGGCGCAGGTCTTTGCGCTCGAATTCACCTCGCCGCTTTGGGTGGTTGTTCTGTCGCCTCTGATCCTGGGGGAAAAGCTGACACGTGTCAGGTCGTTGGCCGCCGTCATGGGGTTCATCGGTATCCTGATTGTGGCGCGGCCTGATCCTGCGACGCTGAGCAGTGGCGTCATCACCGCCGCCTCATCAGCGATCTTTTTTGCGCTGACAATCATGTTCACCAAACGCCTTACCCGCACGGAAACGATCACCTGTATCCTGTTTTACCTGACCGTCATGCAACTGATCCTTGGTCTTGTCGCGGCAGGCTTTGACGGGGATATCGCTGTGCCCACCGCCGCATCGCTGCCATATCTCGCCCTGATCGGCTGCGCCGGATTGCTGGCGCATTTTTGCATGACCAACGCGCTTGCGATCGCGCCGGCGACGGTTGTTGTCCCGTTTGACTTCATCCGCCTTCCCGTCATCGCCGTGTTGGCAATGCTCATCTACAACGAATCCCTAGATGTCTGGGTTTTTGTCGGCGCCGCCGTGATTTTTATCGGTAACTACCTAAACATCTGGGCCGAAACACAAAATCGCCGGGCCTCGACGCAAACTACATATCTGTCATAGTATTACGTGCCGTCACTAATTTTGTTACGTGCCATTACTCATTGACGCAACAATTCGTCGCACCTAGTGCTCACCCCCTAAGGTGCAAAACCAAAAACGAAAAGACTGACAATAGGGAGGGACGCGATGAGAATCGCATTAACCGGGGCATCAATGCTGATGCTCGGCACATTTGCCGCCCATGCGGGCGGCATTGAACGAACACCGCAATCGGTCGCTGTCCTGTTTGAACAAGGTCGGTATGGCGAATTTAGCTTTCGCAGTGTCAGCCCAGACGTTTCAGGTGTTGGCGGCCTGGTAACACCAGGTGTAGCGTCCGGCGATATGGCATCCAGCTACAATAACTTCGGGTTTGCCTACAAGGCCGACATTAACGAAACTTGGTCATACGCTGTGATCTACGACCAACCTTATGGCTCGGACGTGGATTACGCAGCAGGAACCGGCTATTTTGCGCAGGGATCAACCGCTGAGTTTGACTCAAACGCGTTGACGGCCATCATTCAGTATAACTTTCCAACCAATTTCAGCCTTTTTGGCGGCGTGAGGTATCAGACCGTCTCGGCTGACGCTTTTATTCCGTTTGCGTCACCAGTTCCGGGGGTAACTCCGCCGTATGACGTCTCTGGCGATCGCGACGGCGAATTTGGCTATTTGGTAGGTGCCGCTTACGAACGCCCCGACATCGCCTTGCGGGTTTCGCTGACCTACAACTCAGCCATCGACCACAGCTTGGATACGACCGAAAACTCTGTTGTTGGCGCAAACCAGAAGTCACAGACAGAAATCAATACACCAGAGTCCGTCAACCTTGAATTCCAATCGGGTGTTGCCAAAGACACGCTTGTTTTTGGCTCAGTTCGCTGGGTCAATTGGTCAGAATTTGAGATTTCGCCAGCGGATTATCTCTTGATCACGGGCGGCACGCCTCTGGCGTTTTTCGCCGATGACCGTACCACCTTCAGGCTTGGGGTCGGTCGTAAATTGTCTGAGCAATGGTCTGTTGCAGCGTCCGTCAATTACGAAAAAGCAACCGGATCCCCCACAGGTAACCTTGGACCAACAGATGGCCTACTGGGTCTGACCCTCTCTGCTGCCTATACCATGGGTAAAATGAAAATTACCGGTGGCATCAGCTATACGGACGTCGGCGATGCGGACACAATTGTTGGCAGTGCGATACCGGGTGGCGTCTTCAGCAACAACGATGCAATCGGGATTGGCTTCAGGGTCGGCTATTACTTCTGATCTTGCCAATGCGACGTCATGGGCCCGCAGCACATCGCAGCGGGCCCTTTTTGTTTTTGGCGCCTAATACGGGTCGCCTCTGAAAACGATGCCCCCATTAGCGCCGGCAATGACTGTTCAAAAATCCATATCAACACACGCCGAGTTGGAAATGCACCTTCTGGGGTGATTTGGGGCGGTTGCGTTCTCGCCATACTCGACCCGCGCAATATGGCGCAACTGGCAGTGTGTGAGGGGGCAATCAACTATGCTTTTGCCAGTGTTTGTGCCTGAATTAATCTGGCTAGGCTGCCGCCTCAAGTTGCTGCTGCAGGCATGTTGATCGGGTCAACCCTGATCACCCTGCCCTCCGGCCTCCTAATCGACGGGCCGATCAGGTTTGATCTGATGCCGGCCACATGGGGCGCTATTGCCTATTATCCAATCTTTGCCACCGCAGGTGCTTATCTGTATTATTATCGGGTGCTTGCCATGGTTGGCAGTGGTAATCTGTTGCTGGTTAGATTGCTCATCCCGCCTATCTCAATCGTTTTGGGTGCAAGAGTTCTGGGCAAAGAACCTCACCCGCAGGCCTATGTCGGCTTCGCCCTGCTGGCACTTGGGTTGCAGGTCATTGACGGGCGCGCATTTGCCGCCACGCCGCGAAGAGTGGTGCGCGAATAAACCAGTTTCGCCAGAGACGTCCGAACCATCAGGTCTTTACCCCCCCCAAACACGCCGCTACCAAGAACACCGGACTGCAGAGGACACGTCACAATGCTCTACCAATCGGCGCGAGACTGGCAACAGGCACCTAACAAGCGGGTGCTTGTCTTTGGCATGTCGGGCCTGGGGAAAACCCACCTGTCAAATACCCTGCGCGACGGCGGCGACTGGTTTCACTACTCTGTCGATTATCGCATCGGCACGCGCTACATGGGCGAATACATCGCTGACAACGCAAAGGCGCACGCGATGCAGGTCCCGTTTCTGCGCAACCTGCTGATGTCAGACTCAATCTATATTGGCTCCAATATTTCCTTCGACAATCTGACGCCTGTGGCCACGTATCTTGGCAAGCCCGGCGATCCCAATCGTGGCGGATCACCGATGGGTGACTATTCGCTGCGACAGGAACAATTTCGACAAGCCGAGATTTCGGCACTTCTGGACACAGAGCGTTTTATCACCCGCGCACAGCAGCTTTATGGGTATCCAAATTTCATCTGTGACAGCGGCGGGTCGATCTGCGAATGGGTTGATCCGCTGGATAAGAACGACCCACTCCTGACAGCGCTGTCTGATAAGACTTTGCTGGTTTGGATCAAAGGCTCGGAGCAGCACACGCAAGACCTGATCGAGCGGTTTGACAAAGCCCCAAAACCGATGGCCTATCAGCCCGAGTTTCTTGTCAAGGTCTGGTCTGATTATCTGTTGGAAAACCAGTGCGTAGAGGATGAAGTTGATCCCAATGCATTCATTCGGTGGACCTACGCCAAGGCGCTGGCGCACCGCCAGCCGCGCTATGAGGCAATGGCAGGCTGGGGTGTGACGATCACGGCTGATGAAATTGCCTCTGTCACATCTACAAGTGATTTCGATGATGTGATCGCTGCGGCCCTTGAGCGACGCGCCTAAACCGACTACCTCAAGCGACCAGCACATAGGACCTCACGAATATGCCCATCAAGATCCCCGCCGACCTGCCCGCCTTTGACGTGCTTACGCGCGAAGGCGTGATGGTGATGGACGAGGATCAGGCAGCACGACAGGACATTCGGCCCTTGCGGATCGGATTGCTCAACCTGATGCCAAAGAAGATCCAGACGGAAAACCAATTCGCCCGGCTGATTGGGGCCACACCTTTGCAGATCGAGCTGACGTTGATCCGTATGACGGAACATCAGGCCCGCAACACCACTGCAGATCACATGGAGAGCTTTTATCGGACCTTCGAAGATGTGCGCGATGAAAAGTTTGACGGGCTGATCATCACCGGTGCTCCGATCGAACATCTCGAGTTCAGCGATGTCACCTATTGGGACGAGTTGCGCAACGTGATGGACTGGACCCAGACCAATGTGCATTCCACATTTGGTGTCTGCTGGGGCGGCATGGCAATGATTAATCATTTCCACGGAGTCAAAAAACATTTGCTGGACGCAAAGGCGTTTGGCTGTTTCCGGCATCAGAACTTGGCGCCGGCATCACCATTTTTACGCGGTTTTTCAGATGATTGCGTGATCCCGGTGTCGCGCTGGACTGAAATGCGCCAGCCAGAAATTGACACGGCCAACGGTCTGATAACTCTGCTCGGCAGCGATGATGTCGGCCCCTGTCTGGTGCAGGATCCTGAACATCGGGCGCTATATATCTTCAACCACTTTGAATATGACAGCGACACCCTGAAACAGGAATATGATCGGGACATTGCAGAAGGCACAGCGATTAACATACCGCTGAACTATTACCTCGGTGACGATCCATCGCAATTGCCGCAGAACCGGTGGCGCAGCCATGCACACTTGCTCTATGGCAACTGGATCAACGAAATATATCAGAGAACCAATTTCAATCTAAACGACATTGGCACTTAAGATGTGGGGCATAGTGGCGCTTGGCCTGGCGGGGTTTGCGGCGCTGGTGTTGTGGCGCGCCAGTGTGCATGAAGCACATGCAGAAGCGCATTTCCCCCCCGAAGGACGGATACTCAAAGTCGGCGATGCCGATGTGCATGTTGTCGAAATGGGTCAGGGCCCTGATCTGGTACTGATCCACGGGGCCAGTGGCAATACGCGCGACATGACATTTTCGCTGGCCGGCAAATTGGCGACAGACTATCGCGTGGTTGTCTTTGATCGCCCCGGTCTTGGCTATACGCCGCAGATGGATCCCGCGGGTGACAGCCTGCAGTCCCAGGCCACACTTTTGCAGGCCGCCGCCGCCCAGATCGGCGCAGAGCGCCCAATCGTCATGGGCCAAAGTTATGGCGGCGCAGTCGCGTTGGCCTGGGCCATTCATCACCCCCATAAAACTTCTTCTATTGTACTGGTTTCCGCCGCATCGAACCCCTGGACCACACCTCTGGACCCGCTTTATCGCGTCACCTCTAGTTGGTGGGGCAGTTTGATTGTTGTGCCCCTGATCACCGCTCTTGTTCCTGACAGCTATGTCGAAGGCGTGATGGAAAGCATCTTCGCGCCGCAATCCGTACCCGAAGGATACCGCGACTACGTCGGCGCAAGTCTAACGCTGCGGCGCTCCTCTTTGCGCGCAAACGCCCTGCAACGAGCCAATCTGCTGGACGAGATCATGCAGCAGGTACCGCGATATGGGGAAATCTCGGTACCTACAGAGATCGTACATGGCACCGCCGACACTACCGTTGGCATCCACATTCATTCCACCCTTTTGGTCGACCAAATTCCCGGTGCGGTCCTGACCCCTCTTGAGGGGATCGGCCATACCCCGCATCACGTTTCTGAGGCCGACGTCATTGACGCCATTCACCGCGCCGCCACCCGCGCGCAATTGCGTTAATCGGATTAACATTCCATATTGGCCGAAACCACAAGCCAAGGACGGGCCCATGCAGCTTCCATATGATGGCGCCATCAGCGCCTATTACGAGACGGACGCCCCGAAGGCCGTGCGCGACGAAATTTTGCAGTCCCAAAAAGGCCGGATCATCAGCGAGAGTTATCCGCATCAAAAACAGATGAGCCGAAAAAAATATGAGACAGAGCTAAGGGCGCTGCACATCGAATTGTGCAAGATGCAAAATTGGGCAGGCGCGACTGGCGCCCGCGTGGTGCTTGTCTTTGAGGGACGTGATGCGGCAGGAAAAGGCGGCACAATCAAACGCTTCCGTGAAAATCTTAATCCTCGTGGGGCGCGGGCCGTAGCATTGTCCAAACCAACCAGCCGGGAAGCAACCGAGTGGTACTTTCAGCGCTACATCACCCAGTTGCCTGCCGCCGGTGAGATCGTGTTTTTTGACCGAAGCTGGTACAATCGGGGTGTGGTTGAAAAGGTGTTTGGTTTCTGCGACGACGCCGAGCGCGAGATATTTTTTCGCCAGGTTCTGCCATACGAACATATGCTGATTGACGACGGTATAAAGCTGTTCAAATTCTGGCTGAACGTCGGGCGGGCCGAACAGTTGAAACGATTCCTTGCGCGCGAGAGCGATCCACTCAAGCAATGGAAGCTCAGCTCCATTGATGTCGAGGGTCTTAGCAAATGGGACGACTATAGTCAGGCCATTTCTGAAACCCTGACCCGCAGCAACGCCCCGGTGACACCCTGGACAATCATCCGATCCGATGACAAACGCCGCGCCCGCCTCGCGGCGTTGCGCACGGTGCTGCACGGTCTGGACTATGCGGGCAAAGACGTCGAAGCCATTGGGGCCATTGATCCTCACATCTGTGGCGGACCGGACATATGGGATGCCTAAGCGCGGTTATCACCACGGCAATCTACGTCAGGCGCTGGTCGATGCAGCGCTGGAGTTGATTACCATAAAAGGCCCAACCGGGTTCACCTTGTCCGAGGCGGCCAAGCAGGCTGGCGTCACTCCTGCCGCAGTCTATCGTCACTTTGAGGGGCGCGAAGACTTGATCGCAGAGGCGGCACTGCAGGGCTACGCCATCTTTGGCGACCTCATGCAATATGCCTTTGACAAAGGTCAGCCGTCAGCATTGGCAGCGTTTGAGGCCACAGGTCGCGCCTATCTCGCATTTGCACGCAAATACCCCGGCCATTACATCGCAATGTTTGAAAGCGGCATCTCGGTGAACCGCACGCCAGAACTAGCGGCGGCGTCACAGCGCGCGCGCGGCGTGCAGGAAAAAGCGGCTGCCGACCTGTCCGAGCACATCCCCCGCGATAAACGGCCGCCCGCTTCAATGTTCAGCGCGCATATCTGGGCGCTCAGCCACGGCGTTGTAGAGCTGTTTGCGCGCAACTCTCCCGGAACCCAAAGCCCGTTTTCTCCCGAGGATCTGCTGGAAAGCGGAATTGGTGTCTACCTGCGCGGACTGGGGCTGATCAAACCGGATGACTAATATTCTGGTTTTTTCTCTGGTTCGGGCCCCACAAACTGACCAAACAACAGGAGATGGTTCTGTTCCCCTATCGGACTTTCATTACCCAAATCTCGCAGAAAATTCTGGTTCAGTTGTTGGCAACATCTGAAATGAAGCCCCGCGACTTTGCACGATAATCTTATCAGCCGCCTCCAGTTCCGATAAAATATCCGCATAACCGCACTCGACCCAAGGCCCAGGTACTACAGCGAAGATAATATGTCCGCCCGGGCGAACAATTCTTGCGAACTCCCGAAGGCTGGCAGAAGGCATTTGAGACGTCGTTCCGCACGTGATCACACAATCTACCGATCTATCCTCGATCTTTGTGGGCTGACTCAAATCACATTGATGAACTTCCTGGTACACCTGCTTTGAGCGCGCCACGTCCAACATCTGAGTCGAATAATCAACCGCAATCAGTCGTTGAAAACCCGCCTCCCTCAACGCCTGTCCGACTAGTCCCGTACCCGATCCGGCATCAAAAATCAGCGCATTCGGATCAAGAATCTGTCTGGCTACTTTCACTGCTTCCGTCGGCACGAGATAATCTTCGAATGATCCGACATCGCTGTCGTAGGTCTCAGCCCAAGGATCATACCGCCTAAGCATTTCTGTGTTGCTATCAGCTCTGATAACCCAATCTACGCGCCCCGCCTTGGTATCAGGAAGTTCACGTCTGTTCATTTGGCTTTTCCTCAAAGGATTGCGGGAGCGGTGAATTTCGGCACGAAAATCATCTTGGTCAGCCTAAGGGGTGCGGAGATGAGCCGAAAATGGCATTTATTCCGGCGCCCTACGTCCTGGAATTTCGATGTTAGATTTTCCCGCACAACAGACTTCGCCCGAAAAGAAAGTCATGGGTCCTGAGGTCAGCACAGCCAATAAGACGACCAACGCAGGCATGAGGGGCGTCAGAAAGATCATTTTCGGTTGTGGAAGATATAACCAATAAAGTTCAGCAATAGCTGAGCCGCAAGGACTTGTGTGCTCTCGCTCGGATCATAAGCCGGGGCAACCTCAACCAGATCAATACCGACAACATCGCCCTGTTTGCTGAGCCCCTGAAGTAGCTCGAGCACGTCGTAATAGGCAAAGCCACCATGGCTTGGCGTTCCCGTTCCCGGCGCAATGGACGGGCAGAATGCATCAATGTCGATCGTCACATAAAAGCGCCCGCCTTTGGGAATACGCCCCAATACGGCCTCGGGACCCAGCGCGCGCACCTGGCGCACAGACAGAATATCAGATCCACGTGCGCGGGCGTCCTCGTAGCCTTCCCTGGCGGTGGATGAAACGTTGCGAATACCAAGCTGGGTCATGCCCGACACATAGTCTTTTTCTATTGCGCGGCGCATCGGGTTGCCGTGACCATGTGTAACCCCATGGCGTTCATCGACGAAATCAAGATGCGCATCAATCTGAATGACGTGAATTGGGCCGTTTTGGGCGCAATCTTCGGAAAACGCGTTCACACAAGGAATGTTGATGGAATGATCACCGCCGATCACCACCGGGATCGCCCCCGCCTTTAGAATCTTGCGCACACCATATTCGATATTAGCATGGCTTTCTTCGGTTTTGGTGTGGATAATGTCAGCGTCTCCGATGTCGACAATGCGCACGTCGGGGCCGAGATAAGTGGCGTCATCTTCATGATCATAAGCCCCGGCATGACCAAAGCTGAAAAGCGTGGACGCCTCGCGCACGGCCCGGGGGCCAAAGCGCGCACCGGGTCGCCATTGTGTGCCAAAATCAAATGGGGCGCCAAGAACGGCAACGTCGGCATCAATCTGGTCCCAGTCGCTGACATATTGTTTCTTGCCAAAGGTCGAGATCCCGACAAATGGCAGGTTCAACCGGCCGCCCTCATATCCATGATCTGCCATGTCTGTTTCTTCCATTTTTCATTTTCGGGTCGTCGCTGCAGGAAAGAGTCTCATATTACGTGACACTACTCCCAAAGCTATAGACAAACAGTACCCGGTTCTCAGAGATTGAGCAGTCAGTGCTTGCTCTGATATTTCTTTGTCACGCTACGCTGGTAGCCCGCAATTGGGCGTTTTTTCTTCTGTCCCCAAGCAGGCGCGCGTAGATCATCACATGTGTGATCAGCAGAACCGGCACAACAAAAGTCGGGATGTACCATGCAGCGGCAAAATGCGGCACAGCTTCTGCCTGTCGTAATGCGTTCAGAAGATCCGCAGTGCCGATAATGCTGAAGAGCCACACCACACCCAAACCTATCGTCCAATTTTGGCGAAGTGCCACCAGCGCCAGAATGGCAAGTAAGCCGCTAATAAAATCGCCGTAGCCAGCGCTGATCGCAAAGCTAACCGGCATGTCTGCGCCGACGACAGCAGGCGTCAGAAAAGTCAGACCAAGATGTCTGAAAGCATGCGGCAGGATCAGGATTCCTAGTGCAAAATTTAGCGATTTTTCGCTTAGCCATGGGGCAACATACCACCGCCCGATGAGACCTACGACAAGCAGGCTCAGCACAAATTGCAGCCCAAAGATTTCTAATGTTTCCATCGTGTCAACTCCAATATCTGTTATATTTCAAGGCTGTCTTGGCATGTGGCATTGCGCTCCCCGATGTCGTTGCTGGGGAAAATGTGTAGAGGATTTGCCGCCCCATTGTGGCGACAGCAGACCTCTTTGAGATGGCTTTGCCACCTTTCTATTTAGCGTGTATATACACGTTACTAGTCAAAAATTAGCCGGCTTTAGCCTGAGTCATTGCTCTTAGGGTCGCGCGCAAAGTGTTCAGATCTTTGCCTCCCACTTGATCTGCAATCTCCGCCTGCGCCTTTTTC
>RCNF010001039.1_pt1 | contig 25712 bp, 27 predicted proteins | sample 2041311 | NCBI WGS metagenome assembly RCNF01 (sample SAMN09708228, study PRJNA481090) | Marine sediment metagenome, whole genome shotgun sequencing project. | biome: marine sediment; feature: ocean; material: sediment; isolation source: Sewage treatment plant 2 marine sediment (STP2) ... | reverse complement strand
CTCAGCGCCGTGCTCGAGAAAAACGGCTACGAGGTGGTGACCGCCTCTGACGGCGGCAAGGCCCTCGCCCTCCTTGACGAGGTGAAGCCTGATCTGATCTGCCTCGATCTGCAGATGCCCGATCACACCGGGACCGACTTCTACCGCAGGTTGATGAAGCACGACACAATGAACGACACCCCGGTCATCGTCGTCAGCGGCCTCGCCGGGCGACATCTGGCGGTCAGCCGCCCGTTTGCGGTCTTCGACAAACCCATTGTCCCGGAGGAGTTCGTTGAGACGGTTGAGCGTGCGTTGGGAGAGAGAGATGACTAGACAGGCGCTGGATCCGAAACAACCGATCGGCGATCCGCGACCGAGCGGATCGGTTCCTATCGGCGAGAGACGCCCCCACTGGAAAGGAGGGCTCCCATGAACGTGATGGAAAAGAGCAAGAGTTCGAAACGATTTCGGGACAAGAAGGACCACGAACACCCGAACCCGACCGTGCGAATCAACGCTGTGGAAAAGCTCGAGGACCCGGAGATTGTCGTCCAGGTCGCGTGCACCGACGATTCGCCGCGGGTGAGATTGACCGCGGTTTCGCGGTTGAAGGGTGACCTGCACCTGGAGAAGGTGGCCGCCGAGGCGGAGTTTCTCGATGTCCGCCTGGTCGCTGTGGAACGGATGTTCTCTCAGCGGATCCTTGCCGACCTCCTCAGGGTGCCGGAGAACCTCGAGCTGATCGGAATCTGCTTTTCGCGGATCACCGACCGTCGGATCATCGAATCCATCGCCGAGGACCCTGCATACAGCGCAGCCGTTCGTCGGATGGCCATCGAGTACTACGCCGATGAGTCCTTCCTCGAGGACGCGGCGGTCGCGGCCGAGCCCGAGCGAAAGAGTGAGGAAGCCGTTGAGGCTATTGTTGAGGTCTACGGTGGTGGTCTGCGTGGAGTCCGGGCGATCGGGCGGTTCAAGCGCAGTGAAAAAGCACTCCGAGCCCTCGGAACCATCGCTCGGGGGGGTGGAGAGACCGGCGGCCTTGCCGTCGAGTACCTGTGTTCTGCATTGGCGAGCGCCAACCCGAAGTTGGTTGAGTGCGCCGAAGCCGAGCTTGTCGTTCTGCGCGAGCCTGATCTGATCGACTGCATCATCCGATCACTCGACAATGAAAATCTGCGTCTGCCAATCCGTAAGGTGCTCGAGAAGATCGACACTCCTGAGGCGAAGGCGGCGCTTGGCGCCGGATTGACACAGAATTGACGGCACCAGAGAGGAGTAGGAGATGACGAAGAAGATTCTCATCATCGATGATGAAAAAGACATGCGCGTGTATCTTGAAGCCGTTTTCCGCAAAGCGGGCTACGAGACCGAGTCGGCTGCGGACGGCGATCAGGGTGTGTGGCTCGCCGAGGCGCACCAGCCGGATCTCATCACTCTCGATGTGCTGATGCCCAAGAAATCCGGGGTAAAAGCCTATCGCGGGCTTCGTTCTTCTGAAAAGACCTCCTCGATTCCGGTGGTTGTCCTCACCGGGCTCACTCGGTCTGACGATTTCTTCAACGACTTCGGCGATCTGCCGCGGCCGGAGGCGGTGCTCGAGAAACCAATCGAGCGTGAATCGTTCCTTGAGAAAGTGAAGGAGCTCATCGGGCCGGCGTAGAGCGGGGATCGACACCCCGACACGACGCGAAACAGGATCTCGGTGCGCGCGGCGGTGCGGCCGGGTTCCTGCATTTGACCTCGTTGTTCCTGCTGCTTCTGCCGACCCGGAGACTTCGGGCGAGGGCTGCAGGCTATTCGGGCTGTATTCGGAGCTGGGGCTGTTCTTCGGCGGCAACGTTGATTTGGGGAAGCCGGACCTTGTGCTGAGGGATCGTGATGTTGAACACCGTGCCCTCACCGGCCTTCGAGTTGAAAGTGACCGTTCCTCCGTGCTCCTCGGCCACCTTCTGGACCACCAGAAGTCCGATGCCGGTGCCTTCGGTTCCCTTGGATGAGAAAAACTCGTTGAAGACCTTCAGGGTGAGGTCCTCGGGGATTCCTTCGCCGTCATCCTCGACCTCGAAGACGGTGTCTCCAGCTTTGTTCTTCATGCACCGTACGACGACCCGATGTCCGTTCTTCTGCTCGGTGGAGTCGAATCGGCAGGCGTCAATTGAGTTGGCGACCAGGTTGCACAGCAGGTTGTGGATGGCATCCGGGTCAAAGGTGCCACGATGGTGGGGAAGGGGAGCTTCGGCGCAGATCTCGATGTCCTCATCGGCCATCCGATCGGCGTAGAGATTGCAAACTTCGAGTACGATTTCCTGTGGACAGACATTGTCGTCGAAATCGGGGTCGCGCTCCTTGGCGCAGAAGAGCAGATCCTTGACGATGGCCGTTACCCGTTGAACATTGCGTTCGACCATCTCCCAGCCGGCGTCGATCGAATCCCGGTCATCCGTTTCGAGGCCATCGTTGACGATGAAAATGCCGCCCTCGAGCCCCATGAGGATGTTCTTGATTCGATGGGCCGTACCGGCCACGGCGCGGCCGGTGAGGGCCAACTGGCGCTGCAGCCTCTTGACCTCGGTCACATCGGTGAAGACCTCCATGACCGCGTTGATGTTGAGGTCGTCGTCGAAGATCGGTTGGGTGTGGACGAGCGCGTTGATGTGCTCCCCGGTCCGGGTCACCAGGATCTCCTCCTGGGTGCGGGAAGCACCATCGGAAAAGGTGGCATCCACAACGCAATCGGGGCATATGGACGTTCTCTTCTTGCAGACTTCGTAACACAGCGACTTGTCGTTGGCGCCGAACTCACGGCGGTACGTGTCATTCGCCTCGAGGATGTTGTGTTCTCGGTCGAGGACGCAGATGAAGTCGGGCACCGCCGTGAACAGGCGCTCGTACTGCCGGCGTGAAACGTTCAGCTCCTGCCGGAGATTCTGGACGTTTCCGTTGGCGCCGCCGTTCCCTGCGGGTCGTCGCACCAGGATCCACCACCCAGCGACGAGGAGAGTGGCGAAGAGAAGCCCCCCGGTGGCGAGGGGTGGTAGGGATCGGGCTGCGATGGATACGAGAGCGGACACGATGACCGCTCCACCGACGTAGGCCACGAGGACCCCCGGGCCTACCTTCATCAGCGAATCAGACCCGTTCCCGCCGTGGCGATCTGATGGATTGATGAGGCCAGTATCAGACAGAACCCTTTTCTCACCGGGTGTTTCTCTGCGTTTTCTGAATTGCATGGGATCAAAATCAACGTGATATCTAGCCATTGCCTTTCCACAACTCAGTATGGCACAACATCGGGGGGGAAGGACGTGGCCTTGACAATGGCCGGATTGGGATTAGGGTGAAACATTGGGGGTCGAACTGTGAATGCGGACGCGCCGGGAATCGGACGAATCATCCTTGACAGCGTTGCCGAGGCGGTCTTCACAGTCAACAAGGACTGGCAGATCGCCTACTTCAACGCCGCGGCCGAGAAACTCACGGGTGTTCCTCGAGAGAAGGCCATCGGCAGGCGATGCTGCGAGGTTTTCCAGGCCAGTATCTGTAGCACGGTCTGTTCCCTTCGCCACACCCTGGAAACCGGTGATCCGGTGGCCAGTCGCGAAGCCTTCATTATCGATGCCCGAGGGCGGAAGCTGCCGGTCAGCGTGTCCACCTCGGTGCTGCGGGATGCAAATGGACTACTCGTCGGCGGTGTCGAGACGATTCGTGATCTCAGTCAGATCAAGGAGCTGAAGAAGGAACTCGAGGCTCGCTATTCTCTCGGCGATATCATCGGTCGCAGCCAGGCCATGCGTAACCTCTTCGGCATCCTCCCCGCGGTGGCCGCCAGTGACAGTACGGTTGTCATCCATGGTGCCAGCGGCACCGGCAAAGAGCTGTTCGCACGCGCGATTCACGACATGTCGCCACGCCACGACAAGCGATTTGTCGCCATCAACTGCGGCGCCATGCCGGATTCGCTGCTCGAATCGGAACTCTTTGGATATGTCGCCGGAGCCTTCACCGACGCCCGGCAGGATCGCCCGGGACGTTTTGCCCATGCGGAAGGGGGAACGCTGTTTCTCGACGAGATCGGCGATATCTCGCCCGCCATGCAGGTCCGACTCCTGCGGGTCCTGCAAGAGCAGGTCTACGAACCCCTCGGATCGGTGGAGTCGGTCGAATCAAATGTTCGGGTGATTGCCGCGACCCACCGTGATCTCGATGAGTTGGTCCGGGATGGAACCTTCCGTGAGGATCTCTTCTACCGCATCAATGTCATGCGGTTGGAGTTGCCGATCCTGCGAGAGCGCAGAGAGGACATTCCCCTCCTCATCGATCATTTCATCGAACGTTTCAATCGTCTGCAGGACAAGGATGTCGTCGGCGTGTCGGACGATGTTCTGGATGTTCTGATGCAGCACGACTATCCGGGAAACGCACGCGAGCTGGAGAACATCATCGAGCACGCCTTCGTGCTGTGTCACTCAACAGTGATCGAGCTCCGTCATCTTCCGCCGGAGCTTTCACGGGGCGCATCCAACCTGCGGTCCGCCCACACCCCACCGAAGACTACCTTGCGAGATATGGAAGTCAGCCATATTGCCGATGCTCTGCGCCGATCCAAGGGAAACCGGCAGCTGGCCGCGGAGTTCCTCGGGATCCACCCGAGCACCCTCTTCCGTAAGATCCGCGATCTCAAGATCGAGGTTCCAGATTTCGACGGTCGTAGACGGAACGGCGGGGGATCCCGGAACGACAGCTGACCGGGGGTCGTCACTCGTTACGTTCTTGTAACTGACGGGTCGTGTCGGCGACCTGAAGCTTCCCCCATTTGGGGTGGAAGTGGAATCTGGTGAATGACTTGTGATTGGGGTGATGAGGCACCTGTTTGGCACAGGGGTTGCAAGACTGCACAACGGCACTGCTGTCTCTCCAGGATGCCAGAGGACAGAAGATTGGCAAACAGTTTCAACAGACCGCGGACGACCGATGACCAGCGAGTCCCATCGCGCATTCTTGTTGTCGCTCTGCCAGTCGTCATTGTGTCCTTGATTGTCGGTCTGAGACCGAGCGGGTATTTCCTTTCGACGGTGGTGTTCTTCGGCATCACGATGTACACCGTCATCGATGATGTAAGGAGGAGTTGTTTTTTGGCGGACTCGGGTGTCGGAAACCTGTGTTTTTCCGGTGCCATGGAGTCACCGTAGATTTCACGAGATATCGATTTGAAAGGAGTGGCCATGACAGAAATGAAATACAAGACGCCGCTGCTTGATGAGCTCGAGAAGGGACCGTGGCCGAGCTTTGTCAAGGAGATGAAAAAAGAGGCCCATCGCCCGATGGTCCAGGACGCGATCGGTCAGCTGGAGCGTTCCTATGAGGAGCACATCAGCCACTGGAAGCACGGTGGTCTGGTGGGTGTCATGGGGTACGGCGGCGGCGTGATCGGGCGCTACTCGGATCTGCCCGAGGAGTTCCCGAATGTTGCCGCGTTCCACACCCACCGCATCAACCAGCCGTCGGCGTGGTTCTACACCTCGGATGCCCTTCGCACCCTGTGCGACATCTGGGACCGGCACGGCTCGGGTCTGACCAACATGCACGGCTCGACCGGTGACATCGTCCTCCTCGGTTCAACCACCGAAGCCATTGAGCCGCTGTTCAAAGACCTCACCGAAGCCGGTTGGGATCTCGGTGGTTCGGGTTCCAACATGCGGACTCCGTCCTGCTGCGTCGGCCCCGCCCGTTGCGAATGGGCCTGCTACGACACTCTGGATGCCTGCTACAACATCACCCAACAGTTCCAGGATGAACTCCACCGGCCGTTCTTCCCCTACAAATACAAGTTCAAGTTTTCCGGTTGCCCCAACGACTGCGTGGCGTCCATCGCCCGTTCGGACTGCTCGGTCATGGGTACGTGGAAGGACGACATCCAGGTCAACCAGGCGCAGGTGCTCGAGTACGCCAAGACCGTCGACATCGAATCAGAGATCTGCGACTTCTGCCCGACCCGCTGCATCGAGTGGGACGGCAAGAGTCTCGAGATCGACAACCCCAACTGCGTCAGGTGCATGCACTGCATCAACGTGATGCCGAAGGCCCTCAAGCCCGGCAAAGAGCGTGGCGCGACCATCCTCATCGGCGGCAAGGCCCCCATCATCGGTGGCGCGCTGCTCTGCTCGGTCTTTGTGCCCTTCCTCGAGATGGATCCGGCTGATGACTATGCGGATCTCAAGGAACTCACCGAAGCGATCTGGGACCTCTGGGGCGAGCACGGCAAGATGCGTGAGCGCACCGGCGAATTCATCCAACGCGTCGGGCTTTCCAACTTCCTCGAAGAGATCGGTCTCGACCCGATCCCCGAGATGGTCATGGCGCCGCGCTCGAACCCCTATATCTTCTTCGACGACGAAATCTTCGAGACGAACGAGTAGGGAAGGAGGATCCAATGGCAGAAGAACGCATTACCGATATCGGCCCGCCAAATTACGAGCAGTTCCTTCACCCGGTGATCAAGAAGAACTACGGCAAGTGGGACTATCATGAGATCCTCAAACCCGGCGTGATGGTGCATGTCGCCGAATCGGGCGACAAGATCTTCACCGTACGTGCAGCCACACCTCGCCTGATCGCCATCACCACCATTCGCAAATTTGCCGACATCGCTGACAAGTACTGCGACGGTCACTTGCGGTGGACCAGCCGCAACAACGTTGAGTTTCTCATCGCCGATGAGGCGAACATCGAGCCCTTGATCGCCGAGATCGAAGAGTACGGCTTCCCCATCGGTGGCATGGGCAACTCGATTTCCAACATCGTCCACACCCAGGGCTGGGTCCACTGCCACTCGGCGGCCTCCGATGCCTCGGGAACCGTCAAGGCGGTGATGGACGAACTCATGCCTCGCTTCCAGAAGATGGATCTGCCGGCAAAGCTTCGCGTGGCCTATGCCTGCTGCCTCAACATGTGCGGCGCGGTTCACTGCTCCGATATCGCGATCCTTGGTGTTCACACCCGGGCGCCGGTGATCGATCATAACGATCTGCCGAAAATGTGCGAGATCCCGACCCTCGTGGCCTCCTGCCCGACCGGCGCGATTCGCCCCGCGACCGTCGATGGCGTCAACTCCGTCGAGATCGTTGAAGAACAGTGCATACTGCGGCAACTGCTACACGGTCTGCCCCGCGGTGAAGATCAATAACGCCAAGACCGACGGCATCTCGATCTGGGTTGGTGGCAAGGTCTCGAACGCGAGGGTGGCCCCCAAGTTCTCGAAGCTCGCCATTCCGTTTATCCGCAACAACCCGCCGCGGTGGCCCGAGGTGGTCGACGCGGTGCTCAACATCGTCAACGTCTACGCCGAGAATGCCAAGAAGCACGAGCGGATGGGTGAGTGGATCGATCGCATCGGTTGGCCGAAGTTCTTCGACCTCACCGGCATCGAGTTCACCAAGTACCACATCGACGACTTCAAGCACGCTGGCGAATCCTACGCCAGGACGGCGCAACTGCGCCACTGAGGAGGACACGATGGCCGACGTGACAGTAGATCAGGTGGCCGACGCGATGTTCGATTTGGTCCTGTCCATGAAGGGCAAGAGGGATCTCAAGCCCATGGATGTGTCCAAGCAGATGATCGAGAAGTTCGGTGCCGAAAACGTTGACAAGAAAATGTGCAAGAAGGCCTTGCGCCAGGTCATCGACTCGGGCCGTCTGACGTACAAATACGCGGGTGGCAGCTACATCGCGCTGCCCGAGGCGTAGACGAACCAACAACAACGAGTGGTCCGGGAGGGGTCGAGCCTGTCTCGCCCCTCCCTCGACCGCCCCGCTTCCACAGGAGGATGCTATGGCGCGTGACAAAAAATCCGGTCCCGAGCGGACCGCCGAAGCGATCGACGTTCTCCGCCAGTGGCAGGGCATCGAGCGTGATGCCATCGAGACCACAGCGCAGATCATGGAGAAGACCGACAACCTCCTGATTCGCCAGATCATGGAGATCATCCGCAACGACTCAGTCCAGCACCACCGGGTGCAGCAGTTCCTCATCGACAGCATGACCACGACTCCCATCACCCTGCAGCCCGAAGAGCTCGCCGAGGTTTGGGGACAGATCGAGGCCCACGACGAGCTCGAGCGCCAGACCATCGAGCTGGCCACCAAACTCAAGGCAGAGTCCACCGACCCGGTTGCCAAGGTTTTGCTCGACTACCTGCTCCGTGACGAGCAGAAGCACGACACCATCCTCGGCGAGCTGGAGAAGTTCAAACAGCACATGTCGAAACTCTCCTGAGTCTCCGCCCAGGACGCAGTAACGCAGTGAGGAGAGCGGTTCTATGGGTTTACTGAAGAAAAAAGACAAGAAGAAAAAGGGCAGTTTCGAATCCCGCCTCAAGGGCGGCGGCGGTGGCAGCGGCACACAGCTTTCGGCACTGCGGCCCGTCTATGTGGAAAGCCTTCCGCCGTGCACGGGGAATTGTCCGAGCGGCAATGACATCCGTGGCTGGCTGACGGTGATCCAACTTCGTGAGAAGCTCGGTCTCAGCATCGACGAGGCCTGCGAGCAAGCCTTCGACATGGAGATGGAGACCAACCCCTTCCCGGCCGTCATGGGTCGGGTCTGCCCGCACCCGTGTGAGACCGCCTGCAACCGTGGCAAAAAGGACGGTTCGGTGGGGATCAACTCGGTCGAGCGCCACCTCGGGGACTACGCCCTCGAACACGGCCTCAAAGCCAAGATGATCGAAGGTGAAGAGGCCAAGAAGCAAAAAATCGCGGTTGTCGGCGCCGGTCCCTCTGGGATGTCCTGCGCCTATCAACTCGCTCGCCGGGGCTACAAAGTCACGGTCTTCGAGGGCCTGCCGAAACCCGGTGGTATGCTTCGCTACGGTATTCCGGTCTACCGGCTGCCGCGCGAGATCATCGACGCCGAAGTGCAGCGCATCGTCGATCTCGGGGTCGAACTCAAGCTCGACACAAAGATCGGCAAAGATGTCTCCTACGACGACATCAAGAAGGACTACGACGCAATCTACGTCGCCATCGGCGCCCATCAGGGCAAGGCCATGGGCATTCCCGGTGAGGAAGGCCCCGGCCTCTGGACCGGAACCGAGTTCCTCAACCACGCCAACTCGGGCAAAAAGGTCGACCTCGGCACCAATGTGGTGGTCATCGGTGGTGGTGACACCGCCGTCGACGCCGCACGCGTCTCCAAGCGCCTGATTGGTGATTCGGCGAAGATGGCATCGAAGATGGGCGCCCAGGTGACCATCCTCTATCGCCGCACCCGCGCCGAAATGCCGGCCATCGATCGTGAGATCGACGAGGCCATCGAGGAAGACATCAACCTCGAGTACCTCGCGGCCCCCATCGAGATCCTCCGCGACGACGAGGGCGCCGTGCGCGCCATGGTCGTGCAGCGTATGGAACTCGGTGAGCCTGACAGCTCCGGCCGTCGGCGTCCCGTTCCCATCGAGGGAGACACCTACGAACTGCCGATTCAAACCGTCATCACGGCGGTCAGCCAGAAACCGGACCTTGCGGCGATGCACTCCGAGGAACTCGGTGACGGTTGGCTCAACGGCGACGAGTGGGGATTCACCGGTGTTGAAGGCGTCTGGACCGGCGGTGACAACATCAATCTCGGGATCGCGACAACCTCGATCGGTCAGGCACGTTTGGCGGCTCTCGCCATTGATGCCAAACTCCAGGGAAAGACCCTAAAGAAGATCGAGCAAGGCGAGATGATCCGCAGCGAAAAACTCAAGCTCGACTGGTACAAACCCATCGAACGCACCCAACGACAGGTGAAATCGCCGGAAGACCGACTCGCCAATCCGTTTGACGAGGTCGATCTCGGGGTGACCGCGGAAGATGCGCTGATTGAATGCAACCGGTGCTTCAGCTGCGGCAAGTGCTTCGGCTGTGAGAACTGCTGGATGTACTGTCAGGCCAACGTCTTCGCGGCCGTCGATCCGCCGTCGCTAGGCAACTTCTTCAAAATCAAGAAGATTGAAGTCTGCGACGGGTGCAAGAAGTGCTGGGAGGAATGTCCCTGCGGCTTCATCGTGGGTCAATAGAGGGGATTGAGCGGGCGGACTGATCATGCAACTGCAAACCCCACGGTTGGTTGTCGCCGGTTTGTCCGGCGATGGCGGAAAGACCCTTGTCAGCCTCGGGCTTTGCCGGGCGCTGGCCGACCGCGGCCGTGTTGTCCAGGCCTTCAAGAAAGGCCCCGACTACATCGATGCGGCCTGGTTGACCGCAGCCACCGGCCGCCCGTGTCGCAATCTCGATCCATATCTCATGGAGGAATCGGCCATCGGTCGCGCCGTGACGGCCGCCGACGACGCCGATTTCTTCCTGGTGGAGGGCAACCGCGGTCTCTTCGACGGGGTCGATGCCGTCGGAAGTCACTCCACTGCAACCCTGGCCAAGCTTCTCGGCGCCCCGGTGGTCCTCGTCATCAACGTCACGAAGATGACACGGACCGCCGCCGCCCTGGTGCTCGGTTCGATTCACCTGGATCCGGAACTCAATCTCGCCGGCGTTATTCTCAATCGCGTCGGGACCGGTCGTCAGGAGAGGGTCATTCGTGACGCCATCGAGACCGCCACCGGCGTGCCGGTGGTGGGCGCAATTCCGCGTCTTCGCGGCGAAGATCCGCTCCCGAGCCGTCACCTCGGTCTCGTGACCGCGGTGGAGCATCCCCGGCGAGACGACGCCATTGCGCGCGCCGCTGCGGCAGTGACCGAGTACGTCGATCTGGACAAGATCGAGGATCTCGCGGCGGCGGCTCATGAAGTCCGCCTCGGCGTGGCGGATGTCATGCTCGGCCGATCTCGGGTGGCCATCGGCTATTTTTCCGATGAGTCATTCAGCTTCTACTATCCTGAGAATCTCGAGTCCCTCGAGGCCGCAGGCGCCAGGTTGGTCGCGGTCTCGCCGAGCAGCGATGCTTCTCTCCCGGAACTTGACGGCCTGTATATCGGCGGCGGGTTTCCTGAAGTGCACGCTGCGCGACTGGCCGACAATCGGAGTTTTGCCCAGTCGGTCAAGGCGCAGGTTGACAATGGCCTGCCGGTCTACGCCGAATGTGGCGGCCTCATGTACCTCGCCCGCGAGCTGCGGGTCGACGATACCGTCTACCCCATGGCCGGGGTTCTCGATCTCGTCATCGAACAGACCCAACGACCCCAGGGTCACGGATACGAAACGCTCGTGGTCGACCGCGAGAATCCCTTCCATCCCATTGGAACCGAGTTGAAGGGCCATGAGTTCCACTACTCGAAAATCTCAACCGGTGGTGATCTCGACCAGACCGTAGCGACCGTCGTGCGAGGCACGGGTGCCGGCGGCGGACGTGATGGAATCGTCGTCGGCCGGGTCTGGGCATCATACCTGCACGTTCACGCCTCCGCCTCTCCTAATTGGGCGACTGGTTTCCTCGCGAGTGCCCAAAGGCACGCCGCCGAGTTCACCCAACCGGCTGCGGCATGGGGCTGAAGGGACGAGTGATGGAGTTGCTCCAGGTCGGAGACGAGCAGGAACTGGGCGCCTTGGTGTCACAGGAACCGCAGGCCACCCGTTTCTTACTGGGCCGACTCTGGGACCCTGATGAAAAACTGCGTCGGCGCGCGGCTCGTGGTCTCGGAAGTGCCGCCGCATTCCACCCCGAAATCGGGATTGATATAGTCCGTCGCCTCATGTGGGCGTTGAATGATGAATCCGCCACCAACGGTCTTTACGGCATCCCTGCGGTGGCCGAAATTGGGTTTCACAACCCCAAACTGGTCGCTCCGTTTATCGCACCGCTCGCCTCGTTGTCTTGGGACGATGGCCTCCGTCGGGAGATCATCCGTGCCCTGACCAGAATCGCCGAGGCGGCGCCCGAAGCGGTCCGGCCGGCATGTACGCTGATTGCCGAGCACGTCGATTTCGAGGATCCGAACGAACGCCAGGAGTTCGAACGCCTCCTCGAGGAGTCTGGAGGGATCAATGAGTCGTGAAAGCCAGAAGCACCGGATCGAACGGTGTTTACGGGCGATCGAAGAAAGCCCCGAGTCCGCTGCGGCGTACTATAATCTGGGGCTCACCCACACCATCTCCGGGCGAGTGAAGAGCGCCGAGGAGGCCTACCTCAAGGCGGTTGAACTCGATCCGAAGATGATCCAAGCCTGGGTCAATTTGGGTGGTGTCCGGTTGATGAGGTGGGAGTTCGAGGGCTGTCGGGACGCCAATCTGGAAGCCGTTCGACTCGATGACACACTGATCATCGGCCACTACAACCTCGGCCAGGCGTATCTCTATCTCAACGATCCGGAAAACCTCGTCAAGTGTAACGAGAGGGTTCTCGAACTCGAGCGGGATCATCCTGCCGCCCACTACCACCTGGCCATAGGAAATCTGGCCTTGGACAACCACGGCGTCGCCGAACGTTATCTGGCGAGAGCCATCGAACTAGGGCACGCCCCAACACAAGAATTCGTCAAGGCCTTGGAAAAGGCCCAGATCAAAAAGGCTCGCAATCAAAACACGACACTCGTGGAAATTACCGGGGCCGAAGGCCCGGACAAGAAAAGGGAGGAATGAGCAATGGCAACTTTTGAACAAGGCGACGTTTCCATCACGGTCGACGAAGATGGCTTCATGATGGAGCCCGAGGCTTGGAGCGAGGACGTTGCGCACGCGCTGGCAACCACCGAGGGCGTGGATGACCTCACCGAAGAGCACTGGAAAGTCGTGAACTACCTTCGTGACTATTACCTCCAGTTCGGTGTGGCCCCCATGATCCGCAAGCTCTGCAAACAGACCGGATTCCAGCTCAAAGAGATCTATGAGTTGTTCCCGTCGGGTCCCGCGAAGGGCGCCTGCAAAGTGGCCGGCCTGCCGAAACCGACCGGCTGCGTCTGATCTGCGACTTTTGTTGTTTTCCCCGTCGTCTCTCCTCCTGATAGGGGTTGAGGCGGCGGGGCTTTTCTGTACGGAATCGCTGCCCCTCGCCAGCCCTCGTTTTTGACGATCGATGTGCGGTGAAACGTCGTCAACATCGTCACGAATTCAGGTGGGGAAAGCGGGTATGAGCGGTCGGTCGTTACGTGACCGAAACGCGTGAGGTGATTCGTGCACATCGCCGGGCGGCCGCGACCGACCAAGGTCGCGCAGGATGAGTGTTTTGCATCGACCGATCAAAGTCAGGTCACTGGCACAACGGTTGCAGTAGCACCCTCGATTTGGGAGGGGATCGATGTCTCTGAATCTCAGCCAAAAAGAGCGAGCGAAGATGGTCGCGCGGTGGTTCGACCTCATCGTCGACGCCTACCCGGCCGAGACGGCGGGATTCCTTCGCGAGCAAGCCGATCCCTTCGCCAACCCGGTGGGTGCCGGTCTCCGAGAGGAGCTTGCGCCGATTCTCGACGGGGTCGTCGACGGCCAGGACACGGTAGAAATCGAGCCGGCTCTCGATCGCATCGTGAGGATTCGGGCCCTGCAGGACATGTCACCGGCTGAAGCGGTGTCTTTTGTCCTGATCCTCAAAGACGTCTTTCAAGGAATGGCGGAGGACACGAATCTCGATGCCGGGGCCGAGTTCAACTCTCGGGTTGACGGGGTGCTCCTGACCACATTCAACGTTTTCAGTCGTTGCCGTGAACAGGTGTACGACATACGGGTTAAAGAAATCCGAAATCGATCTCTCAAGGTGATGGAACGCCTCAACTCGTGGCGCGAAGAACGAGCCGGCGGACCGCCATCCAACGCGTGAGCTGCATGAACTACCAAAGACTCTTCGAGATTCGACGGTGGCCGGGCAACACGTGTGGAGATCATCCGGAGGGTCGGTCCCAATTCGGGATTGACCTATGCTCTCCGGTTTATTAGGAAGGAGGATTCGAGTCGATGGGTGCTGCCTTGGTTTCCCTCGTCGCGGTTGCCGTCCTGGCACTGCTCGCCGTCACGGCGGTCGCTTCTGACGATCTGCGTTTGGTGTTCGGGGCGGTGATCCCGGGCGTCGCGTTTGCGGTCTTCCTGGTCGGTATCGTGGCCAGGGTGATTCGTTGGGCGCGCGCGCCGGTGCCGTTCCGGATCCCGACCACTGCAGGCCAACAGAAGTCACTGCCGTGGATCAAGAACTCCGAGTTCGATAATCCCAGCGGTTTTCTGGGTGTCATGGGACGGATGTTCCTCGAGGTTCTGTTCTTCAGGTCATTGTTCCGCAACACCAGAGTCGAGCTCATTTCCGATCGCGAGAAGGTCAACTACATCGGCACCAAGTATCTCTGGGCCGCTGCCATGGCGTTCCACTGGTCGATGCTGATTGTGGTCTTCCGGCACTTCAGGTTCTTTGTCGAGCCTGTTCCGCGGGTTGTCGAGATCGCCCAGGCGCTGGACGGTTTTTTCCAGGTCGGTGTGCCGGTGATCTACGCGACATCGGTCCTGCTCATCGCGTCGTTGGCCTATCTGCTGCTTCGGCGGCTGGCCGACGCCAAGGTGAAGTACATCTCGCTGCCGACGGACTACTTCGCCCTCTACCTGCTGCTTGCGATCGCCATTTCGGGCGTTTGGATGCGGCATCTCGAGAAGGTCGATATCGTCAACGTCAAGGCAGCCATCGCAGGTTGGGCTTCGTTCCAACTCGTCACGCCCGAGGGCGTTGGTGCGCTGTATTTCATCCACGTTTTTCTGGTCAGTGTGCTGCTCATCTACTTCCCGTTCTCGAAGCTGCTGCACGCACCTGGGGTCTTTCTCTCGCCGACCCGCAATCTGGCCAACAACAACCGCTCCAAGCGCCACATCAACCCTTGGAACCCGCCCATCGTCGGCCATACCTATGCCGAGTGGGAGGAGGAGTTCCACGATAAGTTGGTGGCCTCCGGTTTCGTCCTGGACAAGGAGTAGGCCATGGCGGAGAAGTCACCTCAAGAACTGATTCAGATCGATCTCGACCCGCCGAAGAAAAATTGGATGGACCCGTCGGTGGATTTCGAATCCCGGCGCGGTACCTGGTCCTACCCGGGGGGCGTGAAGAGCATCGAGTACATGAACTTCGACAATCCTCGCGAGTGGTCGCCCACCGATGAGGATTGGAAGTTGCCGGACAACTGGCAGCAGATCATCCACGAAGGCTTCAAAGAGCGGCTCGGAAAATACCGCTCGTTGCGGGTCTTCATGGAAACCTGTGTTCGTTGCGGCGCCTGCGCCGACAAATGCCACTTTTTCATCGGCTCCGGCGATCCCAAGAACATGCCCGTTTTGCGGACGGAGCTCCTGCGCTCCATCTACCGCAACGACTTCACCCTGGCCGGTAAACTCCTCGGCGCCTTCGGCGGAGGGCGGAAACTGACCCAGGAGGTGCTCAAGGAGTGGTTCTACTACTTCTTCCAGTGCACCGAGTGTCGCCGTTGCAGCGTCTACTGCCCCTTCGGCATCGACACCGCCGAGGTCACCATGATGGCCCGCGAGCTCATGATGTTGGTGGGTCTGAACATCAACTGGATCTGCGAACCGGTGGCCAACTGCCAGCGCACCGGCAACCACCTCGGGATCCAGCCGCACACCTTCAAGGACAACATCGAGTTCCTGTGCGAGGAGCTCGAGGACGATCTCGGAATCTCCGTCGATCCCGTCATCAACAAGAAGGGTGCGGATGTCCTCTTCATCATCCCGTCGGCTGACTATTTTGCTGATCCCGGGACCTACACCTTTATCGCTTATCTGATGCTCTTCAAGCAGATCGGGCTCGACTACACCATGTCGGCCTATGCGTCGGAGGGCGGGAACTTCGGTCTGTTCACCTCGCATGACACGATCAAGAAGCTCAACTACAAGATCTTTCACGAGGCCAAACGACTCGGCGTCAAGTGGATCCTCGGCGGTGAGTGCGGTCACATGTGGCGGGTGATGCATCAGTACATGGACACCATGAACGGGCCGGCCGACTTCCTCGAAGTGCCGCGTTCACCGATCACTGGAACGGTCTTCGAGAACGCGAAAGCGACCAAGATGGTCCACATCTGCGAGTTCACAGCGGATCTCATCCGGAACAAGAAGATCAAGCTCGACCCGAGCCGCAACGACCGATACCGCGTGACCTTCCACGACTCGTGCAACCCGGCGAGGGCCCTGGGGCTCTTCGACGAGCCGCGGTATATCCTCAACAGCGTCTGCAACAACTTCTTCGAGATGCCGGAAAACACCATCCGCGAACAGACCTTCTGCTGTGCGGGCGGCGCCGGTCTCGGCAACGACGAGAACATGGAGATGCGCTTGCGCGGCGGGCTGCCGCGCGGCAACGCCCTCAAGCACGTCCGCGACAAGCATGATGTCAACCTCATGAGCTGCATCTGCGCCATCGATCGTGCAACTCTGCCGCCCCTCGCCGACTACTGGGCGCCCGGGGTCGAGATCAGCGGTGTCCACGAACTGGTGGCCAACGCCCTCGTGATGGATGGAGAGCCGGAGCGCAAGCTGAACCTGCGGGGCGAACCGCTGAAGGAAGAAACGGAGGACACCACCGATGTATGACGCCGGCAAGATCATCGTCGGACTCGTGGTCTTCGTCATTCTTGCCACGTCGCCTCTGTGGCTCAACGCACTCATGGGAGGCTCGCCCGAGGCTCCCGAACTCACGTTGCCCACAAACGGGTCGACGGAGTGCGTCGAGGCCACCGAGTACATGCGCGAAGAGCACATGGATCTGCTCAACCAGTGGCGCGACGAGGTGGTGAGAACGGGGCAACGGGACTATGTGAGCAGTTCAAACGGAAAGATCTTCGATATGAGTCTTTCCCGGACCTGCATGGATTGTCACTCGAACAAGGCTGAGTTCTGCGACGCCTGCCACACCTACCTGGCGGTCTCACCCTATTGTTGGGACTGCCATGTGGAACCGAAAGGGGCCAACTGATGGATGGGAACAGACGTGATTTCCTGAAGCTGGCCGGTCTCACCGCCGTGGGGGCGGCCGGAGTCTCGTCGATCAAGGCTACCGACGCGAAGGCGTCCACGACGGACAGCCATGCCGAGCCCTCGGCGGAGGGTGTCCGGTTGGCCATGGTCATCGATCTTCGAAAGTTCTCCAAGGACGACGCGCTCATCGAGCGCTGCGTGGAGGCGTGCCATCGCGAACACAACGTCCCCAACTGGGCGGACGATCCCAAAAACGAGGTCAAGTGGATCTGGTCGGATGACTTCGAGACGGCATTCCACTCGCAGGAATTCCACTTCATCCGCGAGGATCTCAAGGGCAAGCCGACCTTGCTTCTGTGCAACCACTGTGACAACCCGCCGTGCACCCGGGTCTGCCCCACCGGGGCGACCTGGAAACGTGATTCGGACGGCATCGTCATGATGGATTGGCACCGCTGCATCGGTTGTCGTTACTGCATCGTGGCCTGCCCCTACGGGTCCCGTTCGTTTAACTGGAAGGACCCGCGTCCGGCCATTGAAGACATCACAATCGACTATCCCACGCGGATGCGGGGGGTGGTCGAGAAGTGCACCTTCTGCGAAGAGCGCCTGGCACGCGGTCTGGAACCGGCGTGCGTCGAGGTCTGCTCGAACGACGAGATCGTCTTCGGCGACCTCAACGATCCGCAATCAAAGGTGAGGCAGGTGCTCACCGAGCGGATGGCGATCAGACGCAAGGCAGGTCTCGGGACTCAGCCCGAGGTCTACTACATCATCGACGACCCTCGGACTCTGCAGGAGACCGCACCGGCGGCCGTGGTCGAGGTTGCGGAAGGGGGCGACCATGCTTGAGAAGGCGCTCACTGGAAACCGCACGTACTGGACGTGGATCTTCTTCCTCCTCGCGATCATCGGGGCGGGCGCCGCGTGCTGGTTCTGGCAGTTCACCACCGGTCTGACCATCACGGGTTTGAGTCGTGATGTGGTCTGGGGCCTCTACATCGCCCAGTTCACCTTCCTGGTGGGCGTCGCCGCTTCGGCGGTGATGGTGGTGTTGCCGTACTACCTCCACGATTTCAAGGCATTCGGCAAGATGACCATCCTCGGCGAGTTCCTCGCCATCGCGGCGGTCATCATGTGCATGCTCTTCATCTTCGTCGACATGGGGAGGCCCGACCGGATCATCAATGTCTTCCTCCATCCGACATTTCACTCGATGATGTTTTGGGACACCGTGGCCCTCAGTGGCTATCTTTGTCTCAACATCCTCATCAGCCGGGTGTCGCTGAGCAGCGAACGACGGGGCGAAGCGCCGCCGAAGTGGATCAGGCCCATCATCATTCTCTCGATTCCCTGGGCTGTCAGCATCCACACCGTCACTGCGTTTCTCTATTCCGGTTTGGCCGCGCGTCCGTTCTGGATGACGGCGATTCTGGCGCCGCGTTTCCTCGCGTCAGCCTTTGCGGCCGGCCCAGCGCTGCTCATTCTGCTTGCGCTCTTGGTTCGCCGGTTGACGAAGTTCGATCCCGGGAAGGAAGCGATCCAAAAGCTCGCCGAGATCGTCACCTACGCCATGATTCTCAACGTGTTCTTTGTCGCCATGGAGCTCTTTACGGCCCTCTACAGCGACATCCCCGAGCACGTTCACCACTTCCAGTTCCTCTTTGTGGGACTTGAAGGCAACAACTTCCTGGCGCCATGGATGTGGCTGTCGGTGGTGTTGGCCGTGGTGGCTTTGGTGATCCTCGTCAATCCTGCGACCCGCCGCACCGAAACCACCCTCGTGGTGGGCTGTATGGCGGTCTTCGGTTCGCTGTGGATCGACAAGGGCCTCGGTATGGTCATTGCCGGTTTCATTCCTTCGCCGCTGGGCAAGGTGACCCACTACTCGCCGACCGTGCCCGAACTCACCATCTCGCTGGCGATCTATGCCATCGGGATTCTGATCGTGACCGGTCTTTTCAAGATTGCGCTTGAGGTCCGGGGACAGATGAAGACCGAGCCCTAGCTCGGGCCGGGTCTCCGCGATCGTGAATTCGCTCGCCCCCGACCTATTGCGGTCGGGGGCGATTATTTTGGAGCTGCCATGAATGAAACAACAAGGAAGATCGTGATCGTCGGTGCATCGGCCGCAGGGCTGCGTTGTGCTTGCCGTGTCAAACGGCTGCAGCCGGGTTGGTCGGTGACGGTGGTTGAAGCCAACGAGGTCTTCTCGTACGGCGCGTGCGGGATGCCCTATGTCCTGTCCGGAGATATCGAGGAACTCGGCGTTTTAAGACGCACTCCCTATGGCACCGATCGTGATGCCGACTATTTCTCCTCAGCCAAGGGAGTCGAGGTACTTGCCCCGTGGCGGGCCACGGCCATCGATCCCCAGGCGCACACCCTCACCATCTCATCGGGAACCGAGGAACGCGTCCTCGAGTGGGACGAACTGGTTCTCGCCACCGGCGCCTCGCATCGGGTGCTTCCGGGTCAGCCGGAACACGAGAGGATTCGCGCCTTCCATGTCTGGGATGACGTCAAACCGCTCAAGATCGGTCTCATGCGCGGCGAAATCGGCAAAGTGGCCGTTGTCGGCGCAGGTCTCGTGGGTTGCGAGGTGGCCGAAGCATTCGCGTCGCTTTGGGGCGCCGATGTGACCCTCATCGAGGCGGCGCCCACGCCATTGCCCGAGATCCTCGATTCCGAGCTCGGTTTGGTTGTGGCGAAGCACCTCGAGAGCCAGGACGTCAAGGTGATGACCTCGTGCCCCGTGGAGCGTTTCGAACCCGATGACGATGGCGTCACCATCCACGCCGGGGGAACCGAGATCCGGGCCGATGTGGCGGTGGTGGCCGTTGGCGTCCGGCCGCGGGTCGATCTCGCCGAGGCGGCCGGAATCAATCTCGGGCCAACCGGCGCCATCAGAGTTGATGAGCAGCTGGCCACCTCGGTGTCTCATATCTGGGCGGCGGGTGACTGCGCGGAGGTCCAACATGTGGTCACCGGCGGTCCGGCATACACGCCCCTCGGGTCGTTGGCCAACCGTCAAGGGCGTGTGCTCGGGACGGTGCTCGCCGGTGGAGAGGCGTCGTTTGGACCCATCGCCGGCGCGGCGGCGGTCAAGGTCTTCGATCTCAACGTGGCTTCGGTGGGATGCACGGCCTACCGTCTCGGAGCCGATGGCCAGGGGGTGCGTTCGGTGTGGATCACCGCCGAGGACAGGGCCCACTACTGGCCGGAGGCCAAGATCATCCTGCTCGGGATGGTCTATGACCCGGCAAGCCGCCGGGTGCTCGGGGTTCAGGGCATCGGCGAGGAGGGCGAGGTCGCCAAACGAATCGATGTCGCGGCCCAGCTTATTCTGCGGGAGAGCACCATCGAGGAATTCATCGATCTCGAGCACGCCTACGCGCCACCGTATGCGCCCGCGTTGGACCCGCTCACCGTTCTCGCCTGTGCGGCGCAGAACGAACTCGATGGGATCGAAGGTGAATCGCCGCTGCTGGATCTGTCATCGGCGACAGTGCTCGATGTGAGGATTGACGAAGAGCGTGAAGAGCGACCGGTCGAAGCCGGCACGGTGGTGGAAATCGAGGTTGGCGAGCTCAGAAATCGGCTCGATGAAATCCCCGAAGGGCCACTCGTCGTCGTCTGCGCCCACGGCACCCGTTCTGCAGAAGCGGTTCGCTATCTCGCCGGCAGGGGAGTTCCGGCGCGGTACCTCGGTGGAGGGATGAGCTGGCGCGTGCGCGCCATATAAGGAGAGGGGCAGGGACCGCGAATGCGTTTCGCTCGATCCCGATCCCGATCCCGATGCCGCAACCGCAACCGTACCCGCACCCGTGGCCGCGCCCGCACCCGTATCCGTAACCGCGACCGCGACCGCGTCCCGCCCGATCCCGTTCCCGATCCCGTTCCCGATCCCGATGCCGCCACCGCAACCGTACCCGTGGCCGCAACCGCACCCGCCACCGTGGCCACGATCCGGCACAGCTCGAAACCGGTTTCGATGACGTCCGCGCCATGACCTGGCGACTCCTCCACCCCAAAGCCTGATGCCGAAAGCACGCCGGAAAGCCTGCTCACCGGGGCGTGCCGGGCACGGCATTGTGCAGGCACAACCTCCCGGCGGCCAAACGCGCTGCGCACAATGCCGATGCCGGGCAACCCTCGCGGTATAACGATCCGGTGCATCTGTCCCAGTTCGGTAGGAGGCCGCCGGCGCGCGAGCAGCGTGGTCTCAGACGATCCGGCAACCAACCACGTGACCACGCTGCTCGTGCGACGCTGGGCCGCCCGCGGCGTAAGCCGCGGCGTCCCAGAAGGCCGGAGTTTGAGAGTCGACCGCAACCGCGCCTTGACTTCCAGACTCCTCTTGTTTACGCTGGGTTTACACCATGGCTGCACAACCCCTATCCGCCTCAGCGCCTCAAGCACCAAAACTCCTCGACCGCATGCGTTCCGCGATCCGCGTCCGCCACTACTCCATCCGCACCGAAGAGGCATACCTCGGATGGGTCCGCCGATTCTTCGCCTACACCCGCCGTCATCCGAAAGAGCTCGAAGCCGACGAGATCAATCGCTTCCTCACCCACCTTGCCATAGAGAAGAACGTCGCTGCCTCCACCCAGCGTCAAGCGCTTAGCGCCATCCTCTTCCTCTACCGTGAGGTCCTCAACATCGATCCCCCGTGGATCGAAGACATCGTCCGAGCCCGCCAGCCCAAGAACCTGCCCACAGTCCTGAGCAAAGACGAGGTCGCCTCACCCATCTCGAGGGCACTGTGCAGCTCATAGTCCTCATGCTCTACGGCACGGGGATGCGAATCCTCGAGTGCCTCCGCCTCCGTGTACAGAACCTCGACTTTGACCTCGGCAACATCGCCATCCGCGACGGTAAGGGGCATAAAGACCGCACCGCCCTCCTCCCGGATACCTGCCGCCAGCGACTCAAGGACCACCTCCTCCACGTCAAGGAGCTCCACGAACAAGACCTCAAAGAGGGCTTCGGCCAGGTCTACCTCCCCAAAGCCCTTGGCCGAAAGTACCCCAATGCCGCCGCCGACTGGCGCTGGCAGTACGTCTTCCCGGCCGGCTCCCGCGGCAAGGATCCTCGAACTGGCATCATCCGTCGCCACCATTTGCACAACACGATCATCCACCGTGCGATCAAACAGGCAATCCGAGACGCCCACATCAACAAGCACGTGAGCTGCCATACCTTCCGCCACTCCTTCGCCACTCACCTGCTGATGGCTGGCTACGACATCCGAACAATCCAAGAACTCCTCGGCCACAAAGACGTCAAGACCACGATGATCTACACCCACATCCTTCAGAACTCCGGCGGCCGCGGTATTGTCAGCCCTGCCGACGCGCTCGGCTTCCCCGCCTCTGAACGCACTTCTGCAATAGAACACACTTCGTGTGACATAGCTGATCGCGCAATCGAACATCCCCGAGTTCCTGAAGTACAATCAAGCAACAAGGTAATTGTTCAAAGGCAGAGGAAGGCATCGATGGTCTCGAAAGAACGTAGCGAAGAATGCAACGTTGCACCACATTTTCGTGGTCAATCTACCTAGAGTTAGGCAACCAAGTCGGAGGAGGAATCTACGATGGAAACTGCCGATCCAACAGTAGTTATAGAGAGGAAACGACACGGCTGCCTCACTGCGGCACTGATCGTGTTTGGGGTCCTTTCGCTGATTGCGTCTCTTGTCAACCTGTTCGGTAGCCAGATGATCGCGGCTGCACTGCCTTCCAGTCCTCCATCAGCAGCCAACGCCATCATGGTTGTCGGCCTTCTAGGATTCGTCGGTGTTGTAGGGCTTGTCTTGCTGTGGCGCTGGAAGAGACTTGGACTTTATCTGTACGTCGCTGTCGGGCTTATCGTTTTCGGGGTCAATCTCTGGCTCCTCGGGCCGACTATCAACCCCTTTGCTGGCCTGATTGGAGTGGCCACCATCGCCGTGCTTGTATTGAGACAGTGGGCGAGCTTTGAATAGCATGACAATGTGGCTAGGCCTGCCTAACATTTCGTTTCAGGCGGACCGCGACCCGCGCGAGCGCGGCTCGCGTCCGCTGAACTCCAGTCGTTAGGTCAAGCAGGAACTACGAATGAAGACCCGGCTCTCACCTAGCATGAAAGACCTGCCAAAAACACCGTTGGTGGTTCTCCAAGCCACCATGCTCTTGATCTGCGCATTCTTCCTATTCGGCTGGTATGACGTAGAGCTTGCCATCGTGATGATGCAGTCCGAATTACCGCTGGCAAGATCTGGAGTTCCTATCGAGCGTCCGACTGCTGTGGTGGCAATCAATACAAAGGGGTTTTTCCGGTACTCCGATGGCGACACCATGGCGATGCCAACCAACGATCCAGCCGAGCTCTTCCGGCGGCTTTCCGAGATACACCAGACGTTCCCCGAACGACCGATCATGATCAAAGCACGCTCCGAAGTAAGGTTCGAGCTTGTAGGACAGGCTATTGCGGCAGTCCACATGGCCGGTTTCAAAAACGCCCAATTCGTGGTGCACCAGTGGTACTAGCACCTAACACTCACTCAAGCGGACCGGAACCCGCGCGTTGCGCGGCTCCCGTCCGCTTAGCTCGAAATCGTTAGGTCAGACATGGATCAACGATGAAGATTCAAACACTTGTTGTGTTCGCGACATCATTCCTTTGCACCGGCCTTGCGTGGGCAATCGATACAAGTGGCGAAGAACTACCCAAAGAGATCCTCTGGCAAACCGAACACCCGACGTGCTTCAATCTAGATCTTCCACTAGAGCCTCAGCTTGAAACCATTCGGTTTCGCGTCGATGGTGAAATCACGGAACCCACGAAGATTTCTGGCCGGAATCCAAACACTAACGAACGATTCAGAATGTCTCAGGCGAGAGCACGACCAGTCGTCGAGTTCGTGGTCGGAATGGACGGCCGAGTCCAACTTGTGATTCCTGCTAGAGAAACGGCTACAGAATCCGACAGGATCATGGCGGTTGTGGTGTCTGAATGGGAATTCGAACCAGCAACAAAGCGTGGGGAACCAGTTTGTGTTTTGTACCTTGTCACGTCTTCCATTTCGTACTAGGCGAAGGGTAGGTCGAGCTGTCGTGTCCATTGCATCAATCGCGGGCGCTTCTGGCCGCAAGGCCATCGACCACCCTAGACCTAACCGCGCTATTCCAGCGGACCGCGACCCGCGCGAGCGCGGCTCGCGTCCGCTGAACAGCAATCGTTAGGTCCGTCACCGTGGAATTCCCTCTCTGATGCAGAATCGCGAGTTGGCCAGGTTGGTATTTGAGAACATGCCTGATGAGGTTTTCGAACTCTACATCGGGCCACTCATCAAAGACCTTGGGTGGTCGTATTCTTCCAAAAGCGACCCCATTTCAAGGGGTTGGCAACAGGCTTTCGACAATAATCAGTTGGCGACAATCGTCGAGTTGGAATGGAAACAAGGAAACACGAACTATCGATCGCTCTCGTTCCACAACAACTCTGTCGACAACTTGAATTGGATTGTACAAGCCCACGTTGATGGCATTCGAACGCCTTGCTCAGATGTCAGGAACGGAAAACAGCGATTCGAAAGCTGCCTTACCTACATCAAGCAGATGGGCAGACTCCCGAAACCAGTGGTGTTCATGAATTCCATTGGTGGTTTCAGGATTCTGGACGGGAACCACCGTCTTGCTGCGGCTCTCGCAGTCAGCCGAACGATAGATGCGGAGGTGCCGTATTGGATTGGCTCAAGACCGTCCGTATTCGCCAAGGGCTACCAATGGCCATGATCCGACCTAACCGCGTTGTTCCAGCGGACCGCAACCCGCGCGAGCGCGGATTGCGTCCGCTGAACAACAATCGTTAGGCTCGGAGCTCATGAAGATCATCCACCGCATCGCTGCCGAATCTGGTGGGCCGTTCTGGAAAGCAATCGACTGGATGGGAATCGCGTATGAGCGTGGTTCGTGGTGTGTCCTCAATATCTCAGAGGACCACGATCGATGGCCGGAAGTATCCAAACTCGAAGCAAATCTTCAACCCGGCACACATTTGATTACCAATAAGTACACGATGCGCGAAATCAAATCTGCGGAGTGGTTTGAAGTATCCGCCAAGGGTCACCACGGATATCCTCAACCGGAGGATGGCTATGTATCGTCCACCTACGACACCGAGAATTTGTGTCATCGCTGCGGGGTAGGGGCGAGCCAGAAATCACCATTTCGTCTTCGGTCTGAACCCACAATGAAACGTACTAAGTTCCTCCAACTCAACTGGGTGTTTGACGAGTACTTCGTGCTGCCGCAAGTGGTGTCTGGGTTGGCCGACGCCGGGATAACGGGTGCTGAGTTTCTTCCACCCGTGTTGCACAAGACCGGCGAGCCTTGCAGGGGTGTATCACAGATGAGAGTCAAATCGGTCCTCCCCGGAGGATTGATGCCACCTAACCTTGAGCAAACGGTGTGTGTTTCAACAGTCGGCGAGCTGGGTTCCGCTATCGGTTCGAACGCTAAGATTGCAGACTCGAGCGAGTATTGCGGTAGATCGAAGTACCAGTACATGCATAGAGGACCGTTCATGTTCAAACGCCAGACGTTTGAGAACGCTCCGGATTTGGTGAAGAGCCGCGAGTGGTTTGGCAGTGGCACCGCGGCTCATCGCCTTGTGTTGGTTTCTAAGAGGTTTCGAGATCTTTTCGTCTCGAAGAAGTGGAGGGGGCTTGAGTTTGAACCAGTCCAGTTGGTCGATCGCGGCGCCTAACGAATAAGGGTTGATGTCGCGCGAAGCCGCGACATCACCGCGTGTTGAACGCACTCCGCCTGGTTGGCGTCGAGGCGTTCAGG
>RCNF010001259.1_pt1 | contig 25847 bp, 19 predicted proteins | sample 2041311 | NCBI WGS metagenome assembly RCNF01 (sample SAMN09708228, study PRJNA481090) | Marine sediment metagenome, whole genome shotgun sequencing project. | biome: marine sediment; feature: ocean; material: sediment; isolation source: Sewage treatment plant 2 marine sediment (STP2) ... | reverse complement strand
CGAGCTTGAGGAACTGCTGCGAGCTGCCCTCGAGGGCATCCGAGGCGAGCGCCTTGAAGGTGTCTTCGAGCTGCTTGCGGGAGTCGTCGACGAATGCCTTCTGCGCCTCGAGCTGTTCGCGCGCGGTGCGCACCTCGACATCGGTCGCCGCGACCCTGCGTTCGAGAGCTCCGCGCGCCTCGGCGAGTTCGTCGACTTCGGTTTCGAGCTCGGATCGACGCTCTTGGGCGGCATCGGCCCGGGACTCAGCGGCCGCGGTGCGGGCGCGTTCACGCAACGTCGCCAGCACCCAGCCGAGCACACCGCCGATGGCCAGCGCCGCAAGCACCACCGCCATGGTTGTCGTGGTGATCGTCACGGGCTACGCCTCCTTGCCCTTGAGCACGAACTTGTTGTAGATCACGAGCGCCACTGCCGTAGAAGCGGCGAGGCCGGCAAACAAGATCCACATGAGATCGGGGTTGTCGACTCCCTTGGGTCCGAAGTGCTGGTAGGCGACACCCGAGAGCAGACCGCCGAAGAGGTTGCCCAGCGCGACGCACCAGTAGAAGTAGCCCATGTACATCCCGACCTTGTCGGGCGGAGCGATGCGTCCGGCATACTCCTTGGAACGCGGGCTCGCGAGCATCTCACCGATGGAGAAGACCAGGATTGCCGAGAGCACGATGAAACCGGAGTTCCCCGCAAGATAGAGCAGGAAGCTGACGACGGTGACCGAAACTCCGGCGATGATCGAGGCCAGCGGTGAGGTCTTGCGAACCAGGTAAGCGACAAAGACCTGGAAGAGGACGATGGCGCCGGCATTGAGGTTGATTATGAACTCGGGCTTGACCTGGCCGTTGACGAGTGCGGCGGTCCGGAAGGTCTCGGGATCGATGGGAAGCACCCGTGAGAAGGACTCGAGGAAGGGCACGAGATCCGTGGTGTCCACATAGTCTCGGATGTATTCGGGCAGGGTCATGAAGATCTGATTGAACGAGGTCCAGAACCCGGCCATGAGCAGCAGAAAGACGAGATAGCGTCCCTCGCCCACCCGCATGGGCTGCAGATACCACGCGGCCCCCGGACCCTTCCCTGCCTTGCGCAGAAGAGCGTCGAAGATCAGGTTCAAGGCGAGCCAGACTCCCGCGATCAGGGCCACTTTGGGGAAGCTCCACCATTTCGAGCCCATCACGAGCATGACCAGCATCCCCGCCACCAACAGGAAGAACCTGAAGTTGCCCACCACTTCGACCATTCCGTCAAAGACCTCGGCGAGGCTCCGTCGACTCTCGGCCTCCTCATCACGAGGCGGCTCCTTGTAGAGCAGAATGCACGTGATGCCCATGACGACGATCCACCCGGCCGAGGCCCAAAAGACATACTTCCAATCCCAGCCCCGAACGACACCGGCCACGACCGGTCCGGCGAATCCGCCGATGTTGACCATCATGTAGAAGATCCCGAAGCCCATGGAACCGGTCTCTTCGTTGGTGGTCTTGGCCACGGTGGAGATCACCGCCGGTTTGAACATCCCGTGGCCCACGGCGACCAGGAAGTAGACCCCGAGAAAGCCCCAGAATGTCCGCGGAGCGGCGAGCAGAATATATGCCGGCGCCATGACCACTGCCGAAGCGAGGAACATTCGCTTGAAACCGTACCGATCGGCGAGGGCTCCGAAGACCGCCGGGAAGAGATAGAGGAAGAATGTGGCGATGCCCTGGATGACGCCGCGATCCTCGGAGGAAAATCCCAACCCCCCCGAAGCGATGGAACCCGTGAGATAGAGGGTGGAGACGGCGTAGAAGCCGTACCACCCCATCCGCTCGAAGATCTCCATGACGTTGGCCATCCAGAATGACCTGGGGAACTGACGAAGGACACCGACACGCTCAGACATGAATGCTCCACTCTTTTCGGGCTGCCCTGCACTGACGGCGACCGCCATCCCGGGCTCTGTGACCTGTTTTCCAAACGCATGATACTGGTTCCACCAAAAGCGGGCTCCGTCGTAGAATCGATCTCCAGGATTGACTATGGTGATCGTTGTCTCGCTTTTCTTGTGGTTGATCACCGATGTCCAGACCGTCGAACTCGCTGTGGACCCCCGGGTGGTCGCGGTGCGGGTGGTGGCTCAGAGCGCGGATCGGGCGCGGATTCGGACTGGGAGCGTGTAGTGAATAGAATTGGCGGCGCCTTTCGGGTGTCGTTTGGCCCGATTCTCGGCGTATTCTTGGCCCATACCACCAAGTACGTCGGGCACCCTGAGGTGAGAAAACATGACTGGGCGCTGCGCATCGCCGGTCGCAACAGAGAGCTGGTGAGAAGAGCGGGCTAGTTCTCGAACTCGATCGGCATGATGCTGGTTCGACCGCTGAGCTCCTCCTGGACACCGACAAAGACCTTCTGCCCGCCGCCCTCGATCTCCACCGTCGTGTGATAGCTGAAATAACCCTTGACCACCGCCTGCTGGTAGCGATCGGCATCGACGGTGATCGGCTGCTCGTGGCTCGCTAACGCGGACTGATTACCCTCGGCATCCTCGGCGAAGAGAGAGATCCACACCTTCGACCAGTAGAGATCGCCGCGATCAATCATTTCGAGCCGGCCGTAGGGAATCTTCACGTGGAGCGGCACCTTGATCCGCTTCGAACCCGCGGCCCCGAGTCGAAATCGGCTCTCGGAATCACCGATGTCGACGCGGATGCCGAGGGGATTGGCGTCTGCGCCAAAGAGCATGGCGGAGCGCATACGCTGCCCCGACCGCACCGCCGCCGACTGGTCGACATAGCCGGTCCGGTAGTCCACCCGGTATTCAGGGTGGCCCGGAATTCTGACTTTGATCGAGTAGGCCTTCCCATCGCCGGCGTGATCGGCGACATAGGCGACCAGGTAGTGGTGGCCGAGGGTCTTGTTGACCTCATCCACCGCGGCGCCGACATTGCTTTCGAACAGGGCGTCGCCACCGGTGGCTGTGGTCGCGAGAATCATCGTGCTCTTTCTGTTCTGCTCGAGCCAGGATCCCAGGTTCCGGGTCTCGCCACCCGGATCAAATGCGAAAGCGTCGCCGCCGGTGGCGGAGGCCACCCCGAGCTCACCGGCCGGTCTGAAGACCGATCCCTGATCAAATGACTCGCGCAGCGTATCGGTGATGCCAACCTCGACATCAGAACCGAAGTTCACCCGCACCCCCGAGGAGTCCACGACAAAGAGCGTGAATCCGAGGTCGGCGGCCTCGAGCGCGAGACCGCGCCACAGATCGTGGGTCGGATACCTCGCTTCGGCATTGACGAAATCCACCGTCGAGTACTCGGGCGCCCAGTCGGTCCGCGGCTGACCCGGGGTGAAGACCACCAACGCTCGTCTGCCGTCGGCAGCCGCATACCGTGACATGGTCGCGACCGCGGCATCTCCGACCCGGAGGACCTTCTCTTCCAACTCGCGGACGAATTCGCGGTTGCGCTGCCGCCTTTCGTACCAGGCCTGATCTCGTTCGCCAGAGACCTGGGTGTCGATGAGCTCCTCCGAGAACGCGATTGTCTGTTGGTTCCCGCGCGTCTTGACATAGCCGATCTCGTCGAGAGCCTCGAGGATTTCCTCCCTCTCGTCGGTCCTGTCCGCAAATGTCTCGAGCGATCCGTCGAAAGCGACAAGACTGATGTTCTGACCTTCCGGCACGCCGCCCTCGTAGGTCGAACGGAGGCCCTTGATCGCGCGGTTCTTCCCCTCCTTGTTCATGAGGAACAGATCAAAGAGATAGACGAGCTCGACAGAGCGAGTCCGGAGGTCGTCAGATCCGGTGCTCACCAGCTCCGGATCGAACCCGCCGACCGTGACCGCGTCGTCCTCACTGCGCCAAAGCTCGGCGAAGTTGGAGATCGTCTGGACGGCGCCATCCTCGAGGATCTCGAAGTCGGCCGCGGTGAGACCGACCACGGGCTCACCGGTCTTGTGATCGACCACCCGCACCGGAACCTCAACCACGTTGACCGTGGTTTCTCCTCGAAACGGCGTCATGTCATCAGATGCCGAAACGAACAAGGCGATGGCCAGAACCGTAAAGGTAACAAGAAGCGTGTATCGGACAAATGGATTCATGCGGCTTTCCTCGCGGCCATATTACAGTGGGTCGTCCCCCTGGATTGGTGTACGTAGCGAGCGCCCGCGAAGTTACGAGTTGTCGGGGTCTGAGGGATCGGTCCCAAAGATACGCGCTGTTTATAATTTCGTGATCTTTGGTTGATCACACCGTGATGTTCACCGGCCAATCTGGCATGGAGTTGATGATGACTTCGCCTCGCAGAATACTCGTTGTTGAAGACGACCCGGACATCAGTAGTCTGGTCAGGCTGCACCTCGCCGATGCCGGTTATGAGGTCGCGCTCGAAGCCAACGGCCGGACCGGACTCGACGTGGCTCTCGCCGAGGCTTTCGATCTCGTCATCCTCGACATCATGCTGCCGGGGATCGACGGGCTCGAGATCTGTCGTCGCCTGCGAACCGAAAAACCCGAGTTGCCGATCCTCATGCTCACCGCCCGCACCACCGAGCTCGACCGTGTACTCGGTCTCGAGATGGGGGCCGACGACTATCTCACCAAACCCTTCAGCGTTCGCGAGCTCGTCGCTCGGGTCAAGGCGATCTTCCGACGCATGGAAGTCTTCGACACCCAGCCCGAGCCCAAGAAGCTCAGCCTCGGCCCGATCGAGATCGACGCGGATTCGCGGCGCGTCCACATTGCTGGAGAGCCCGTGGACCTCACCGCACGCGAGTTCGACCTCTTGACCTTCTTCGCCCGCCACCCGGGTCGGGTCTTCACCCGCGGCCAACTGCTCGACAAGGTCTGGGGCTACACCCACGAGGGCTACGAACACACCGTCAACACCCATATCAACCGACTCCGCGGCAAGCTCGAGACCGACCCGTCGCACCCCCGATTTATCCTCACCGTGTGGGGTGTCGGCTATCGCTTTCCAACCATTGAGGAGCTTGAAACACCATGAAATCACTCCACGCGCGTCTGGTGGCTGTCCTCCTCGGACTGCTGCTCGGTCTCGGCGCCATCCTCATCACCATCAACTTCTATTCGACAAAGCGGTATGAGGAGGAAGTGGTCCAACGACTCAATCGAGCGCTGGCCTCTTCACTGGTGGCGGAGGATGTACTGCTCGACGACGGCGAGGTCAATGAAGAAGCACTCGAGCACATCTTCCACACCCTGATGATCATCAACCCGAGCATCGAGGTCTATCTCCTCGATCTCGAGGGTCAGGTCGTCCAGCACTCATCGCCGGGCAAGGTCCGCCGCGACAGCATCGACATCGAACCGATCAAGGCATTTATGGCCGATGGCGCCGAGCTACCCATTCTCGGCGATGACCCGCGTGACGAGAGCCGGCTCAAGATCTTCTCGGCGTCACCGATCATGGTTGAGGACCGCTATGAGGGCTATCTCTACGTCGTCCTTGCGAGTGAGGCCTACGACTCGGTGGTGCAGCGACTCCAGACAAGCCACATCCTCCGTCTCAGCGTCGTTATGACCCTTGTTGCCCTGGTGCTCGCCGGTATCGCAGGTGTCATTCTCTTCTCCCATCTCACCCGCCGACTTCGGATCCTCGCCGGGGTCGTGGACTCCTTCCGACGCAGCGATTTCTCGACGCCGGTCCGGCTCGAGAAACGACCGGGCAACGGTGACGAAATCGACACCCTGACCGAGAGTTTCGAGGGCATGTCCGACCGCATCATCCAACAGGTCCGCAGCCTCAAACAGACCGATGAGCTTCGCCGCGAGCTCGTCGCCAATGTCTCGCACGACCTGCGGACTCCTCTCGCCTCGCTCACCGGTTACATCGAGACTCTCCAACTCAAAGAAGGGCGCCTCACCGATGAGGAGCGGGATCAGTACCTCGCCGTCGCCCGCCGACAGAGCGAGCGCCTCGGCACCCTGGTGGAGGAGCTCTTCGAGCTCGCTCGGCTCGAGTCCCGCGACATGAAGCCCGAGCTCGAACCCTTCCCGCTTCCCGAACTGGTGCAGGATATCGTCCTCGATTTCCAGCTCGAGGCCGAGAAGAAAAAGGTCAGCCTCAAGCTCGATCGCCCCACCGAGGTCCCGCTGGTCTCCGCCGACATCGGACTCATCCAGCGCGCGTTGAGCAACCTCATCGGCAACGCCCTCAAACACACCGAGGAGGGCGGTCGGGTTTCGGTCTTCATCGAACCCCTCATCGACAAGGTCGCGGTCCGAATCGAAGACACCGGCTGCGGCATCCCCGACGCCGAACTCGAGCAGATCTTCGATCGCTTCTATCAGGCGAGAAACCACGGCGAGGAACAGTCCACCGCCGGTGGGTTGGGCCTGGCCATCGTCAAGAGGATCCTCGAACTCCACGGCTCCGCCGTCGAGGCCGCAAGCACCGTCGGCAAAGGAACCGTCTTCACGTTCTCGTTGGAGACGGCGTAGTTCTGATGAAGACCGCGGGCTCAGAGGCTTGAAACGCGGACCCGAGCTTGGTTTCACTTTCGCCCTTCCCGTGCGTTGCCCGAACTAAGCGGGTGCTAGGCACGTCATCGAACACCTGAGGAGGCGCGATTGGAGCGGTGCCAGGCACCTTTTCGCTGCGAAAAGCGAGCCAGGCACCGAGTCTGCGATCTCTCGAAGGTTTGCAGAATTGGCCTCGAACGGACGTGCCGTCCTTAATCATTGTTCGGCCTCAGCGCAACCTCTTCGCAGTTCGAATCTCGAAGCCGAACAATGTTAAGGGGGGCTCTCTCGGCCAAACGCGACCTGAGAACCTCGTCGGTTTCGCATTCCCGGGCACGGAAACGGAAACGGCTACGGATACGGACTCGGGCACACAACGTTAGTCTTTCGTGAGAAGTCCGAGACGGCCTTGTGAGATCCCATCGCAATGATCAAGGTGCAGCGGCAGCAGTGCCGTGAGCTTCACCCTTGGGAGGGACCATGCGTTCCATGAAAATGACACGTGACACCCATCTGAGGACCACCCTGCTGGTCCTCGCAACTCTGCTCGCCGCTGCGGCACCGATGACCGCCGCCGCGGACACCGCCTATCTCGAGTTCACATCCGACGGGCTCGAGCCACTCGGACCCGGCTTTGTCTACGAGGGTTGGCTCATCGTCGACGGCGCCGCCGTCAGCGCTGGCCGCTTCTCCATCATGGCCGATGGTTCGCTCTCACGCTCCGACTTCGCCATTGAGGTCGCCGATCTCACCGCGGTGGGCACCTATGTGCTCACCATCGAACCCGTGGTCGATGCCGATCCGGGGCCGAGCCACGTGCACGTCCTCGGCGGCGACTTCTCGGGCGGAACCGCCATGCTCACCGCCGGCCACCCGGCCGCCCTGGGCGATGACTTCTCATCGGTGTCCGGCCCCTACATCCTCAATGCTCCTTCCGGCGGCGGTTCCGCCGACTACTTCAACGGCATCTGGTGGCTCGACCCGAGCGCCGGTCCCGGCCCCGCCCTCGACCTCCCCGCGCTTCCCGCCGGTTGGGCCTATGAGGGCTGGGTCGCGAGCGCCGACGGACCGGTCTCCACCGGCCGCTTCCTCGTGGCTTCCGGCGATGACAGCGATATCGGCGGAATCTCCGCCGGTCCACACGGCACACCGCCGTTCCCGGGTCAGGATTTCATCAATCCGGCCTTTGATCTCACCGATGGCTTCGCCGCGGTGATCAGCATTGAACCCGATCCCGACAACAGCCCCAACCCCTTCACCTTCAAACCTCTGGTCGATGGCATGATCGACGATGTCGGCGCCGGTGTCCTCCAGGACATGGACAACAACTCCGCCGGCTTTCCCACGGCTGTCGTCAGCCTGCGGGAAAATTCATCCATGGGTGAGACTGCTCACCTCCAGCTCATGTTCCACGGCCTCGAGGACCTCGGTTCCGACTGGGCCTATGAGGGCTGGCTCATCGTCGACGGCGCGCCCGTCACCACCGGAACCTTCACCGTAGACGGCGGCGGAATGCAGTCTCAGACCGCCTTCCCCACCGAGGTTTCGAGCCTCGAAGCGATCTCCACCTTCGTACTCACCATCGAACCCGTACCGGACAGCGACCCATTGCCGAGCCACGTCCACATCCTCGGTGGCGATGTCATCGGCGGTCGCGCTTCCCTGACCATCGACCACATGGCCGCCCTCGGAACCGACTTCGGGATGGCCGCGGGTTCCTACATCCTGGCCGCCCCCTCGGGTGGCGGATCGGCTCCCTATGTCAACGGCATCTGGTGGCTCGACCCGAACGCCGGCCCCGGCCCCACCCTCGAGCTGCCCGAGCTTCCCGCCGGGTGGGTCTATGAAGGCTGGGTCGTCGGTGGCGACGGACCGATCTCCACCGGCCGCTTCACCACCGCCTCGGGTGAAGATTCCGACGGCACCGGTCCCGACGCGGGCCCCGAAGCCGGTCCTCCATTTCCGGGTCAGGATTTTGTTGATCCCGCCATCGATCTGACCGGCTATGTCGCGGTCATCTCGGTGGAACCCGAGCCCGACAACAGCATGGGCCCCTTCACCCTCAAGCCGCTGATGGATCGGTTCATCGACGACATCGGCGAGGGTGTTCTCCAGCCCATGAGCCGCAACCCCTCCGCTCTGCCCAGCGGCCACGCGATCCTGCTTCACCAGGTCGTCATCCCCGGTGGCGGCAACGTGGTCGGCTTCGGCGGCGCCCGTTGGCTCACCGATCTCGATGTGGCCAACATGGGCGGTATGGCGACGAGCGTGACCATCCAGCTCCTCGCCGCCGATCAGGCCAATCCCACCCCTGAGAGCGTGAGCCTCTCGCTCGAGCCTGGCGCGAGCGTGCGTTACAGCGATGCCTTCGCCGAGCTCTTCGACTTCGAGGGCACCGGTGCACTCAGGGTGCTCGTCGACAACCCCTACGTCACCACCTCATCGCGGACCTATGCCTCCGATGAGGACGGCAGCTACGGCCAGGGCATTCCTGCCCACACCGCCATGCAGGCCATCTCCTATGGCCGAATGGGTCGCCTCGTCGGGCTCTCCGAGTCGGGCAACACCAGCGACGGATTCCGTACCAACATCGGTCTTGCCAACGCCACCGGGACCATGACCACCGTCGTCGTCGCGCTCTACTCGAGCGACAACGGCCTCGTCGACACCATCGAGGTCACGCTCGCGGGCTACGAACAACGCCAGCTCAACCGGGTCTTCCCCGAAGCGACCGAGGTCGGCTCCGCCGTCCTGACGACTTCGACTCCCGGCGGCGCCTTCTTCGCCTATGGTTCGGTGGTGGACAACAAGACCGCCGATCCGACGTTTGTCGCCATCCAGTAGGGAGAGTCTCCCTCTTCCATCCCAACCACGCCGGGGCGACATCAGTCGCCCCGGCGTTTCTTTGAGTCGATATTTACGCGCAGAGCACCCGAATCGCGATGGGAGGGGATGCCACGCATTCCCTCGAGAGAACGCGGGCTCGGTGCCTGGCTCTCTTTTCGCCGCGAAAAGGTGCCTGGCATCCGCTCCCATCGCGCATCTACGGGCCATGGATCCCGCGACGCTGGGTCGCCGGAGGCGTCCCAGAAGGCCGGGGTTGAGGATACCCCGATCAGCGCTGCTGATGGGTCGCCATGACGCGCTCGCGGATCTGCTCGAGAAAGACCTTCTCCTTGGGCGTCAGCGCATCCGGGCCCTCGCGGTCGAGCTTCTGTCTCAGACGCTGGAACTCGTCGATCTCCTCGGCGTTCATCGCCATCTGAAGGCCCTGACTCGCGGTCGGTCGCTTGAAACGGGTCCGCAGATACACCAACCAGAAGAGGAAACCGCAGAGGGCGCCACCGAGGTGAGCGCCGTGACCGATCCCGATTCCGCCACCCTGGGTCTGGGCGAAGAGACCCCAAAGGTCGATGGCGACAAAGGCCAGTGCCCCGACGAGAGCGGGCACAGGGATCACCCCGAACACAAGGATCTTGTGCTTTGGAAACATCAGCGCAAAGGCGAGCAACAGACCGGAAACCGCGCCCGATGCGCCAAGGGCGTTGATGTTCGGGTTGCCCATGAGCACCGACGACACGAAGCAGTGTGTGGCTGAAGCCACCACAGCCGCCGTGAGGTAGAAAATCACAAAGATCCGTGTGCCCCAGAGCTTCTCGAGGATGTTGCCGAAGCTCCACAGGACAAACATGTTGAGCGCGATGTGCCAGAAATCGATGTGCGAGAACGCCGCGGTGATGAGGGTCCACCAGCGGCCGGCCAGAAGGTGGGAGGTACTGACCAGAAAGTTCGCGGCCATGACGTGTTCGAGGGACTCGTCGACCCGGGCCGCTTGCCACGCGAGGAAGATCAACACATTGATGGCGATGATCACCGGCACCGCAATGGTCCGCCGGTCCATGGGATTTTCGTGCTGTCTCAGACCACTCTCGTCGTTGTCGAATCCTGTGCTCACACATCCTCCCGTCAGGTTGCGGGCATTATGGCAGAGCCGACCCGCCCGCTGGTTCTCGTGTAGGCTCGACGCGGACCGGGAGGTGACATGGCTCGATTCGTTGTTGCAATTTCCACTGTGTTCATCCTGTTCGTCGCGTTTCACGCAGCGGCCGCCGATCTCGACGACCGACTCGACCAAAAGCTGAGGGGGGCCTGGGCCATCCTCGAGCACGAGGTCTATTCCTCCTGCTCCGGCACTTACTCGGACAATCGGGTCGGCCCTGCCGGGGTCGCGAGCAAGGCCGACCGCCGATTTGATGCCGGCGAGCTGATCAAGATCGATAAGGTCAAGGTCAAACGATCGCGCGTCGATCTCCTCACGACACTCTCCGAACCCGTCCTGGACGCGACCCACGATGGTCCCTTCGAGCTCTACAACGAACACCAGTGCAAGGCGCAGCTCATCTTCGAGGTACCCCGCGCAGTCATCAAATCGGGGGACACCGATGCCGTTCTGGCCGCCATCGGATCCGCGCTCACTCTCTTTTCGTCTCAGAGCGCCGCCATGGACGCCGCCGATTGGAACGGCCGGGAACGGGATCCCTACCCCGACGATTACGAGCTGACCCTCGCCCGGCACGAGATTTGGAAGGCGGAGCAGACCAATACCGCTGTCGCGGCCGGAATAGAAAAGGCGACATTCGAAGCCTCCGAGGCGGCCGATGATATCGAGAGGGACGCAGAATACCTCGATGGCTTCGCCGCCGGTGCCGAGGAACTGCAGTCCCTGGACATCGATGATTGCGCCCGGCTGATTGACGCCTCGTTCTCATCCTTCAAGGAGCGCCCCCCATCCGACAAGAACGCCAAGTGGAAACAGGGATTCGAAGACGGTCAGAGCCTCGTCTTCCACCTCTATCTCGTGCGCGAACTGAGGCACTGCTATGTCCCGCTTCAACCCGCTCCACTGCCGTGATCGTGACCGCTCGTCCTTTCGGCGCCGAGCACGAGCGAGGCGCCGCTTCGATTCCCGGGCGGCGACGACATCGGTGAGGGTCGGAACCGCCTGGAATAGAGCACCCCTGTCAGATTGCTATATATAAGGGGAATTGAATGGCTACCACCGTCACCGTCAAGGTTTACTTCGAAGCCGCTCACCGGCTCCACAATCCGGACAAATCCGACGAGTGGAACCGCGAGGTCTATGGCAAATGCAACAATCCGCATGGCCACGGCCACAACTATGTCCTCGAAGTGGCGGTGGAAGGGGAGCCCGATCCCGAAACGGGCTATCTCATGGACATGAAGGACCTCAAGGAGGTCATCCAAAGGGTCGTCATCAGCGATGTCGACCACCGCCACCTCTCGATCGAGGTCTCATGGCTTTCCGGAATCAACCCGACCTCGGAGAATCTGGCGAGGGTCTTTTTTGACCGGATCGAACCCGAGATGCCAGAGAAGATCCGCCTCGCCGCGGTCACGGTGCAAGAGACCGATCGGAACTCAGCCACCTATCGCCGGAGTTTCGATTACTAGTCGAAACTGCGGAATTATGAATTAGGAATGATGAATTATGAATTTCATCGCACCATCGCAGGATCGCACCGATGCCGAATGCGATGGTCATTCATAATTCATAACTCATAATTAATAATTGACTTAGACGGCTTCGCCGTCTTCGTCCCAGCCCTCGAGCACCGGGCTCATTCCATCCCAGAACTCGGCGTCGGCGACGGCGAGGGTTCCCAGATAAACCAGCGCCTCGCGGCCGTGCTTGGCAATGAGATCGCGGGCCGGGCCGGCAGTGGCTTCGGCGGTCGGGGCCTCGAACTCGTCGGGCAGATCGAGAACTCCATTCTTGTGCGGCAGACCCACCGCATCGAGATACTCCACCATCAGTTCCCGACCCTCGGCCATGTGGAAGTGAAAGAGAAACTGAAAGAAGGCCGTCGCGGGCATCTCCGCCGCCAGCCTCGCCAGACGGGGCGCCACCCGCTCAGCGGAGAGCTTCCGCACCGACTGAGGCCGGAACTTCATGTCCTTGGCAACCATCATCTCGACGGCCATCCGGCTCTCGCGGTCGGCATTGGTCCAGAGCGCCGCGGCCGCCTGTTTCTTCTCGGGTCATCAGATCCCACACCGCCAGCGGCCCACGGGCCTCAACGGCGTCTTTCAGGGTCAATTTTTCCTCAGTCATAGATCCTCCGCTTCGGTGACAGGGTAGCGCAACACACGAATTATGAATTTTGAATTCTTAATTTTGAATGACATCGCAGGAAGCGTCCATGCGATGGTGCGATGGTGCGATGAAATTCATAATTCAAAATTCATAATTCAAAATTATCTGAAGGATGACGTCCTCGTCAGCCGTCAGACCTTGTACTCCCCATCTTCGATGATGGTCACCCTGCGGCCGTCGGGGTGAACGATGTCGGCCCTTTCGATCTGGATGGGGTTGCCCTTGGCATAGACGATATCCTGGTGAACGACATTCTCCGGAGTCTCGAACTCATCGACGCCGACGACTCCGCCGAGATGGTCCGATCGACCGAAAGCCCAGTGGAAACCTGCCTTCTCATCCTCGAGGACACAGCCCGTGACCTCGGCCATGTCGTTGACCCCGAAGGCCACCTCGGCGATGTTCGACCGCGCCGGGTCATCATTGAAGAACTCGGCGTAGCGCTGGGCCACCGGCCCGTCGCCCTCGACCACCTGGACGCAGTTGGCGACGACGTGGAAGAGCACCATCTCGTCGTCCTCCACCACCGGGATCGTCCCTGCGGTCCACGAGGGCAGACCGAGGATCTCACCCTCGTAGGGCACGATGAAGGTCTCGCCCGACGGCAGGTTGATGATGGGATCACCTTCCTTGCCGCGCGGCAGGAAACCATTATCCATCTCGGCCGAGCGTTGCCGCAGGTCAAACCAGCAACGATGCCCGGTGGAAAAGAGCACATCGCAGAGCTGGGCGCCGTCCATGACGTCGAAGATGGCCTTGCATCGGGCGGCGACCTTGGCGTAGTCGGCGGCAAGGGCGGTGCCCTCCATCCGTTTCTCAACGCCCGGCATCGAGGCCGCTCGGAAATCGTCCGCGGCTTCGGCGATGTGGACCAACGGCGCAGTTGCCGAAAACTCGGTCATGGCCAAAACCAGGGTCGAACCCGAGAGCACCTCGACGAGATCAACGGCCTCGCCATCCATGGTGGCCCCCGCAGGCAGATCGCCGTTGTTGGCGCCGGTGGCCGGGAAGTTCACGATCGGCCTCACCTCGAAGCCCCGTTCGGCCCCGAGCTTGGTGAAGGCGACGCGCCACTCTTCGGCCATCTCTCGTCGCGCCCGCCAACCATCATGGTCGGGAACCGCATCGGTCGGTTCGTCCACGACCACCGCCACGAGTTCGCCGGCCTGTGGGTCGAAGACATCGATCAGAAGCTTATTGAGATCAAACACAGCATCCTCCTGGATCATCACCTCGTGAAGCCCGGAACGACAAGGTCTCCCCTAAATCCCACGCGTCGCCGACGCGATGACCGAGGAAAACACTGGCTCGACGGCGACTGAGCTTCCGACGACAGATTGTACTCCTTTGGACTCGTTACGGTATCCTCTCGGCCATGAACGACTCGATTCTCAAAGCCGCCGTCGTCGGAACCGGCCACCTCGGCCGCCACCACACGCGCATCCTCAGTCAGATGCCCGGCATCGACTTCATCGGCGCCTACGACGCCAACCCCGAGCAGCTCGAAGCCATCACCACCGAGTACGGCGTCCCCGCCCTGCCCTCGGCCGAGGCCGCCGGCGAAGCGGACGCGGTGGTCGTGGCGACCCCGACGATCAACCACCGCGCCACCGCCGGGATGCTCATCGAGCACCGCTGCAATGTCATGGTGGAGAAACCCATCACCGCCACCCTCGAGGAAGCCGCCGAGCTCGTCGCCATGGCCCGCGAACGGGATCTGGTGCTGGCCGTCGGCCACGTCGAATTCCACAACCCCGCCGTTCAGGCAGCCCTCGGGCTCGCCACAGGGGTTCGCTATCTCGAGACCCAACGGCTCTCGCCCTTCACCGCCCGCTCGGTGGATGTCGATGTCATCCTCGATCTCATGATCCACGATCTCCAGATCATGTTGGCGGTGGCCGGCGAAACGCCATCCGAGATCCGCGCCGTCGGGGTTCCGGTGCTCACCGACAAGGTCGATCAGTGCCACGCCTGGATCGAATTTCCGAGCGGACTCGTCGCCAACCTCACCGCCAGCCGGGTGTCTTCGGAACGGATTCGTAAGCTCCGGCTCTTCGGCGGCGAGGCCTATTTCTCGGTGGACTATGCCGAGCAGAGCGTCCACTCGGCAAGCCTGGTCCGGACCGCGGACGGCATCGAGATCGCACCGAGGATCATCGAGGTCGAGAAGGACGAGCCGCTCAAGGCCGAGCTCACGGCCTTCATCGCCGCCTGCCGCGGCCAGGGTTCGCCCCACGTTGACGGTGAGACCGGCGCCGCCGCCCTCGAAGCCGCCATCGAGATCCGCAAGCAGGTGGAGAGCCGCTGATCGGAGTCGACAGTTCACAATCGACTGTTGACAGGCGGCGCAAGTTGCTTCGAGGATCAACATCCCTCATCGATGTGCAGGATTCTGCGTGGGCGTTTTTGAAACACAAAGGACACGAAAAACCACGAAGGATCCACAAAGCATCGCGATTTTGACCCGGGCTCCCTCAGATCCGGAACGCGAGCCCGCCATGGGGCCTTTGCAATGGCTCAACAATTCCTTTGTGGCTTCTTCGTAGCCCTTTGAGCTCTTCTTGTTTCAAATATGGCGCCCAGGCACCCAGGCCAGCTCATGGAACTCGTAACCACTCAGAAAACGGCAACCCTGCGGTGGAGCTGTCAACTGAGCCTCTTGCAAAAATCAAGAATCGGACACTGAGGTCTTCGGTCTTCCGACACTCGTCTCCATCAGGCCGGCGAGACGCCGGCCCTACAATGGATCTCAGCCCTTTGAGGTGCTGGCGTCTCGCCGGCACAGAGACTACGAACCATCGGGAAAGAGGGGTTTTGGAAGAGGCTGAACTGTTGACTGCCGACTATCGACTTCCCTCAGAGAACTCGAAACTTTCCAACACCGGAATGTCCTCCCGATCAGTCAACGCCAACGCCTGCGTGAGCACCGCGCGCTGGAGTTCCGCGTTGTTCGGCTCACCCATGGTGAATCCGAGTGGCCACGGCACATCGAGGGCGCGCGGCACACCGACTTTCCGACTGACTTCCGCGACATTTGTCGCTCCGGTGGTGGTGATGCCTGCCTTCTCGAGCGCTCCCTGGACCAGACCGACGGTCTGGGGGCACATTGGTCACACGGGGACCATCAGCGCCACATCCACCTCATCGGCCGTCAGAACCTCGACGATCTCGGGTACGGTCTTGCGGATGAACCTTCCGGTGGCGGTGATCGATCCCTGGACCGAAATGTGGCGTGGAGCGACCTCGCCGATGACCCCGGCATCGACGAGTTCGACCAATCGGTCGATGGGCATCCCCATGTTGCGATCCGCCTCGATTCCTCCGCGGGACCACGAGTCCGACCGGTGGTGTTCGGTGAGGCTCTGAACATCGACATCGCCGGGAATCAACCGCCAACTCCAGTCGCCGCCCTTGATCTCGGAGTCATAGGGTTCCTGGCCCGGCGCTACCAGCCCCGCCGATGACACCAGGGCCACCCGGCACTCGGCCAGAACCTTGACGCGGTGGGCAGGGACGATCTCGTCGAGCCGCCGCCAGGGATAATCGAGCATGAAGCGCTTGAGTTTGGGATCCATATCTGCAATTCGCGTCACCTGATCACCCCACACACTCTCTTCTCCCCGGACCGATCGAATTGATCCGGAGAGAACAGAGGAAAATCGGAACCGATCATACAGTCGCACAACCTGATACTCTTTGCTTTTGACGGGAGCACACACCATGAGGATTTCCACTATCGTGATGCTGGCACTGGCGATGACCGCGTCTCCGGCGGTTGCTGTTGATTTCCTGGGGGTCGAACTCTGCAAGGGATCCACCGACACCGCCGTGGATCTTCCCATCGCGTCGTCACTGGTTCTCGAGAGCGTCGAGATCGGCGACAACGGCGGACTGGTGATGCTGTTCAGCGCCCGCAGCGGCAAGGTGATGAACCACGTTGACGATCTGATGACTGGTCTCAGCGACCAGCGGGGCGAGGGTGACGGGGACAGTCTCGAGTGGTCCAGCGGACGCCTCACCGGTGTTGCCCAGCGAGTGGCCAAGAAGTACGCCGCCCTGGCCGTGACCAGCACCGACGAGTGTCTAGGAAGCGAGTCCGTCCCGGTTCCCGTGCCTGTGGCTGCGCCCACCAACGCCCCGCCGCAGACCGATGTCGAGAGCGTGATGCAGACACCCGATCCCGTCCCCGCGGCAGCAGCCGCAGTGGTGGCCGCGAGTCAGGTCTCTCCTCCCGAGCCCGAACCCGAGCCCGTGGCCCCGGCACCGGCAACGGCAACGGCAACGGCACCGCCCGACTTCGAACTCATCGGCGCCCTATCGCGCGAATCTGCAGATCATCCCTGGGTCGATGTCATGGGCGTCATCGCCAACCACACCGAGACCGGCTACCGGCTCGCCACCTTCGATCTCAGTTTTTTCGCGACCGACGGCTCGCTCGTCTGTGTCGACACCATTTCGGTCAGCATCCTCAAGACCGGTCAGGAGCGGGCCTTCCGCGATTCAATCCGGTGCCCCGGCTATGTCGCTGAAGAGGTCGCCGAGACCAGGCTCCAGTTCGCCGGAGGTCTCTAGCCCTACTTCCCGTCGGTAATCAGCCGATGTGGGTTGTCATGGTTGTCGCCTTGAGAGAACCCTCGAGAACTCCGGATGAGATGTCTCGCTTCGCGCCGGGTGGATCAGGCGCTTCCGCGGTTCTTCCGGTTGAGGCGCGCCACGTCGATGGATCCCCTGACCGCCGCACCGGCGAGCCGCCAAGGGGTCATGGGCCGAGGCGCCTCGAGTTCGTCCGCCAGATAGAGCCTGAGGCTCTCCTGCCGCCGGAGCTTGCCGGAGGAGGTCCGAGGAAGGGTGCCCGGCAGCAGCACCTCCACCCCATCGACCTCGAGACCGGTGGCGGATCTCACGACCTTGCGGCAGGCCTCGGCGATGGCGGCGAAGTCATTCTCGGCAACCCCTCGGCCGGCTTCGACCAAGAGCAGCAGGACCTCACCATTTTCCCCGTCGGGCAGCCAGGAGACCGCCACTGAACAACCGGTGCGAATCCCTTCGACCTCGTCCACCGCGGCCTCGACCTCGGTTGGCGAATGGCAGCGCCCACGCAAGATCAGCACATCCTTCTTGCGCCCGGTCAGAAAGAGCTCGCCCGCGTTGAGAAAACCCCGGTCACCGGTGTCGAGCCAGCCGTCCTTGATTGCTTCCCGAGTTGCCTCTCGCCGGTTGAAGTAGCCATCCATGATTGACGGGCCGCTGGCAAACACGTCGCCCACAAATCCTTCCTGAAGCTCGACTCCGTCGCCATCGACCACCCGCACCTCGGTGCCGGCAATGGGGCGCCCCACCGAGACCAACTCGATCCCGTCCGTGGTCTCCTCAGCCCGCCCGTCGCGACTCAGAATCTCGCGGTCGAAAACTCGACTGAGAAACGGCCTTCGGAGGTCTGAGAAGGTCACGGCAAGGGTCGCCTCGGACATCCCGTAGACCGGGGTCAGCGCATCCGGTCGCAGGCCGAACGGCGTGAATCGGTCGATGAAGCGGCGCATGACGCGCGGCACCACCGGTTCGGCGCCGCAGAGCGCCACCCGCCACGCCGAGAGGTCGACACCCTCGATCTGCTCGTCCTTGATCTTGTCCACGCACAGCCCGTAGCCGAAATTGGGCCCCACCGAAATGGTCGCGCCGTAGGTCGAGAGAGTCCTCAACCACACCGCCGGTCGGGCGAGAAAGAGCTCGGGCGGGATCAAGGTCATGGTGCCAGGCGCCCCGACCGCCGCAATGACGCAGCCGATGAGACCCATATCGTGATAGAGCGGCAGCCAGCTCACCCCGCTGTGGGTGATTCCCTCGTCGAGAGGCCAGTGGGCGTTGAGGCTGGCGGCCTGCGCCACCACCGCCCGGTGGGAAAGGGCCACCGGTTTCGGATCCACCGTGGTGCCGGACGAAAACTGCACCATGGCGAGGTCGTCGGCGCTGCGGCGGACCGGCTCTCCCGTCCTGCCCGAGAGATCTCCGAGTATTCTGCAACCCAGCGGCGGCTCGGCAGAGGCCACCGCCGGCCCCAGGATCCGACGAATCCGAGAGTCGGCGAGCACCAATCGGGCCGTCACGGCCCTCAGCATGCGCGAGGTCCGCCCCTCGTACTCCTCGAGCCGGTGGAGACGCACCGGCGGGTAGAGAGGGACAGGGACGGCGCCGGCCAGGATGGTCCCAAAAAACGAGTCGATGAACTCGATGGAGGTCGGATAGACGAGCGCGACCCGATCACCGGGCTTGACGCCCAGGTCTCTCAGACCGCCACAGACCTCGAGCGCGCGCCGCCAGACATCCGGATACGGGTAGAACTCCGCGTCCTCATGTCGGTCGATCAGCCTCAGCCCGGTCTCCGCGTCGCAAGAGGCCCGATCGAGCATGTCGACCAGCGTTTGGTTTTCAATCGGCAAGGAGCCTCCCGACGACATCCACCAGATCGCCGATGGTCTCGATCTCGGCTTCGACCTCGGGATCGAGCCGGATCCGGAATCGATTCTCAACCTCGACGGCCATGGTCAGCGCCCCGAGGGAGTCGAGCTCGAGATCCTCCACCAATCGCATCTCACATCGGAGGTCGCCATCGAAATCGACATGTTCACGGGCGACATTCTCGATACCGGCAAGGATTTCGTCAGGTGTCATTCTGCTCCCGGGATCAACCATCATTTCCACCAAACCAGTTTAGAACACGCGGGAGTCAGGCAAGTCGACCACACTGATCGGGATCGAACCGCCGGGGCGTCAAATCCCGCTCAGTGGCGGTGGATATCCTTGTGCATGAGGTCGCGGGTGGCCACGAGCCGCTCTTCGGCGGGCAGCCGTGCGAAATCGCGGTTGAGCTTTTCGTCGTCTTCTTTTGACAGCAACTCGATCTGATAGTCGATGACATTGGAGGGGAAGACCCCATTCCCCTCGTACATGGCGCGACGCTCGCCGAGCAGCCGCGCGCACTGAACGCAGCTCGCCGGCAGCGGTTCGAGGCGATCCATGACTTCCTTGTCGGAGAAGACGTTGCCCTCGACGTTTGTCTGCTCGGCACGCTCGAGCATCCCGTCAGCCGTGAGGCCGTACTCGGCGGCGGTGGTGATCCCGGCGAGCAGGAGATGGAACGACGCAGAGCCGTCAGGAGAACGAATTTCCACCGTCTGCCGACCGCGGGAATCGGCATAGTCTTCGGTGTCGGCCGGGTTCACGACCTTGGCCAGATGGCTCTGCTTTGACCAGCCCAGGGGCACCCGGATGAGCGCCGAGCGATTGTTGTGGCTCCAACAGATCCGGGTCGGCGCCTCCTGGTTGGGCACCAGCCGGAGGAAGGACGAAGCCACGGTGTTGCCGAAAGCTGAAAGGGTCGAGGCGTAGTCCACCAGCCCACCGATGAGCTTGTGCGCATCAACCGACAACGCGCCGTCGCTTTCCGACATCATGTTCTGGCCGTCCTTCATCAACTCCATGTGGAAGTGGAGACCGTTGCCGGCGACCCCTTCTTCGATCTTGGGTGCGAAGGTGGCGAGCATCCCGTTTCGGTGGGCGACGTTGCGGATGATCCAGCGCGACAACCCGATGAGATCGCCCATCTCTTCGATGGGCCGGGTCAGAAGCTCGATCTCGTGCTGCTCGGCGCGCCGGCCCTTGAGCAACGGCAGATCCGAGCGCACCGAATCGATATAGCCGACCTCGGCGTGGGCGTACTTCACCGAGCCGGTGATCTGAGTGAGAATGCGCACCATCTCGTTGACCACATCGCCACCTTTGAAAAAGGGCGAGGACGCGTGATAGCCGATTTGGCGGTGGGCCGAGAAGTTCTCAGGTCCGCCTTCGCGGAGAAGGAAAAACTCGAGCTCGCCGAGGGCGTGGAGTTCGAGACCCGTCCGCTTCTTGAAACGCTCGTGGGCGAGGGCCAGGATATTGTCCGGGGTGAACGCCGCCGGCTGCCCATCACGGTCGAGAAAACGGCAGATGAAGTTGAGGCTCGAGGAGTCGAAGGGAGAAAGAAACGCCGTCCGGTAGCTCGGCACGACATAGAGATCCGATGCGGCGGCGTCGACCAGCCCGGCAAAGAGCGATGAGCCGTCCACCCGCTCGCCCGAAGCGAGGATCCGCTCGGCCTGGGTGAAATCGGAAAACGGCAGCTTGAGTTCGCGCAGCTTTCCGTCAACGCTGGTGTAGTGAAAAGTGAGTCGTTCGATCCCCCGCTCGCGGATGATCTTGAGCATGTCCGCACGGGTGAAATCGCTCCGCTCCTTGTCGAGCATGAGGCTGAGAGGGTTGGCGAGGGCGGCCTGTTCGATCATGTTTGGGCTCCGTCTCTTTCGTCAGTCGATGGCTTTGTATCACGCCGGCAATGAAGAGTCGACGGTCCGGCAGACTTGGAATACTCATCAACCGGCTACCGGTGGCTGATGATCTCGCTATAGGCCTTTCTCACCTCGGCCTCGCCGTACTTCCGCTCGAGCCGCCGGACGATGAAGTGGCCGCGGGCCATGTCCTGGAAATGCTCGATGAAAAGGACATTGATGGTCGCGCCGCCGAGGGCGCCGAAGATGGGCACCCCTTGGGCCATGATCTTTTCGCCGACCACGGTGTTGAAGCGCGCGGCGATCTGCGCCAGAAGACGGACAATCACCGGAGCGCCGTCCTCCACGACGGCCCTCTTGGCGACATATTTGGTGGCCTCGCTCACCGCCTGCGCCAACGCCGTCCGGACCGCAAAGTATCCCGACTCCGCAGCGTCATCCTCATCGGACGGGCTGCCTATGGCAAAGACCTCGAGACACGCGAGCCGCGATGCCACGTCGGTCAGATCCTCACCCTCGCTGCGGGCGATATCGGCAATGGAGCGCATGATGACCGTTGTGGTGATGGGCAGCTCGATGGGAAGGGCAACCAGACCGAAGGCGCCGCCGACGCCGCCGGCGAGACCGGCCAATGCCTGGTGGCTCCTATACCTCGGCTTGCTCCTTCCACGCGGATCGATGGTCTTGGCCGCGAGGTTGACGGCGGCCATCAACGAGTCGTGCGTCACCTTGGTGATCTTGTCGCCGGCTCCCTTGGGAAGGGTCTTGAGAACGTACTCGATGGGTGTTCCGACCACATCGGAGACCTTGGCGATGAGACCCGGGTTCTCCAGCAGACCCACCGCATTCGTCAGATCATCGAGGTCGGTCGAGTTCCATTCCATCGAGTCTGTCCTCCCAGTCATCAAGCATCCTACAGGGCCCGTTTGATCGCTAGGAGCCTGTAGGGACTAAATGGCGGATGGATTTCGGAGGGTCGTTTGAGGCCGATTTTCGTCGGATTCGCGGGTTCATACTCGTGGTATGGGCCAAGAATACGCCGGAGATCGGGCCAAACGACACCCGAAAGGCGCCGCCAATTCTATTCACTACACGCTCCTATGGCACAACCGAGGTCCAACCGGTGGTGTCACCCGTCTCGAAACCATCCGCGAAGAACGGCGGCTCACTGACGGTGCAGGACTGCACCTTGACGTCGTCGATGTACCACCCCTCTCGGCTGACCGATGAATCGGAACCCAGGCGGAAGCGGAACCGGGCCGTCTGGCCGGCATATGCGTCGAGATCCACCACCGTCTTCTTCCACACCGTGGCGCCCGCGCCGAGGTCGTCGCACCAGCCGTCGAGGCCGTTGAGCCCGCTTGTCGGCCCATCGTACGGGTCGGTCAGCATGGCCAGATTCGGCAGCGGCGTCCAACTGGAGCCTCCGTCGGTGCTGATCTCGACATCGCCCCCGTCATAACAGCCGCTGCTCCTGTCCTCCATCAGCTGCCAGTTCCAGAACTGGAGAGTCAGCGGACTGACGCCCGTGGGCAGGCTGACATCAGGCGAGTCCAGCCGCTGGTCGCTCGTGGTGGGCGGGTCGACCACGTAGTACGAGGTCGTCCCGCTGTACGACCGGGCGCTCGACAGGGACCAGGTATTGCCGCTGCCGCCGGTGCCGAGGGCCCAGCCCGGTCCACCGGTCTCGAGGTCATCGAAGAAGAGCACCGATGGGACCGTGCCGAAACCGCAGTCGCCGGGCAGAGCCTCTGTGAAGAAAGAGAACACCGTCGAGTAGTCGCTGGATCCGCAGGTATTGAAAGTCCCTACTCTCCAGAAGTACTCAATGTTGGACTCGAGATCGGCTGAAGGTGTGAACCCGTTATCGCTGATCCCCGACTCGTCGACGATCACATTCGAGAAACCGGCATCGGTTGCGACCTGGAGGCGGTAGGTCTCCGCCTGGGCAGCGGATGTCCAGCTGAAGACCGGTCGGATCGATTGGTTAAGAGAGGCGTCGGCCGGCGCCACGAGGTCCGCCGCTCCCGGGTTGGCGTTGAAGAGAAGGAGAGTGACGCCGGTGTCGTGGACGATGGTGCTTGGCGCGGATGTGCCGGTGATGGTGATCTGATGAGTACCCGGTGCTGCGCCGGCGGTACCGCTGACGGTCAGGGTGCTGGTGGCGGGTGGCGTCACCGGGTTCGGAACAAAACCGGCGGTCGCCCCGGCGGGAACCCCGCCCGCACTGAGTGTGACCAGTTCAGCGAAGCTCTGGAATTGGAGCAGGTTGACGGCGAAGACCGCGTTGTCCGGGCTGCACACGCTGATGGTGTTCGGATTGGCGGTCAAAAGGAAATCGGTGCTGATGGGGACGGGGTCGGAAAAGACATCCGGATCGTTGTGACCGTTCATTATATTTCGGTCATCGGCCCACTGGGTCACGGCATGGGTCGCCGTCTGGATGTGGGTGTCGTAGTCGCCGTGATAGCAGGTGGCGAGGCTGGAATCGAGATGGATGGGTGTCGAGACATCCGAGAGGCGCTGATTCGGTCCCCAGGTCAGGCCACCGTCGAAGGAGAACGCCTGATAGTAGTCGACCATGCTGTTGGTCGGATCGAGCCGCCGGTCATACCAGGTCGCTGAAACAATGTTGCCGGCGCCCACCGACAATGTCGGAAAAAACTGGTCGCTGGTACTGGTGTCGTCATGCAACCTGATCTCGGGGCCCCAGGTGGCGCCGCTGTCGGCCGAACGCCGGTAGAACGAGTCGCAGTCATCACCACCACCCGGGCCGTAGCTGTACACCGTGTGGAGGACGCCATCCGGCCCGACCACCACCTGCGGTGAAGGAAGATAGCGAATATTGCCCTTGAGCGCTGCGCGACCGCAGTTTCCCGAGGCCACCGAGTTCTCCGGCGACGCCTTGTCGGCGGCCGGACTCGTGATCGCGCTGTAGCTCACCCCGCCATCGGTGGATCGCGCGAATTCCATGGTCACGGTCGATCCGCCGAACTTGACCCATCCAACAAAGACATCGCCGTTGGGCGCCACCGCCGGCCACGACCCCTGGACCCCCGAGGTCGCGCTGATCGCCTGGCTGTTGGTCCACGTGACACCGGCATCAGCCGAACTGAGAGCCCAGATCCTGCTGTCCGCCGTGAAGTTGGTGAAGACCATGTAGAGCCGACCGTAGAACGGGCTGGCCGGGTTGTTATCGACAGCCAAGAGCTCCTTGTCGTCCGAGGACCCGGTGTGCATCATGCCCACCCATTGGAAGCTCTGACAGTCATCGTTGGACTTCCACAAACCCAGGCCGGCATCATGCAGGGCGCCGAAGTAGAAGTGGCCGTCCTCCCGTCGCCAGACGATGGCCGGGTCACCGCCACTGCCGGTCCCGAGCGCACCCTGGTCGACAAAGGTCGCCCCGTTGTCGGTTGAACGGGAAAAACCGGTGAACCCCGCACCACTCACAAAGTAGTGAACGCTGTCGTTGTAGCCGGCGCACACCGTCCCGGTGACCTCGTTGACGGCCATGGACGTCTCGCTCTGGGTCGTTGACGTTCCCGAATCGCCGCTCGGGTCGTTGACCGCCACATCCGGACCGTCATCGGCGCCCGGGCCCACGTCCATCGCCGGCTCCTGATGCACCTGACCAAGCTCGTCGGTGCGATCGCACGCCACCAGGAGCTTGAAGAGCAGACCATCCATCAGTGCCCGCTTCTCGGGATCATCGAGCAAGCCGCACGCCTCGGGCAGCGATTTTTCGGTCACGTCCTCAGCCTGGACCGGAGAGATCCCGGCCGCCAGGGTTCCGAGGAGGACAAAAAACAGGACATGAGCCACAGTGAGATCTCGACCGAGCACATTGGACATTTGATACCTCTTCCCGAAAGTGGGCTTTACGCTGAAGTTGATCAAACGCAGCGTAATCCGGGTGATTCTATACCGGCACGCACCAGGATCCGCCACCGTACCGTCAGTCTCAACCGATCTCAATTCGGATCGGTGTTCCTCTCAACCCGGAGGATCCGTCCCTCTTCAATTGGGCCATCGACAAACGAGTGAAGCAGAGGTATCTTTTAGTATCAAGATTGCGCACTGGGTTTATGCAATTTCTCAATTGAACAAGCGATTTATTGAACAAAAATAGGGAGTCCGGTATGAAATTGAATCGGCCGTGGTTCGTCGTCGCATGTGCATTCTTCGCAATGTGGTTTTCCGGTCAGCCGACCCTCGCCTACGAGCTCAGGGGCTGGGGAAATGACGGCTCCTACCTGGTGCTGACAAACCTGCCCCCCGGCAGCGATTTCGTCGACATTGCCGCCGGGGACGAGCAGGGCGTCGCCCTCAAGTCCGACGGCTCCGTCGTCGCATGGGGAAATAATTATCACGGACAGGCGACTGTGCCGGCGACTCTCGGAACGTGTATCGCCGTCGGCGCCGGGGAGGACACCTCATACGCGATCAAGACCGACGGGACGATCGAAGGTTGGGGCTACGACTATAACAATCTGATAACCGACATCCCGGCCGGAACCTATACCGCAGTGAACTGTGGCGAGTACGCCGCCGTAGCCCTCGCGACGAACGGTTCCATCGTCGCCTGGGGCAGCGACTCCTATGGACAGATTACGAATGTACCCTCGGGCACCGATTTCGTTGCTGTCTCCGCCGGCGACCAACACGCCGTGGCGCTCCGCTCCGACGGCTCGGTCGTCAGCTGGGGCTATCCGTTAGGCACCAGCGGTCAGCCGACGTCGGGCACTTTCACTCAGGTTTCGGCCGGTCACAACTACTGCCTTGCCCTGGCAAGTGACGGCTCCATCGTCCACTGGGGTGACGACCCCTGGGGCTACGGCGTGGACGAGGTTCCTTCCGGAACCGACTTCGTGGAGATCTCGGCGGGATA
>RCNF010000346.1_pt1 | contig 25917 bp, 18 predicted proteins | sample 2041311 | NCBI WGS metagenome assembly RCNF01 (sample SAMN09708228, study PRJNA481090) | Marine sediment metagenome, whole genome shotgun sequencing project. | biome: marine sediment; feature: ocean; material: sediment; isolation source: Sewage treatment plant 2 marine sediment (STP2) ... | reverse complement strand
CCGCGCGGCCTCCGACAGCGTCGGATCCCCTACGGATGGGTTAGCAAACCCTAACGTCACCGTAGCGCCCACGCTCCGAGATCTTGCTGGATCGTCAGATGGTGAGGATGCGAACTCCCAACCTCGGGCCCGGCACGTATGCCGGAGCCCGGATGACCTTCCGACCAGGTTGACCCTCGTCTTTCTCGCGAGGGTGTGGTCGGAGGTGAAACGCCACTTCCGACCAGTCCAGCTTCGGAAGTCGTGTACAATTGCGATCATGTCTCCACAACCAGGCGAGGTCTTGCTCCACTACCGGCTGATCGACAAGCTCGGCGAGGGTGGGATGGGTGTGGTGTGGCGAGCGGTGGACACCACGCTCGATCGCGAGGTGGCGATCAAGATCCTGCCGGAGGAGTTTTCCGGTAATCGGGACCGGCTCGACCGCTTCGAGAGGGAGGCCAAGCTGTTGGCATCCCTCAACCACCCGGGGCTCGCCTCGGTCTATGGGGTCCACGAGTCAAACGGCACACGATTCATCGCGATGGAGCTGATTCCCGGGGAGGATCTCTCCGATCGTTTGAATCGAAGGCCGTTACCGATCAGTGAGAGCCGATCTTTCGCCCGCCAGATCGCCGAAGCGCTCGAAGCGGCACACCGGCGCGGCGTCATTCATCGAGACCTCAAACCGGCCAACATCAAGGTTTCGCCCGACGGATGCCTGAAAATCCTCGACTTCGGTCTGGCCAAGACCGTTGATGCCCATCAGGATTTTGGCGCCGGCCTGTCATCCTCGCCGACTGCGACCGCAGCGGGAACGGTCGCCGGGACGATCCTCGGCACGACGGCCTACATGAGCCCCGAGCAGGCTCGCGGCCTTCCGGTGGACCAGCGCTCGGATATCTGGTCGTTCGGCTGCATCGTCTGGGAGTGTCTGACCGGCCAGGCACTCTTCGCCGGCAACACCGCATCCGATTCGATCGGTGCAATCCTGCACCAGGAGCCCGACTGGTCGGTCCTCCCGTCCGACACACCTGCATCGGTGCGACGCTTGTTGGGGCGGTGCCTCGCCAAGGATGCGGTGCACCGGCTGCACCACATCGCGGACGCGCGAATCGAGCTCGACGACGAAGAGCAACCAGAGCCTCGAGCGGACAAGCCGCGTCAGCGTGACCGAATCTTGATTGCGGTGTTGTCGGTAGCGGTCGTTGCGTCCCTGATCATCGTGTTTCTGGCATGGCTGCGGCCCGAGCCGGATTCATCCGGCGGTGGCTTCGACAATCCTCTCGCCGGGTCGAGATTCACCAGGATCACCGACTTCACAGGCTCTAATTTCGACGGTGCCATTTCTCCCGACGGCAGATTCGTCGCGTTTCTCTCCGACCTCGACGGCCCGTTCGATGTCTTTGTCGGCCAGGTCGGTGCCGGTGGTTTTCAAAAAGCCACGCGGGAGAACGGCGTTACGGAGTGGATCGACGTCCGCGCGACGGTGCGAAGCCTCGGCTTCAACGGAGACGGGTCGAAACTCTGGTTCGGCGGCGGCATGGGCCGGCGGTTGTTGTTGGTGTCACTTCTCGGGGGGTCGGCGCACAACTTTCTGGGTGACGAAGTGGTCAACGTGGCGTGGTCACCCGACGGTGAGCGCATCGTGTATCAGGAGCAGCTTCCGGGCGACCCGATCTCCATCGCCGATCGAAACGGAGCCAACGCCGAGGTGATCCTGGATTCACCGGAGGGCAATCACCAGCACTACCCCATCTTCTCCACCGACGGGCGCTGGATCTATCTGATACGCGGTCGACCGGCGACCATGGAGACTGCCCTCTGGCGGGTGGGGGTGGACGGGCGAGGGCTCGAGCAGCTGACCCACGGCAAGATCGATCTGCGCTACCCGACGCCGTTGGATGAACGGACGGTGCTATTCACCGCACGCGATGAAGATGGGGCCGGCCCGTGGCTGTGGGCGCTAGACGTCGAGACCGGGGCCACCATTCGAGCGAGTGTCGGTTTGGAGCAGTACTCCTCGGTCGCGGCGAGCGCTGACGGTCGGCGGCTGGTGGCGACTGTTCAGTTGCCCCGATCCCAGCTGTGGCAGGTGCCGATCCTCGATCACCCCGCCACCGAGAGTGAAGCCGATCCGTTTGCGGATCTTGGCGACACCAGGGCGCTGGCCCCTCGTTTCGGGGGGTCGTCGCTGTTTTTCCTCTCCTCGAGCGGCAGCGGAAACGGTCTCTGGCGCCTGCAATCCGGAGAGATCCTGGAGATCTGGCGGGGCAGCGAGGGTGCGCTGCTCGAGGCGCCGGCTGTTGCTCCCGGCGGTGACGATGTCGTGATCCTGTTGCGGCGGGCGGGCGGGGGGCGTCTTCACAGGTTGAGCGCGGACGGTGCGCAGCTCGAGGCCCTGTCCGAGACGGTCGACGCGCGCGGCTCGGCCTCCTGGTCTCCCGACGGAAGATGGGTCGTCACGGGAGGGAGCGTCGGCGGTGTTGTGGGGCTTTTCAAGATCCCGATCGACGGAGGCTCCGTTGAGCGCATCGTCGATGGAGAGGCCCTGAACCCGGTATGGTCGCCGGACGGCAGCCTGATCGTCTACACCGGTCCGCAAGTAGGACCGTTCTCGCCGCTGATGGCCGTCCGGCCCGATGGCGAACCCGTGGAACTGCCGGAAATCTCGGTGACCCATTCCGGCGAGAACGCGCGGTTCCTACCGGACGGTTCGGGTCTGATCTACTTGACAGGATTGAGGCCCCCGCAGGATTTCTGGCTGCTCGATCTGCAAACGATGGACGTCCGTAGGCTCACAGCGCTCGAGAACACCCAGACCATGCGCACCTTCGACGTCACCCCGGACGGTCGGCGGATCGTCTTCGACCGCAGGGCCGAGGACTCCGCCATCGTGCTCATCGAGACTGACGGCGAGCCGGGAACCCTCAACACGCCGCTGGTTCGCGTTCACACTCCGAGACCCTCCTGAAAACTCCTGGGTCATCACTGACGTGGGACAAAGACTATCCGTCGGCGACTGTCTCCCATCACCGATCTCAAGTGATGACCAAGTCGGCTCCTGGGTTTGCAGGTTCCGAAATCCCGAAACGACATCTCCTCGAAAACGGGTCATCGGGAGGTGTGGCACCGTTTGGTGGTCCGTGGTCTTTTCGCGGGCGGGACGCCCGCGCCACAATGGGTCGAGGTCTTTTGCGGTAAGGATCGTCCCCACACATCGAATCCCCTACTACGGGGGATAAACGCGGTAGTTTGTGAGGTCCCGATTACCCCAGCGATCGTATCATTGAGCCGGGATGACCCCACCAACTCGATCTCACTCGGTTGCCAGGTCTACCTGATCCATGCTCTCCGGAGCACACGCCGTAACAGATGCCGACCAGGTCGATCACTGTCAGCATTAAAACCGTGACGATCGTTCGGTCTATTCGGCGACAGGCCTGGCTCCGCCCACATATCGACGCTGAATCCACTCCGGCAGCTCCGAGACCCCGGAGAGAACATCGATGCAACCTGCCGCGAACAGGTCTGCCGCGGAGCATGATCCGGTGGCGACGCCGAGAACCGGGATACCGGCATTGGCTCCGGTCTCTGCGTCGACCGGCATGTCGCCGACGAGCAATGTCTCTTCAGCCCGGATGTCTGTTGCATCGAGCACCGCGTCGATCATCGCCCGGTCTGGTTTCGTCGCACCTGCTGTCTCCGGCCCGACAACCGCCGCCAGCAACGGCCGCCACCCGAGGTGGTCGACAAGCTCATTGACCCAGGGCAGTGGTTTATTCGACGCGATGGCGAGCGTCAGGTTCGTGGCCAGGGTCGCCAATGCCTCGTCGATCCCGGGGTACGGCGGAGTGGCGTCGATGATCACGCGGCCGTAGTGATGACGGAAAGCGGACATCAGAGTTGCGGGATCTCCGTTTTCCCCTGCTGCCGACGCGATGAGCCGGGCAGCACCATGGCCGATGTGGCGGCGCACCCATCGAAGATCGCGGGTCGGCATGCCGATATCGGACAGCGCGAGGTTGAGGCCCAGGAGGAGCCCCGGAAAGCTGTCGACCAGGGTTCCGTCGAGATCGAAGACAATGAGCTTGGGGGGCGTCATGTTTCCTCGGTTCTTCATCGCAGCTACCGGCTCCTAGACCAGACCTGCAGGGTAATCCCGCTCCTGGGCGAGTTCATGGGCGAGAGAGAGAACCTCCTCGGGGGCGATCGTGGCTGGGGTCACAAGCCCAGCTCGTGTTCCCGCGGGGGGCGCGGCGCCAGGAAAATCGTCCATGATGCGTTCCAGGATGGCGGTGGCGGCAGCCAATGCCGACGAGACCTTGACGATCTCGGTCCGGGCATAGTGATGGGGTCCGAACGAAGCACCGGCTACTCGCAGAGCGGGATCCGTACCTGGAATCTGCTGGGCGCCGAAGAGGGGCTTGCCGGCGGGTAACGCATTGGCGAACCCGGGCAGGAAACGAGCCACGTGGGCAATGGCGGTCTCCGTCCGCTGACGCACGGCGTCCGGATCCCATCCCCGCTCGACCTTGTTCAGGAAGAGCTCGCCTAACCGAGGCTGAGCGCTTTCCGGGGTCGAGGCTACAAGGCCCTCTCTGAACAATGTGATGTCTTCAGTCATCCCGTGGATCTGAAAAACGTGGTCCGCGTAGGGCGAGAGCTGAGCCATACCATTCGGCGTGCCACGCTGGCCGTGGAAGATGACTTCCGGCCAGATTCCGCAACCCTCCCATCGAGCGACATAGGAAGCCTTGAACTCGACCATCCGGGGGCGGGGACACCCGGCCATGTCATCGAGAACGCCGCTGCGGAAGCCGCAGGCGTTGACCAAATAGTCCACCTCGAGCTCGCCTGCTTGACCATTCTCCCGACCATATTGAAGCCGCCATCCATTCTCCGTGGGGAGAACCGCTTTAACCCGGGTTTCGAGCATCACCTTGCAAAACGGCAGCCGGTCGAGCGCGAGGGTCGAGCTGGCCGCCAGCCTGAACGGGCTCAGCCCATACTCCTGAACAAGGTACAGAGGCGCCTTCAGGGCATCCAGATCGACAGCCCTGGCGAACGGGATCATCCACTCATCGGGTTCGCCAGGGGCGGCGGGGAGAGGGCGCTTGGACAATTTCTGGAGCTGTTCCAGGCTATAGGCCATGAAGTAGCGTGTCGCGGGCCCCAGTACTTCATTCCTGGGGTCTTTCGCGATCAGGTCGGCGTAAGCCTCGCGCACAAGCTCGAGCCGCGGAAGCAGCTCGGCGGCATCTTCCCGGTTCCAGGCCGGGACTGCAATGACCGTTGGGCGGGAGCGGGCCACGTGGGGATAGCTTCTGAGGGTCTCCACCGAATGTTCGAGCAGGGTCACGCACTGATGATCTGAAATTTCCCGGTAGAGATTCCCGCCGGCATGGAGGTGGCAGAAGGGCGGCCCATTCACCAGGCTCGGACCCTGCTCCAGCACGATCACTTCGAGCGTTCCGAGCTCAGCGAGACGCAGCGCGACAGTCGATCCGGCAACACCGCCCCCGACGACACCCACCCTGAAACGTGGCGGAGGTTGGGCGCCGAAGTCGGAGCGTTGCCGACCAGCGGAAGTCGTCACGTCTGCGCGTTCTCGAGGTCGTTCCACTTTCACGTCAGGTCGATGCACGAGGCCTCCATCACCAGACAGGTGTCAGCGCAGCTATTGGTGGCTGCGACCCGTTTGACCGTTTCACCATAACCGGCCACGCCCTCCCAGCTCCACTTCAAGAACAGTGCGCCGAGATCATCGAGCAGGGGCCGGACGTCGGCCGCTTCGGCATTGGTCGCCGGGTTGGTCGCAGGACGCTTCATCGATTCTCACTCCTGTCCGCGAGACTCAGAACGTGAAATGACTGGTCATCTGGAGCCGGTTGTCGGTGCCCTCGGCGCCGTCCTTATCGCGCCGGCCGCCGCTGAGAAACTCGACACCGAACATAAGCGGCGAATCGGGGCGCCAGATCAGATTGAGGCTGAAGTAGGCGCTTTTCTTGAACGCGTCGTCGGGTTGGCTGTCGAGGTTGTCGACCTCGATGGACGAGTACAAAACGGCCGAACTCAGAGTCTTACTCCAGCTGTGCTCGTAGCCGACGTAGTAGGAGAAGACCGGCAGGACGTCGATGTTCGAACCGGCGGAGTCGTAAACCCCGACGGGCGGCCCGTCGTCGTAGTACCTGCCGGTGCCCTGACCGTAGCTGGCCTCGAAGACCAGGTTGTTCCGCTTGGCGAGGATCACCTTGCCGGAGCCGGCGAGACCCCATCCGGTCGCGGTGACCGCCGGGCCGTCGTCGGCGCTGGCGCGGATGTCGCGCACGATCCCGGCGCCCTTGATGTGGCCGCCGCCGTGGGTCCACTGCACCGTGCCCACGAGGTCCGGCCAGCGGGTCAGGACGTCCGCACCTTGGATGGTGCCGCCGCCCGGTTGTTCAAGCGCGATCTGAAAGGCCACGTCATCGGAAACTCCCCTGGTCCAGCGCACCATCGGCTGGCGGGTGGCGATCGCTCCGCCCGGACCCTCGAAGTCAAGGATGTCGGGCCACGCGCCGAGATCGACATAGGTCGACCACGCCTGGCCGAAGAGCACATCGCCGCCCCACAGCAGACCCTCAATCTCGCCGTAGGCCTGGCGCATGCGGAGGTTCGGTGAGGTGGACAGGGCGTCGCCGAAAAGGTCAAGCGAGATGAAGGTCTTGAGCCGGCCGAGCTTGGTCGGGGTTCGCGACTCGAAGGTGAGGCGACTGGTGTTGACGCAGAGGCTCGTCCGGCCATCGGCGCCTTGGACCATGGTGCCGCCGTCGGTGGGGATGGTCGAGGTGATGAACTGGCAGGGAGAACCGATGGCGTCGCTGTCGACGATGAGATCGAGCTGGACGAAACCGCCGACGGCGAGCCGGGTCTTGGAACCGAAGAGGCTGAAGGATCCCGGCCAGTCCGGCTCGGCGGCCGGAGCCTCAGGCGCAGCAGGTGTCGGCGTTGCGGCTTCGGGAACCGGCTGACCTGCGTCGGCAATCTCATCCGCGGACAGCATCTCGACGCGCTGCAGGAGCTCCTGCAGCATTTCCCGCTGCGTATCGAGCTCCTGCTGTTGGGCGTCGAGCCGCGCCTGCTGGGCCTCGATGATCTTCTTCAGATCCTGCGGGTCTTCGGTGGCGTCGGTGGCGACTGCGAATCCGGCCGCAGTACTCAGCACGATTGCAACCAGCGTTGTTGTCGCCGCCCATCGTGAGTTGTTGTGACTCGTCAGTGTGTGCATTCGAATTCCCTTCATGCGAACCAGGCTCTCACAACGTGGTCTTCGGCCTACTGATGGTGTTGCCGACGAGAAGGCCCGCAGAAATCGTCAGCGCGACCACGAACATCTGCAGGAATTCCCTCTCGCCAACCACGGTCTGACCTGCAGCCATGGCAGCCAGACCGCGGAAACCGATGCTGCCACTGACCACCAGGATGATACCCGGGATCAAGACGATCGACGTGGGACGCCGCTTCCTTGCCGCCCACAGATTGGCGTAGACCACCGCGATGATTGTGCCGATCAAGTTTCCGAGATTCCCCCCCACCATGGTGCTGCCAAGCAGGATCCCTCCGTAGGCAATGGCACTCCCCAATCCAGCAGCGAAGAGGTCTCTCTGGGAAATCTGAAAGGCCACGCACAGGCCGGCGATCAGCAACGGCACGAAGAGCCAGAGCCAGCGAGGATCCACTGGCGAGCCGGTGGATGCGACCGGAATCGCAAAGAGATATCCGGCGAGCCTGGTGCCCAGCCAGGCACCGACGAATTGCTTGACAAGGTAGACCAGGCCGCTTACGAGATTGGCGCAGCCGGAGACGACGTGCCGGGCCACGATCTCGGTGATTCCACGGGTGATGGTGAAGCCCGGGATGAGGACGAGAATGGCAGACAGGGTGACGAGGACAAGATTCAGCTCCGGCACCCAGACCTTCGCGGTGGCGGCTCCAGCCGCCGCGACGAATGCGCTCGACAGCGGCAACCAATCGGCCGTGCGCGCCCCGAAGTGACTCGACATGAGAACCATCCCGTAGACAACCAGGCTGAAGAGCATCGAGAAGAGGACATCCCACCAGCTGCCGGAGAGGAGGGCCGCGAAGCCCGATCCGACCATCGCATATCCGGCCGCGCTCGCGATGGTGCCCCACGGGGAGTGAATTGCGTCGATCTCATCCAGCCGTGCGGTTGCCTCGGAGACCGAAACCTGTCCGACCTCCACAGCATCGACCAGCTCGCCGACTCTGGCCAGCTTGTCCAGATCGAGACCGGTGCCGGGCAGTGCCGACAGGTGGGTTTGTTGCGTCCAACCCTCCGCCTTCTGGAAGGCGAAAACGATCTCCGTCGGCGTCGATCTGAACACGCCGTGGTATCCCAGCGCAGCGGTGACGCGGGTAAGGTACGCCTCAAGCCGGACTGAAACCGATCCGTAGCCGTGCGCCGCCTCGCCGAGCTTGACGATGAAACGGATCGCCTCGTCAAATGTCCTTGTGTCGTTTCCGGTAGCAGTGTTCATTTCGAGGCTCCTGATGTTGTATGGGCTACCGCACCTGCGGGTGCAAACTGCTGGTGATGGCGTGCGTAAGCAAGGGCACCGGGAGCGGGCGGACCCGCTCCCGGTGACGACTGGATTTCAAGATCAGAAGCCAAAGGTGTGGTAATCACTGACTCGATCTTCCATGTGGTTGGTGCCGGCGATCGGACCGACATCACCCAGGTACCACCGCACACTGATTTCAGGTTTTGAAAGGTCACAGGTCGTGTTGATCAACGTCCTTTCCTTGGGGCTTGCCTCTGCCTTCGTGTCATCCACGAATGCACAGTGCACCGCGTCGGTCATCGCCACCGCATCGTCGAATGTAAAAGGAGGTTCGAGTTTGGCGTAGGCATCAGCCAGGATGATCTGTCGCTGGAATGTGTTGTGTTCATGACTTGGGTCGAAGTCGGGATAGGTGCTTGGAATGGGATACGTGTGCACAGGGTGGTTGGTGATGCAAAGAGGCTCGTTGGCCTTACGATCGACGAAGGCGTACATCTGGGAGTGCTTGTCGATCTCGAAAATGGTGGCGATACCGCTTGCGTCAGCGATGATCATGTGGGCACACATAATCATGTGTATGACACGGTTGTTGAGGATCATCAACTTTGCTTCTTCAACGCTCGCGCAGTTCTCGAGCAGCTGCCCGACGAGCTGGACCATTGAGACCCCGGACATCGCTTCACCAGTGGCGGCGCCGGCTTCATCGCCGACCCCGCTGGGGTCATGGAATAAAGACGCGTAGAGCCCTTTTTCGTTCAGGCCGTCGATATACGGGTAAAGCAGTTCCTGCCCGCCGACGAGGATGGTCTTGTAACCCTGGTCCGGTCGCGCCTCGATAACTACGCCACGCGACCAGGCATTATGGGCTCCTGGGGGCGGCGTCTTTCCGTAGAGCTCGCTCCAGAGCACCATGGCCCCGAGATCGAAGTTCCTCGAGGTGAAGACGGCGCCGCTTGCACTTTTTTCAATCGGCAATACAGCCGCCGAACAGGTATTCCCGCCAAGCGTCCGACCCCTCACCTCATCATAAAAATCAATGGGCAAGGCGGTGGCGTCATGAACCACATCATCTGCCGGGAGCCCATAAGCGCGAAGAACGCCTTTTGACCTCTCGGCCATTTGCGGCCAGTTGGTTTCCATGTACTGTCGGCGTGCCCGGGCATAGACCGGATCGTCGTAAGCTCCGAGCTTGCAGCCATAGTCATTCTTGGCCAGCGTCGCAAGGTCAAAGCCAATCTCTTCACAGGTTCCTTCCACGATGATGTGGCGGGGGTTGGTGTAGTCACCATCCTTGAACGGGTAAATGGGTTCGTTTTTCAGGATGCTCATGGATCACTTCCTCCTCGTCTTTCTTCAAATCCGTAGTTGATGGTTCACGTGTGCCGGCGAACCCGGGCGAACAATGATTCTTGGTTCATTCATGTCTCGTTCTCGACCTTTTCCACCCTGAGGATCGGCAGGTGCAAGCCATAGAGGGTCTCGAGCACGCCGCTGAGCTCGGCCTGGTCGCGGATCGACCCGGCCAGGGTCGTGCGGGCTGCGCCGTGCTCTCGGACGACGGTGGAGACTTCCAGACCGGCCAGGCGGTTGAGCCAGCGTTCGCCGATCTCACCCTGGACGAGAATGCGGTAGGTGGCCGGTCCGCCGAATTCGACGTCGGCAATACCGTTCGGTTCGGCCATGAGAAGTCCCTTCATCCGTGTGCGGTCAAGGTGCAGCGTGTGGGTCAGCCAAAAGTGGTCGCTCCGCGGCCTCTGCCTGAGTTGAAACGGAGGTGCGGTTCTCAGGCGCGGTTATTAACATGTCTTGAGTGTGAGTTTCGCCGCCGGTTTGCGAATCCCCCGAAATGCGGTAGTTACGAGGTACCCGAAAGCAGCCCGAGGGTCTCACAAGGGTCCGATACAAGGGTGGTATGTCGCTCGGGGTCAGGTTGTGGACCGACAGGAAAGCGTCGGCATCGCTACATGGAGGATTTCAGCCCGGGAGTCGGCGGTCGAGGAGCCCCGTTTTGATGGCGCGTTGGATCGCCTGCCCGTTAGAGCTGTGAATCGACGAAGGGCACCCACTTCACGACGCCCACGGTCAGCTTCTGCATCGTCGTGGCGTAGGGTTCCTTCTCCATCACCACATCCGGGCCGCCCTGGCCACCCGTCCAATGCATGTTCTCGCGACCGCCTTCGCGTGAAAAACTGACTTCGAAGGCGACCTTGTTGACATTGTCTTCGAAGTGTTTGGCGGCCGCCCCGGCGATCTCGGGATCGTGGAACACGAGTCCGATCTCGTTGTTGATGAAAAGAGAACGAGCGTCGAAATTGAACGAGCCGACAAACATGATTTCGCCGTCGAAGACCATGGTCTTGGCGTGCAGGCTGGACTTGGCCAGACTCGGCAGCCAGGTGAACATCTTGGATTCACGCTTCTGCAGCGACTCATCCAACTCGAAGAGCCGTACACCGCAGCGCAAGAGTTTGCGGCGGTATTTCGAGTAGCCGGCGTGCACCGCGGAAACGTCGTTGGAGGCCAATGAGTTGGTCAGGATCCGGACTTCGACGCCATCCTGACTCAGCTTGCACAATGCGTCGGTGGCATCGTCGCCGGGCACAAAGTAGGGCGACACGATGTCGACGGTCTTCTTGGCGCCGGTCATAAAGGGCGCGAGCTGGGTAATGAGCCGTTCGGCCTTGCCGCCACCCTTAAGATCCATCTTCTGCGGCGAGTCGTGAATCACCCGCGCATCTGACCAACTCAGCGCCAGGGAGTTGTCTTTCAGACCTGTGGCCAGACTTGAATCGTTCAACGCCTTGACGTAGGAGGAGGTGGACTCCGCATTCGAGAAAGCGTCCTTCTTCGACCGCAGATCGGCCAGATCCTGCGCGGTGCCCGGACGGATCAGGATGCCGGCCGGAAAGGCATGATCGGCATTCCAGTAGGTATCGAACTCGGTGGAGACCTCGCGCACCGACGGTCCGATGGAGAAGACATCGATGTCGGCAAAGGCGACGTCCTTGTCCGCATCGAAGTACTCATCGCCGATGTTTCTGCCGCCGAGGATCGTCACCTGGTTGTCCGCGGTGAAGGATTTGGCGTGCATGCGGTAGTCGATCTCCGCGACCCGCACGACGGATTGAATCAGACGGCCTCCGCCCCGCTTCCACGGGTTCCAGAAACGCACTTCAATGTTGTCGTGCGCATCCAATCCGATCCAGGTGTCCTCATCCACATTGCCGTAGATGTCATCGATGAGCATCCGCACCCGAACACCGCGATCGGCCGCTTTGAGCACCTCGTAGGTGAGCAGGCCGCTGACCGTGTCCGTGCCCTGGTGGTACATGTAGTACTGGATGTCGAGGCTCTTTTCCGACATCCTCGCCAACAGGGCGCGGGCCGCGAAGGCGTCGCGCCCGTTCGGCAGCAGGAAGACACCCGTCTTCCCGGGATGCTCGGCCGTCAGCGGACCATACTGCTTGCCCAGGCTGGTGGCGTCTCCGTCATCGATCATGTAGGTCTGTTTGCGGCTGGAGATGTCAGGCAGGCGATAGAAAAAACTCATGATGAAATACCCCACGACGAGAATGACGACCAGAGACCCGAGGATCTTGAGCCATCGTTTCTTGCCTTTTAAAATGCTCATTTCGGCTCCCCGGGATCAGAAAATACTGGCGATAGACCTCGCACAGGTCATGACTCAAGTGAGCCTCATGCAAAACTCGGGTTCTGGACCATGGGATCTGATGGCCCGAATCGGCACTATGCGGTCGGGACGCCCGCACCACAATAAAATCAGGCCCTTTGGGGCGCGGATGTCCCGCCCGCGAAAAGACCACGGGCCACGAAATCCCGAATATCGCGGTTCCTGCAAGAGGCTCAACTTCATCTAAGGAAAGATCCGCTTCCAGTCGTTCTTCATGCTGACCACGTGCCAACCTTGTTCGTCCGCGGCGTTCAGCGAAGCATTGTCATCTTCCGAATAGGCGAACTCTCGCTCGTCGTCGTCGTGGTTGATCAGCAACTGAAAATTCGGCAGCTCATTGGAGTGGCCGTAGGTCAGTTGACCGATGTCCCCTCCGGTGCGCACGTTGCCGCCGACAAAGATCGGGATGCGGCCGATCTGCTGTTCGATGCCCGCCGGCTTTGTGAGACCGTCGTTGACAAAAAGGTTCTCCGCCTTCTTGACGATCTTCCAGGCCCCGTCTATCTGCTCGAAAGAGTTCATCGCAAAGCTGCCGATGACGTTTTCCGGGACGACGCCATAGGTTGATTCGGTGAAAACACGCATGAAGGCCTTGCCGCCCCCGGAACAGATGTAGGTCTTGAAACCGTTTGCCCGGAGGTAGCGCAAGAGCTCGAGCATCGGTTGGTAGATGGTTTCGGTGTATTTTTTGTCGTACTTGGGGTGGCGGCTGGTTTCCAGGAACTCTTCGACGTGGCGGTCGAATTCGTCGATCGGCATTCCGGCATGGGTGGTCACGATCAGCTCCATGGCCTTCTTGCCGTGGTTGTTCGTCAGATCGTCGAGAAGAAAGTCCTTGTCGCCCTCCAGGAGCGCCTTGTAGGGTTGCTGATCCTTCCACTCGGGGTGTTCCGGCGCCAACTGTTTGATTCGATAGGTGACAAACTCCAGCTGAGCGACCGGTTGTTCGCACCATAAGGTGCCGTCCTGGTCAAAGGTCGCGATGCGCTGCTCGGGCGAAACGTACTTCGGTCCACCTTGGCTGGTGACACTCTTTACGAACTCGACGATTGCAGATTTCGTCGGCCCGTCGGTCCACGACGGCAGTGGATCAACCACCGGTGCGACAACCTCCGTTGTGGTCTCGCTGCAACCGAGAGATAAAACGGCGGTGACGATGAGGAACAGAACGACGGTCGTCGATCGTGTAGAACGCATTGTTTTGGTATCTCCTCTCAATCCGGTCAAAGAAAATCGAGTCTGGAAGCGTTGGACCCACTCCCAGACTCGAGTGTCTCACTTCCTATTTCAGCGAGATGGTCACCTTGTCGATGGTGCCGGTGAACTTGCTGCTCGACCGGTCATAGTGATCCGACACCGGGGTTTCCAGGTCGACGCCGACGCTGGCGGTCTCGTCCGCCGAGTAGATCGAGAACTCGGTCTGACCGACCTTGACGGATCCCACGGCTTTGCCGTTGATGGAGAGCGTCGCGGTGCCGCCGGAGCCCGGGTCGCCGCCGTCGTAGGCGAAGTCCATCGTCACGGTTGATTTGCCCTTGGGCAATTTCGAGCTTGCCGTGGCGGTGAACCGATCGAGACCGAGGTAGTTGTACTGGAAGATCGGTGCGCCGTCCTTGACGTACAGGCTCCAACCACCGAAGGCGCCGCCCTGGGACAGGATCACGCCGTTGGCGGGCGTGTCGCCGCTCTCGATCTCGGCGACGATCTCGAATGAGGTGCTCTTGGTATTGATGAAGTCGTTCTCGAGCATCCCGGTCATGCCTTCATACAGGGTCAGGCTGGTGCGCCCGAACATGAGATCCGGTCGGCCGGCGATGTTGGGATTGAAGAGTTCCTGACGCCGGTCGTCGAGGGGCAGCACGTTGTACTTGACCGCCTCGGCGAGGAAGACTTTCTGCAGCTCGGCCAGGAGGTCGGGATGCTTGTCCGCGACATTGGTGGACATGCTGAAGTCTTCTTCCACGTGGTAGAGCTCCCAGACATCCTCGGTGAACCTGTGATCGACCTTTCCCCACGGCACGAGGTGGAGGGTGCCGGCGAACCAGCCGTCGAAGTAGATCCCGCGGTTGCCGAACATCTCGAAGTACTGGATCTGATGCCGGCTCGGCGAACGGCCGTCGTCCCAGCTGTAGACCATGCTCACGCCCTCGATGGGGCGCTGTGGCGTGCCGTTGACGATCCTCGGCTGAGGCAGCCCGACAGCCTCGAGAATGGTCGGTACGACATCGATGACGTGATGCCATTGGCTGCGCAGCTCGCCCTTGGCTTTGATTCCGTTCGGCCAGTGGACGACCATGCCGTTTCGGGTGCCGCCGTAGTTGGAGGCCACCTGCTTGGTCCAGGTGAAGGGTGAGTCGAAGCAGACCGCCCAGCCGGCGGCCATGTGCGGATAGGTCGACGGACCGCCCCACTCATCGTAGTACTTGAGCATGAAATCGACGTCCGAGCCTTTCGGCTCATTGTTGAAGTAGGTCATCTCGTTGTAGAGGCCGTTCATCACGCCTTCGGCGCTGGTGCCGTTGTCACCGGCGATGTAGAAGATCAGCGTGTTGTCGAGCTCACCCAGGTCCTCGATCGCCTGAATGACCCGGCCGGTCTCGTGGTCGGCCATGTCGAGATAGGCGGCGAAGACCTCGGCCTGGCGGGCGAAGAGCTTCTTCTCGTCGGCCGAGAGGTCCGCCCAGTCCTTGATGTCGTCCGGCTTGGCCGCCAGCTTGGTGTCGGCCGGGATGACGCCGAGCTTCTTCTGCTGTTCGTAGATCCGCTCGCGGATCACGTCCCAACCCTCGTCAAAGCGTCCCTTCTGCTTGTCGATGTAGGACTGCGGTACGTGGTGCGGTGCGTGTACGGCTCCCGGAGCAAAATAGGTAAAGAACGGTTTGTCCGGGGTGAGCGACTGCTGGAAACGGATCCAGTTGATGGCCCGGGTGGCCATGTCATTCATGAAGTGGTAGTCGGGGTCGTCCGGGGTCTCGATCCGGTTGAGGTTGTGGAAGACGCCCGGCGTCCACTGGTTGGTCTCACCGCCCAGGAAACCGTAGAACTCGTCAAAACCCTTAAAGTTCGGCCAGCGGGTCATGGGCCCGGAGGGGCTGATCTCCCACACCGCGGTCTCGTGCCATTTGCCGAAGGCTGAGGTCGACCAACCGTTGAGCCGCAGCAGCGTTCCGAAGGTCGCCACGTCGTCCGGCTGCATCCCGGTCGCACCGGGGAAGGAAGTCGCCACCTCGGTGATCTTGGCCTGGTTGACCGAGTGGTGGTTACGTCCCGTCTTGAGCGCCTGCCGGGTCGGCGAGCAGAGCGCGGTGGTGTGGAACTGGTTGTACATCAGGCCCTCGCTGGCGAGCTTGTCGAAGTGGGGCGTTTCGATCACCCCGCCGAAGGCGCTGGTGCCCCCGAAGCCGAGATCGTCGAGCATGATGACCACGATATTCGGCGCGCCCTTGGGTGCCGTCACCTCGAAGACCGGCGGCGCGGTGGCGTCGCGCGCATCGAGGGTGGTGATGGGCGGGTACCACGGCGCTTTGATGGGCAGTTCGGTGCGATCGACCTGCGCCTCCTGCGCCGTGCCCACGAGCGGCAGGCCCAAAAGAATGAGAAAAACGAACACACAGCCAACTGTCTTCTTCATGATTCCTCCTCATGTCATGCCAATACACTAAAGCTGCTCGAAGCCTTGAGCATCCCTTGAAACGAGTGAAAAACGAGGGAGATCGTCTCAATCGCTTCACCCTTCTCCCTCATTTTTCCCTCAATTCAGGGCATGTCCGGCTGGTCTTTGAGGCATACCGTACTCATATGGCAACGTAACTGAACCCAACCACTGAGGGAGAGAGAGAGATGACCGAGTTGATTGACGACCTTGCTCTGGATTTCGGAGGTTCTGCAACCTATCGCATCGTCGTTCAGGGAACTCTGGATCCGTCGTATTTCGGTCGCCTCGGCGGCATGACCCTCAATAGTCCCGATCGGGAAGATGACCCTTCCTGCACCACTTTGATCGGGCATGTTCGCGACCAGGCGGAGCTGAACGGGGTTCTCGAAACCCTCTACGGCCTGCACCTGCCGATCCTGTCGGTTAAGAGAATCAGGGACTGATCGAGTCGGCACATCAATGTATGATCCCGGAAGAGATGAGCGAATCGAGACCTTGGAGGATGGATGCGAAATAGACTAAAGACACGACGAGACCATCAGCGCCAGATGGTGGCCGTGATGATCCTCCTCCTCGGCCTGGTGGCGGCGATGCCCTCGGCTGCGCAGGACTCCGATTCATCGTCCGTACCAACACCGATTCCGCAACCGACGCCGATCCCGGCGCCGGACATCCCGACCCTGGCTGCGAAGGATGCCGACACGGCCCGACTGGCGGTTGCGAATGCTGCCCCCAGTGCCCGGCTCCAGGAGATCCAGCAGAAGCTCCCCGACGAACAGGATCGGATCAAGCAGCTCCACGAGGAAGCACAGAAACAGTTGAAAATGCCGGGGCCGGCGTCGATGATCAAGGAGACCGAGAAGTCGTGGGGACGGGCGCGCGACCGGCTCGACCGGTGGCTGACGGATCTCGCTTCGGATTCGAGCGCCATGGACGACACCCTCGACAATCTGAAGACGCGAGTCTCGCTGTGGCAGCTCACCAGAGACCGGGAGACCAAGAACTCGCTCCCAACGGCGATCAGGCAGCAGATCACCGACACCATCAAAGCGCTCACCGACGCCGAGAACCAGGTCCAGACGGCGAGAGACACGATCCTCAGTCTGCAAGCAAAGGTCGCGCAGGAGAAGAGCGATGTCGACGAAATGCTCGTCGAGCTGCAGCAGGAGACCAACAAACGGACCAAGGGTGTGATGGGTATCGACAGCCCGCCCCTGTGGAAGGCCTTCGGCGCTGATGAGAATGACGGCGACGCTCTCGAGCAGTTTAAGACCGCCCAAGAAGAGCAATGGCGATCGCTGAAGAATTTCGTGGCGGACCAGGGCCGGCTGCTCTCGCTCTGGTTCGTGGTGTGGCCGGCGCTGACCGCGCTCATGGTGGCCATGCGACGCAAGGCCGAGGTCTGGGCGCAACAGGACACCTCGCTGAAGAAGGCGGTCACGCTTCTGAGCCGGCCGGCAGCGGCCGCACTGGTTCTGACCGCGCTTCTCTTTATGATTCTCGAGCCGAAAGCGCCGAGCGCGTGGACCGGACTCGTCAATCTCCTCGTCATCCTGGCCGTGGTCCGTCTGTTGTTGAATCTCCTGCCGAAGCCGCTGCGGGCCGCGCCGAGCTTCGTGGTGCTCCTCTTCGTCCTCCGGCAGGCGGTCCATCTGGCGCCGGAGGGCTTCGCCATCTATCGCGTCGCGCTGCTCGCCCTGGCTGCGGCGGGACTCGTGATCTGCGCGTGGTTGAACCGGACGTTGAAGGCGAATCCCGATGCGCTGTCGAAAAGGTGGCAAAAGCCTGCCCTTTTCGGCGTCCGTCTGTCGTTCATCCTCTTCTCGGTCGGTGCGATCGCCGACATCATCGGCAGCGTCGACTTTTCGACCCTCCTGCTGACCGGCTCGACGACCATGATGCTCGCCGTTCTGGTGTGGTGGCTGGTGGGCGTGACGCTCCGGTCCATGATTCGTGTCGGCCTTCTCACCAAAACGGCTCGCCGCGTGGGAATCGCGCCGGCCCACTCCGAGACTGTCCGCACAACCGTCTTTCGCATGATCACCTTCGTGACGGTGGTCGGATGGTTGGTCGTGTCGCTCAGGGCATTCCTCCTCCTCGATCCCCTGCTCATCAGCATCCGCCGGGCCCTGGACTGGACCCTGAAGATCGGCGATGTCTCCATCGACCCCGGAGACCTGCTGATTTTCGGATTCGTCATCTGGCTGTCGTTCAAGATCGCCGCGTTCATCCAGTTCGTCTTCACCGTCGAAGTCGTGCCGCGCGCTGACCTGCCGAAGGGTGTGCCCGAGACGATCTCGCGACTCACGACCTATCTGATCATCGCCATCGGTGCAGTGATTGCCAGCGCGGCTGCGGGATTCGACATCAGCAAGCTCACGATCATGATCAGCGCCCTCGGTGTCGGTGTTGGTTTCGGTCTGCAGAACATCGTCAACAATTTCGTGTCCGGGTTGATCCTGCTCTTCGAGCGTCCGATCCGGGTCGGGGACACCCTCGCGCTCGACAACACCGGCGGGGAGGTCGAGACCATCGGGATGCGCGCAAGCATCGTCAGAACCTGGGACGGGGCCGAGATCATCGTTCCCAACGCCGATCTGATCTCACAGCAGGTCGTCAACTGGACCCTGAACCACAACCGTCACCGGATGGTGATTCCTGTCGGGGTCTCCTACGACACCAACCCCGAACAGGCCGCCGAGATCATCGTCGGTGTCGCCAACGATCACAAAGATGTCGATGCCACGCCCAACCCCGCCTGCCTCTTCATGGGATTCGGCGACAGCTCACTCGATTTCAGCCTCCGCGCCTGGACGGCAGAGTCGAAGTACATGGGCGTAGCCAGTGATCTACGTTTTGGCATCTTCAAGAAACTGGCCGCAGCCGGCATCGAGATTCCCTTCCCGCAGCGCGATGTTCACATGCGCACACCCCAAGAGGACGGGGCGTCGGTGGCCAAGGTTCAAAAGCAGGAGGAGGCGCCTGCGCAGGATCGAGCGGATATAACCGACGCGAAACCGGAAACGTCGAAGGGCTGAGTCCCTGGCAAGACTCGAAGCCTGTCCTACAACCGCGTGCCGGCCCTTGAACAGCAGACGTCTCTTCAGCGTCGATGACGCCCACGGGACGTGGGCGCTACAACCGGCGACGAGGATTGTTTTGTGGCATGAAACGCCATCGTGCTCTTCGAAGTCCTCAAGGCGGCATTCCTGATCTATCTGGACCGGATCGCTCATTTCGAGGCGGTCTACGGTTCGTTGTCATCGATCATCGTGCTGCTGTTGTGGCTCCACGTCTCGGCTCTGATCCTGATCCTCGGCTCCGAGTACAACATCGTGCGCTCCCAGGCGGTCGGGTAGCCGACCGACCCTGCTCCACCAGTCTCGGCCCCGGACTCGGCTACGAAGTCTCCGCGGGAGGGAATCACTGCATTGAAGGGCCCCACGGTCGACGGCCACCCCTGATTTCTCACTTGTTTTGGGGGATGCAGAACCGCCTGTCCTCCCCTATCCTGTATGAGCAAGGAGAGTGTCCATGAGCCGAAGCCTCGTTGACGATCGACCGAAGATCGGGATCGCGCTCGGTGCGGGCGGGGCCAAGGGAATCGCCCACATCTCCATGCTCGGGGCCCTCGACGAACTCGGAATCACCCCCCACCGCATCGTCGGCTGCAGCATCGGTGCCGTGATGGGCGCGCTCTACGCATCGGGACTCTCGGCCCAGGAGATCAAAGAGAAGATCGCACGGCTGGCCATCACCAGAAGCGACACCGTGCGGGGAGTCTTCTCCGAAAAGAAGATCGGCAAGTGGATGGGAATGATCGACTCCGACTTTCGCCGAAGCGGGCTCATCAAGGCCGAGTCCATCATGGCTTCGCTGTGTGAGGAGCGATCGTGCGAGACCTTCGAGGAGCTTTCGATCCCGTTCTCGGTGGTCGCCACCGACTTTTGGGAGGGTAAGGCGGTGGTCCTCGACTCCGGGCCACTCAAACCCGCCGTACAGGCCAGCATGGCTCTTCCGGGGATCTTTTCACCCGTTGAACTCGACGGGCGGGTACTCATCGATGGCGGCACCGTCAACCCGGTTCCCTACGATATCCTCAGCGAGAGCTGCGACATCGTGGTCGCCATTGACATCAACAGCGGCAGCTCCGCCGAACCGGGCTCGGTCCCGGGATATTTCAACAATCTCTTCGGATCGATCCAGATCATGCAGCAGGCGATCGTCAACCAGGAGCTCAGAACACGTCGTCCGGACATCTACATCAAACCCGATCTGAGCGACTTCCGGACCCTGCACTTCCACAAGGCGGACGAAATCTACCGCCAGGCGCAACCGGCCAAGGATGAGCTCAAGCGTCAACTCGACGAGAAACTGACCGCATGGGGCCACACCCCGTAACGACCTTCAGGAGCTGACTCATGTTCTTTCCGATCTCCGATTCTCCGAACCCGAAGGGCATTCCCTGGGCGACATGGACGATCATCGCGATCAACGTCATCGCCTTTGCCTTGATCAATCTCCCTCTGGGTTCGCAGCCGGCCGATGTGAACGACCCCACCTATGCGGAGTACATGCAGTTCCTCTCCGAGTTCGTCGGCAGTCCCGAGGAGCTCTCCGCGGCGGCGCAGCAGGTCTCCGAATACGACCTCTTCGTCTTCAACCACGGGTTTCGCCCCGCCCAGGGATCGATCGCGGATCTGATCTCTTCCATGTTCCTGCACGGCGGCTTGATGCACCTTTTCGGCAATATGCTGTTTCTCTTCATCTACGGCAACAACGTCGAACGCCGGCTGGGCATCCCGTGGTTTGTCGTGTGCTACCTGCTGACGGGCGCGGCGGCCACCCTCTTCCACGCCGCCTTCTTCTCGTCCTCCGATGTGCCGTTGGTGGGCGCATCGGGCGCGATCTCGGGCGTCCTCGGTTTCTACTTCATCTGGTTCCCGAAGAACAAGGTTCGGGTGCTGGTCTTTCTGCCGCCGATCTTCATGCGGACCTTCCAGATCGGCGCCCGCATCGTCCTCGGGTTCTATCTCTTCATCGACAACGTGTTGCCGTTCATCTTCTCGGGCGGTGGTGGCGTTGCCCATGGGGCCCACATCGGGGGATTTCTCGCCGGGGCGGCGATCGCCTTTGTGATGGACTGGCGCGGCGTGGCCGTGAAGCCCCGAGATATCGGCACGCCGAAGGTGGCCCCAACGGACGGCAAAACGGTTCGCGAGGCGCTCTCACGCGGCGACTACGACGGCGCCGCGTCAGATTACTTCGCGCTGCCGAACTCCAAGGCGCGAAACGCGGTGTCGCCGACCGAGGCGGTCGAGCTCGCGGGCCGGTTGCGGAAGGAAGGCAAGTCGGACGCCGCCCTGGTGCTGCTCCAGCGGGTCATCCGCCGAGCACCCAGAGCGCCCGGCATCGCCGAAGCGTACGCTCACGCGGGGTTCATCCTCCTCGATGACCGCGGTGATGCGACGGCGGCCTACCAGTACCTGATGGCGGCACTGCAACTCGGAGCGAGCCCGGAAACGACGGAGACAATCAATCGGAGCCTGGCCGCCATCGAGAGCCAGCAGAGACTGCACCCTGGGCGGGTACAGCGCCCGTTGTGGTAGGAGAGGCGATGCCCATGAAAGGCACCCATTAGATGTGGATCGCGACAACCGTTTTCGTCATTTTTCATCTCATCGGCTTTCTGTCGTCCATCGACGCCGTGATGAGCACCCGCACCTCGCAGGGCGCGATTGCGTGGGCGCTATCGCTCAACACCTTCCCCCTCATCGCGGTTCCGGCCTACTGGATCCTCGGGCGAAACCGGTTCCAGGGCTATGTCAATGCGCGGCAGGATGGCGATCACGAGATCCGGCACATTGCCCTGCATGCCAGGGACCAGACCATGGAGCACCGTTCGGAACGCTCGAGCGGAGACGCCGCGGCCCACACCGCGGAACAACTGGCTCAGATTCCCTATCTGAGTGACAACCACATCGAGTTGTTGATCGATGGGCATGCGACCTTCGAAGATATCTTCAGCGGAATCGACACCGCTGAGGACTATGTTCTGATCCAGTTCTTCATCGTCAAGGACGACGAACTCGGCCGCGAACTCAAGTCGAGGCTCCTGGCCAAGGCCCGCAAGGGAGTGCGCGTCTATTTCCTCTACGACGAGGTCGGCAGCCACACCCTGCCCCAAGATTACCTCGATGAACTCCGCGAGGCCGGCGCCGAGATCCTCGACTTCCACACCCGCAAGGGCCCCGGCAACCGATTCCAGATCAACTTCCGCAACCACCGGAAGATCGTCGTGGTCGACGGCCACACCGCCTGGGTCGGCGGCCACAATGTCGGCGACGAATATATGGGGCGGGACCCCGAGTTCGGTCGCTGGCGGGACACCCACGTCCGGATCGTCGGTCCGGCCGCGCTGGCGGTCCAGCTGTCTTTCCTCGAGGACTGGTACTGGGCCACCGGCAAGGCGCCGGAGTTCGGTTGGGCGCCTCATGTTCCGGGGGGCGATGGCAAAGACATCCTGATTTTCCCCACCGGCCCCGCCGACCGGCTCGAGACCGCGGCCCTGATGTTTCTCAGCGCGATCAATTACGCCACCGAACGAATCTGGATCGCGAGCCCCTACTTCGTACCCGACGAGTCGTTGGTGAATGCACTCCACCTCGCCGCCATACGGGGTGTCGATGTCCGAATCATCATCCCCGACAAGAAGGACCACCTCCTCGTGTACCTGGCGGCGTTCTCGTATTTCGACGAACTCCAGGACACCGGTGTTCGGTTCTTCCGATTCATGGATGGGTTCCTCCATCAGAAGGTCATCCTGGTGGATGACGAAACCAGCGCCATCGGCACGACGAACTTCGACAACCGGTCCTTCCGGCTCAACTTCGAGATCATGGCGGTGGTCGCCGACCGCGCATTCGCGGCCGAGGTCGAACAGATGCTGATCGACGACATGGAGAAATCGGTGGAAATGCAACCCGGGCTTCTCAAGACAAAATCCTTTTGGTTCAGACTCGGCACCCGCCTGGCGCGGTTGACCTCACCGATACAATAGCGGCACAACCCATGAAGAAACTCCGTCTTCCGCTCGCAGCACTGATATGCATCCTGGCCGCAGCACCTGTGGCCATGGCCGACCCGGTCGACGACGGCGCAGCCGTTCGCGACCTGCTGGATCGGGCGGAGTTTCTCCTGCGGCTGGGGGTGGTCGACAAAGGGGCTGACAGGGCGTTCGACGCAGCACACCGGGAACTCGATGCGGCGGAAGCGAAGCTCAGCGAAACCGAGCTTCCCTCGGAGGAGCGGCGACAATTGGCGCTCGAAATCGAGGCGGTTCGGGAGGATCTGGATCTCCTCACCAGGCTCTATGCGGAGCGCTTCTACGGCGTCTTCCCGCTGGCGCGGCTGACCATCCCGACCCACCTGACCGACGATGGATTCGCCGTCACCGAACAGCTCTTCCACCCTCCGGATGAGGTGGCCGTTGAAGTCGCCACTTGGGCCTCTCTCGACCGAATCAATGACTTCAAACACCCTCACGTCGTGGTCTCGAGTTCACCGCTGGACCGGGAACTCGAGAATCTGGTCACGGAGATTCTCCTCAGGGACGGTCGAACCACCGTTCACACGCGGCGGGAGATCATCGCCGCGCTCAGCGCGAAGGAGCTGAGAGCCTACGACGACTGCAATCTCACCTCCGAGCTCATCGATCGACTCATGACGGCATTCGATGCCGTCAAACTGATGGTGCTCACGATCGGCGAGACCACAGAACTCGGGGAAGTGAGCGTCCACACATTGCGCAGGGACTTCTTCATTCCCGGGAAGACCGTTCAAGGGAGTCTGACCGAAGCCAGCCTCCAGATCCGGACCGAAAGCTCCCGCTTCCTGGGCTTTGCCCGGGATCGACGCAGCCAATTCCGACCGATCGTCGTCACGCAGCTGTCCTTGTTCGGATTGGCGCTGGCCTGGGCAGCTCGGGTCCGGTGGAGCGTCGACCGGCCGCTCAAGACCTTGTTTCGTCTTGCAATCGGCGCCACGATTTTCTTATTGGGTCGAATCTTCATGATTGTTGCCGTTGTCCTGCTGATGAAGATCAGCCCAATTCCCAGTGCACTGGTCGCCGCAACCTGGTGGTGGCCCGCCCTGCTCGGGCTGTGGGCTGTCCTCGGATGCGGGTTGGTGGCGTGGATCGGGCAGGCACAGCTGACCGACATCGTGCCCGGCGCGCGCGGCGCACGGGCCGTGGGTTCGATCTTCGCGCTGTCGGCCATGGGAGCCGGCTCCTACTTTGTCGCCCCCTTGCTGCTCTACGATGAGCTCCACGGGTTCGCCAGTTTCATCCCGTTCATCCTGGCGATTGTGGCGATGGCGATGCTCTTCGGATTCGCGGTTCGCACGGGCCCTCCCGTGCCGCACTACCTGGCCCTCGGCCCTCTGCTCGTCGCTCCCCTGCTGGGTGTCTGTCTCCTGATGGTCTCACCGACGTTGTTGTGGGTGACGGTCGGATTGGCCGGATTCCTGTGTCTCGCCGCCTGGTTCCGGCACCGGTACGCCGTCGCCCACGGCACCGAGGAGCCCGAACCGTCGCCGGAAGAGGCAGCCGAAGCCGATCAGGAGAAACTGCACAAGCTCAGCGAAAAACTCAGCAAGTAGGCGTAGGGTGCCGGTCGCAGTATCCCGTGAAAATCCCCTGTTTTGGGGGATTTCATGATGATCTTGAGACCCTAGAATGATGACATCGAGTTCGAGGTCTATGGACCAAGGGAGAAAACCAATGGGTGGATTCAAGAGAAATCGCAAAATCGCATCATTCATGGCCGCAATCCTCGTGATCTTCGCGGTTGCCGTGCCCGCCGAAAGCAAAGAGAAGAGCAAATGCGAAGGTACGAAGAAACAGCGCAAACAGAAGATGGAGCCGCGGACCATCGACATGGCCCAGCTTCAGGCCATGCTCACGACCTATGCGCAGGACAGGGCGGCTGATCGCGACCGAATGGCCCAGACCGCTTTCAATCGCATCGAACGCGAGTACCAGCAGCACCTGGCGACGGGTGCGGACTTCACCTACGACTTCCTGATCATCTCGGGTGGCGGGGCCAAGGGCGCTTTTGGGTCCGGTTTCCTCGAGGGCTGGGGCGAGGTCCCGGATGGGCCTTTTTCCCGACCCGAGTTCGACATGGTGACCGGCGTGAGCACCGGGTCACTGATCGCGCCCTTCGCCTTTGTCGGCACCACCGAATCCTACGAGAACATTGTTCAGTTTTACGCGAACCCGGAATCGAACTGGGTCAAGAAACGCGGCATCCTGTTCCTCAAACCCCACCACGTCTCGCTTTTCAACGACTGCCATCTCCAGGAGATGATTCGTGGGGCCATCGACAAGCCCCTCGTTGATGGATTGATGGCGGGCTCCGCCGAGGACCGGCTTTTGCTGGTCGGAACCACCAATCTCGACGCCGGCAAGGGCCGAATTTTCAACGTCGGTCACGAGGCCGAAGCGGCGAAAGAGAGTGGCCCCGGTGAAAGGGTCGGAACCATCCTCATCGCTTCAGCAGCGATCCCCGCGGTCTTCCCTCCCGTGGATATCGACGGCATGCTCTATGCCGACGGGGGCGCGACATCGAACCTCTTCATCACCAGCTTCCCCGGTCCGAACGGTCCGTTGAAAAGATTCAGAAAGCTCCACCCAGATGCGCCCATGCCCAAGGTTCGGGTATGGGTCCAGGTCAACGAGAAGTTCCAGCCGGAACCTGCCGTAACCCAGCCAACCTGGGTCTCGGTGGCCGGCCGTGCGCTCGACACCCTGACTTCCACCGAGGAACTCTTCGCCCTCACCCTCATCAAGAGAATGGTGCACGAAGTGAAGGCTGAGCACGGCGTCGATGCGGAATTCCGCATGGTCGCGATTCCCACCGACGCGCCGAAGAACGAAAGCGGTGAGATGTTCGACCAGGACTACATGCGCGCGCTCGAAGACCTCGGTCGCCAAATGGGAGCGGATCCCTCCAGTTGGACTGATG
>RCNF010000263.1_pt1 | contig 25970 bp, 25 predicted proteins | sample 2041311 | NCBI WGS metagenome assembly RCNF01 (sample SAMN09708228, study PRJNA481090) | Marine sediment metagenome, whole genome shotgun sequencing project. | biome: marine sediment; feature: ocean; material: sediment; isolation source: Sewage treatment plant 2 marine sediment (STP2) ... | reverse complement strand
AAAAGCTTTTTTAAGCTCACTGATACGATATATGCTCAAGAAGGATCTTAGACTTAGAGTGTGCCAATACTTTTGGGACGATTAATACTTTGATGCATTGCATATTCTTAGCGAGGGGCATATACGTTGTATTGGTTTGGCAATTTTACTTGCTAAGAACCTAAAAGAAAATTCTCCATTACTTATTTTCGATGATCCTGTTAATGCCATTGATGATGAACATAGAGACGCGATTAGACGAACCTTATTTGAAGATGGATATTTTGATAATAAGCAAATTATTCTGACTTGTCATGGTGAAGAGTTTTTCAAGGATATTCAGAATCTATTAGGAGCAGAGAGAACTAGAGCATCAAAACGTTTAACTTTTTTACCTCAACTAGATGAAAAACACATACGAATAGACTTCCATTCAACCCCTAGAAATTATGTGTTAGCTGCTCAAGAACGTTTAGAAAGATTAGAAACAAGAGGAGCACTGGAAAAATCTCGTCAGGCGTTGGAAGCTTTGACGAAAGGTAAAGTATGGAATTACTTAAATAGATATGGTGATGGGAATTTAAGTATTAAATTACGAACTCCTAATGCACCTATCGAATTAAGGAATCTTACTGAACAACTTAGAAAGCAGCTCTCACGACCTGAGTTTGTGCATGAAAATAAAGATGGTGTTCTAGGTGAGATAAATAAATTATTAGGAGAGAATGGGAATTCTCGTGAGTGGAGGTACTTAAATAAAGGTACACATGAAGAAGAAGGAAGAGCAGAGTTTGATCGTAATGCAGTAACATCAATTGTTGAGTCGTTAACTGCTTTAGATACGATACTTTAACTAAGATGAATAGTTTATAAAAACCCCCTAAAAGTAGGGGGGTGTCATTTTAAATTAAACAAATCCTTGAACCCACTCAACTAACTTGCCAAGCGCCTTCTGTTCTCTTTCCGGTAACTCCTCATGCGCCAACTCTTCCAGTCTTGCCTGAAACTGTTCTACCGTTAACGGGCAACCATATTCGCCATCAATAATGCGTGCCTGGCAGAAGGATTGCCATTTTTGTTGTTCGGCTTCATCGAGTGTTTCGGGCCAGTTTCGGGCGCGGTATCTGAAATAGAGTTTTTGTAGTCGCTCTAATTTGAATTTAGGTGTCCAGCTGGAGAGTGTGTCTGCTGATGTGGTTAACACTTGATTACACAGTTTGCGATCGTCGTTGCCGATAAAGCCGCCGTAGAGTGCTGAGTCGGCGTCCATTTCGGGCATGTCACGTTTACGGCCGTACATGTCTTTGAGCCGGGCGATTAGTGTGTCATCACCTATTAGTTGTTGTTTGTGTGCTTCGATTTGTTGCCAGTTGATTTCCCATTTTGCAGCGAGTTCGTCAGTTAGTGTGTTGGTTGGCGATAGCGCGGGTGATTTATTCAGGTGTACGCCTTTTAGGGCGATGTGTTGATGGTTTTCATCGCGTTCGGCGCGAGGCTTGTAGAGGTTTTCGATAATCTCATCGGCGCTCATGGCTAGCATTGCGCTAGGGTCGTGGCGTAGGTCGTAGCAGATGATTTCGTTTTTATTCACTGGGTGCACAATCAACGGAACGATGGGGGATATACAGCCTTGTGTGGCAGGGAACATGCCGGTCACGTGCAACATGGTTTTACGTTGTGCCAGTTCGATAGTGGTATTCAGCAGCGGTGCGACGTTGTTCTTGATGCGTAAATTGAAGAAGTAATCGTACAAACGCGGTTGTTTGGTTTTAATCAGGCGTGCGATATCGATGGTGGCTTTTACATCGACAAGTGCATCGTGTGCACCAGCTTGTTCGATATCGTTAGCGGTTGTGAGGTGTTCCAATCGAAAACTGGGAACGCCAGGTTCGTCTTCTCTATCTGGCCAGTTAATGCCTTTTGGTCGTAGGGCGTATGTCATGCGGACTAAATCTAGAATATCCCAGCGATTATTGCCGTTTTGCCATTCGCGTGCGTAGGGGTCGATAAAGTTGCGATAAAAGCCAAAGCGTGTGACTTCATCATCAAAGCGAATACTGTTATAGCCAGCACCACAGGTGCCGGGTTGGGAGAATATCTCGTTAATACGACCAAAGAATTCCGCTTCGTTATAGCCTTTTTCAAAAGCTAATTGAGGCGCTATGCCAGTGACACGAACGGCATCAGGGTGTGGTAGAAAATCATGTGTGGGTTTGCAGTAAAACATTACTGGCTCGCCAATCACATTTAAATCTAAATCAGTACGGATACCCGCAAACTGCGAAGCGCGATCACGTCGTGGATCAACACCCCAGGTTTCATAATCGTGCCAGAAGATAGTTTGTTCAGTCATTTAAAAAAACCTTTAAAAGTGGCTTTCTTAGGCTCATCAAGAGCCAAGAAAGTCCATCGTAGATTCCGTAAGGATTCGTCGATGTACAATTGTCGTGATACAACTAAGGCAATTAAAACATCAAATGTGGTCTACTCCAAGCTCACCAGGTGAGATTACACTCTTGTAGTTTTTATTGTTGAGTAATGAGTCGATGTATTTCTGATAGAGATACCACATATGTCAAGTATCACACAGTTGTTTGTTGTCGTTGTTTAAAACTGAGGTATGATTCCACTTAATTAGATAGGTTTAATAGTTAGGACTTTTTTTATGGCCATATTGTGGATTAAAACCTTTCATATTTTGTTTGTGATGTCGTGGATGGCAGGGATTTTTTATCTGCCACGTATTTTTGTGCACTTCGTTGAAGGGCAGGCGGCAGGTCAGCAAGTCGATCGTCTGGCGATTATGGCGCGCAAGCTTTACGGCTTTATGACGATAATGATGGTAATCGCGATTGGTACGGGTCTGTGGCTGTGGCTCGGATACGGTTTTAGGGGTGGCTGGTTGCATGTGAAGTTGCTGTTTGTAGGCTTGATGCTGGTATACCATTTCTGGTGTTGGAAACGGATGAAGGAAATGCAAAACGGGCATCTGGATCATGGTGGGGTGTTTTATCGCTGGATGAATGAATTACCGCTGATTCTGACCATTGTGATTTTGATTATGGTGGTGGTTAAACCATTCTAATTATGCCAACTTTTTATCGCCAATTATCTTCTCTAAATGAATCGCAAATAGCTGATTTAAAAGCTAATTATCTTAGTTTTAAAAACCAGGCAGAAACCGGGCATACCCACTTTTTTGGAGGACGTTTTGAGAATATCTGTCTCAAAGGTAAACATATTCCTGGGCTGAATGAATTGATGCATGAAGCACTTATTTTGGCCGCAGGTATTCTGAATACAGATTCAGAGTTACATATCAGTTTCTGGTTTAACGAGATGCAGCAGGGGCATTCAACTACCAAACATACACATGATGAAAACAACGAATTGTTGTCGGGTGTTTATTACGTCAATGTTCCAGAGAATTCAGGGGATCTGGTTTTGAGTAATACTGAAAATGGTGAAGAAGAAAGGGTAACACCAAAAGCCGGAGAGTTTATTTTCTTTAAGCCAAGTTTATCGCATAGTGTAGCGATGAATCATTCTAACGAAATGCGTTTATCGATTTGGATGAATATTTGGCCAAAGAATTAGAATGTGAAAAACCTGCTCAATACACGCTAAAACCTAGTATCGCCTATCGGCGAGCTAGTTTTAAGCTTTGGCATGAATATTCGGCTAGTGCCTCACCCTTGTATGTTCTTCAAACAAGTATCAAACTTGTTTTTGTTTTAGAGTCGCACTCTAGAATAAAAGGGCATGGCAAGCTCATGGAAAGTAGGTGGGGTGGCTAAAAGTACACCCCCCCACTTATAAGCCATTTTAGAATTTCCATTCATCAAATTTGAATACAGAAACCAATTATCGGATTGATTTCAAATAACAGGCGTCCGCCGTTAATATCTATCTATTGAACATGTTCTTCTAATAGATTGATTCCCATTGGTTATTTATTTATAGGCTATGTGGAACTTGCCATACTATAAGAATGTCTAGAGAGTAATGTTATAAAAAGTGTGGATTTGTATTGACTCAACAAGCTCAATTAAATATTATCCTTGCTAATAAATGGGAATTAAATCCCAAAAATATATTTATCATCGAATAGATTTGCTGATTACTTAGTCATCTAAATAAGCCAATTACGCTGTTTGACCCATGTCATTCTTAATTTAATACGGTGATAATGTTGCGAGAATGATTGTAATTCAAATCCTGAACAATCATGGAGTGATGGTGGCTATCGAGTTTATAGATCATCACATAAAACTAGTATAACCAATATAAAATAGTCATTAATAAATGAATGCACTAGAGATATCAAGAGAACTAATAGAGCAGGATCAAAGCTATATTCGTGAAATACGGATGAGTTCCGGTGAAATCGCCTGTGACAGCAATTGTGACTGTTCTGATTTACTCGTTATAGTAAAAGGGATTTTAAAAGTTTATACACGTTCCGCTGATGGACGTACTTTTACTTTATATAGGGTTAATTCAGGCGAATGTTGCTGCCTTACCATCTCCTGTATTCTCAATGGCACTAAATTCCCGGCTGTAACAGAGGTTGAAGAAGATGTAGTTGCTCATGTAATTTCAGCGAGCCATGTACGCAAGTGGTTAAGAGAAAACCAGAGGTGGCAATCCTATATTTTCGGGCAACTTACTAATAAAATAACTCAGTTTACTAGTCTTACTGACAATCTTGTTTTCCATAGTATGGATTCACGAATTGCCAATTTATTATGTAATTGTTCGGATAATGATAATGTCGTTTATTCAACACACCAGTGTCTTGCAAGCGAGGTGGGAACTAGCCGTGAAGTTGTAAGCAGATCTCTGGGTAATCTGGAATCCCGGGGCTACATAAAACTAACTAGGGGTCAGGTTGAAATCGTTGATTTTAAAGCATTATATAGCTACTCGACCCTGCATTAATCATATCTGAAAACCTTCAAGCCTAAGTTAAGCCGAGACAACGTTTAAGCACAGCGACAACGGCTCGCAGGGCGAGATCTAATTTCGAGAAATCAATATACGCTAATAATGTTCGACTTTCGCCTCACCTTTTGGGTGAGCTGAAGTTGAAGTCTCGTTGTACACGGCTGAATGAAACGAAACTGCCTCGAAGAGTAAGGTACATGGGCATACTTTATAGACAATATTGGAGCGCAGAGACGATAACTCGAAGAGTGAGGTTTGAGTTGTGCGTTAGCAAAACAATATCTTTCCTAGAAAGATGGCCCGAAGGGTAAGGGAAGCCGCATAAAAACCTCATAAACACACACTAAATAATAGTATCGCCTATAGGCGAACTAGTTTTAAGCTTTGGCATGCATGAGTTGTCCATTTGAAAAACAAAATGGCAAGCTCATAGAAAGTAGGGGGGGTGTCAGTTTATTCTTTTCTTTGTTATCCCTAAGTGAATTTTAAAAAAATCCCCGATCTTTTTAAAAGAATCGGGGATTAAGGATCGGGGGATCCTTTGGTTTATTTTTACGAGATCATTTACAACTCATTTTCATGGCACATTACACAGCTAACCTGGTCTCCTTTGTTGAGGTTGACTGTGAAGTTATTGACTTCATTGCCGGGGCATAAAGTACCGTCTTTACACTCATCTATAACAAAGCTTCGGTTTGTTGCAACTTTTGACAACACAGTTCCTTCACCATTTTGACCATGACATGAACGACATTCATTGGCCTGATCTTCAGCTAGATCTTCATGGCCTCCATCGGCAAATTCGGTTCCACCAACGGGATGCATGCCGTGTGGGCCATCCAGAGTATTGCCCAGTGTTCCTTTGGCATGACAGCTATCACACTCGGCAATGGTGCCAGTATGACCCTGTATCTGGTTTGAGGTTACATTGTCATTGGCAAACGGATTGACATTTGGCCAGATCGCATGGGTGCTACCATGACAGCCTTCACACATCACACCGCCATGACCCTTGCCGCTATCATCTTTATTACCACTTAAGCGGTAGAGGCTCTGGTTTTCAGCAAAGCGCGAAGCCATTTCTGTGATTGGCGTCGCTGTAATATCGCCTTTGGTGTAGGCCTGGAGCAGACGTATTCCATCATCTGCGACAATTCCTCCTGCAGGATGATTCTTGTTGCTTGCATCACCGGTATGACAAGACTGACATTTAGGTTCAACCGCCCACGGGATGCGCTTTCCTTGAGTACCTCCAAATACATCATGAGGTGACTCTTCTGAATAGTCATCACCAACCTGTTTCATACCACCATGACAATCCTGACAAACAACGCCTCCATTGAACATCGCGCCCCTGAGACACTGTGTGTTTTTACCGGGGTGACATTGGTAACAGGTTTGATCAAGAATGGCTTCTTCATCACCATTGACTGCAAGGCCGCCTCCTGTACGTAACGGATCATCAGCTTCAGGCATAGATGGGAATACGGGTACGGTTGCACCATTTATGACATGTGTAAACTCCCCATGGGTAAAGTGCATGGCTCGAGACATACTGATATGACGTTGTTGTTGGCGCCCCTTAATTCCCTGTTCTGGTTCATTCACCGGACCACCCTGTGTTAAGTCAAGAGCAGGGGTATAGTGACATTGTGCACACTGAACCGGTGTCTGATTGGCTATACAATTATCTGGGTTCGCGGCATTACAAGGAGCAGGAATAGGATTAAGATTATTTGTACTTTCGCTACTGGTATATTTTTCACCGTGTTTGGCATCGTGCAAGCGCAATATATTTATCTTGGCTGCGTTTGCCAGTGGTTCTGGCCCAGGTGCATTAGCTTGACTTACAACTTCGAAATCTACACTGGCAAAGGTAGAGGCAATGCCATCAGTATTACTTCCTTCAGGAATACTATCAGCTTCACCAACTGCAGCGTGACAGTTCTGACAATCGGCTTCACTGGCAACCGGTAGCACAAGATCCACAGAATTAGATTTTCCGGTAGCAATGCTGGTAGCCGAGACTTTCATTAGCGGGTAGGCATTTGAACGTCCCTGATCATCAACCGGTAGAATTGGAATACCATCTGCTGCGAACCAGTTTGTTTCGGGTATCACACCACCGAAAAAGTGTACGTCCTTATCGAAACGAGTGAACGGTTTAGGATCATTGTTTGGTCCAGGCATTTCCTGTTGGAACGTTGTCAAAATACCGTTAGCCAGGTCTCCCAATTCCGGTACTGGTAAACCAACATCAACGGGTATTGCTTCAAAAACGTTTAGAATACTGGGACAGACACCTAAATTACACAATCCACTTAAATCCTGTGGCGGATCAAGTAGAGCACCTGCCAATACACTCGGGTATAAGGAGCCATAGGCTAAACCACCCCAGGTATTTGGTTTCCCGGTAATCTGATCCGGTGTTCCTGTTAAACCCCAGAAATTTGTCTTGAAAGCACCATTAATGTTCTGTCCAGTCGTATTGATAGAACCAATACCTGCGGGATCATCGGGGTTAGATGCTGCTGAATAATCCACCGTAACCTCATCATTGGTCAATATCCTGGGTAAGGATGCATCGGTTCCCATTTGTATCGCTTGTGCGTGTACCACATTAAAAGGTGGCAGGATGCTGAATATTTGATAATCCTTATCCGCACAATGCATTCCCAGATCATTAGCTGCAATGACTCTGATATTGCCCATTCCACCGGTTGGTGGTGGATCTACGGGACCGCCATCACAATCAGCGGGCGCATATTTAACATCCTTTTCCTTAACTGATCCATCGGATTGTTCTACCTTTACACGACAGGGAACTGAATCAAGATTGCTGAATCTAAATTCCCACTTACGATCTCTTATTCTTTTTGAACCTAGTTCAGTAGAGGTATTCGCATTACTCAGTGTAACCGTAGCCCGGTTTTGGCCCGTGCCTTTAACTGTGAGTCTTGATTTTTCTGCATCCCATTCGGCTTTGTCGATATTGAAGCCATCACCTGCATACGCAGAATTCATAGTTATAAGAAAAACAAACAAAAAGCTTAAAAAAACAGAAATATTTTTTTCTAATTTTTGTTGTATTGAGTGTGCTCTTTTTAAAGAAAATCTGGAATTAAGTAAAAACTTCCCATGTGTATTGACCATGATATATCTCCCAATTTAGTTCGCTTGGTGCAATATGCTGAAATCAGGAGATAATGTATGTAACAATTGTTACATAAAATATAGGGTTATTAAAAAACAAGGGCAATCAAGTAGCTAAGCTGGTATTTTTTAGAACCTCAGATTGTTTTCTAGGTAATACCATCCAGCAAATAAGATTCTATTTCCAACCAGCCTTATCCATCACCTTTACCGCATCAGCATTGAGCTCGCCAAGTTTAGATAAATTCAGTGAATCAGCTTTAAACTTGCTCCATGAAGTTAACGTATCACTCCACACCGCATCAGTTTTAACAGGATATTCATAGTTCACTTCTGCATACCACTTCTGTGAATCTTTAGTGGTTAAAAATTCCATTAATTTTTGCGCATTGGCTTTGTTTTTAGCCGCTTTAGTCATCGCGATGCCACTGATATTGACGTGTGCGCCACGGCCAGCCTGATTTGGCCAGAAAACCGCTACAGCATCAGCCGCTTTCTTTTGAGATTCATCTTTGCCGTGAATCATACTTCCATAGTAATAGGTATTCGCAATAGCGATATCGCACTGTCCTGCTGCTGCCGCTTTGATTTGGTCGCGGTCACCGCCTTTTGGTTTACGACCTAGATTAGCGACTAGTTTATTTGCCCAGGCTTGAGTTTTTTCTTCGCCTATATTGGCAATCATAGAAGCTACCAGGGATTGATTGTAGATATTGTCTGAGCTTCTAATGCAGATACGGTCTTTCCATTTATCATCAGCTAATGCTTCGTAAGTAGATAATTCTTCTGGCTTTACTTTGCCTTTTACATAAAAAATTGGGCGTGCGCGTAATGATAATCCATACCAGAAACCTTCTGGATCACGATACTCTGACGGTATAGCCTTATTTAAAGTGTCTGAAGTTGTGACTTGTAAAACACCTGCTGCTTTTGCTTTATGTAAACGACCCGCATCTGTAGTGATGAAAAGATCAGCGGGGCTATTCGTGCCTTCTGTTTCTAGTCGTTTAAGTAACGGCCCCGCTTTAGCAGTGACCAAATTTACTTTGATGCCCGTTTCTTTGGTGAAATTATCCAATAAAGGCTTGATCAGTTTTTCTTTTCTTGCGGAATATAGATTCACTTCATCTGCTGCAAAGCTGATTTTAGGCGCTGCTAATGTGCAGGCGATTAGTGAAACTAGGGTAATGATTTTTTTCATGGGGATACTCCGAAACATATCTGTAAATGAATATGTTTCGGATGTTATTGCAAATAAGAATGATTTGCAATAACGCTTGGGATAAAAATGAGAATTATTCTTATTTGGTGATTTTGGTCAATAAATCGTGTGTAGCGAGCTCTGCTTTATTCTGGCTCTGCGTATAGGATTAGGGAGTGATCGATAAGCTTATAGCCATGTTTTTTAGCGATTTCTATTTGGCGTTTCTCGATAATTTCGTCGTGAAACTCGATGATTTTTCCGTTTTTCATATCAACAATATGGTCATGATGTTCGCCATGGTTGAGTTCGAAAACTGCTTGTCCACCTTCAAAATTATGGCGCATCACTAAGCCTGCAGCCTCAAATTGAGTAAGCACTCGGTAGATCGTGGCTAAACCAATTTTAGAATCATCATCACGAAGTAATTGATATAAATCCTCAGCACTAAAATGCTTTTCTTTAGATGTTTCTAAAATTTTAAGAATTTGTACGCGCGGCTGGGTTACCTTTAAGCCTGCTTCTTTTATATCAATTTTATTCATAATTAGTATGTTTGGTTTGAGTGGTTTCAATCGTTTTCTTAGTTTGATAGTTTACTTAGATTATCGCTCTAGTTTAGAGCATTTTAGGGCTGACTAATAGTTACTACGAATGAGAGCTATGTAGATTTAATGCCCAGTTTACTCGAACTCCATCTGTCTAAATATCCTGCCAGCATTTTGTAAGGCCAATTCATTAAAGGTATCGAGATGTGAAAAGCCGGACTGATCAATTTTGTAAGCCTCTTGTTCGGTTCCATCTTCTTCAAGTATTTTAGCCACTTCATTACGCATAAATACTAAGTAGTCTTTAGTGTATTTGGTGACTTCCGTAATATTGGTAGGGGAGCCATGCCCAGGAATAATGATATCAGCGTTTAGTGCTTCGACTTTATCCCATGTTTCAATCCAGCCTGCTGTATCAGTATGTTCAAAAATCGGCATTAAGCGCTGGTGGAAAGCCATATCGCCTGAGATGAGTACTTTTTGCTTTGGAATCCACAGAGAAATATCACCGGGGCTATGACCGGGTCCAAGGTGTAGAATCTCAAAAGTTTCTCCACCTAGTTCGATAACTAACTTATCTTTGAAAGTTTTATCGGGTAATGAGAATACCGTCCATTGTGCTTTATCGCGTCGGCCGGTTTGCATGCGTTCGATCACGGCCTGTCCATGGTGTTTCATTTCTTTTAGCGCATCAACATGCGCAATGATTTCTGCGCCTTGTTGTTTCCAGTAGTTGCTTCCCAGCATTGCGTGACCTTGCGCATTTTCCAGGATGACGTATTTGATTGGCTTGTCGGTAAGCTTTTTAATTTCATGATGCAAAGATTTGGCGAGTAGATAGTTATCGCCCGCATTAAATAAAATAACACCCTCATCGGTGATAATAAAAGACAGGTTATTATTATGACCTGAGTTAGCATAAGTACCGGGAGCTGTCGCACCAATCGCAGAATAGATATTATCAGTAACTTTTTCAGGCAGGCTGAAGAGTAGGGACTCAGGCGCTTTATCGATTGGCTTGATTGGTTTACCAAGCTCTTTCCACTTGTTGTAGCCATCCGCGTAATTTTTTACATTGGTATAGCTCATTGCCATAAGCGTTTTGGCAGCCAAGGGACTACGTTGATTAGTGCCACAATACACAATGATTGGGGTATCTTTGGTTTTAACGTGAGAACCGATATCGAACTCTAGCCAGCCGCGGGTGATGTTTACGCTTTCATCGGCATCGATATAACCCCCAATAAAGTCGATTTCATTGGCAGAACGCACATCGAGCATTTCTATTTTAGGGTTTTCTTTTAGGAGTTTTTCTAAAGTTTCGGTGTCGATATTGGTAATGCTTTTATTGGCTTCTGTGATCGCTAACTCACCAGCGTTTTCAGCATTATTACTATCGGCGGCGAAAGCTGGGGTTATAACTGGAGCAATAAATAACATACTAACAATTAAATTAAGGGTTAATGTTGGTGCTAGATATTGTTGTTTAAATTTAGTAATAAATTTTGCAGTCATTTTTATTTATTGCCTTCTATTTGTGTCTACATTGTCGTTGTTAAACATCGTCGCTTTCATTTGAAGTTAGATTGCCCGTTAAAGTAAGCAGTGTTTTAGCCAGCGAATCTGCGGATATTATTTTTTCCCTGGGTGTCGTCATGGAGTCAGTTTTCTTGGAATCTGTTCTTTTGGTATCTGTGTTCTGCCAAATAAAGTATTCAGATTCATCCCCGTGATAATCAAGCTGCTGATAGATATTAGGCATACTCGGGATGTGATCCCCATAAAAGCATAATGCGTGAGGCTTTTCAAATTCCGAATAGGCCTGGGTTAAATCTGCAATCATCTTATCTGCATTTTGTAGGTGCCGCAGGTATACGGTTAAATCGTTCGCCGCGGCAATCGGTTTTTGATCAAAAAAACTGTTCTGCTCTTCTTCTGTGGTTTTTTCTAAATGCAAAGGGCCATGGTTTTCCATAGTTATCGCGAAGATAAATAAGGGTTGAGCTGTTTCTTTATCTGAGTTTTCTTTCGTGCGCTGCTTAGTGATTTCCAAAATCTTATCAGTCACCGCTTGATCGGAAATATAAGGCCCAAAGGTGTTGTTGGTATCGAACGCTTTAATATCAATGAATTCATCAAATCCCATTTGTGGGAAAATTCTGTTTCTGCCAAAAAATGAATCAGGGTGCGGGTGAATACAAATACAGCGATAACCTTGTGCACTTAAATAAGAAGCGATCGAACTGATAGGCATCTTATGTAAATATTGATAGGGGTAATATCGGTAGAGGCCTAAGTCTTGATATTTCAAGCCACTCAAAAATGCAAACTCTGTTCGCATGGTATTAGCGCCCCAAGCAGGGACTTTTAGTTTTCCGTATTGTGTTGAGTGTTGATTGCAAAGATCGAAATTTTTCAGTACTTCTGGCTTGATTGAATCATGCAATCGACGGGCATCAAAAAAGGATTCGCTTTGGATAACGGTGATATTAGCTAGCTTTTCATTACTTGTGCTATTAATTGCTTCATTTGAAAAAATGCCCTGAAAGTGGGGGGGTGACTTATTCTTATTGGTATTTACCCTGTTTGTATTAACCTTTTTTGTAATAACTAGGGGCGAGCCAAAAGGAGATTGATTTAAGGTAGATTGAATCGCTTGTTGATGTTCTGGGGTTCGAGCCTGAATTGCGTAAATGAAAATGGCATTGAGTAGGCCAAGACTTTCGATATCTTCGTCTGGTTCTTGTGTCAATTTGAAGCTTAGGGCAATTTTACGTGCCACAAATATAAATACTGCGATGATTAAGATACTGAGTAGAATTCTTGGTGCAGTAAATACCATTGCCGGTTCTAGGCTGAGCACCATTATGATCAAGGCAATGATAATAATGGGCGCTGCAATAACAGGTACAAGCCCTAGAAATGGGAAGTACAGACGAGGGTGTTTAAACGCCTGAGAGAACATTGCGATATCGGAAAACACCAGGGGTTCACGTAATGCTTTGTATTTGGCGTTGCTCACACCACTGAGAATCATTAAAAATATTGAAACAGCCAGCGCAGAAAAGGTAGGTCGTTGTACGATGAGCGTAACAGTTAAAAATAGCACAGACACCAATAAAGCCTGAAGCAAAATAGGTTTGATACCAATGTTAGGGATTTTCGGTTTCAACCAACGCTCTGGTAGAAATGAAAAGGCTATGGTTATAAGCAGTGCCAGTGCGAGAGAAGGAAAGTACTCGGGAAGTAATTCCAGCATCAGCGTTTTCCAGCACCGAATAATAGATTCATAAACCAGTCTGAAATTCGCGCCGGCATCACACTTAAAAACCAAGTGCCAAAGTTGAGCGGGAAAGGGAAGGTTATACTGGGTTTTTTCTTCTCGATACCTCTAACGATGATGTCCGCTGCTTTTTCTGGAGTCAGCATAAAAGGTCTATCTGAAATGAATTGATCGCTCAAAGCGGATTTCACAAAACCGGGATAGACCATCGTGACTTTAATGTTGTCATGACGTAACCAGCCACGTATTGATTCGCCGTAACCTTTTAATGCAGATTTACTAGCACAGTAACTGGGCGTTATCGGCATGCCATAGAATGCTCCCAATGAACTAATAATCGCGATATGACCTTGCTTACGTGTTTGCATTCTCGAGATCAGTGGATTAAGACTAGCCAAAACACCATTGAGGTTGGTATCGATGACTTGGGTAATTTCTTCCCAGGTTTCGGCTTCTCCTTTTTTACCCACACAATTTGTGACGCCTGCATTACAAATGATTAAATCGATTTGATGTTGATTATCGATATCTGTCATTAAGCCTTGGAGCTTTTGGTATTCGGTAACATCAATCGAATGCGTAATCACTTCAGCAGATTGTTGCTTACATAGCTCACTTATTTCATCTAATTTCTGCTGGTTTCGGGCGAGTAAAATAAGTCGATTATTTGGGTTTGCTAAGCGTAATGCGATGGCTGACCCTATGCCACTACTTGCTCCGGTGATGACTATACTTTTCTTATTGGTCATCTGATTAGCCCGAATTTCTTACTAATTGATCAGAGTCTGCTTTTGAGTTTGATTCAGAAGAAGAAATTTTTTCAATAGAATCCACAGTGCTTTTCGCCAATCGTTTTATTGTGGCATCAACTGCCATTCCTATACCTTTTTGATTGTAGAAACTGCCATTGATCTGGGTATGCTCAATATAGGACTGTCTAAACGCATCGAATAATTGAGTTTTAGGTTGTTTGGCATTTGACCAGAAATCATCTAATGAGCCCTGAAAAGTTAATCCAGGCATATCATAAATGGCTGAGCCTAATGCAATAAGGGGGCAACCAACTGCTAGTGCAGATGTGCCAACGGTGCTGTTTACCAAAATAGTACCTTGGGTGTTGTTGAGCAGGGTCATTAGGTCGCCAGCTTCAAGATAAACGACTCGCTCAGAATCAACGTTGAATTGAGAACAAATCTTATCGATTATTTCAGGATAACTGATAAACCATGGGTCTAATGGGTGCAACTTGATGACTAGTTTTGCATTATTAGGAGCGTTCGTGGCAAATGATTCAATGGTTGTTTGAATCACATGTTCAAGACTCTTAAAGTTAGAATGTAGCCTTATCTGAGAGTCAGCTTCTAGCTGTAGCGGCAAAAGATAGAAGGGGACTTTACTGGCAATTAAAGCATCGATCTGACGTTTAGATTGGTTTTTATAGTAAAAAGAAACAGCAGGCATACGCCTCACGAAACCCCAATATTCTTGCAATGGGCTATCAGGTCTGTGCGTTTTATACTGCGGGAACATCGGCTTAAGCAAGGTTTTGGCGATATGATAACGGATATCATGCCAAGCGCGTATGGCTAAACCTCCGCCAGTATCTTCACTGTCATCTTGCCATTCTGGATTAACTTCAACATGTTTAAGAAACCACTCAGGTTCGTTTTCTGAATGTTGGTAAACTTTTGAGTAGGCATTTACTCCATCTCCATCCAGCGTTACCCAGTTTGGTCTGAAATAACCTTCTTCGAATACGTGGACTTCTATATTTTGTTGTTTCGCTAATTCTATTGCTGGGGTATGAACTGGACGAGTATCGCCAAATAAGGCTATGTCAGTAATGTTATGTTCTTTGAAAATTGCCTGATAGAAATCAGGAAGTTCATCTAACGATTGTTGGAAATTGATGTGTTTGAGTGCGGTCGAAAAAAAGCGACCTGATAATAGATCACCTCCGCAGAAATTAATTTTGAGTGCTTGATGACCTGCTTTGATCAAAGCCTTTTCAAGTTCAGCAAAAAAAGGGCTCGCTACTCCTTGTAGGAGTAGAAAAGATTTCTGTTGAGCTCGGGGTGACAATTGGGATGGCACTTGATATAGAAAGCGAGAAAACTTATTCGCGCCCAATTAGCTCTATTTGGTAACCATCTGGATCCTCTAGAAACGCTATGATGGTGTCGCCTGCATTCATTGGCCCCGCGTCGCGGATTACTTTTCCGCCTGATTGTTTCATTTTTTCGCAAGCTTCATAAACATCATCTACACCTATGGCAATATGGCCATAGGCAGTACCTAGATCATAGCTTTCCACTCCCCAATTATGGGTGAGTTCTAATACCGTATTACTGGCCTCGTCACCGTAACCCATAAAGGCTAAAGTGAATTCTCCATCAGGATAGTCTTTGCGACGTAATTCCTGCATATCTAAAACATCTCGGTAAAAAGCGATGGATTTCTCTAAGTTACCCACGCGTAGCATGGTGTGTAGCATTCTCATTTTATAAGTCCTTTTTATTCAACATTTAACCAAACGTGTAATTGCGGAAGTATCCGTACATCATTCCAGTTTAACGATTGTACTGCATCAATCAACCAAAGCATTTTTTGTTTTTGATCGTAATGTTGATTTTCAGGTTCAGGTTCAGTCTCTAATTGTTCTGAGTATGCTCGATTATCAACAGTGATATCTGCATCACCATTACAAGGCTGAACATAGCTAGGCAGTTGTGGATATTGATCGGCAATCTCTTTTGCCCAAATCAAATCATTTTGATCAGACACCACAAACTTGAGTGAGATATCAGTGTGAGCTTGATTCTCATTCTTACCATGGGTTTCACAGGCTTCTAAACAACGTTGAAGCCCTCGATGTTTGAAACGCATGTCAGAAGAGGGTGGCTTAGGGCTAAAAGTTAATTGATCTAATAAGGCAAACCAAGACTTAGAAATACTGCCTTGAGTTTCCATGGAAAATTTATAACCTTTAGATTGTCCGAGTTTTATCAGTGGCTCTAAGTCTTGCATTGCAGGATTGCCGCCAGATAATGTAATCCACATAGGTTGTTTATTACTGAGTTTTTCTATTTCATTAAAAATAGCTTCAGCATCCATGCTTTTCCAGTCGTTTTCATACTCTGGTAACACGGCATAACCAGTATCACACCAGCTGCAGCGGTAATCACAACCTGCTGTTCTAACAAATATGGTTTGTGTACCAATCAGAGCACCTTCGCCCTGAATGGTTGGGCCAAAGATTTCAGAAATGCTGATTACATTATTTCCAGAATCTTTGGTTTGATCATCTTTGATTAAAGTTACTGTTTCTATGCTCGTAGATTGTGTAGGAGCGTTCATGGTCGGATTCTCATGGTCTAAACTCGGCCCATGTTTTTGGCGTTTCACTCACTCGTAGAGCACTTACTTCTGGCCACTGCTGCTTTGACCAATCAAATAGGAAAGAGGCAAGGTTTTCAGCGGTCGTATCGTCGTGGCCAAATACTTCATTGAGATGACGATGATCGAGTGTGTCATCGATGTATTTCTTTAATGCATCCAGATCATTGTAATCTCGAACAAATCCTGTTGAATTAAGCGTTGCTGATCTTAACTCGATTTCCACGATATAGTTATGCCCGTGAAGGCGGTGGCAAGGATGGTCCTCAGGCAAATTTAGTAGTTGATGAGAGGCGCTAAAAGTAAATTGTTTGCTAATGGTATACATAGTTTCGTCCCCTCAGGTTACCGTTTGCCAAAAATCATGATCGGCATATTCAGTTGGGTCTTCAATGCCCGCCAAGTGAAAAGCTTCACGGCGTTCGACACAAGTGCCACAACGACCACAGTGCTTTTCTTGCCCTTTGTAACAGGACCAGGTATCGGCAACAGGTACTTCGTATTTCAATGAGTCGCGAGCAATCTCAGTTTTATCGAGCTGTAAATAGGGGGTGTAGAGTGATATATCCGACATGCCATCTAATGCCATTTTTTGCATCGCTGCAAATGACTCAATAAAGTCCGGGCGACAATCGGGATAGATAAAATGGTCGCCACCATGTACAGCCATCGCTACAGTATCTGCATTTTGCGAGGATGCTAAACCAAAGGCAATCGTCATCATAATCGCATTACGATTAGGAACGACGGTAGCTTTCATGCTTTCTTCGGCATAATGCCCGTCGGGGATATCGATATCATCGGTTAGGGCAGAGGTTAATTGTTTCCCAACTTGGCTTAAGTCGATGATAGTGTGTTTGACATTTAACTGCTTTGCACAATGTGCGGCAAAGTCGAGTTCTTTACGATGGCGTTGTCCATAATCAAATGACAACAAAGATGACAAAGATGATGATACAAGCGTGCCTTCATTCGCGACTTTGTAAGCCAATGTTACCGAATCAAGACCGCCCGAACAAACTACTAGGGCTTTCATATTTCCTTCTGTGGGAGATAATTCTCCCCGTGTTTTTTACCTGGTGCGTCGACAGGGGTAAATCGGTTGATTTACCAGTGCGCGGTATTATAACGAAAGGTTTTTTAAAATGCGATTGTTGTTTGTTTTCTGGGTTTTATCGTGAATTCGAATTCGTAGAAGTATTAAAAAATACCTAGCCGAGCGTTAGCGAAACAACGTTGAAAAATTTGACGACGACCCGAAGGATATGGTTTTCATTAAGTTAAGAAAAAACCATGTAAAAGTAGGGGGGGGTGACAAATATTTCAAATATAATGGTATGAATTCAATAATAATTTGAGAAATACATGTTTTTAAAATACCTGAAAGCTGTGTTACTGATACTAATCCCTGGAATGATTGTTGCTTGGTTATCGTACGATTTCTATCACACCATTGTTGATGGTGTTACATATAAGTTAAGAGTAAATGGGACTTTGGATTTTAAGCAATATCCGTTTATTTTTATATTTACCGTGATTCTGAAATTAGTATTTTACGTGTTTATGCTTTCGTTGATTCGTGATGGTTTACGGGTTTTACGTGGCAGAAATAGAGACGAGTGACCTGTGGGCAAATTCAGAAATGGTTATGAATAATAAGAAATCTAGTTATGCACCGAACATAAATAATTGAGTTTAGGCATTGATCAGAAAAACCAAAAAACTCGCTAAATACACGCTAAATTCTAGTATCGCCTTTCAGGCGAGCTAGTATTAAGCTTTGGCATACATGAGTTGACCATTTCAAAAAACGAAATGGCAAGCTCATGGTAAGTAGGGTGGTGACTTTTCTATTTAATGTTATTTAATAATTGTGGGACTGATATAAAACTCAATCAATGCCTTCTTGTCATTTTCTGATAGTTTTCTAAAGCGTTTTTTCATTCGTTTAGGCATGTAGCGCTTAATTTCGCTTAGTTCTGCAAATTGTCTCTGAAGATAATTCTTCCATTGTCCTTTTAATATTGGTGCGTCTTCAATGTTACTAGCACCCTCTTCGACATGACAGTTTTCGCAAAGGTCCATATGGATCTGTTTTCCTAAAGTAGCTAATTCTTGATCATATTCTTGTGTTTTAGGCTTTGATGTTTGATTTGCTAGAAATAATGAAATGGCTTCTATTTCATTGGTCTTGAGCTTTTTGGCAATCGCATTCATGTCGGTTTCTTTGCTATCTTTTTCTTCATCATCTTTATCTTCATTAGCTTTAGTTTTGATAGGGATTGATTTTCTATCGTCCGATTTAAATTGATCGAGTATATCGAAGGTTAAAATCGCCGAGAATCCCGCAATTTTGGGTATGTTGTTATCTTCGCTATTTCCATCTTTTTGGTGGCATTCACTGCAATGCTTTTGAAAGAGTTTATTTCCATCAGGTACCTCGTTTGCTATTGCATAAAAACTAAAGCTGAACAGGAATAGTACAAGATGATATTTTAGGATGATTCGAATGAGGTTAAACATGAGGTTATATAAGTAGAATTTTACGTTTCTAAAGCATTATGAGGGATACGTCCCATAATGGTTTCATTGCCTGCTTCAGGGTTGCTTGGGACATTTAATGCTAAGACTAAAGATATGCCCGCAAAAACTGCACCAGCAAAGAATACTAATGATGGTGAGCTTATCCATAAAGCACCAAAAAATACCGGAATGATAACTGCCGCAATATGATTAATAGTGAATGAAACACCAGCTGTTGAGGCGATATCAGCTGGATTAGCGATTTTTTGGAAGTAGGTTTTTTGTGCGATCGCCATAGCGAAGAATAAGTGATCTAGAACATAAAGCCCTACCGCAATATTAGAATTTTCTACTAGTGCATATCCACAGAAAACTGCTATTAAACCGATGTATTCAAGAATTAATGCATTTCTCTCACCAATTTTACCAATGAGTCTGCCAATTCTTGGTGCCAGGAAAATATTAAAAGCAGAATTGATAAGGAACAGTAGCGATATTTCACCGACACTAAAGCCAAACTTTTCTACCATCAAGAATCCAGCAAAGACGACGAAAATTTGACGGCGAGCGCCACCCATAAATTGAAGTGCGTAATACAACCAGTAGCGTTTACGTAATATCAGTTTTTTACTTTGATAGACTTTCTGTGGGAAATCATCAAAATGATTCCAACTGTAGAAGGCGATTAATAAAGACACACCTCCACCTACAATGTATATCCATTTGTAATCTATATGAAAGAATTCAAATAATAACCAGACTAAAGAAAATGCAATGATGGAGGCAGCTGCTTTAGCAGCAATCATTTTCCCTAAGAATTCTGGTGCATCTTTTTTGCTTACCCATTGAAGGGTCAGTGAGTTTTGAATAGTTTCTAGATAATGAAAACCCATCGACATTATTATAGTCGTCAGATAGAAACCTATAGCGGAAGGAAAAAAACCAGTGAGTAGGGTACCTAGGCCCAATAATATCATTGATAGATAAGCCATTCGTTGTTCACGGATGAACACGAGAACAAAGATAATAGTGAAGGCTAGAAAACCAGGGATTTCACGAAGGCTTTGTAAAATACCAATTTCTACACCGGTAAATGCAGCGCGCTCTATCGCAAAATTATTCAGCAAGTTTTGCCACATGGCAAAACTCATGGCTGAGCCAGCAGCAATTATTAGGAGTAATAACTCAGGAGAGTTTTTAGTGATTTTCATTTCTGCTTAATCATACTCTTTTTATAATTTAGTTTGCCCTTAGAGTACGTCAGTTCAAGGTGGAAAATATGAGCTTACAAGCGTAAGTGATTGTTTTTTCAAACACAGAAATGGCTTACTCTAGGGGTGAAGTAAGCTATTAAAGTTAGTTTGTGAATTGCACCCATGGATACTTCTTGTCATCCTTAACATGCGACCAGAATAGAACACCAGAATTTCTCCAAGGATCTAATATAATACCATCACGTACGCCTTTGCCTTTAGCTGTGACGACAAGGGTACTGTGCTCCTTCCAGTAATTACGTCTAAATGCTACGCCGTGATAAAACTGCAAAGATTTCATGGGTTTATTGATCTGTTTTCCCATGTCGTGTGTCCATTGGTAACATAAACCACGTGGACGTTTACCATAGTTAACCAGCACATTATGATAAAGAGGAGGGCTCATTAATTTGTACCGATTAGTTAAAACCTTTGGGTAAAGAACCGCTTCTCTGGCAACAAATTGTGCTTCACTTTTAACAATGCCTGGACCCAACGTCAAAATAGCCTGAGTGAGCTCGTCAATTTTTTTATTGTCATAATTATCAATGGCTTTAACAACAGTTTTACCTTGTTTGTTTACATGTACACCATCATAGCGAATGGTCGAACAGGCACTTAAAAGTGTTAAGGCACTTAAAACTATGCTAATTCTTATATAATTCATGGGATTAGGTTTTAACATTAATTATTCCTATTTATCTTTCCTATTCAGACTTGGCATTCGTATGTTGGTCTGGGTTTACTATATAGGTACGTCTTTTATATTTGCTCCAATAATAAAGTGGATCATCAGCAGTTTTAACATAATAGAGGTTGGCTGAGTTTCTCCAAGGATCGAGAATAATTGCATCTGCTATACCCTTACCTTTTGCTGCTACTGTAAGGACATTATGCTCAAATTGCCTACCTTGATATGCTACAGCTCGTTGTAAAGTTAGTGTGTTGTAAGTTCTTCCTTTGACTATATGGTCTTTCATATCAGCAGCAAAATGGTAGCAATGGCCGCGTTCTCTCTTACCTGTGTTGACCATTACTACATGTGTGTTTGGTGGGCCAACAAGTTTGTACTGGTTGGCTAAATACTTGGGGAAAAGTACCGCTTCTCGCGCAACAAAACTTGCTTCTTTTTTATCGATATTAGGCCCAAGCTCCATTATTGTTTGAGTCAGTTCTTTGATCTTGAATTGATCATCAGAGTTAATCGCTGAAACTACTGTTTTACGGTTAGCTTTATCATAGCTAACACCGTCGAATCTGACATCCCATTCGATAGGGCTAGCACATGCGGAAAGCCAAAGCGCACAAATAAGAATTGGTATTATGTTTAATTTCATATATTTGATTCTATGTTTTGATTCTAGGATTCTAATTTTTACTTACATCTAACCCGTAAAGACTTAGGCGTCTTTAGGTTTAGTAAAATACATCAAATAGTTAACACTTACATCACTATTTAATTTATAACTTTGAAGCAGCGGGTTATACGTCATACCTTTAATGTTTTCAAGGTGTAAGCCAGACTTTCTAGCCCATGTTTCAAGCTCAGAAGGTCGTATAAACTTCGCATACTCATGTGTTCCTTTAGGTAACATATTCAATACATATTCTGCACCTACAATAGCAAACGCAAACGATTTTGGGTTGCGGTTGATCGTAGAAAAGAAAACACTTCCCCCAGGTTTAACCAAATCTGAACAGGCTTGAATGATCGATCCTGGATCTGGTACATGTTCTAGCATTTCCATACAGCTTACGATATCAAACTGTTCTGTTTCTTGTTCGGCTTGTAGCTCAGCAAGTTCTTCAACAGGAATCTTCTGGTAACGGATATTATCAACGTCTGACTCTAACGCATGTAACTCTGCTACAGAAAGTGGTGCTTCACCCAAATCAATTCCAAGTGTATCAGCACCACGTAATGCCATGCTTTCAGCGAGGATTCCACCGCCACAACCTACGTCTAGGACCTTTTTGCCTTTTAAACCGCCTGCATTCTGGTCAATATAATTCAAACGCAGCGGGTTAATCTCATGCAAAGGTTTGAATTCGCTGTCTCTATCCCACCAACGATGCGCCAAGTCCTCAAATTTTTTGATTTCATTGGCGTCTACATTAATTACCTTGCTTGAAGGTTGGGGGGCGTTTGTGTTATTTGGTTCAATTTTTTCTGAAGAAGCTTGCATAGTAATACACATGATTCGAATAGTTAATTTACGTTATTATATCGAATATGGATTCACAACTGCGAAATAAATATCGAGGGCTTATCAAAGTTTACAATGCTTAAATATTTCTTTGGAATACTTGCAGTCCAGATTGCAACAGTCGCTTTAGTACTACTTGCCCCTGAATTAGAAGGAGTAGGTTGGTTGAGGTTGGTGATTCCTCTGTTGGTCGTCGGGTTTTTCACGGCATTTTGGTTTAATTCTATTGCCTCACATAAAAGTAAAGATGAGGTGTTCCAAGCCCAAGCTCAACATGCTCGTGAAAGAGAAAAAATACAGCTAAATGCTGAACGCGCGAAAACCAGATTAGTAAAGAAGACCCAGCAGCAGATTGCTAGAGAATCCAAGATCGCGCACAGCAAAGCTAACTTCAAGGTTGGTGCAGCGTTTGCAGGTACCATTGGGGTAGGTGCTTTGATGCTGTTAACAGAACTACTAACGATGGGTTTATTAACAATTAGCACAGCAGGCGGTGCGTTAGGCGGATATGTGATGCGCGCTCGAAAAGAAAGCAACTTACTTAAATATGTTAATCAACAGAATGAACTTGAGAAGAAAACTGGGAATAAAGTACTGAACAACCCAGTAAAAACGATACCTAAAACGACACCAAATAAATAAAAAGTCACCCCCCTACTTATAGGGTGTTTTTTAAGGTGTTAAATTAGATGCTAAAAGCTTACTAAGTTAAGTTGTTACGCCAAATCTTGCAATTGCTTATCATGAACTTTACTTAAAACAAGTATCGCAATTATTGCCCCAAGCAGGGCTAATCCCATATCCGATTGAGTATCCCATTCATAACCTTGTGTGCCTAAAAAGGCGACTGCATCATCACCGCTAGCAACTGCAATCCACCATTCGATCAGTTCATAAAAAGCACTGAATGCGAGTGTTACAGAAATAATGAAAGTATTTAACCATGCTTTGCCATTAACGACATTTTTGCGAATCAGAATTTCTCTGGCGAGTAGGGCGGGCACGAAGCCTTGAAAAAGGTGGCCCACTTTGTCGTAATTATTTCTTTCGGCACCAAACAAACCATCAAAAAGAGGGACTTCCGCATAGGTGTAATGCCCACCTACCATCAGTACTAGGCAATGTAACAATATAAGGAAGTAGAGTATTGGTGTTAAGCGAAAAGAGTTATAAGTATACAACATTAAGCCACCGCCAATAATGGCTGGTAAGACTTCTAGAAACCAGGTGAACTGATCTTTAGGATTGATTCCTGACCAGATCAAAACCACTGAAAATAGTAAGATCCATGCGAATTTGATAACTCATCTCCTTAGGGGGATTTGATCGGATGCCCCTTTCATTGTTCTGTGAACTGTTCAGTGTTTTTTTCTAACTTGGAGTAATACGATTAATAGCATACCGATACCCATAATAATCGAAGCAAAAATGAGTGGCATCGAATAATTACCTGTAGCTTCTGCAATTATGCCTGACATTGCCGGTGCAATTATCTGCGCGGCACCATAACTCAATGTTAGTTTCCCCATGGGTTTTGCCGGTTTGGTGGGATAAAATTTACCAACCATGGTTAGCATTAAACTAACTATTCCAATGAAAGTTGCTCCGAATAATAAACCACTGAAGATGACTCCGGTAAGGCTATGGCTAAATGCCGGTATAATAATACCAATAATATTAATGCCGTAAGCCACAAAAAGCGCTTTTAACTCACCTATTTTACGGGCAATTTTATCCCAAAGAATACACGCAGGTGCCGCTGCAATACCGGTGATTAACCAGACTAAAGACCCATTGCCTGCTAATGCGGGTTGTTTGTCAACAATGGCTACTAAAAAAGTAGCGCTGATGACATATCCGATTCCAGCGCAGAAGTAAGCTGCGTAGAGTAGCAGCATCCAGCTTCTTTCTGGAGGGTTATCTACTAGGGTTTCGCCAGAGTTCGTGAGGTGATGATTTACAGGTCTAGGTAACCAAGTCCACGCAGGAATGGCTACTACCACTGCAAATACAGTAAAAACAAACCATTGCTGCGCCCAATTTAGTCTATCCATCATCAACATAGATAGTACTGCGGTAAGGGATATTCCTAGTCCTATCCCTGCGAAATGCAGTCCTAGTTCTGGTTTATGGCCGTTACGAATCATCCAATTAAGAATCAAACCCGTTGCGATTAATAGAGAAGCGGCGCTACTAAACCCCGCAATAAATCTCATAATGGCCCAGACTATGTAATTATCGACGATTCCCATGCCTAATGTAGACACTACGGCGATAATAATCCCAACTCTATACAAGGTATCTTTCAGTTTAAGGTCGCTGATAGAAGCGGCAATAATGGCACCACACATATAACCAATATAATTAATGGTTGCGAGCCATCCTCCGGTTGCATCGTTGAGAAAAGTCTCTTTGATCATTACCGGCAGTAAAGGCGTATAAGCAAAGCGCGCGATACCAAGCGCTAAGATCAAGCTGAATAAACCAGCGGACATCACCTTGTAAGGGTGGACAGTAGAGCTATTGGGCATAACTAGTTCGCATATAAGGAAGATGATCCTGTTGTTAATCTATTACGTCAGATATTGGAAATTTACCCTTTTACAAATGCTAAAGTAGTTTCGATAACGTCTTTGTTTATGAGTATTTTACGATGACCAAAACCCGAGGTTATTAGTTTCTTTGCATCAGGTTGGCTGTTATGCAAAGGTAAAACTTCTTCTATAAGAACTTCGTGATCTTTTTCATCATGGATCAATAGTAGCTCACTGTTAAAGCTTTTGATGGTTTCAAGAGGAGAAATTTCTTCCCAATCCCATTTTACATGGTATTCATGGGCAAACTTTTTTAACGCGACCTTTTGTAAAGCATCTAATGTTGATTGCCTTAATGCGAACAGCTCCCCAAAAATCCTGAGGATAAATGCCACACCAGAGAATGAACTGATGAGAACAACCTTTGGTGCTTTTACCTCATACTTATCCATCGCCAACAAGGTTGTACCCGTACCAAAAGAGTGAGCAATAATCGCTTCTATTGGTCCTTCCTGTTTAGCTACTTCAGCAAGAACATTGGCCCCATCGAGCATATTAGATTGTTTGCCCGTTGAATCACCATGACCTGGAATCTCAAATCCAACAACGCGATAACCGGCTGCTACTAAAGGATCAATAAAACCCATAAATTGAGAGCTTCTGCCACCCCAACCATGGGCGAGTAAAATCGTCGGTCCTTCTCCCCAACTGCGAACAGAAATCTGTCGATCTTTCACATTGATGAAATGTAATTTTGCAGCTTCACGAATCTGCTTTTCACGTCGTGGAATGATAACTTTAGGCGGTGTCATAAAAAGTCGCAAAGCAAGCTTTCCAGCCAGAGTTGGTGAAACAGCTCCTAAAATTTTGAATATGAAGGTAGTTAAACTAAAAAATGCTCTCATCGCGAATGGCATGTTTGAGTTTTTAAAAGGGTGGTCAGTTT
>RCNF010000262.1_pt1 | contig 25972 bp, 16 predicted proteins | sample 2041311 | NCBI WGS metagenome assembly RCNF01 (sample SAMN09708228, study PRJNA481090) | Marine sediment metagenome, whole genome shotgun sequencing project. | biome: marine sediment; feature: ocean; material: sediment; isolation source: Sewage treatment plant 2 marine sediment (STP2) ... | reverse complement strand
GACATGTAGTTCTTCTGAGAGGCGAGGCCGGCGAAGGGCACGGGTTGCTCGGGGGCGCAGTGGTAGCCGTCCGGGTACACGCTATGGGGAACAAACCAGCCGATCATCCCATACTGGGTGCCTTCCTTGGGGCTCTTTGGAAAGCTTGCGTTGACCCTTGCCCGAACCCTCCAGAGGGTCTTTCTGCGAATTCCTGACAAGCTTTCGAGATACGCTTTCGGAGTCTCCGATTGATCGTTCATGTTGTTTCCCCCTCGTGGTGCTCTCTCGATCTCCAGCAGTTCGGGGTGGGTTTCGTCATGTCTATTTGAAGTATTTGGCGTGTTGGAGGACTCTGAGAGGTGGGCCTCTGGGCTTTGTTATGGTTCCTTCAAGATGTGGCAGCGGCATTCAAGGTGAACGTCGCCGTTTCGCAGTCGAACGAAGATGAGGTGGTGCATCGAACGCAAACAACCCACGTCCGGGGTTTCCAGATTTCGATTCGTGAAAGGTGATGGTCCGCCATGGCTTCAGCTGGTCGCAGTTGCCGCGGCCGTGGTCGGTGTTGGACTTCGGGTCCGGATGTACCTGGAGAATCGGTCCCTGTGGCTCGATCCTGCGATGTTGGCGCTCAACGTTGTCAACCGGGATGCAAGCGAACTTCTGGGGCGCCTCGATATGAACCAGGCAGCGCCGCCGGGCTTTCTCCTGGTGTCGAAGGCCATCGGTTCAATGTTCGGCTATAGCGAGTACTCACTCTATTTGGCCCCTTGCCTCTTCGGCGTTGTGGCATTTCTTCTTTTCATGCGTTTGTCGATCGCGGTGCTTGGGCCTATTCGTGCGCCGCTTGCATACCTGCCGATGGCAACGTGCTCGACGGCTATTTTTTATTGCGGGGAGTTCAGACCCCAGTCCGCTGATCTGTTCTTTACGGTGGTGGTTTTGCTTGCCGGACAGGCCGTTCTGACAAGGGAATGGGAGCTGCCATCGATAGTCGCGTTCGTGATCGTGAGTATCATCGCTGTCTGGTTTTCCTATGCCGTTGTGTTTGTTGTCGCAGGGAGTGGGCTTGCACTCGTGCTCATTGCGGTGTTTTCAAGGCAGCCTCGTTCCGCGCGTCGGATGACGGTCGCCCTCGCGATCGTCATGCTGCATTTCCTCCTGCTGTATCTGCTGCATATCCGCCCGTCGATCGGGTCTGATCTCTATTCCGCAAATTCCGCAGCCTTTGCACCGGTCGTGCCCACGGCAAGGGGGCAGGTGTGGTGGTGGATTCTCGCCGTGACCGGGTACTTTCGTTACCCTCTCGGGTTTGACGGTTTCATCTTTGTGCCCCTGATCGGGTTGATCACCGGGATCCTCGTGAGCCTGTGGAGCAAAAAGACCGCGTCGATCGCAGCGGTCGTCGGCACGCCGATGGTCGCCCTGTTTGTTGCATCGGGCCTCGGCCTGTACCCGATCACGACCGGGATGCACGAGGTGAGAGCCCGGTTCGTGTTGTTCACCGTTCCGATCACACTGCTGTTCATTGCCGGAGGGACGTCTCGCCTGTGCGAACTTATGGGCAGGAAGAAGTTCTTGTCTTGGCTCATCGTGGCGCTGCTGGTGCTGCCGAGCCTGGTAGGCGGTTTCACTAGACCTCGCTTCCGCGGGCAGGAGATGCGTCCTCTCATTCGGTATCTCCGGAATGCCATCGAGCCCGGTGACACGGTGTACGTCTTTTCGGGCTCGGTTCCGGCATTTCGCTTTTACACCCGCAACGACCCCGTTGAAGCTGTCCAAGGCTGGTGGCCGCGGCCGGCGTCGTCGGATCTCGCGGATGACCTCGAAAGGTTGGGAGACGCCGATCGACTCTGGGTGGTTGTCAGCCATGCCTACAACGGCGAGCGACGAATGATTCGAAAAGCGCTGGCCGGCGAGGGCAGGCTCGAGGGCGTGCACCGTTTCCCCGGGGCGGTGCTGTTCGAATATCAACTCGGCGATTGAGAGTGTTGCCGGAGAAACGACCTAGGTTCTGCGGCCGAATCGATGGCGGAGGAGACCGAGAGCGAAGCCGAAGCCGCAGATCAGCAGATAGAGCCAGTACATCGGCATGGCTCTGAGGGTAAAGAAAATGCCGCGCCGGCGCAGGAAAAATCCAAAAAGCCCGGCGTTCAGGACCACGACAAGAACCAACGCAGCGACGCCGAAGCCCAACAGCGGCGGCCACACCCAGGCGGCCGGAATCACCAGCAGTGGGATGAAAGCAAGGATCACGCTCAGGCGGTCGCGGGTCTTGACGTTGAGATCGTTGACGATTTGCCCCTCGCGCAGCATCAGCTCGGTCCAGGGCGCCGCCCGGCGCAACAGGTCGGTCCTCAGCAGGTCGGCGAGACGCCACTTTTTGAGGTGCTTGACCTGGAGATCCTTGACGAGGCGGATCGCGTGTCCTGACCGAAGAAGCCTCGAACCCAGCTCGATGTCCTCGATACTCGGAACCGGGTAGCTCCCGTCGAATCCACCAACCTCGTTAAAGGCCTGTTTCCGGACGGCTCCGCATCCCGCCCAGAAGGTCGAGGCCCTCTCCCGGCCCTTCTGGTGGACAAAATGGTGCAGCAGGTTCCGGTACTGGGACACAAATGCCGGATCGCCCGGGGACTCGTCGTATGAACCGATGACCGCCGTCGTCCCTGGGTCAGCGGACAATGCCCTGGCGACATCGGCAACCAGATCTGCTGGGACCTCGATGTCTGAGTCGATAAAGAGGAGTACGCCGGCCCCGGTCGTCTGCGCTCCGAGATTGCGGGCCGTTGCCGGGCCGCTTCGCTTTTCAAGCTGCACCACCGTGGCGCCGATCCCGGCTGCCACCGAGGCCACGGCGCCGTTCGGTCCGTCGATCACAACGACGATCTCTGCGGGCGCGGGATCGAGGCGTGCGAGGCTGGAGGCACATCGGTCCCACGACGGTGCCGCCCCGCCAACCGGAACGATGACCGCCACATCGACAGGTTCGACATCGCGAGGTGACGACACTGACGATGTCGTCACCTGTGGTTTGGTGGGCGTTTGTATTGTGTTCAGATCACTTCACTTTCCACTCGAACGCCATCTCACCAGCAGGTTGTAGAGCGAGGCCACGGACCATCCGAGGACGGCGCCGGTCACAGCTCCATAGGCGAATCCGACGAGCGAGCCGCCCCATGTCACCGAAAAGCCCGGGTAGTAGGCTCTGAGCAGGGCGAGATTCTGGCCGACGTTTGGGCCGCCCTTGATGACAAGCCAGAGGGTCGCTGCGAAGAGGCCGAAACCGACGACCATCGCCGAGACGACGGCGACGATACCCGCCCGGAGTCGGGCGATGGCTCGGGTTACGAGGAACAACTCTCGATCACGTTCGCTCAACGGTTCCTCCATCCAGGGCCTCGAGGGTCGTCAGGGTTGCCAGTCGTCGCTCGAGGTCTCTCTCAAAGCCTCTGATCAAAAGGTTACTGAGCTTGGCGGTGACCCACCCCAGGCCAAAGCCGAGGAGGCCCGCCTCGACTACGCCAACCGCCAGACCGGGCCAGGATACTTCAAAGCCGAAGAAGTAGTTGCCCAGGAGCGAAAGCATCGGCACAAAACTGCTTTCCGAGCCCACCAGGAGCACCGCGGTGGCGACGGCCAGAGCGAGACTGGCGGTGATGCCGACGGCCCCCCCGAGGGCGACCTCATCGTAGAGGGCAAACGCCGAGTGCAGCAGGTCCTGGATGCCCCCTTCAACGCGCGACGGCACTTTCCTGTCGCGGACGCCGTAGTCGCGGGCCTCGTCCTCCCGAACTTCCTCGTGGAAGCTCTGATCTTCGTTGATGGACCACAGATCGAGCTTCGCACCGGCGACGTTTTTCGCCGCGAAGAGACCCGCCAACATGGAATGGTCTTGATTGTTGTAGCGGTGCTGGCCGTTGCGGCCCACGGTGTAAAGGTTCTCGAAACCGTCGAGCCAGCCTCGCAGAACCTCGAGGTGGCCTTCGTACTCATCGTCGTACACCGGGTAGGCCTTTGGCTGGCGAACCACGACGCCGGCCCGCACCTCGCTCGGTTCGAAGAGCCCGATGGTCTGGGCTTCGGAGGCGCCCAGTTCGACCAGGTCGTCATCGGACATGCTCCAGAGATCATCGTCCTCGTTGACGAAGTACTCGAGCCCGATAAAGGAGAGCGACTGGTCGCTGACCATGTCGGGGCTCCAGTTTTTGAAGCTCTGAACTCGTCCGACGCGAACCTCGGGAGAGTGGACGTAGATCCAGTTGTCCGGGAACAGGTGCTCGCGGTCCACGATCAAGCCGACAATGAGAAAGTCCCGAAAACGAAGGCTCGTTGCAGCCACCTTGACGTCCTCCGGCGCGGGAGGATCCATCGCATTCACCAGGGTGCCGATGGGCATGGACGAGATCAGAGAATCGCACGGCTCCGTGCGCTTCGTTCCGTCGGCTTCTTGGATATCGATCGCATGCACCCGTCCGTTGTCGTGATGGACCCGCACGACACGCGATCGCATGTGGGTCTCGATGCCAAATGACGCCGCGGCCTCGCGGCACCTGTCCCACATCATGCCGGGTCCGAGACGCGGATAGTAAAAGCTCTCTATCAGGCTCGTGACGACGTCGCCGTCGCGGGTGCCGTTGCGAACGAAGGCGTTTTTGACGGCCGTCAACAGGTTGAGGTTTTTGATGCGTTGGGCGGCCCAGGCGGCACTGATTTCCGAGCACGGCATGCCCCACACCTTTTCGGTGTAGGTCCGGAAGAAGATCTCGAAGAGCCGGCGGCCAAAGCGATTGCTGACCCACGCGTCGAAGGTGCTCTCGTCGGCTATCGGGAAAAGTTGGGCTTTGAGGAAGCTCGTCATGACGCGACCCGATTCGATCAAACCCAACCCGCTCAGAGCATTGAAGGGCTTGAGGGGGTAGTCGAAAAACCGGTCACGGTAGTAGATTCGCGACAGTCGCTGTCTGACCAGGAGCTCGTCACCGAGAATTTCGTGCCACAGAGCCTCGACCTCCGGGACTTTGGTGAAGAAACGATGGCCGCCGATGTCGAGGCGGCAGCCTTCGAATTCAACACTGCGGGAAATGCCTCCGACAGCGTCGGACGCTTCAAAGACGACGCCCTCGCGCCCGAGCTTGCCGAGCTCGAGCGCTGCTGTCAGTCCCGCCGGACCCGCGCCGATGATGGCGGTGCGCTCTTCGCCCTGCTGAATAGTCATCGTTGAGGCCTTCCAATTACACACGTCTGTAACTCATCGCAGCGTTATTGGCACGGCCTTTATTCCATCGCTGACCTGTGGCGGGAGCGATGCAACAGGGTGGCGGGTTGTCGTTGGGGGGACAGTCCGTCATTTTTGCTGTGGGCACTACTCTGCCGGTGGTGTGGTGATGGCGGGTTGCGGCGGCGTGGTAGCCTCGGGCATGCGTCAAACTGGGGTCCGTCTACTGATCGATCTGGGACTCGTCACGGCTGCTTTTGTCTTTGCCTGGGCTGTGCGAAGCCTGGTCCTGCCGAGGCTCCTGCCCACCGTCTTCGAAACCTCTCTCTATCCTCTCGGCAGCTATGTGCGGATGCTGCCTGTGGTCCTTCTGATCTGGGCGGTGGGTCTGTATGTCTTCGGTTATCGAGGTGGGGCAACCGGTGGATTTCTGAGCACCACTGGCCGCGTCGTCGCAGCATGCGTGACAGCCTCGTTCCTGGTCGCGCTGCTCGTCGGTGTGTCCGGTCTGGACGAGGCACTCGTTGGAGGCTCGTTCAGCCGCGTTCTTCTTGTGATGGTGGCCTGCCTGTCGGCCCTGCTGCTGATTCTCGAGAGATCTCTCCGCTCGGGCTTGGCAAGGAAGATCGCCGCCGTTGCGTGGAACCGGTTCGACGCTGCTGCCGCACGGCTCGGGCGACCGCTGGCAAAGTTCTGGCCCGCCGACGGGGTCTCGCTTCTATTTGTCCTGGTTGCGACCGCCAACTTCCTGGTTCTGTCCACCCTGCTGTTCTACGAGGACCCCATCCTCGATTCCGCGCTGATGATCGGGGATGCCCAGGACTGGGTGGCGAACGGGCTGTATTTTCTCGGCTATCCGGTGGCCTACTCGGCGCGCCCGCCGCTGTTCCCTCTGCTTCTCGGAGGTCTGGCATCGGTGTCGATGTTGAAGCTCACTCCGATCGTTCTTCAGGGCCTGGTGTTCGTGACGGGTCTCGGCCTCTATCGAATGCTCAGCCAAACCTCTGACCGGCTGTTGACCGCCCTGGCGACCCTGGCGTGGCTCACGAACGCGACCTGGGTGTGGTGGAGCGCCGCCTGGATGGCGGATATCCCGGCAGGATGTCTTTTGGGGTGGGCGCTCATTTTCTGGCAGCGGCGAAACACCTCCGGGCAGCCCGGCTACATCCTGGCGGGCCTCGCGGCAGGTCTGAGCGCCGTCACCCAACCGATCGCCGTCCTCTTCGCCATCCCCGTGTTCACGTCGGTTTTCCTGCACCGCCGGGCGGATCTCCGCAGTCGGGCCTTTCTGATCGGGGCTGCTTTCTTCCTGACGCCCGGGATCATCTGGATGTGTGTTCGGTTGCAGCTTGTGGGCACGCTGGGCGATGTGGTCTACCGCAACTGGGGCGCGGTTGGGCTCCAGGGCGACTCGCTGCACAGCAATGGGTTGTTTTTCGCCTGGTCTCTTGTCGCCCTGGTCAGCATTCCTGCGGTCATGGCGATTGCGGTGGGCATGTGGACGTTGGCCCGTCAATCAATCCAGTCAGATTGGGCGACCCTGGTTCTCACCGGATTTGCCACGATCATGGCCTTCTTCGTGTTCGTCTATGATTCCAGCGCCGCCCGTTTTCTGAGCTACGTCTATCCATTCCTGTTGATATTCCTGGTCTTCGGCCTGTGCCGGATTCGGCGCCGGTCGGCGGCCGTTGTCCTCGCGGTGATGATCGTCGCGTGGGGGCTGCCCCTGAGAGTCGAAATGATGAAGTGGCCGCGGATCGTGTTGTGGCCGTTGCCACTGGTGGATTTGAAGATGGCCGCTCAGAACGTGGACGGCGTCTGGACGCTGCTGCCTGCGGTCGAGCGTATTCCGCTCAGGGCAACTGTCGAACGGAACCCGTATATTCGGCTCAAGCGGGTCCGTGAGCTTGAAAAACGTCCCCGCCTGGAGGGGATTTCGTTCGAGTTCGATCGTCATGCGGTCTACTTTCCGGAATCGAGCGACTACCACCATCGCCTCTACCACCGGACGCGGCTCGGAAACCAGCTCCGGATGAAGGTCTATCAGGTCCCGTTCAGCCTTGTTGCGAGGTCCTGGCCTCTGCTGCCGACCGAACGACTGGGTCTCCAGGACGCGGTCGTGCTCTATCGGGTTCGCCTGCCCGGAGAGTTGGCCAGCAACTTGATCGCACTGAATCCTGGAGGTGAAGCGGAGAAGCTGCTCGCCGGTCCAACCGAGCCCCAGCCCGGGATCGAACGAGACCTCGACATCGTTCGGCGGATCGCCCCGCTGGTGGACGGTTCGCGTCTGCTGGTGTTGTGTGGGCACGAGGGTGCACAGCGATGGCAGGCCTATCTTCCCTTCATGGTCGATGTCCTCGACCTCTGGTACGTCGGAGCGTGGGGCCTGGACGAGATGGAATCGAAACTGGGCCCCGAAGAACGACGCGAGGTCTTCGGCGACGTCGTGGTCAGCCAACACCGCATTGACGACGTCCCGTGGTGGGTTATCGGCGCGCCCGGAGTCGGTCTACCCGAGAAGGACCTGGAGTTGTCAAGGCCTGGGCAAGAGCGGTGAGTTGATCAGGGCTTGGTCATGGGATCGCAGTCAACAGGGTCGTGGTGCGGCTGAAGCACGCGGCTGCAGCCGCGGAATTCCAGGGTGCGCGTCCGGTGCTCGTTGCCATCGGCTACGGAGTCGCGTGATGTACCATGAGCCGCAATGAAATGGCCCTCCCGTCAACACCCTGACACGGAACCTCATCACCGCGGCTGTCACACCAGGACACGGTGAAACATGCGGCCCCATCTGATCCACTGTTCGTACCACAAGTGCCTGACGGTCTACTACGGACGGGTCATGGATGCGGTCTTCAATCGGTGTCAGCCGTGGGGCCTGGGCTTTCGCCACTACAACAGTCATCTCGAGGATTTCTACGGCGGCTTTGAAGCATGCCGCGTCGCGTCGGTCAACAATCGGGCCCTCGACCTCGACCGTCTCGGGCCTTTCAAGATATCGCGCTTTATTCGCGATCCGCGCGATCTGATCGTCTCCGGCTATTTCTACCACAAGCGTGGTGCCGAGGAATGGGTGCGGATCGAGTCACCTACCGCCGCTGATTGGTATTTTGCCAATGGGCTCGTTCCCGACGGCCTGCGAGCTGCCGGGTCGTCGTTTGCCGAGTATTTGCAGTCGATACCGGTAGAGGAGGGCCTGTTGGCAGAACTGGAGTTCCGAAAACACCACCTCGAATCGATGGCGCAGTGGCCGATCGATCACCCCGACATCATCACCTTCCGCTACGAAGACATCATCGGGAACGAGACGGCGGTGTTTCGAGAGCTGTTCGATTTTTACGGGGTGTCGCCTCTCGAACGCGGTCTGGGCACGTGGTTTGCGAAGCGTCACTCGATTCGCAGACGGTCGGCGGATCCCCATATTCGGAACCCGGCCTCGGGTCAATGGAGACAGCACTTCACGCCTCGGGTGAGGCAGGTTTTTGACTCGGAGTACTCCGGTCTGATCCGGCAACTCGGGTACCCGGCCGACTGAGAGCGTCTGGAATGGCAGCCACGTCGGCCCCCGCAGTTTCGGACGGTGAAAACATGCAGGCGCGAATCCTCTGCGTGACCTCCGGGTTGTCCGGAATGCTCTACTCGAGCGTGGAACTCACTCGACGGCTCGCAGCAGCAGGCCATCAGTTGACGTACGCCAGCCTGGCCCACACTCGTCAGTTCGTCGAGGATCAAGGGCTCGACTTTCTCGCGTTGGAACCCAGTCGGTACGACGAGTTCATTGAGGCGGATGCCGGCGCGAGTGCTCTCAATAGGATTGTCAACGTGCGGGATCGCCGTCAGCGGGCCATCGCCTCGTTGGCGGTTGGGGGCTTTGCCGATGCAGTACGGGCAAACCGTGCGGATCTCGTCCTCGTCGACGGAGAGATGCACGAGCACATCATCGCGGCATCGCAAACCGGCATACCGATGGCCCTCCTCAACACCTTTGCCTCGATCTGGAGGCAACCCGGACTTCCACCTGCGCACTGCCAGGTGCGTCCCGGCGTCGGTTGGAAGGGCACGCGATCGGGCATGGCGATGCTGTGGTTCGCGCTGCGTCTCAGGAAGTGGGGCGTTGGATCGTTCCTCACAGCGCGCCGCTTCGGTTGTGATCGCCTTTCCCTGCTGCACCACCTGGCCCGCACCGTCGGTTTTGACCTTCGACGCGAAACCGATGCCGGCCAGTGGCTGATGCCCTTCACCTACCGCCGGCTCCCGGTGCTCAGCCTGCACGCATTCGAGTTCGAGTTTCCGCACCGGCCACCGGAAAGGGTGCGGTATGTCGGTCCGATGGTGCTCGAGCGTCGCGACGATCGCCTGATGGCACCGGACGAACACGCAAAAGTCGAGGCGTTGTTCGAGCGGCGCCGCGAGGCAGGTGGAGAACGCAAGCTGATCTTTGCCGGGTTCGGGTCGGTCTTTTCCACAGATCGTGCTCTGCTTCAGCGTCTTTTTGGGATCGTCCGGGAGCGCCCAAACTGGGATCTCGTGATCAGTCTCAGCGGTCGCGTCCCGCCCGCCGATCTGGATCCGTTGCCCGAGAGGGTTCATGCGTTCTCCTGGGTCCCGCAAATAGAGGTCCTTCGGCATGCCGACGTGGCCGTGACCCACGGTGGCATCAATACGATCGATGAGTGCGTGGTCAGCGGTGTACCGATGCTCGTCTATTGTGGAGGTGAAACCGACATGGCGGGAAACACCGCACGTATCGAACATCACGGCATCGGCATTGCCGGCGATCGTCGGCAGGACAGCACCGAGGACATTCGCCACCACGTCGACCGACTCCTGAGCGAGCCCGGCTTTACGAGCAATCTCGAGCAATTGCGCCATCACTATCTCGCGTACGCCGAGGACCGCGTGGCCGAGCGCGCCGTCGAGGCACTGCTCGATCAACCGCGGGGGGATCGATCCTCACCGGCCGTTGGAGAGGCGTCGTGACCGATCTCGCGCGACGCGTCGCGGCGGGAGCCGGCTGGCTCTACAGCTACCGTTGGCTCGACCGGCTGCTCGACTTCGTTGCGATCGTCGTGTTGGCGCGCATTCTGTCTCCCGATGATTTCGGTCTCGTCGCCATTGCCGCATCCGTCGTCACGATCGTCGAGGGACTGAGCGCCTTCGACGTCAACAAGGCGTTGATCCGAACCCGGGACGAGTCCCGTGACCTCTTCGACACGGCGTGGACGCTTTCCGCCCTGCGCGGCATCGCGTCGGCCATGATCATGATCGTGGTCGCTCAGTTCGTGACCGACGCACGGATCGCTGCTGTGCTGCAGGCGCTGGCACTCAGTCCGCTCATGAGCGGGCTCTCCAATCCGCGTTTCGTGATGTTCGAGCGCGACCTGGTCTACTCGAGGGTGGCGTTTCTGACGCTCGGCGGCAAGCTTGTCTCGGTCGCCGTCACACTGGTCATCGCCCTCATCTATCGAAACTACTGGTCGCTCGTGATCGGCATGCTGGCCGGGACGCTGGTCACGATGATCCTCAGCTATGCTCTGAAGCCGTACCGCCCGCGGCTTTCTCTGGCTCGTTTTTCCGACATCTTCGCCTTCAGCGGTTGGCTCACGCTGACATCCGTGGTCACAACCTTGTCGATGGAGACCGACAAGATCATCGTTGGGCGCCTGCTCGGAGTGGCCGACGCCGGGCTCTATTTCATGACCCAGAGGGTAGGGGTGCTCCCGACCAGAGAGCTCGTCAGCCCGTTGCAGAGGATTCTCTTCCCGTCTTTCAGCGAATTGACCGGCGATCTGAAGCGGCTTCGGCGAGCGGTCTGTGAATCGATCAATATTCTCGGCAGCCTCAGCCTCCCTGCGGCATTCGGTTTTGCTCTTGTCGCAAATGACTTCGTCCCGCTGGCTCTCGGCGACCAATGGATCGTGATTGTTCCACTGCTCGTGATTCTGGTCCCGTACCTCGGCCTCCGGGCAACACTGTCGATGACCCTGCCGTGCGTGATGGCCCTGGGCAGGACGCAGCTGCTGTTTTGGGTCAGTCTGGTGTACGCCCTGGTCCACGTCCCCGCCTTTATCTTCGGAACGGCCTATTTCGGCCTCATCGGCGCGATCTGGAGCATTGTTCTGGCCGGAGTGTTCTACACGTACTTGAACATCTGGTTGCTGCAGCGCACGCTCGACATTACCCTCGGTGAGATCACTTTGCAGCTCCGGCGGCCCGTCGCTGCCACGGTGCTCATGGTCGGCGCGGTGGCGGCCCTCGGGGCCGTGTCCCCTGGCGATCTCTTCTCAGTGAACGGTTCGTGGTTCTCGCTGATCATCAAGAGTGTGGTCGGCGGCGTCGTATTCTGCACCGCCCAGTTCGTGTTCTGGCGGATGGAGGGTTGCCCCGAGGGCATCGAACGCCGCGTGCTTCAGGTGCTGTCGCGCAAGAGGGACGGCTGAAGGGTCTGAGCAAAGGCGGTCTCGGTGCGTTCTGCGATCGCTGGCCAGGAGTGGTCAAGGGCAACCGTCCGGCCACCTTCGGCGAGGCGTTCCCGGAGCCGAGCATCGCCGAGCACCCGGATCAGGGCTTTAGCCAGTTCGGCAGGTGCATCAGGAGGAACGAACAGGACGCTCTCGCCGTCGCGGAGGACCTCGCCCAGGCCGCCGACCCGTGAGGCGACCACAGGAACACCGAGCGACAGACTCAGAAAAAGGACTCCAGATTGACTGATGTGCCGGTACGGCATGACAAGCACGTCGGCGGCGCTGAAGAACCGGGCGACGTCGGAGAAAGGGATGTATTCGAATCGGTGGATGGCTCCCAGACCCTCCGCGCGGTTTTCCAGCTCTTCCCGGCGGGCAGGAGGGAGGTTGACCGGGTCCCCGGCCACGACCAGACGCGCGCGCGGGCGTGCGGCAGCCACCGCGTCCCAGGCATCGAGCAAAACATCAAGTCCCTTGTACTCCCGAATGTAGCCGAAGAACAGTGCGACTTCGTCTTCCTGCCGGAGGCCCAGACTCGTTCGCGCCGATTGACCGTCGAAAACCTCGCCACCATTCTCGAAAAAGCCGTATTCTCCGTGCGGAATGACGACCACTCGCTCCGGATCAACGGCAAACTCGTCATGAAGACGTTTTTGGTCGTGGTCCGAATGAGCGACGATGAGATCGCTGAGGCCGTGGATCCGCCGGTAGATGGCGTCCTGAAATGCGATCCTCTCGTGCGGCGTCACCACATGAGCGGTGGCCGCGACGGGTTGCCGCAAGAGCCGGAAGAGCGCGAGGTAGACGAACGAGATCTGGTTCGTGCAGTGGAGATGGATGATGTCGGGCTGAAGGCGACGGGCGAGCAAGGCGACGGAGAACGCGTCGACGATGGCTTCCACCTTCAAGGCCAGGTTGAGAAGCGGAGCCGGGAGCGAGCCCCGTGTCCGGGTCGAAAAACGCGCGAGGGTACGGATCAGGCGGACGTTCTGCGGCAGCTTCCGCTCTTCGAGCTCGTAGGCGACGGTCGTTACCAGGGTCACATCGTTTCCCCGTTCGGCCAGTGCGCAGGAGAGGTTGTAGGCGTAGTGGATCAGTCCTCCGCGGCCAAAGGTCTCGACTTCGAGAATGCGCATTGGAGGTCTCTCAGCGCTGCTCACTCATCCTCCGGTTCCGATGGAGCGGAGGCACTGAGAGTGCCGGCTCCGGGTCGTTGTCAGGCTCGAGGGTCCGGCGCGGCTGGAATGTGAGCGGTTCACGCCCTGGTTTCCGCACCGTGTCCCGATCGGCAGATCGAACGCGACCTTCTGGTCGGATCGTACCACCGTCTCAGGGCACGCCGTTGGTGGCGGACGGGATACACTGAGGCGGAATTTGAGACCGGGTAAAGAAATTTCTGATGACCAGTTATGACGACACCAACCGCGCGACGCTGCTCGAACGGGCGATCCGTCTGAAAAAGGCGGCGGCGGGTTCGCGCACGCCGGACATCCCACAGCGCCCTCCGGACGGCCCGGTTCGCGTAAGCGAGATGCAGCGCAGCCTCTGGCTGGCGCACCAGATGGATCGGCGTTCGCCGGCGTATAACCTCGCGAGCGCGTTCCGGGTACGCGGTGCTGTGGACGTTTCCAGGCTCCGGCGCGCTCTGAACGAGGTCGTTTCGAGGCATCGCCTCCTGCGATCGACCTTCGTGGCCCATCGCGACGCCGTTTTTCAGACCGTGCAACCTCACTCGCCGCTGGTGGTCGATGTGCTTGAGGTGGGGGAGGGAGAGGCATCGGCTACGGCAGTAGATGAAGCCCGACAACCATTTGATCTCGAGACCGGCCCGCTGATCCGTCTGCAGCTGATCGAGGATGTGGCGGGCGGTGAACGGATCGTGCTGCTGGTGCTCCACCACATTCTGGCCGACGAGAAATCCCTTGGAATGCTGTGGGGGGAGCTGGCCGAAGCGTACGACGATCGACTCACCGCGACCGCAGGTGCGGTTCAGTTCGATGACTACCTGCACTGGCTCGATCAGAGGGATCCGGAGGAGCGTCTCGAAGAAATCGACCACTGGCGGGGGCAGCTGGATCCTCTTCCGGAAGACCTCAGTTTGCCCTTCGAAATGCCCACTGCGGCGCCAGGGGAAGCGCCGGGACGTCTTTTGTGCAGGGAGCTGGATCCACTCATTCAGACAGCGGTTCAGGGTCTCGCCGCCGCCGTCGGCGCGACACCGTTCATGGTGTTCTCGTTTGCGTTCCGGCTGCTGTTGCAGCGCTACACCGACGGAGCTCACATTGCCTTCGCGACCCCCGTATCGACGCGTTCCCACCGCGATACCGCAGAAATGATCGGGTATTTCACCAACCCTGTGGTGATTTCCACCGTCATCGACGAGGATCAAAAAGTCGACAACGCCTGTCGTGACTTCAGTCACGTGATGCGAGAGGCCCTCTCACACGCTTCGATGCCGTTTCAGGTGTTGGCGGAGGAGTTGTCGCCGCCCCGTCGGCGCGATCGTCACCCGATCTTTCAGACGATGTTCGTCCATCAGGAGAGAGCCTCTCCGCCCGATCTCGGGGACGCTCGCCTGGAATCGGTGGCGCTCGATCTGGGCGCATCGAAGTTCGATGTGACTCTCTTCGTGACGGAGGGAGAGAGCTCTCTGGAACTGGCCGTCGAATACCGGAAAGATCGCTTCGACGACATCTGGATGGACCGCCTCCTGGGGCATTTCGAAAACCTCCTCGAGCATCTTCCGGCCGATCTCGAGCGCTCTACCGCCGAGGTTCCGATGATGAGCACCGGGGAACACGACGTGGTAGTAGCCCGGGCCTGCGGCCCTGAGCTTGATGCGTCGAAGAGTGCGCTGCTGCCGCAACAGGTACTCGACCAGGCCCGCCGGATCCCTCAGTCGCCGGCAGTGACGTGTGGGGGAGTGTGCCTCACCTACAGTGAACTCGAGAGCGCGGCGCGCTCGATTGCCCTTGAACTCGCGAACCGAGGCGTCACTGCGGGCGATCGCGTCGGCATTTTTCTCGATCGCTCGAGCCGGCTGCTGGCGGCAATCCTCGGCACCCACCTGGCCGGGGCCGCCTACGTGCCTCTGGATCCGGATTATCCCGAAGCCAGGAATCGCGGGGTGCTCGAGGACGCCGATGTCGCAGCCGTGCTGACGACGTCCGATTTGCGAGGGCGCTTGCCTTCCGGCCGGTGGGTCGAGATCGATGTCGAGGGCGTGGACGGCTCCGGGCCAGAACCCACAGCTCACGATGATCTCGCGCCCGATTGCCCAGCCTACGTCCTCTATACCTCCGGTTCGACCGGTCGGCCGAAGGGCGTCGTCGTGACCCACGCCAATTTGAGGGCCTCGAACGAGGCCCGCCTCCTGGCATACGACACACCGCCGCGGCGATTTCTGCTGGTGCCGAGCGTTGCGTTCGACAGCTCGGTCGCAGGGATCTTCTGGACGCTTTCTGTTGGGGGAACTCTGGTGATTCCGACCGACGAAGAGGCTCGAGACCCGCGACGATTGGCGGAGTTGGTCTCTGCCGAAGGGGTGACCGGTCTGTTGTGCGTTCCTTCACTGTATGCCCAGATGTTGGGGGGCGGCGCCGAAAACCTGCAGGGCCTCGATACCGCGATCGTGGCAGGCGAGAGCTGTCCGTCCCGGCTGGTGGAGGAACACTTTCAGGTGCTGCCGCACGTACAGTTGTTCAACGAGTATGGGCCCACCGAAGCGACCGTGTGGGCCACGGTGCACGAGTTCACGACAGCCGACGCGGCCCGCGCGGTGGCCATCGGGAAGCCCATTCCCGGTGTCAGGGTCGATGTTGTCGATGCACGCGGGCGCCCTGTCCCCGAAGGCATACCTGGACACGCCTGGATCCAGGGGCCGACGGTGGCAGACGGCTATTGGCGTCGCGCTGATCTGACTGCGGATCGTTTTCAAGCTGGTGTCGGGAGAGGGGAGGGCCGCTATCGGACGGGCGACCGGATGGCCTGGGCGGTCGACGGACGGCTGATGTTTCTGGGCCGGGAGGACGAACAGATCAAGCTTCGGGGATATCGGATCGAGCCCGGCGAAGTCGAAGCCTCGATCCTCGAGCTGTCGGGGGTCGAGGAGGCCGCCGTGGTGGCCCGTTCCCCGGGTATGGGCGCCACGACGACGTCGGATCGGGGGGCCTTTCAACTGGTGGCCTTTCTTCGCACGTCGAACGCGGGCACCCCGGCGGGCTGGCGGCAGGATCTCGCCGCGCGGCTGCCAAACCACATGATTCCGAGCCGCCTGGTCGAGCTCTCCGAGCTGCCGCGGCTGCCGAACGGCAAGATCGATCGCCAGCGACTCCGGGACATGGCGCTCGATCCCGAGGTCGCAGTCAAATGGGAGGGGCCGCTTCCGAGCCCCCGGCAACAGGCGCTGATCTCACTTTGGGAGGGCCTGCTCGGACGATCTGGAATCGGGGTGACCGATAACTTTTTCGAACTCGGCGGTCACTCGCTGTTGGTCGTCGAGATGACGGTGGCCATCGAACAGGACTTCGAGGTCGGGCTGGCGGCGGCCGATGTCTTCGAAAACCCGACGATCCGTCAGCTTGCAGAAAGGATCGAGCAGCGCGGCGGTTCGGAATCGATGCCCTACGATCATCTCTTCCCGATTCAGCCTGCGGGCCGGGGCACGCCTTTCATCGTCGCGGTGCCCCACTTTTTCACGCAGATGTTCGCAGCGAGGTTCCGGGGCGAACGACCGGTCTACGGGCTGCGTGGGGTCGGTCTTCGATCGGAGGGCAACCTGGGTCGCTGGCGGACGATGAGAGACCTCGGCGACGATCTGGTCGCAGAGATTCGACGGAGATTTCCCGACGACACCTATCTCATTGCCGGCTACTCGTTCGGAGCCTCGATGGCGGTCGAAACCGTGCGATTGATGGAGGAGCGGGGCATTCCCGTCCGTAGTCTCTACCTGATCGCGCCGATGCCGGTCGACTTCTATCCATTCGGCCCCTTCCGGCTGCAGATCGACGGCCTTCGGCGGCCGCTCCAAGAGCTCTCGGGCCGTGAAGTCCTAGATTTTTACGCCGGCTCCAACAACCCGCTGACGCTTCGGCCCTACCGGAGGGCGTGGCGGTGGCTCGCCATCGAGCCGTGGCGCCGGTTTCTGTGCGGAATCGGCAGGCTGAGGAGGCTGGCGGGACTGCCGTTGACCGAACGCATCCTTTATGCCGACGTCCGGGTTGACCGATTCCGCCTCCACTCAACCTACCGGCCCGGGACAATTCACACGCCCACCGTCATTTTCAACGCCGCCGAGCCCGCAACCGACGCTGCAGCCACCTGGCGCCCGTTTTTCGAGGGCCCGCTCACGGTCCACGACATTCCCGATCCGCATCAAGGCGAGAATTCGGCGGAAGCAGCTCGCCGGGAGATCCTCCGCCACCTGAGCGACATGGGGGACGCATGACAGAAGGTTTCGAGCCATGCTGAAAGAAGCCGAGGCGTGGCGTCTTCCGGAGCGTCACCTGGCGCTCATCGACCGGGTCGCCGACCGGATCGAGCCCGACGAGCTGTCTCTCGTGGAGTGGTTTTCCGAATATTGTCGCCAGCACCGTATCCGGCTTGGGGCAGACCTTCATCTCATCGATCAACACGTCGAAAAGGGCGCACGAGTTCTCGAGTATGGAGCGGTTCCCCTGCTGATGACGGCCGCGCTGGCGTCTCTCGACTTCAAGGTGAGCGCCCTGGATCTTGGGCCCGAGAGATTCGCGGGGGCCATCGAGAACCTGGGTCTCGACGTCACCCGGTGCGATGTGGAGACCGAGGCAGTCCCGTTTGCTGGAGGGACCTTCGACGCGGTGCTTTTCAACGAGCTGTTCGAGCACCTGCGGATCAACCCGGTCTTCACTCTCAGGGAGGTGCATCGGGTGCTCAAAACCGGAGGACTGCTGCTGCTGTCAACACCAAATCTCCGGTCATTCCGCGGGATCCGGAACTTGATCGTGCGCAACCAGGGCCACGCCGTGTCGGCGGGCGTCTACCGGCAGTACGAGAAGCTCGAGACGCTCGGACACATGGGGCACGTCAGGGAGTACACGACCCGCGAGGTTTCGGATTTCCTGACCCGTATCGGATTCGATGTCGAGAAGATAATTTACAGGGGCGGACACGGGCGGGGCGTGGTCGGTTTGGCGGAACGGCTGGCGCCCTCCATGCGCCCGTTTTTCACCCTCATCGCCCATAGGGTCGAGGCGCCATGACGCAGCCCGCCATCGAGAGGCGAATTTTCATCGTTGGCGCGCCGCGATCGGGCACCACCCTGGTGCAGAGTCTGCTCGCGGCGCACAGCGCGATGACCTCCTTCACCGAGAGTCATTTCTTCCGCAAGCACTTCTCGAAAGTCCCCCTGCTTTCGCCTCCGATTCTGACCAGAGATCCCCGTTCAGGACTGTCCGAATTCCTGGTCGAAAACGGCGAAGGGCCTCCTCCTGCGGCGGAGTGGTTCTCGAAGAGGGAGCGATGGGCCCTGGGGATTCGGCCTCTTCTGCCGCTCCAGACTCTCCCGGTCGCCCGGCAGCTTGTGCGGGTTCTCGACGAGCTCGCGCTGAGGAGGGGCGTTTCGAATTGGATCGAGAAGACGCCGTGGCATCTTCGATACATCCCGCTGCTCGAAAAGGCGAGCCCTGGCGGGTGCCCGTACTTCATCCACGTCATCCGAAACGGTTTGGAGGTTGTGGCCTCACTTCACAGGGCTTCGCAAAAATGGGAACGATCGTACGGTCTCGAGGAGTGTGTCGCGCGATGGAACGCCGACCTCGGCCATTCCCTGGATCGAATCAGTTCGCCGAACGACCTGTTCGTTGCATATGAGCAGCTCACTGCGGACCCGGAGGCCACGGTCAAACTGCTGCTCGATGGGCTCGGTCTCGCGTGGGAGCCTGCGATCCTCGAGCACTACGGCAGCACGGCCGACGGCATCATCACGACCAAGGAGGATTGGAAGACCGGTGTCGGCCGCAGCATCCGGCGGTCCGCGACGTCGGCCGAGGTTCTGACTTCCGAGCAGAGGGAGTGGGCGACCAAAAGGCTGGACCACGATCTCTATGACCGAATCCTCGAACGCAGCGGGCGGCGGACGGGTGCGACCGCCGGCGCCGCTTGAGATGCCTGGCCCATCGATGAGCGATCAACCGCACCTCTCCGTTGTGGTGCCGTTCCACAACAGCGAACACCATCTTGCCGCGTGCATTGAGTCTCTCCTCGGGCAGCGCGACGTCGGTGGCCCCTTCGAGGTCATTCTGGTTGACAACGCTTCGACCGACGCCTCGGCGTCGATTGCGGCGCGGTTCAGCGGAGTCATCGTGCTCGAGGAACCGGTGGCCGGTGCGTACGCCGCGCGCAACACCGGCATACGGCGTGCCAGGGCGCCTCTGATCGCCTTTACGGATGCCGACTGTGTTGTTGCCCCCGACTGGCTGCGGTCGATCCGGAATGGTCTGGAGGACCCGGCGACCGCGATCCTGCTCGGACACTGCTCGTATCCGGCCAACGCCTCGTTGGCACTGCGAATTCTCGGCGCCTATGAAAACGCCAAGACCGATTACGTCATCAACCGGTGTCAGGCGGCCCACCACTTCGGCTACACGAACAACATGGCTGCCCGGGCGTCTGTTTTCGAGGAGGTCGGCCTTTTCCTGGAGTGGCAGCGGGCGGCGGACAGCGAACTGGTGCACCGGTTGGCGTCGAGGCGTCCCGACCTGCGTCCGGTGTATCGCCGCTCGATGAGGGTGACCCACATGGAGTTTCTTCGCGCCCGGGACCGCGCCAGCCGTCTGTCGCTTTACACGAGGACCAACTCCAGAATCGAGACGTTTCGGGAACTCAGTCTGGCGCAGCGTGCGGCTCTGCTGGTGTTTCTGGCGCGAGGCGGGCGAACTCAGAAGTAACCGCCGTCAGGCGGGCGGTTCGACCTCTCCGAGGATCCGGCGGCGGTCGTCGTCCGGAATCGCCGCGACATCAGCCAGAATCCGATCCTCGGCGACCTTTGCAAGTTCGCATAGGATCGGATGCGAGAACATCGTCTCCAGAGGCAGGTCGATGCTGAATTCACGGCACAGCTGAAGCATGACCTGCATCGCGGTGAGGGAGGTGCCCCCGAGCTCGAAGAAGCTGTCGTCTGCGCCGACGCGCTCGACTCCCAGCTCTTCCTGCCAGACTCCCGCAAGGTATTCGCCGACCGGCCCTTCTGGGGCGCGATACGGCGTTTTCGAGTACTCGCCGATCGCCTCCGCGTGCAGCGCCTTTTCGTCGATTTTGCCGCTCGCGGTCAAGGGGATCGATTGGACCCGCTGCAGGTGGACCGGAATCAGTTGTGCCGGGAGGCGCTCAGCGAGCAGGCGCCGGAGCTCCTGATCGGATATGTCTTCGGAGGCGACAAAGAACGCCTCGAGGGCTGTGTGGCCTGCGGTTGCCGTTGTGCGCTCTTCGTCGTACCCGATCTCCGCCAGGGTTTTCTGCACGTGGTCGAGGTCGATCTCGTCGTCGAGCTCTTCGAGCGCGCTTTCGCGGGTCTTGTGGCCCAGGCGCACATCCCAACTGTAGGGCAGCGCGTAGTTGTGGTAACCGCGTTCCTTCTTGTGAATATGGATTCCGATATCGTTGATCAGACAGTTGGTCGAACGACCGGTGTCCTTGGGGCGCACCCAGGGCACCTTTTGGCGAAGATAGGCATAGAGATCGTCGAGACCGACATCGACGAAGCGATAGAAATCGACAAACTGGATCTCCTCGAAGATCCGGTCGTTCTCGAAGATCGTGACGTCCAGCGATCGTGTGGCTTCGTCGGCGACCCGGTGATAGACCTTGCGCGCCGCGAGCACGGCGGCGTCGACCTCTTCGGGACCGCACCGGCCGTCGCGGAACATCTCCTCGGTCAGACGGGTCTCGAACATCTGCCCGCGGGAAAGGCCGGTGACGATGATCGGGATCCCAAGCTCCTTCGCGCGCTGCATGCTCAGGGTGTAGATCGTCTTGAAACATCCGTTGCAGACGTTTGAAAAGCGCATCAGACTATCTCGGAAGATATCGTTCATGGCCGGTGTCGTGCCGAACTCGACCGGCACGCCGATCTGGCTCGTGACCTTCCGGATGTTCTCTTTGGCGCCCTCGGAGATGAACCCGTTGTCGAGCGTGAAGGCGTAGACCGACAGACCCATTTCAACCAGCCGGCACAGGGCGTAGGAGCTGTCTTTGCCTCCGCTGTAGAGCATCATGCAGTCGTAGGTGGGTCGATGGCGGCGCGCGGACTCCTCGAAGATCGCACGCAGGTCGGCTTCGGTCTTGAAGTAGGCTTGCGCGTAATCCTTGATCGACTCGTACGTGCGACACACGCTGCACACGCCTTCGGAATCAAAGACCGCCCGCGGAAAGTTCGAGGGCAGCCCGCACCGGACACAATGATGTACCTCGTCGTGCAGCGCCGGCGGCGCCGACTGGCTCCGGCGTGCAACCACCGCGCACTCCTCGATCATCGGCAGGGAGAGCAGAGCACTTTCAATTTCTTCGGGCTCGACACGATGGCCCGAAATTTTGAGCTGGCGATCGAGTCGGCCGAGATACTCGAGGCTTTCAGGATCCACCATCCGAACCAGGTCGCCGGTGCGGTAGCGGCGTTCCCCGGGACGTTTGGGGTTCGACTGGAAGCGTTCTGCGGTCAGTTCATCGAGCCCGTGGTAGCCGCGAGCGAGACCGAATCGTGAGATCCTCAACTCGCCCGGCACGCCCTCGGGCACCGGTACCTGGGCCGTGTTCAGTACCTCGACCGTGACGTGGTCTGCGGGAGCTCCGATCGGAACGTTGACAGTGGTGTCGGACTCCGGATCGTAGCGGTGCACCACGCAGCCGACCACCGCCTCGGTCGGTCCATACTCGTTGTAAAGCTCGACCTTGTCGTGGAGCTGGGTGCTGACGGCCGCCGCCAGGGTCGTTCCGAGATTCTCACCGCCGACGACCATGCGGCGAATCCGCGAACCCTCAAGACCGATGCGGGAGAGCAACGAAAGGTGGGAGGGTGTGAGCTTGATGAAATCGACGGCGTTGGCGCCGACGACGTCCATCAGTGCGGTGTCGACGGGGCCGTCGGGTTCCGGGTAGATCTCCAACGTCCCCCCCGTGATCAGCGGCAGGTACAGGCTGGTGACGGTGAGGTCGAAGGCCAGCGACGTGAACAGGGGGAACGTCAGGCGGTCCCCCCGCACATATTGCCTCGACGCCCACGTGAGATAGTCGGCAAGCCCCGAATGATCGATGAGCACGCCCTTGGGCCGACCGGTCGAACCCGAGGTGTAGATCAGATAGGCGAGATCCTCGAAGGCCGGTTCCGGCAATTCCACCTCTGCACCGCGGCCGGCCTCGACCGCTTCGGCAATCTGAAGGACGGTCACGTTCGGCGCGCTGGTGGCAGGCTGCAGACCTTCCCCCACGAGCAGGATTCGGGCGCCCGAGTCCTCGAGGATCTGGTCCAGTCGCGCCCCGGGGCTAGAGGGATCGATCGGTACGTAGGCGCACCGCGCTTTGAGCGCGCCAAGCATGGCCGCAACGGCGAGGGTCGAACGCCGGCTGAAAACCGCAACTCGATCTCCCGGCTGGATGCCCCGTTCCAAGAGGGCCGCAGCCAGTGCGTCGGACTGTTCTTGAAGGCTCGCGAAGGACAGCTCCAGGGAACCCTGGCGAAGTGCCACGCCGTCGGGGTTGCGCTTGACCTGCTCGTCGAAAAGCTCGACAACGGATCGGTCCGGGAGGGGGGACGACTGGGTGGAATTGAGGGAGGCCAGCGCCTGCCGTTCGTCCTCGACCAGCACGTCGACCGAAGCGATAGGTTGATCCGGGTCTTCGAGGCAGGCCGCCAGGAGCTTTTCAAAGTGCTCGAGACTTCGGCAGCGGAGCCGTTCCGGGAGCGACTGCTCGTTGAAGTCGAAATGCAGGACAAAGCGCCCTGATCCCGAGAAATCGTGGACCTGAAGCCGCAGCGCGTGCACGCTGTCACCGTGCCCCGGGTGAATCCAGTCCGCCCGGACCGGGTTTCCAGCGAATTGTCCAAATGCGGCCGGGAAGAAGTTCAGCACGATATTGCTGGCCTCGACGCTCGAAGGATTGCTCATGCCGGGCAGGGCGTGGCGCAGGAACAGCTTGGTTTCCTCGAGACACCGGGCCCCGAGTGATCGAAATGTGTCGTCAGGCGCGACCGACGCCGCAAACGGGAACATTTCGATAAAGAGACCGAGCGCTCGCTTGGCCTCTGTCGTCGGGCGTCCGGCAACGGGAGCGTCAAAACCGAGATCGCTGGTGCCGCTGACGCGGTGCAGCCAGCTGATGAGCAGGGTGGCGAACACCGTGAACCGAGACAGTTCCGGTGAAAGACTCAGAAAACCGTCCTGCGTGCTGAGCTCGTCGAGAGCCCGGGACTGTTCCAGGTCGAGCTCGAGCGTCAGGCGGGTGCTGGCGGTGCCAGTCGGGTCGGTTCTGCGGCCGTAGAGAGGCACCGAACGCCCCGGTCGCTCCTGGCGAGCCGCCCAGTGGTCGCTGGCTGACGCCGGCGCGGTTGTCTTCGATTGCAGGGCTGAAGCGGTCGGATAGTAGGCGGGGGAAGCCGAACGCTCACCATTGTTGCCGCCAAGCAGTGCTTCATACTCCGCCCCGACCTGGCGATAGAGAAGCAGGGTCGACCAAGCGTCGGCCACAAGGTGGTGCTGATTGAGATACCAACCGGTCCGACCACTGCCCAGCGGGACCAGGATGCTGTCGACGAGTGATCCGCCCAGGTCGAGTGGTCGCGCGCAACGCTCCCGGCACCATGCTAGAAACCCGTGCTCCAGGTCCGCTGATTCCGGGATCTCAACGACTTCCGTCAGACAGCTGCCTGCCTCACTCGTCGTGCGGAGGCCTGCGCCTTCGTGTTCCTTTAACTGGGTCCTGAGGACGTCGCTGGCGTCGGCGACGCGGCGCCATGCCTCACAGAACAGATCGATGCGCAGCTCCGTGGGGAAGACAAATGCGAAGGCCATGTTGTAGAGCGGGCTCTCTGGATGGAGTTGCTGTCCGATCCAGATCTGGGTCTGGCTGTGCGTAAGATCTGAGCTTTCGGGGCTGGTTCGGGCCATTTCCCTCTCCTGATTTGAGCCGGTTGTCATCAGCGGTTCACTGCCCTGAGTCAGCAGCCGCATGCTGTGCCCGCCGATCGGTCCGCTGGACGAACTCGGCGATCACGGCAACGTTCTGGAAGTTCTCGATGATGTAGTCGGCGGGCTGAATATTGAGCTGGAACTCCTCTTCGACAAACACCGACAGACGCAGTATCGCAATCGAGTCGAGAAGCTCGCCGGACAGCAGGTCGTCCTCCCGGTCAACGGTCGCATCAAGGCTCAGCAGTTCGCGTTGTATGAAGGTGATGATCCGGCTCTCGATCTCCCGGGTCTCGTCGCATGAAGTCGTGTCAGACGCCATTGCCGTCCTCCGGTTTCGTCAGCTGGGCTCGAAGGGTGTTGCGATCGACCTTGCCGGTCGGTGTTCTCGGCAGAGTATCGAGGATGGAGACCTCTGAAGGCACGGCATGGAGGGGGAGGATCTTTGCCAGACCGGCGAGGACATCCCGTTGGCCGAGCGGGTCGTCGCCGCCGACCACGACCGCCGCCCGAATCGCGGAGCTGCCTTCGCCGTCTGGCACCGCAAAGGCGGCCGCCTCCTCGACCATATCGAGGGACAACAGCGCCGATTCGACTTCCTCAAGCTCGACCCGGTAGCCGCGGACCTTGATCTGGAGATCCGCACGAGCGACAAAGGTGAGGTTGCCGTCTTCGCGGGTCCGCACGCGGTCCCCGGTCCGAAAATAGACCTCCTCGAGTTCACCGTCGGTCCGCTGCCGGAAAAGAACCTGCCGGTTGCGGTCAGGATCGCCCCAGTACCCCGACATGACGGTGGCGCCTCGAACGAGCAACTCGCCTACCTCGCCGTCGGCGACCGGCTGGAGTTCGGCATCGACGACCTGCGTCCGCGCGTTGGAACAGGCCTTACCGATCGGCAGCGGAGCGGACAGGTCCAGTGACTCCGGCACGTGGTAGTAGGCACATACATTGATTTCGGTCGAACCGTACACGTGGCTGAAGCGTGCGTCGGGAAGCTGCCGCATGATTCGGCGCAGATGCTTCTCCGGGAACGTCTCTCCGGCAAACAGCACCCATCGAATCGAGCTCAGGTCCCTGGCCTCGAGGTTGCCGCGAAGCGAGAGCTGGACGAGGGCAGTGGGCACCGAGTACCACACCGAGACTCGCTCCCGCTCGACGAGCGCCGCCAGGCTGCCAGGCATGATCAACGCCGCCGGCGTCAAAAGGACAGTTGCCGCACTCGCCCGGGCGGCGGCGTAGTAGTCGAAGGTGGCGAAGCAGGTGTGATGCGATGAATGGTTGCTGAGGCGATCGTCGCTGGTCAAGGCGTACTCCGCAACCGCCCATTCGACAAAGCTCATCGCGCTGCGGTGGGTGTGGAGAATGAGCTTCGGGGTCCCGGTCGAGCCCGAGGTGTGCAGGATGTACGACGGGTCGAGATCGATCACCGACACGGCCGGGGGGCGGTCGGTGGCTTCCCCGGCTACAGTGTCCCACGAGCACGATCGAACTGGTGTCTCATCAATGAGATCGATTCCGACCGCGTACTTCACGTCTGGACACGCGGCGAGCGCACCGCGAACGAACTCGCGCTTTTCGGGCTGCGAGACGAGGTGGGTCGCTCCTGTGGCGCGCACGATGCGCACCACCTGTTCGACCGGGGATTTCGGGTCGATGGGCACCAGGGTCCCACCCGCTGCAAACACGCCGTAGAAAGCCACCGGGACGTTGAAACCCTTTCCGAGCAGCACCGCGACGCGGTCCCCTCGCTGCAATCCGGCGTCGATCAACACCCGGGCCATGCCGTTGGCCTGGCAGGCCAACTCCTCGTAGCTCAGGGTCGCGCCGTCACAGCGAATTGCAGGGGCCTCAGGAGAGCGCAGCGCCGCCTCGTCGATCATCTGGTGGAGCAGTTCCGGCGGCGAGGTAGTGATCTTCATGGAAGCACCTTCTGGAGGCCGGCCGGCAGCAGTTCCCGCATCGGGATGTCGATGCCAAAAGCCCGTTCGATCACCCACACGAAGGAGACGAGAATCAACCCCACCGCGGCCACCTTCAGGAAGACCTTTCGGTACAGCTCGAGCCGGCGGACCGCAAACAACAGCGGGAACAGGACCGCCACGATCACTATCAGTCCGAGCTCGATACCGATATTGAAGGCCACGACCGACAAGCCA
>RCNF010000261.1_pt1 | contig 26004 bp, 19 predicted proteins | sample 2041311 | NCBI WGS metagenome assembly RCNF01 (sample SAMN09708228, study PRJNA481090) | Marine sediment metagenome, whole genome shotgun sequencing project. | biome: marine sediment; feature: ocean; material: sediment; isolation source: Sewage treatment plant 2 marine sediment (STP2) ... | reverse complement strand
AACAGCAGCCCCCGCCGATAAAAACACGGACCGTCCGGAGGAAAATGATGGCAGATGCACCCAGGCTGAAAGAACTACCGGTTGGAAAGCTCAGATGGAAATGCCCCGGCAAATACCTCGATTTCAAGACTACTAACGATATCAAGCCCTGCACCGACATCATCGGACAGGACCGTGCCCTTCACGCTATAAAGATGGGGCTCGAACTCGAGCACCGGGGATACAACATATTCATCACGGGTCTGGTCGGCACGGGGCGGACGTCGACGATCAAGCATCTCCTCGAGAAACTCGAGCGCAAGGATCCGATCCCGCCCGATATCTGTTACATGTACAACTTCCGTCATCCGATCAACCCGGTCTATATCGAGCTCGTAGCGGGGCTGGGGAACCAGCTCGCCGGCGATATGGACGGCCTCATCCACGACCTGAAGAAGAATATCCCGGCGCTTTTCAAGTCGGACTACTATCAGAACCGACGCAAACGTCTGATCGATTCGATGCAGTCGAAGCAGAAGAAGGTGGGCTCGGCATTCGAGGATAAGATCGGCAAGGAAGGCTTCGCGATGGTCAGCATGCAGGTCGGTCCTGTCATGAAGCCGCAGCTCGTGCCGGTCGTCGAAGGCAATCCTGTTGATTACGCGGCCCTCACGCAGCTCGTCGAGGAGGGAAAGGTCTCCAAGGAAGATTTCGAGAAGATGAAGGAGTCGGCCGAGGTCCTCAGCGAGGAGATGACGACGATCTATGACAAGATGAAGGAGCTCGAGCGGAACCTCAAGAAGAAGCTCGAGAAGCTCGACATCGATGTCGTTCAGCCGGCGATCCACGAGATGATCATCGATATTGACAAGAAGTATAAAAGCGAACCGCTGAGTAAGACGCTGAAGCTGATCGAAAAAGAGATCATGAAACGGCTCGATCTCTTCCGCGCGAAGGACGAGGAGGAGCGCAAGGAGATCTTGGCGGAATTCGCCGCCGAGGACGGACACATGGATGATCCGTTCCGCGAGTTCAGGGTCAACGTCGTAGTCGACAACTCCGAGACGACAGCGCCGCCCGTCGTTACTGAGAACTTTCCAAGCCTGCGCAACGTATTCGGGGTCATAGAGAGGGATTTCACTCCTTCGGGATGGTCGAACCCGGACCACATGAGCATCCGCGGCGGCGCCTTCCACAAGGCGAACGGCGGGTATCTCGTTATGAACGCGCTCGATACCTTCATCGAGCCGGGGGTTTGGCAGAACCTCAAGAGGACCCTGAAAAGCTGTGAAGCGGTGATCCAGAACTACGACCAGTGGAGCATGATGAGTTCATCGGCGCTGAAGCCGGAGCCGATGTGCGTGAAGGTCAAGATAGTACTGATCGGAGATTCGCGTCTCTACTATCTGCTCAATCAGCATGATGAGGATTTCAGGAAGATATTCAAGATAAGGGCCGATTTCGACCGCGAGGTCGACAACAGGGCCGCCGTCATAAAACAGTACGCCGGGTTCATCAAGGGTCTTTCCGACAGGGAGAACCTCAAGGCGTTCGATTCCGACGGGGTCGCGGCGGTCGTAGAGTATGGGGTCCGTGTCGCCGGAAGGCAGACGAAGCTCTCGACGAGGTTCAGCCTCATCTCGGATATAGTCCGCGAGGCACATTATCACGCGGGAAAAGCGGGCAAGAGGGTCGCTTCCCGAGAGCATGTCGACCTGGCGATCCAGCACAGGATCAAGCGTGCCAATATGCTCGAGGAGAAGATCCAGGAGAGGATAGATGACGGGACCCTGATGATCGATACATCAGGCTCAGTCGTCGGACAGGTGAACGCACTCTCGGTCTACAACCTGGGCGACTATATGTTCGGCAAACCGTCGAAGATCACCGTGGTCACTTCGCTCGGCAACAAGGGCGTTATCAACATCGAGAGAGAGGCCGACCTCAGCGGAAGTTCGCATAACAAGGGGGTCCTGATCCTTTCGGGGTTCCTGAGGAGCAGGTACGGGCAGGAGAACCCTATCGTGATGAGCGCGAGCCTCTGTTTCGAGCAGTCATACGGTGGAGTCGACGGCGACAGCGCCAGTTCCACCGAACTGTACGCCATAGTTTCGAGCCTCGCGAACCTCCCGATCAGGCAGGATATAGCCGTTACCGGCTCGATCAACCAGAAGGGCGAGATCCAGCCGATAGGCGGGGTCAACGAGAAGATCGAGGGATTCTACAACGTATGCAAGGCGAGGGGCCTGTCGGGAAGCGAGGGAGTCATCATCCCCTGGCAGAACGTATCCGACCTGATGCTCGACCAGGAAGTGGTCGACACTGTCGCTGAAGGAAGGTTTCATATATATTCCGTCAAGCATGTCGATGAGGGGATAGAGATCCTTACTGGCGTGAAGGCAGGCAAAAAGCTCAAAAGCGGAAAGTTCCAGAAGGACACCGTGAACGAGATGGTACGCCTGTCACTGAACGAGATGGCGACGAACTGGAACCAGTTCGGTTCCAGAAACGACAAGGAAAAGTAAAGATTCCACAGCGCGGGAGATCGGGTCCGGCCTGATTTTCGCGGGAATGGAATGAATTGTTTCTCCGGGAGTATAATACGGGAAACAAGGAGGACTCGATGCGTAAACAGACCTGGAAGACATCTATAGTAGTGGCAGCAGCAGTTCTGCTCATCGCCGGATGCGGCGGTGGAGAGAAGGACAGAGAGAGGGCAGGAGAGAAAAGGATAGTGGGATCTACCGAGACCCTTCCCGAGATGCAGACCGAAGTGAATCTGATCGTCAACGGGGGGATGGAAGAGTGGAACGGCTACAAGCCTGCAGGGTGGACGATGCGCATCTTCTCCGGTGGAGGCACGAAGATCACTTTCTACGGCAAGAGCGACAAGACGGAAGCCGGCGGGACCTCTCTCTATCTGCGCGGACTCTTCGATACGGAGAGGTTTATGGCCGCCACGCAGCGGTTCTCCGTGCGGCCGGGACACGAGATCCTCTTTTCGGCCAGGATAATGACCGAGAATATCAAGCAGAACCAGGGGCAGGATGATAATGCAGGTGTCTATCTCCGGTTCCTCGACAAGGATGGAAACAGGCTCGTTGACAGGTACTTCGCGGATGCCTGGTCGAGGAAGAGGATGGGGACCAGCGGGTGGGCCGTCTCCAGGGAGAAGACGATTGTGCCGGATAATGCGTACATCGTCGAGCTGGGCCTTCTCAACCAGATGACAGGGACGATCTACTTCGACGATGTGAGCCTCGTCATCAAGGAGAAGGTGGAGTGGATCTCGAAGAAAACAAAATTCATCACATATAACTGGTTCGAGGGTCATCCTTTCCCGCCTGAGGATATGAAGAGAGAGACAGATCTGCTCGAGAGCATCGCGAAGGATGCGGGGATCAAGAAGATCGAGGGACAGATAAACTACTACCTTTATCCCGACGAGGCTACCTTCATGAAGGTCCTCCAGAAGCCGAAGTACAGGACCGCGGCCCGCTGGGATAAAAAGGAACTTCATGATGTCCTGAGTTTCAACGACCACGAGATCATCCACCTGATCCTCTACGATCTCGGGTTTCCCCCGATCGGGATGTCGAAGGGATTCGTGTTCTACTACAGGGCCCGGTACAATCACTGGGATATGAATACCCGATGCAAGCGGTTCCTGCTCGAGCAGAAGATCCCCGCCCTGCACAAGACGATCCACCCGGACAAGTGGCGCCAGCTAGATGCTACGGTCGTTGTCCCGGCCTGGGCGTCATTCGTCGAATATCTGATTAAAAAATATGGACTGGATACATACAAGGAACTCTACGCTGAAACGAGCGGTATAATCGATCCCGGGCCGTTCAGCGCGAGATTCAAGGATGTCTACGGGATCGACTTCCAGGAGGCCGACAGGGCCTGGCGTCTCTATATCATGCGATACGAGGGGAACGCGCTTGCCGATACGCTTCCGGACGGGGGGGATACCCCCTAGAAACGGCGCCGCAAAGAAAATGAACAGGCTTTTCAGATACTGCCCGCACTGCGGGACATCGCTGGACAAGGTCGAAGAGAGCGGCAAGCACCGCATGAAATGCGGGGAGTGCGGCTTTGTCCAGTACCTCAATCCGGCGCCTGCCGCCGGTGTCGTAGTGCGTGATGACGAAGGGCGGGTACTCCTCGTCCGCAGGAAGTTCGAGCCGTTTGCGGGGCTGTGGACGATGCCCGCCGGGTTCATAGAGTACGGTGAAGAGGTATCCGAGACAGCCGTCCGTGAGCTCGAAGAGGAGACCGGCCTCATCATAGTGATCGACTCGACACACGCAGTCGAAACATGCAGGGACGACCCGAGGGGAGACACAGTTCTCGTCATGTACGAGGGTCATGTGAAGGGTGGAAAGCTCGAGGCCGGGGATGACGCGGAGGAAGTCGGGTTCTTTCCCCTCGATGGAATGCCCGAGATAGCTTTCGCCTGCCAGAGAAGGCTGCTGGGAAGGCTGATCGAGGATCAAGGCTGACCGAGCCGCCTGACGCTCAGCCGTTCCGCGCTTTTTTCTGCCTCTCCCTGTGCTGGACAAAAAGGATGCAGGAGACGAATCCTCCCCAGACCAGTCCGCAGATCACGATCATCATCACTATCGCCGTTCCACTCATCTCTTTCCTCCTTCCTTATCCTTGAAAAGAAGCCCGGTGATCCTGCGCTGGAAGACGGCCATCAGGAGGATCAGGATCCCCCACTGCGCGATGCATGTCCCGAGGCTGAACGGCCTCAGCGGATCCCACCATCGCTCCGGGTCATAGACCAGTATCGCCTGGGTGAACCACCATATGATCAGGGCGGCGAATTCTATCGGGATCACGTACTTGACCAGCACGTTGAATACCTTGCCGAGCTTGATGTCATTGTCATCGCTGTCGAGGAGTTCGGTGCGGAACCGGTCGACCCCGTAGCTTATCACCGTCACCGCGAACAGCAGGCCGCTGAGCAGAAGCCCGAGGCTCCATACCCAGTCCTGGTTCTGGAAGAATGTAGGATTGAGGGCCGACGGCAGCCCCAGAACGAAGATCGAGCTGCCGACGATCAGGATGCCCTTCTTTCTCGTCAGTCCGAAGTCCATCACGTTACGTGTGCCCATCTCGATCATCGATATCAGTGATGAGATCGCGGCAATCGAGAGGGCGAGGAAGAAGAGGAAGAGAAAGAACTTCCCGCCCGGTATCGCCTCGAAGAGCTTGGGTATCCAGATGAATGTCATCCCGGTACTCAGCGGGCCCGTGTCCTGAGCCACCTCGACAGCCGTGGCGGCGGGGAGGATGGCGAATACGGTCGGGATGACAGCAAGCGCCGCGAGCAGCGAGGCGGAGTTGTTGCCCAATCCGGCGAGGAACGAGTTGGCGACGATGTCGTCGTCCTTGCGCATGTATACTGCGTAGGTGAGGATCAGCCCCCAGCCGGCGCCGGTCGACCACGCGCTCTGTGTGAGCCCCTGCAGCCAGATCCGGTAGTCGAGCAGGGCGCCCCACTTCATTCCGAAAAGGTATTCGAGTCCGGCCGATGAGCCGGGCAGGGTGACCGCCCTGACGACCGCTATTATAAGGAGGAGAAAGAGGCCCGGCAGAAGTATGCGGTTTGCCCTTTCTATCCCGTTGACCACGCCGCGATATATGATGAACGAACCTGCCAGGACCCCGAAGAGGTGAAAGAGGACCGGCTGCCATCCCGACGCGTTGAACGATGTCCAGAACGAGATGCGTTCGCTGCCCCACAGGCCGCCGCCGGGAAGGGGCCCGCCGGAACCGCTCCAGCCCGCAACGATGTCGATCAGTGTCGCGAAGGTGTAGCGGAAGCACCAGCCCGTCACGACACAGTAGTAGAATGTGATCGCCAGAGTGCAGAAGCCGACGAACCCGCCCATCCAGGTGTGCCTCCGGTTCATCGATCCGAAGGCGCCGATCGTCCCCATCCTCGTCTTTTTGCCGATGCCGAACTCGATCATCAGCAGCGGGATCGACCAGAGGAAGAGGAAGATGATCCATGGGATGAGAAACGGCGCTCCGCCGTTCTGTGCGATGACCCTCGGAAACCTCCAGATGTTGCCGGTGCCGACCGCCATCCCGAGGGCGGCGAGCAGCAGTGACCATCTCGATGTGAATGTCTCTTTTACCACGTGGTCTCCGTTACGCTTTGGACCTACACTATTCGATAATTTCCATTCCGAAGGTGTCACCAACCTCGATAAAGTCGACGACATCCATTCCGCTGACGACCTTGCCGATTATCGTGTACCTGCCGTTGAGGTGCGGCTGGGGAAGGTGCGTGATGAAGAACTGGCATCCCGGTGTGTCCTTGCCCGAGTGTGCCACGCCCACGTAACCCCGTTCGTACCTGTGCGAGTTGAACTGGCTCCTGAGCAGCCAGCCCGAGTCGCCCCATCCGTCTCCTCTCGGGCATCCGCCCTGCACGACGAATCCCGGTACGACCCTGTGGAAGTTTAGTCCGTTATAGAATCCTTCTTCTATGAGATAAAGCACGCTCCTGACGATGTTCGGCGCGTCGTCTCCGAAGAGCTCGATGTCGACAGGGCCCCGCTTAGTCGTCATCCGTACCATCTTTGTACCGAGAGGCAGGGCGGGCTCGCCCCACGGGTAGTTTCCGCGGTCCCAGGCGGGGGCGGTAGCCGGGTCGTACGATATCTCGAAGCCGTATTCCTTCGCCGCTGTCGCCGCTGCCTGGGCGATCCTCGGGTCATTCTCCTGGACAACAGATTCCTTCAGCAGAGTGACGATATTATTTCTGGCGGGCTGCTCGAGATCGCCCTCATCGGCAATACCCTCGAAGACCGCGATGATCGCCAGTTTCCTGTCGCAGTCCTCGCGCCCGGTGGAGGCTCTGAAGATCTCGACCAGCCTGTCGGTTCCACCGATCGCGCGTTTGCCGCTGAGCGCCTCAACAGCCATCGCGGAGACGACCGGGTCGGCGCTTCCCGCCGCATCGAGCAGGGCGTCGAAGGCTGTTCTGCCTTCGGTGCCTACCTGAAGGCGGAGGAGCTCGTCCTTTTCGACCCGCTTCAGTCCCGCTGCGGCCCCTTCGCGCTCGAGATGATTCGCCGATCTGTCCAGCGTTTCAACAAGAAGAAGCATGTCTTCCTCTTTGGCGATCCCGCCGTAGTACTCCAGGGCGGCCATTCGGTCGTAGGCGCCTCCCTCGCGGATTATTCCGAGGAGAAAGGGCCGGGACCTGTCAGCGTCTGTCGCCGCTACCGCCTCGATGGCGGAGCGCCTCACCATCTGCGAGCTGTCCCGCAGGAGAGGAAGGGCCGCATCGAAAGATTTTTTGCGCCTCGACGCGGCGATCCCACGGAGGGCGAGATCCTTGAGGTACGCGTCGTCAGAGCCGAGAACCGTTTCAAGTTTTTCTGCCGCTTGATCGTTAGCCATTCTAGAGAGCGCCTCGGCGCCCTTTACCCTTATCATTCTCAGATCGTGAGTGAGGAGGAGGGCGAGCGGTTCGACAGAGTCTTTTGCCTCGAGCCGTCCCAGCGCCTCGGCAGCCCGCATGACTACCCACAGGTTCTCGAGTTCGAACAGCTCGACAAGCTCATGGTTGAGATTCTTGTATCCGAGCCGTCCGAGCGCGTAGGCGGTCTGTTCGATGACATCCTCGTCCGGATCGTGGATCGCGTTGGCGCACATTCCGGCTGCGGAGGAATCTCCGAGTACCGCCAGGGCCCCGAGCGCCTGCGCCCTGATAGACGAGTGGAAGTTCGTAATAGCCGTCCCTATTACCGGTGAGGCGTCCTTGACCCTCGTGATGCCGAGCGCCTCGAGCGCGGCGGCCTTCTGTCTCTTTTTTCCCTGCTTCAGCATCTTTTCCAGCGGCTCGATCGCCGATGCGTCCAGGGTAAGGCCGAGAGAATATATCGCGGAGAACACTACTTCTTCATCGGTGTCGGCGGTGAGCTTCGCCAGGTATGGCACCGCTTCGGCGCCGCCGACCCGGCCGAGCACCTCGGCGCTCCTGAGCCTTATCAGAGGATCGGGATCATCGGTGTATTTCCCGATACCGGCCAGTTTCCTGGAATCTTCCATCGCGGCGAGGTCGGTGAGCTTCGCGCGGCCCGTTTTGCTCAGTATCAGTTTGTCGTACCTGCCGGCCGCGTCGGCAGGCGAGGGGATCAGCAGGAGCGAGGGCACGATCAATGAGATCACGAGTATGAAAGCGAGAATGGAAAAAATGAAAGGGCCTGAGGGTCTTCGCATGGCTTTACCTCCGGGACGTGCATCGGGGCTTGCTTATGGACGTGCCATTATATGTATTACGCTGCTGTTCATTCAATTGCAATCTGGCCGGTGAATCTGTATTTTATTCCCTGAACATCAGCCCCTTGCCGAAAGGAAATAACATATGAGAAAGATCATGCTTCCGCAGGTCATCACTTCCATTATCGCGATAGCCATCCTGACTGCCCTTTTGTCTCCCGCTTCGGCATGCACAAACATGCTCGTCACGCGTGGAGCGTCAGCCGACGGCTCGGTCATGATCACATATACATGCGACGGTGAGTTCCACCCCATAATGAGTTATACGCCCCCGGCCGATCACGAGCCCGGCGATTCACTAGAGATCCGAAGCTGGGGCGGAAAGCTGCATGGGAAGATCGCTCAACCCGCCCATACATACGGTGTCGTCCACCTGATGAACGAGCACCAGCTCGTCATCGGCGAGACTACCTTCACCGGCCGTGAAGAGCTGCAGAACTCCGAGGGCCTTCTGCATTACTGGTATCTGATGCGGATCGCTCTGCAGAGAGCGAAGACGGCGAGGGAAGCGGTCGAGATCATGGGGGCGCTGGTCGACGAATACGGGTACCGGAGCACAGGTGAGTCGATATCGATCGGCGACAAGAACGAGGCCTGGCTCTTCGAGATCATCGGCAAGGGCCCGGGCAACAAGGGCGCCGTCTGGGTCGCGATGCGTATCCCCGACGGTTACATCTGCGCCCACGCCAACCAGGCGAGGATCCGGGAGTTTCCGCTGAACGACAAGAAGAACTGCCTCTACGCTCCTGATGTCATCGACTTCGCCATCGAGAAGGGGTACTACGATCCCGACTTGGGGAAGCCGTTCAGTTTCAGCGACGCATACTGTCCTTCGCCGCCTCAGAAGCTCCGTTACTGCGCCACCCGCGTATGGTCGCTATTCCGCCGCGCCGCGCCGTCGCAGGAGTTTCCGCCTGACTATCACAGGGGCGTCAAGGGCGCCGAGCCCTATCCTCTCTGGATCAAGCCTGACAAGAAGCTGACCCGTGATGATGTCTTCGCCCTGATGCGCGATCATTATGAGGGCACCGAATATGATATGTGCGAAGGTGTCGACGCCGGACCGTTCTGCACACCGAACAGGTGGCGCCCGATGGACTGGGAGATCGACGGCGAGACCTATTCATGGGAGCGTCCGATATCGACTCAGCAGACGGGCTTCTCGTTCGTGTCCCAGTCTAGGAAGGATATGCCCGACGCCGTCGGCGGCGTCTACTGGTACGGCCTCGACGATACCTACTTCAGTGTCTACGTCCCGTTTTACGCATGCACCGACCGGATCCCCGAGGTATTCGCCACGGGTCGGATGTCTGAGTTCTCGTGGGACTCTGCCTGGTGGGTCTTCAACTTCGTGGCCAACTACGCGAACCTGCGCTACGAGCTGATGAAGGTCGACATCCAGGACGTTCAGAAGGAACTGGAGGAAAATCTCACAGCCATGCAGCCCGCCGTCGAGAAGGCGGCGCTCGAGCTGTACAAGAAGGACCCGGAGCTCGCCCGCGACTATCTTACCGACTATTCCGAAGCGTCGGCGAACAGGGTAGTGAAGAGATACACGCAGCTCGCAGAGGACCTCATCCGCAAATACAATGACGGGTACGTCCAGAGTGAGCCGGGCCGCGCCGCGGAAGAAGGGTACACCGAGGAGTGGCTGCGCAAGGTCCTGAGGCACCGCCCCGAGAAGTACAGGCTCCAGCGCTGGGAATCCGACTCGCTCGAGACCGATCTGCCGTACTGACCGGCGGAATTTCACTACATATACTATTACAAAACCACTCCCGGCGCCGGGAGTGGTTTTACTATAAAAAACGGGGGAAGCAGACCGATGAATCGCTTCCCCCTTCTATTTGTGGCCCGGACGAGTGGGCCATGTCGGAGTTGGGGTCTCTTTATTTTTATGGCGACGCGGGACAACCGGATTCGCCTTGTGCGCAGGGCCATCTATATCTATCCATGGGCGCGTCGCGGTCGGCCGTGCCGGTGAAGCAGGCGAGCGTCACCCCCGGATAAACGAGCTCCAGTGCCCGCATCGCCGAATCAATATCCAGCCTGATCGATTTTCTGTTATTAAAGGTCTGCTGTTTTAGATATTGGTCAGGCCGTATTCAAGTCCCGGTCTTCTGATCGACCCGGACAACGGCTCATTTATTTTCAACCATATACACAGCAAGGCGCATACCACTGTAAATTGTTGTGTGGCAACATGTTTTCCTGATGTACGGAGTCGTTCCCTCTTCTGCGTCAACGTTCCTCGAGGGGTGTGATTTTCCCGGTTGTTTTGGGAGCGTTCAATGCAGGTCAAGGTGTGCGGATACATGGCAATCGTACCGCGATATTGGACGCGGCGGTTCATTCTGCTATATTCCCGCAGTATGAGAAACTTCAAACTGACCATAGAATACAACGGATCAGGCTTTGCCGGGTGGCAGGTCCAGCCGAACCAGCGGACCGTGCAGGGAAAGCTGTACGGCGCTCTCTGTGAGATAGCCACCGGTGACCTGAAGGTCATCGGCGCGGGCAGGACCGATACGGGGGTCCATGCTGTCGGCCAGGTGGCCCATGCCCTTCTCGAGACAGATATGACCACCGGCGTGATGCTGAAGGCGCTTCGCGGAAAGCTTCCGAGGGACATCGTCGTCCGCGAAGTGGAGGAGGTGCCTCTTTCGTTCAGCTCGAGGTACGACGCGCGCAGCAGGAGATATCACTATATCTTCATCAATCGCACTACGGCCCTCTGGAGAAACTACTATCACGAGGTCCCGAAGGGGTTCAGCCGGGAGGATATAGACGCGATGAACGAGCAGCTCAAGGCTCTGCGCGGGGAGCATGATTTCGCCCCGTACGCGGCCTCCGGCTCCAGCGCGAAGACGACGATATGCAATATCCTGAGGGCCGAGATCATCGAAAACAGGCCTCTTGTCACGCTCTCGGTCACCGCTGACAGGTTCCTCTATAATATGATGCGCTCGATAGCCGGCTCCGTTCTGAAGGCCGGAACGGGCGGGGATGTCTCCATAGCCGATATACTTGACTCCGGGGACCGTTCTGCCGCGGGCCCGACCCTTCCACCCGGAGCTCTCTACCTGATGGAGATAAAGTACTGATCCCGGAGCGTTTCTCTCTCTCGAACGTATAATCCTGTACGGTCATTTCCTTGTTGAGGCGCATAGCCGAAACTATTTGTCAGTTCAGGCCGTTATTTGTATAATACACGTTTCCTCACCGGCAGTATGGCTGCCGGAACCCAGATTAACCGAAAACAGACAGCCAGGGAGGCGAAATGAAGTTTTTTATCGATACAGCCAATGTAGACGAGATCAGGGAGGCCAACACACTCGGCCTTCTCGACGGTGTCACGACGAACCCGTCCCTTCTCGCGAGAGAAGCGGATAAGGGAACGGCGACCGATACGCTGAAGGAGATCTGCTCGATCGTATCGGGCCCGGTCAGCGCCGAGGTCGTATCTCTCGACGCCGAGGGAATGATCAAGGAGGGCAAGGAGCTCTGCAAGATCGCCGACAACATCATCATCAAGGTTCCCTGCATCACCGAGGGCATCAAGGCGATCAACGCCTTCAGCGCTGAAGGTATCGAGACAAACGCGACGCTCTGTTTTTCAGCCAACCAGGCACTTCTCGTGGCCAAGTCCGGCGCGACATACGTCAGTCCTTTCGTCGGCAGGCTCGACGATATCGGACAGCGCGGGATGGATCTGATAGAGGACATCGTCGAGATCTACGAGAATTACGCGTTCGCGACGCAGGTCCTGGTGGCCAGCATCAGAAGCGTACAGCACGTATACGAAGCAGCTCTGCTGGGCGCCGACGTATCGACGATCCCATTCAAGGTCATCGGACAGCTGATGAAGCATCCGCTCACCGACAGCGGGATCGAGAAGTTCCTCGCTGACTGGAAAAAGGTCAAGAAGTGAAACAGGTGATCTGACATGAAAGAGTTCCAGTCGAAATGGGCCAGGGCGATTCCGTGGATAATAGGGATCATGTTCGGCCTTTCGCTCGCGCTGACTGTCGTAAATGTCATCATATTGAAGCGTATAGGGATCGGCCAGGCGTTCTACCCGCAGTCATCGGCTAATATCGTCCTCGGGGGCCCCGGACTGTTCAGCGGAGACGCATTGGTCGCCGCCCGCGGGCGCGTCGGCCCTGCCGTAGTCTCGATCACCACCCTCAGGACGAGGATAGTCTCGACCAGGGTGAGGAACAACTACGAGTACTGGCAGGTCGTGGCAGGCAGGATCCCCGCCTATCAGAAGCAGAAGTTCCCGACATACGGATCGGGCCTGCTCGTCAATCATGACGGCTACCTTGTGACCAACGAACATGTCGTACACGGCGCCGAGGAGATCTATGTGACGATGATCGACTCGACCGAAGTTCCTGCCGTGCTTGTCGGCACGGCCGTGGAGTTTGACATCGCGCTGCTCAAGATAGAGGGGAGCGATCTTCCGTTTGCGTCGTTCGGTGATTCCGACGCCCTCGATATCGGAGAGCCGGCGATTGCGATAGGATCACCGTTTACCTATCTCTTCAACGACAACCAGACCACCGTGACCGCAGGTGTTATCAGCGCCCTTCACAGGGACGTCAAGGATACCGGTGACGGTGTGCAGATATTCAAGAACATGATCCAGACAGATGCCGTGATCAATCCGGGCAACAGCGGCGGGCCGCTCGTCTCGATGAAGGGCGAGGTCATCGGTATCAGCACGTTCGTCTTCTCGACCTCCGGCGGAAGCAGCAATGTCGGGATGGGATTCGCAATTCCGAGCAATACGGTGAAGATGGTCATCGACGAGATCCGCCAGTACGGGCATTTCCGCTACGTCTGGACGGGTCTCAGGGTATCCGAGCTGACGGCCGAGGTGGTCGAGCAGTTCGAGATCCCCTTCAGGACGGGTCTTGTCGTAGTCGCGCTCGAAGAGGGCGGGCCGGCCGAGAAAGCGGGCATGCAGGTCGGTGACGTCATAGTCGAGATGGACGGGACCACGATACATAACTCCGACCAGGCGAGCCGTGTGATATTCGGCAAGCAGGTAGGCGACGAGCTCGATATCATCGTATGGAGAAACGGAAGCACAAAATCGATAAAACTCGTACTCGTCGAGGCCGAGGAAGAAGCATAGAGGCATGGATCCAAAGGGAGGCAGTCCTTGATTCCGCGATATTCACTTCCCGAGATTTCGGCAATATGGACAGATGAAAACAAGTACGATCTCTGGCAGGAGATCGAGGTCCTCTACTGCGAGGGTCTGGCCGAGTACGGCCACATCCCGAAGAAGGCGGCCCGTGATATCAGGAAGAACGCCGATTACGACATCAAGCGTGTCCTGAAGATAGAGAAGAAGACGCGCCACGACGTCATCGCCTTCCTGACGAACATGTCGGAGTACATCGGCGAGTCGGGCCGTTACCTGCACATGGGGATGACGAGCTCTGACCTTCTCGACACCACGCTGGCATGCCAGATGCGCGATGCCGGGATGATCCTCCAGCAAAAACTGAAGAAACTGCGCACCGTTCTCAAGCGGCAGGCGCTGAGATACAAGAACGTCCCGATGGTAGGGCGCTCGCACGGCATCCATGCGGAGCCGATAACGATGGGGCTGAAGATCCTCGTCTGGTACTCGGAGATAGACCGCGACATAGCGAGGCTCGCACGGTCGATCGAGGAGATCTCGGTAGGCCAGATGACGGGGACCGTCGGTACGATGTCGCACACCGACTATCGTGTCGAGCGTTTCGTGATGAAACGGCTCGGCCTCAAGGCGGCGCCCGTGACTACACAGGTCATCCAGCGCGACCGCCACGCTTATTATATGTCGACGATCGCCGTGATCGGCGCGTCACTCGAGAATATCGCTACCGAGATCCGTGCCCTGCAGCGCACCGATATCGCGGAGGCGATGGAGCCGTTCACAAAGGGACAGAAGGGCTCGAGCGCGATGCCTCACAAGCGCAACCCGATCCTCACCGAGAGGGTCGCCGGGATGGCGCGCCTGCTTCGCGGAAACGCCCAGGCGGCGCTTGAGAATGTCACCCTGTGGCACGAGCGCGATATCAGTCACTCATCGGTCGAGAGGGTCATCATCCCCGATTCGACGATGATACTCGGGTACATGCTCGAGAAACTCACCTGGGTCATATCAGGGCTGGTAGTCAACAGGAAGAAGATGCGGGAGAACCTCGAGCTGACAGGTGGCCTGATCTTCTCGCATCCGATTCTGCTCCTGCTCGTCGGCAAGGGCCTCGCCCGCGATGACGCCTACCTGATCGTCCAGGAGGCGGCGATGAAGAGCATGGAAGGAAAGAAAAGCTTCCGCGAGTATCTCGCCGAAGACAAGAGATTTGCAAAGGTCGTCTCCGATGAGGAACTTGCGGAGGCGTTCGACCTGAAAAGTCATCTGAAGAATGTCGATTTTATATTCACCAGGGCCCTGTCGTAACAGGACAGGCCCGGGAAAGGACAGGCCGATTTGCTGAAAGGCACCATCCAGATCACTGAGAGTGACGACTCCCGCGTGGTGGAGCTGCTGAAGGAGAACGGGCTGAACCTTACCGTGAGTGAGGCAAGGCGCGTGACCGAACTTCTCGGACGTGACCCCACGATCGTGGAGCTGACGATCTTCAATACGATGTGGAGCGAGCACTGCAGCTACAAGAGCAGCAGGAAGCTCCTCGGCGAACTTCTGCCGACTAAGGCCCCGAACGTAGTGATGGGCCCGGGCGAGGATGCCGGCGTGTTCAGATTCGCTCAGAAAGAGGACGGCGACTGGCACTGCCTCGTGATCGCTCACGAGAGCCACAACCATCCCTCGCAGGTACTGCCCGTAGAGGGCGCCGCGACAGGGATCGGCGGCATCGTGCGTGACGTCTACTGCATGGGCGCCGATGTCATCGGCGTGCTCGATCCGCTGAGGTTCGGTGACCCGCAGGGGCCGAACGCGCGGCACGTCATCTCGATCGCCCGCGGCGTCGTCGACGGAATCGCCTCTTACGGCAATCCGCTCGGAGTGCCGAATCTCGGTGGAGACATCGCGTTCGACGCGGGGTACGACGAGAACTGCCTCGTCAACGTGGTAGCGCTGGGAACGGTCATGGAGTCGCGCGTGCTGAGAAGCCGCGTTCCGAAAGAGGCGGCGAACGAGCCTTACAAGATCATACTTATAGGAAAACCGACCGACGACTCGGGGTTCGGCGGGGCGGCATTCGCCTCGGAGGACCTTGTCGAAGGGGAGGAAGCGAACAGGGGCGCCGTACAGGTACCCGATCCCTTTCTCAAGCGGGTGCTGGCAGTGGCGAACAGGAAGGTCCTCGACCTCGCCGATGAGAAGGGGATCAAGGTCGGGTTCAAGGATCTCGGCGCCGGCGGTATCGCCTGCGTTACATCCGAGCTCGCCCACGCCGGCGGATTCGGCGTGAAGATAGACCTCGACGCTGTCAATGTCGCCTCCGGCGCACATTATCCGCCGCCGGTCGTCTCCTGTTCCGAGACGCAGGAGCGTTACGCCCTTGCTGTTCCGGTCGGATTCGTCGATGACGTCCTGAAGATATACAACGAGGATTTCGAGATGCCCCATCTCTATCACGGAGCGGGCGCCTACGTAATAGCCGACGTCACCACCGACGAGGTATACACGATCATGAGCGAGGGCGAGAAGGTCTGTGAGACCCCGGTCGAGACGATAACGACAGGCATCGCATACGACAGGCCGAAAACTCCGAGAAAGGTGCTCTTCGAGGAGCCGGAGTGGCAGACTGGACGCTCGCTTCGCGACGACTTCCTTGCGATATTCGGCTCGCCGAACATCGCCTCCAAGAACTACGTATTCAAGCATTACGATTCGGAGGTCCAGGGCAGGGCCGTAATCAGGCCGGGCGAAGCGGACGCGGGCGTGATCGCCCCTATTGCCGGCAATCCGGTCGGGATAGCAGTCGCGGTCGACGGCAACCCGTGGTACGGGATGATCGATCCGTACCAGGGGGGCGCGCTGGCCGTATGTGAATCGGCACGTAACGTGGCCGCCGTCGGCGGGGTGCCTTCGGCGATCACCGACTGCCTCAACTACGGCAACCCCGAGATCGAAGAGGTCTTCTGGGAGTTCTACGAAGGGATCCGCGGTGTAGGCGAGGCCTGCAGCGGAATCGGGCTCCTCTCCCACGAGGGAAGCCATCCGATCCCCGTTGTATCGGGGAACGTCAGCTTCTACAACCAGGGTGCGAGCGGCAAGGCGATCCCGCCGTCGCCGATCATCGCCACTGTGGGAGTGGTCGAGGATTACTCGAAGAGCCGTTCGCTCACCTTCAAGGAAGAGGGTAACGAGGTCTTCCTCATCGGCGAGCCGCTCGACGAGCTCGGAGGAAGCGAGTATTACAGGACGATATACGGCACTCTCGGCGGCAACGTCCCCGAGGCCGATTTCGCCCGCGAGCGTGGACAGATAAGGACGGTGCTCGACCTGCACAAGCATGGCTGGATCAGGTCGTGCCACGACACCAGCCAGGGCGGGATGCTTACGGCGCTCGCAGAGATGGCTATCGGTGGAAACGGCACCGGAAGGCTTGGCCTCACGATCGACCTCGACGAGTTCGGCGCGACAGGGCTGCCGCCGGAGAAGGTCCTCTTCTCCGAGACGGGATGCTTTATCGTCGAACTGCCGCCCGGCAACGAGCGCGAGCTCCTCGCCATCTGCGCCCGCAACAGGGTCAAACTTCACAAACTGGGCACGCTGAAGGCGTCCCCGAAGCTCGATGCCGTTGCAAGCGGCAAGGCGATAGCTTCGTGGGACCTCGGCGAGCTGGAAGATATATACATGACCGGGTGCCGCTCGATATTCGGCATCGAGAAAGGAGAGTAAGTGGCCAGATCCTTCAAGGACAAGGTTGCGATAATCCAGTTTCCCGGCGTGAACTGCGAGTACGAGACGGCCGACGCTGTAAGGTCGGTAGGTCTCGGCGCGGACCTTCTGCGCTGGAACGAGGATCCGGCTCTTCTCGAGGATGCTATCGGCATGATCGTTCCCGGCGGGTTCTCCTACCAGGACAGGATCAGGGCCGGAGTCGTCTCGGCGAAGGACCATATAATGGACAAGCTCAGCGAGCTGGCCGCCGCCGGCCGTCCCATCATGGGGATATGCAACGGCGCACAGGTGCTCGTCGAGTCGGGATTCATCCCCGGCATCCACTGGGAGAGGGTCGACCTGGCGCTCGCGCCGAACGTGATGGAAGACAGGGAAGGTTATTACTGTTCGTGGACATATCTGCTGCACGGCGGAACGGACTGCGTATGGACCTCGGCGATAGGAAACGAGGAAGTCGTCCCGGTGCCGATAGCCCATGCCGAAGGGCGGTTCACCACCGATGACAGCGAGGTCCTCGATGAGATGAAAAAGAACGGGCAGATCGTCCTGCAGTACTGCACTCAGACTGGACAGATCGATCCGAAGTTCCCCGTAAACCCGAACGGATCGATCGAGAACATGGCGGGCGTCTGCAGCCGGGAAGGCAACGTCCTCGCGATCATGCCGCATCCCGAGAGAGCGACATGGCTGCGCCAGGTACCCGAGGATCTCGACGGCGGATGGGGGATGAAGAGAAGGAAGGCCGGCGGAGACTCCGGAAAGATGGAGGCGGCCGGCCCGGGCAGGATATTTTTCGAGTCATTGAAGAGATGGAAGGAGGGCGGCGCATGAAGACCGAAGCGAGATTATGGGTCAGGCTCAAGACTATCGACCTCGTCGCCCAGACCGCGCGGATGACACTGTCAGACAAGATGGGTTTCGCCGACGATCTCTGCGGCATCCTGAGGTACTCCTACTGGGCCATGGAGGCTGAGGGGGAGAGCGCCTCAACGGTGTGCGAGGCGATCGACCGCGAGATCCGGATGGACAGCGCGTTCACCAACCAGAACAAACATCTCTACAGCCTCGCCGTCTCAGGCGGGGGAGACGGGGCCGCCATGGGCGACCTCACTATCGACAGGGATTTTCCCCGCGTGAAATGCGGGGGCAGGATATTCGCCTGTGACCTGTTCGTGTCGGAACAGGGAGGCGGGAAGGACCAGGGGTACGCGTCGAGGCTCAACACGAGGCTCGACGGCGCGAAAGTCACCGGAATGAAGTCAGGCGAAGTCTGGCGCATCCTCGTAAAAGCGGGCGACCCGGAGGAGGCAGCCCGCAAGGTCGAGGAGATGGCGGTGACGAGAACGCGAAAGCACGGACTCCTTCTCAACCCTCATTACCAGGCGTTCGAGTTCATAGGTACGGCCGAGATAGAAGGCCAGTAAGGAACGCATCGTGTCTTTGAAAGAGGAATGTGCCGTATTCGGGATCTACGGCAGCGACCAGGCGGCGCTGATGACCTACCTCGGCCTTTACTCACTCCAGCACAGGGGCCAGGAGAGTTCGGGGATCATCTCGTCCGACGGCGGCCGGCTGTACGAGCACAAGGCGATGGGGCTCGTCTCCAAGGTCTTCGACAAGGAGACGCTCGACGGGTTGAAAGGGCATATGGCGGTCGGCCATAACCGGTACTCGACGACCGGGATGTCGAATGTCATCAACATCCAGCCTTTCATGGTCAACTGCAAGATCGGGAAGATCGCCGTGGCCCATAACGGAAATCTCGTCAATGCCGTCGAGCTCCGGAACGAGATGGAAGAGGACGGGTCGATCTTCCGCAGCACGATGGACAGCGAGGTGCTGCTCCACCTGATCGCGCGAAGCAAGGTGGAGAAGATCGAGGACATGGTCATCGAGGCGCTTCGGCAGGTGCGCGGAGCCTACTCGCTCATCTTCATGCTCAAGGACAGGATCATCGCGGCGCGCGACCCTCACGGCTTCAGGCCCCTTTCACTCGGCAGAGACGGCGATACGTGGGTCGTGGCATCGGAGAGCTGCGCTTTCGACATCATCAGCGCGGAGTATGTCAGGGAGATAGAACCGGGCGAGGTCCTCGTCATCGATGGCGGGGAGCCCCGGTCGATCAGATTCGCAGAACCGGCGGAACATCTCTCGAGATGCATCTTCGAATTCATCTACTTCTCGAGGCCCGACAGCAGGGTGTTCGGCGAGAACGTCGACAAGATCCGACGCAAACTCGGCCGAAAGCTCGCCGAGGAAGCGCCGGCCCTGGCAGATATCGTTATATCGGTGCCCGACTCAAGCAACACGATCGCCCTCGGCTTCAGTGAAGGCTCGGGAACGCCTTACGAACTCGGACTGATAAGGAACCACTATGTAGGTCGCACGTTTATCAAGCCCAGGCAGGATGAACGCGACTGGGACGTGCGGATCAAATTCAACCCGGTGCGCGGTGTCCTCGAGGGACGCAGCATCGTCGTCGTCGACGATTCGATCGTACGCGGCTCGACGATGCGCAAGCTTGTCACGATGATAAGGGCAGCCGGCGCCGCACAGGTCCATCTCAGGATTGGCTCTCCAGCGATAACACATTCGTGTTACTACGGGATCGACACTCCCACTCGCGGAGAGCTCATCGCCTCCTCCCACAGCGTCGAAGAGATAAGACAGTACCTCGGAGTGGACAGTCTTCACTACCTGTCCCGGGAGGGTCTTCTCTCGTGCGTCGACGACTCGGAAAATTACTGTACCGCGTGTTTCTGCGGGGATTATCCCGTCGCGAGGCACGGCGACTACAGTAAACATGTCTTCGATGAGAAGACTGACGGGACAGGGGACCCGGAGGCGAAAGAGAACAAATGCTGAGAAGACCCTCTTCTTCAGACATAAACGATGTCATCGGGTTTTCGGTCTCGAAGGGGGCGGAGTTTGCCGAGCTCTTCTTCGAATCGACCGGTGTGCGTTCGATCGCCTGCGTTGACGGCAGGATCGAACGGATATCGAGCGGTACCGATACCGGTTTCGGTCTGAGGCTGATCACCGGGGACAGGACCGCGTACGGATACTCGAGCACAATCACCCGCGATGAGATGATGCGTGTCGCCGAAGCGGTGCTCCGCGATCTCGGCAGCGGAGAAAAAGGGTCGTTCACCGCGCCTGCCGGACAGGAAAGCGCCGGTGAAGAAGATCTCCCCGCCGGTGATACTCTCGATAGTAAAACAGATCTCGTCCACGCGGCCGACCGCGCCGCAAGGTCGGCAGGGGGAGAGATCAGGCAGGTAAAGGTCAACTACGGGGACACCCTCAGGTCGATGTCCGTCTTCAACAGCGAAGGTGTCTCTGCCTCCGATGTCAGGCCCCAGGTCGTGATCAGCGTAAGGGCGGTCTCGTCCGACGGAAATATCCTGCAGACAGGGATGAGATCCTCGGGCGGCCAGTTCGGGCTGGAGAACCTCTGCGTCGATGATGTAGAGGCGCTGGCCCGCGAGGCGGGGGAGACAGCAATACGGATGCTTCACGCTCCCCACGCTCCCGCCGGCAGGATGACGGTCGTGCTCTCCGGGCAGGCGGGGGGGACGATGATCCATGAAGCGATCGGGCACGGGCTGGAGGGTGACGCGGTCTTCAAGAACCTCTCGATTTACAGCGGTAAACTCGGCGAGAAGATAGCTTCCGAGTATGTCAACGTCATAGATGACGCGACCCTCGAAGGCAAGCGCGGCTCTTACCGTTTCGACGATGAGGGTACGGCGGCGCAGAGGACGGTCGCAGTGGAAAACGGGGTGCTTACCGGGTTCCTTCTCGACCGGAGATCCGCGATGAAGCTCGAGATGGAGCCGACCGGCAACGGGCGAAGGGAAAACTTCAGGTTCAGGCCGATCGTCAGGATGAGCAACACGATGATCGGGCCCGGTGATCACGATCCGGATGAGATAATCTCCAGTGTCGACAGCGGGCTCTTCGTCGTCCGAATGGGAGGCGGCCAGGTCGACACTTCGAGCGGCGATTTTGTGTTCAAGGTAAGCGAGGCATACCTGATAGAAAACGGCAAAGTGACCGGGCCGGTCCGCGGCGCGACACTGATCGGCAACGGGCCCGCCGTGCTGGAGCGGATAGACATGGTCGGCAACGATCCGGGATTCGATATCGGGACCTGCGGCAAGGACGGGCAGCATGTCCCCGTCTCGGACGCGCAGCCCACGATCCGGATCCCCGCGATAACGGTGGGAGGAGAGGTCGACTGATGAGCGACGGACTTTCATACGGGTGCGACGTCTACTATGACGGGATCCTTCCCTCCGTGGAGAAACCGTCGAGGTATATCGACCGCGAGCTCAACCTCACCTCGAACGGATTCAACGAAGGGGGCTATAACGTCCTCCTCGTATTCCCCGACGTCTACGAGATCGGGATGTCCCACCAGGGACTGAGATTTCTCTATCACGCATTGAGCAAACTTCCCGGAGTCGGAGTGGAGTTCGGCTTCGCGCCGTGGCCCGACATGGAGGACGGTATAAGGGCAGCGGGCGAGCAGCTAAGGTCCTGGCAGACCGGGACGCCCGCGTCGCGATTCGATATCATCGGCATCACCCTGCCGTACGAACTGCATTACACGAACGCCCTGACGATAATGGATCTGGCGGGACTGTCCGTTTTAGCGGCCGACAGGGATGACACAGATCCCCTCGTCGTCGCCGGCGGGCCCTGCGTCTCGAATCCCCTTCCAGTGATCGGCGCCTTCGACGCCTTCTTCCTCGGCGATGGCGAGGAGTCGCTCGTCGAAGCGGTCAGCGCTCTGAAGGCAGCCGGCCCGGACGCTCCGAGAAAAAAGAGGCTCGAGACGCTCGCCGGGATCGACGGCGTCTACGTCGACGGCATCAGTGAGAATGTCTCCGCGCGGACCTATCTTCTCGGGCCCGAGAACCTGCCGACCGCGCCGATCGTACCATCGGGACAGGTCGTGCATGACAGGCTGGCCGTCGAGGTGATGAGAGGCTGCACCCGCGGCTGCAGGTTCTGCCATGCGGGGATGACATACAGGCCGAGAAGAGAGCGGACGGTAGGCGATATCGTCGATGCCGTCGCGAAAGGGCTCGACGCTACGGGGTGGGAGGAAGTCTCGCTTCTGTCGCTGTCGACCTCGGACTACTCGAGGCTCGAAGAACTGCTCGAACGGCTCGCTCCCGAGCTGAAGAAACGACATGTCTCCCTCGCCCTCCCGAGCCTGCGGCCCGAGACAGTCACCGACAGGATAATCGAAGCGACCTCGTCGGTACGCAAATCGGGATTCACGATCGCCCCGGAAGCTGGGACCGAGCGGCTTCGCGCGGCGATCAACAAGGATATGAGCGATGAGGATATCCTCGACGGGTGTTCGAGGATCCTCGAGGCGGGCTGGCAGACCCTCAAGCTTTACTTCATGATCGGCCTGCCGACAGAGACCGACGAGGACCTCGACGGGATCGTCTCGCTGATCGAGAAGGTCATGGGCATGCGCGCCGCGAAGGGGCGTTTCAGGCTCAACGTGTCGATCTCTCCGTACGTTCCGAAGGCACATACTCCCTTTCAGTGGGAGCGGCAGAACTCGATGGAGGAGATCGCCTCGAAGGAGAAGTATCTAGCCAGCCGCATCAGGCACAGGAAGGTCGAGCTGGGGCTGCGCGAGCCCAGGGTCAGCGCGCTCGAGGGCGTCCTGGCAAGAGGCGGCCGCGAGGTGTGGCCGATCGTCCTCGACGCCTGGAGGTCGGGGTGCCGTTTCGACAGCTGGCGCGACAAGCTGAGATTCGACCTGTGGGAAAAGGCTATCGAGAAGAACGGCACAAGTATCGATGAGCTACTCTCCGCCTTCGATCCGAATGTTCCACTGCCATGGGAGGCGTTTACAGTCAAGGTCTCGAAGAACTACCTGCTGCGCGAGAGGGAGAGAGCGATCGCCTCCGTACCGACGGCGGACTGCAGGAACGGGACATGCGGCGGATGCGGCGCATGCACCGGTGAGGCCGAGAGAAATGCCGGATTCGCTCCGTCCGACGGCGGGACGGCTGAGGAGATGGAGGACAGGTACGAGCATGCGGTCGGGAACGAGCACGAACAGATCAGGTACCGCTTCATGTACCGGAAGACAGGAAGGTCGAGATTCCTCTCTCACAGGGAGATCACCAATATCATCACGAGGGCGCTTCGTAGAAGCGGCCTGCCGCTGAGGTTCAGCGCGGGTTTCCATCCCCACGCGAAGATGTCGTTCGGCCCCGCCCTGGCGGTCGGCACGGCAGGTGAGATGGAGTTCTTCGACGTTGAGTTCACCAGGGACAGCGATATATCCTTCCGCGCCTTCGAAGGGCTCATGCCGCAGGGGCTGGAGGTTCTCGCGAGCGCGGGACCGTTCAACAGGGCGGGAGGGAAGCTCCCCGAAGAGGCTGCGTTCGATTATGAGATCGACCCCGGTCCGGCGGCCCGTTTTTCGGGAAAAAAACCTGCCCCGGAAGAAAATTTGTCCACAATCGACGATGTGTGGTATCGTTTCATCGTGGAATCCGGGGGAGATCCTTCCACGGAAGCGGTTGGATGGCTGGAGGACAGATGGTCCTCGCTGTTCTCGTCTGGAGCGGAAATGACCGACCGCAGGGGAAGGGTCAGGTCGACCCGCGGATGTTCCGTAAGCAGGAACGGGGCTGAAGGAAAGCTCGTCCTGCGCATCGAGCACGGACCGGAGAGCGCTCCGGTACCGGCCGATCTGCTGCGTGCCGTTATGCCGGAAGAGGCTGCCAGGCTCGTGGTAGTATCAAGGAAAGGTATTTATTACAGGCAGGGGGACACCCTGCTCGAACCACTGGATTTAATTACAGGAAATATTTGAAATGGGAAGAATTAAAAAAGAGATAGTGATCAACTACACGAACAGGGAGGTCCGGATCGCGATCCTTGAGGACGGGGAACTCGTCGAGTTCCTCATCGAACGCGAGGAAAGCAGACGGACCGTCGGCGGGATCTACATGGGAACGATCAACGCTGTGATCCCCGGTATCCAGGCCGCCTTCGTCGAAATCGGGCAGGAGAAAGCTGCCTTTCTCCACGTCAGCGACGTGGCGACAGGCTCGCTCGATCCCGACCTGATCGACATCGACGAGGATTTTGACTTCCAGAACGGCAGGCGGCGGAGGGAATATCCACCTATAGAGAACCTCCTGAAGAAGGGGCAGGACCTGCTCGTACAGATCCGCAAGGAGGCGATAGGCACCAAGGGACCGAGGATCTCGTCCCAGCTCTCGCTTCCGGGCAGGTACGCAGTGCTTATGCCCAACCTCGATCATATCGGGATCAGCAAGAGGATCGAATCGCGCAAGGAGCGTCACAGGCTCCGGGACATCGTCAGGAAGAACAGGCCCAAGGGGTGCGCCGTCATCGTCCGCACCGCGGGCAAGGGTGTCGAGGACGGGCAGCTGCGTGACGATATCCGCGCTCTCGAGAAGCGCTGGAAGGAAATAAAGAAGAAGATCGACGGGGCGCAGCCGCCGAGCCTGATACATGAGGATGTAGATATAACAGTCTTCGCCATCCGCGACCTCTTCTCGAAAGACATCAACAGGATCGTCATAGACAACGAGGACGAGCACGAGAGGCTTCAGAAGTATCTCAAGTCGTTCGCCCCGGAACTGTCCTCGAAGGTCCAGCTCTACAAGGAAAAAGCGCCGATCTTCGATTACTACGAGATCGAGTCCGAGATCGAGAAGACCCTCGAGAGCAAGATCTGGCTCCGGAAGGGCGGCTACATCGTCATCGAGCATACGGAGGCGCTCGTCTCGATCGACGTCAATACGGGCAGGTTCACCGGACGCAAGAACCAGGAGGAGACGATTCTCGAGACGAACCTCATCGCCGCCCGCGAGATCGGTCGCCAGCTGCGGCTGAGGGATATCGGCGGGATCATCGTCGTCGATTTCATCGATATGGAGCGCGAGGAGAACCGCCGGAAGGTATACAACGAGTTCCGCAACGCGATCCGCAAGGACCGCTCGAGGGCGAGGGTGTCGCAGATAAGCGACCTCGGCCTGATCGAGCTGAGCAGGAAGCGCGTTCGCCCGAGCCTGCTGCACTACTACAGCGATGAGTGCCCCTACTGCGCCGGAAGCGGCAAGATCCTCTCGATCGAATCGATGGCGATGAAGATCGAGCACTGGATCAGGCGCATCGGTACGATGAAGAGAGTCAACGGCCTGCAGTTCCGCGTCAACCCGATGCTGGGGATATTCCTGCGCGACGACCGCCATGAGAACCTCAGGGAACTCTCCGAGCTGTACAAGCTCGAGATCCTGCTGATCGACGATCCGAGGATGCACCGTGAGGACTACGAGATCTACTCGCTCGACGGGAAGCGGGATCTCAAGGCTGAGCTCGTCTAGCAGACTGAATACAATACCGGCATTACCCTGAAGAATCCGTGTGTCCTCACTCCGGATTCGGAGGGGTAATGCCGGTATTATTTTTAACCCCCACCCAAACCTACCTGGAGATCACACTTTCAATCGCGCTCGTTCCACCCCCAAAAGAGAAAAATTTAAAAACTACGTGCCCGAAACTAAAGAGCGCCGGGAGGATAGAAAATCATTGTATTTATCTGGAATATTAATTCCGATGGTAAATCTCCGGCAGTATCAGTACCCAAGGCTGTTAACTCGGAACCTATAGGATCGAATGATTTTCCAACACCCCCAAAAACTGGAAAAATAGTTCCGAGATCCTGACATACAGGAGAATCTGACGCAGCTCGTATCTTAGTTTCTGTATTTCCGTTTTGGACCAGGGTCCATTTGGCATGCCCATTACCATTAAATACTACGGAA
>RCNF010000360.1_pt1 | contig 26050 bp, 25 predicted proteins | sample 2041311 | NCBI WGS metagenome assembly RCNF01 (sample SAMN09708228, study PRJNA481090) | Marine sediment metagenome, whole genome shotgun sequencing project. | biome: marine sediment; feature: ocean; material: sediment; isolation source: Sewage treatment plant 2 marine sediment (STP2) ... | reverse complement strand
CGCTGGCCTACCTGCCGTCGAGCCCCACGCTGTTCAACTCGGGCACCGCGCACAGCCAGATGTCGAGCTGCTACCTGCTCGACTCGCCCGAAGACAGCCTCGAAGGCATCTACAAGCGCTACACCGACATCGCAAAGCTGTCGAAGTTCGCCGGTGGCATCGGTGTTGCGTGGCACCGCATCCGTGCCAAGGGCAGCCTGATCACCGGGACCAACGGTCTCTCCAACGGCATCGTCCCGTGGCTGCGCACCCTCGACTCCTCGGTCGCCGCAATACTTCTGCAGCGAGACGGGTACGATGTCTCCGGGATCACAATGTGCATCGCAGCCGAATCGGCGGGAGGCGGAAAGAAGTGCTGCAGCCCCGAAGATATCACAGATGCCCGGAAGGTCTGCAGGGACCTCGGGGTCGAGCATCATGTCCTTTCCATGAGCGGTGAGATGGAGAAGAGGGTCATCGGTCCTTTCGTCGATGAATACCTCAAGGGCAGGACGCCCAATCCATGCATCCTCTGCAACGAGCATATAAAATTCAGGGCTCTTGTCGACAGCCTCGGCGCTTCGGGAATGGACCTTCTAGCCACGGGCCACTACGCGAGGATGAGTGAAGAGTCTGGCGTACCGGCGCTCATGAGGCCGATGGACCGCACGAAGGACCAGACCTATTTTCTTTACTCGGTCGAGCGCGAGAGACTTGCAAAGGTGCTTTTTCCCCTGGGCGACCTGACGAAGGGAGAGGTCAGGAAGATCGCCGCGGAGGCCGGGCTCAAGGTCTCGGAGAAACCGGAGAGCCAGGATGTCTGCTTCTGGCCCGAAGAGGGAGGCGCGGCATTCTTCAGCAGTAGGGGGATAGAATCTCTTCCTGGTGACATCGTCTCGGTCAGTGGTGAGATCCTCGGCCGGCACGAAGGAATATTCAACTACACAGTGGGGCAGCGGCGCGGAATGGGTATCAGCGCCCCGAATCCACTTTATGTCCTGTCCATCGATCCGGAGACAAACACTGTCGTTGCCGGGGAGGAGGAGCACCTCTTCTCGGCCAGGCTTTTCGCCGATCCGGTAAATTTTATTCCCGGTGAATCAGGTGGCAGGGCGGAGGCGAAGATCAGGTACGGGCACGGACCCGTACCGTGTGAGTTCACTATCAGCGGGGATACCCTCGAGGTGACCTTCGATGACCCGCAGAAGGCGATAACTCCCGGGCAGTCTGTAGTGATCTACCGGGATGATGTTGTCATCGGTGGAGGGATCATCAGGCGTCAGAAACTGTAGGAGATCGAAGCGGAGCCGAGCGCCGTGGTCCCACGCACCTGGCTGTTCGTCGACTCATTCATCTTTGAACTCCTGTCATCGAGCTTGACTCCCAGGTCGAACGAGAATCCCTTGTGGCTGTATCCAGCGCCAAGTGAGAAGTTGTTATACGAATCATACTCATATGAGTATATCGTGTTGAAGACTACTCCCCCCATATAGATTCTTCTTACGGGTCTTTCACACCAGTAGTATCCGCCCCTCAGTGCGAAATCCGCAGTCGGGCGCCATTCCAGTCCTAAATGGTATGAGCTCTTGAACTCGAGGTCATAGTCGTTGAATGCGCTCTTTACATCGTCCTGGAGGAGGTTCCTGGCATCGGCCGTGATGGTGAGAGCGTCTATCGGAAGCCAGGCGATTCCGAGTGCAAGATTAACGGGAAGTTCGGAAAGATAGGCTACGGACGTATAGTCACTATAAACGAAATAGTTGATCTCCGAGGAGAAAGCATTCAGCAGATTCAGTCCGATCGACAGCCGGTCCACCGGGTAGAGAAGAAGGCCGAGATCGAATGTGAAGCCGTCCCTGTCTTCGAGCCTCTCTGAATCGAGGTGTGGAGAGAAATGGAGATATTTTCCGGTAAGGCCGAGATCTAGCCAGGGAAGGATCTCATGAGCGTAGCTGGCTGTCAGGTAATGCTCGTAATTGACCCGCCTGGAGGAAGGGGGGGGACCCTCCGGCATGTAAATATACCGTCCTTCGTAGTCCGGTGATTCCCACCAGCCTTTTCCTGTCATGCTGTATGAGATCCCGAACCTGTGCTGCGCGTAAGATACAGAATACCCTCGGTCCGTGAAGTTGGGCGCCCAGCCCTCAGCTGGCCATGCTGTAATTTCCCACGCATACTGCTGGATATATCCGGAGAGAGAGATCCTGTGCCCCTCGATACGGGTAAGTCCCGCCGGATTATAGAAGAGCGTGTTCTCGTCATCGGCGAGAGCGGTGAATGCCTTGCCCATAGAGAGGGGGCGGGTACCGTCGTAGAGATACGGCTCCTGCGCTCCCGCTGATCCCGCGGACAGGATGACGATATACGCGATTACCGGAAATGCTTTGAGATTCATGCAGGAACCCCTCCTTTGCATGATTGTCACGCTGCACTATAACATACGCCTTTCCTCAGACCAATCGTGAGCATATCTTTTAACATATCCGGGACCTTCCTTCCCACCGGGTCGTATTCCCAATATGAGAAAAATTTAACATTTATCATTTTTGCCCTTGACAGATTGGCAAAAGTGTTAAATATTACTCATGTGAAAGATTTAACATGTTGAGTCGTTTTACAATTAATTATGCGGAACCGGAACGGCCAAGCCGGGAAAGCGCGATGTAACGAAGGGAGCGGACTGTCTCATGAGCAAGACACCACAACTCGGAAACCTTACCAGGCGGGAAAGGCAGATCATGCAGATCGTCTACCAGCTGGGAAAGGTCAGTGCGGTGGAGGTCATGGAAGCCCTTCCGGACAAGCCGGTCAACGCCACTGTGCGTACGATGCTCGGCGTCCTGGAAGACAAGGGTTTCCTGAGCCATGAACGGGAAAAGGGACGGTTTATCTACTACCCGACTATTCCACTGACAAAAGCGAGAAAGGCGGCGCTTTACAATGTTCTCGACACCTTCTACAAAGGGGCCGAGGCGAGCGCCGTAATGTCGATCCTGAAAGAATCGGAGGGGAAACTCTCCGAGGAAGAGGCCGCATCGATCATCGAACTGATCGAGAAGTCGAGGAAGGAGGGAAGGTAGCATGGAAAACTTCTTCATGGACCTGATCTCCGGCACTCCGCGGTATGGATTCTTCGAGGTCTTCGCAGGAATCTCTCTCAAGGTCGGTCTCGTATGCGGAATAGCAGGAATAGCTACCCTTCTCATGCGCGGGTTTTCGGCGTATGCAAGGAAGATGATATGGGTCGCCGCTCTGGCAGGTCTGATACTCATGCCTGTTATGGCGGCGTTCTCGCCGGTCTGGAACCTGTCGATAATTCCCGGGATAGGCGAGCCTTCGGGCGCCTATTCCTATGAGAATCCCGGAACTGAATCGGGTAAGGAGATGGCGGTCGGTCCAGTGCAGCCCGACCACGCGTCGTCTTCGGCCGCAGGTACAGTATCCGGATTTGATCCGGGGAACATCCACTGGTCCGAAGCCCTGCTTATGGTGTGGGCTTTCGGGGCTATTGTGATGACGATATGGTTCCTCTTCACTCAGATAGTGATAGGGAGGGTCGTGCGCAGCGCCGTTCCCGCGGAAGGACGTCTGCTCGAAGAGTCTGAAAAGATCTCGGCGGGCATGGGTCTGCGGCGTGACGTCCGGCTCCTCCTTTCAGACCGGCTCAAGACGGCTTTCACTACCGGAATGATAAAGCCTAAGATCATTCTCCCCGCAACATCGGCCGCATGGTCCCGTGAAAGGGTCCAGCTCGTCCTTTCTCACGAACTTACACACGTGAAGAGGCGCGATGCCTGGATCGAACTATTTGCACATGTCGCCACGACGATCCACTGGTTTAATCCACTGGTATGGGTCGCCGTAAAGCAGCTCCGTATAGAGCGCGAACGCGACTGTGACAATGCCGTACTCAACAGCGGCGCGCGTCCTTCGGAATACGCGTCTCTGTTGATGGATATCGCCGCAGATCTTGGAAACTCGGCGAGACCGGCATGGGAGGTGGTTACGATTTCTCAGGGATCTAATCTTAAGGACAGGCTTCTGTGCATCCTCAATCCGTCGATCAACCGGAGCACCGGGAGCCGCAGGGCGGCGATGATAGCCGTCGTACTCGTATTCACGATGATACTTCCTCTTTCCCTCTCCGGCATCTGGGAGACCACACAGGCCCAGGAGAAGCAGGAGAAGAAGACTGAGGAGCAGCTCAAGGCTGAGGAGAAGGCTAAAAAGCAGGAAGAGCAGGAGCTGAAGAAGAAAAAGAAGATGAAGGGCGAAGCTTCCAAGATGTCAGCTCAGGAAAAGATCGAGATGACATGGAAGAAGATCGTGGAAAGCAACAGTGAAAGTTCCGCGGCCGTTTACTTCGCACAGGCGCTCAAGAAAGAGGGCGAGGATCACGCTAATGATGTCCTGAAGAAGCTGAAGACGCTCGAAGCGAGCGGCGACAAGGACATCTATTTCAAGGAAAGTGAATTCAACACGCTTGGTTACGTCTTCCTCTTCAACGAGCATGTCGACGAGTCGATATTCGTCTTCAAGACGACCGTCAAGATGTATCCCGAATCGTGGAATACATATGACAGCATGGGCGAAGCGCTGCTTGTAGCCGGGAAATACGACAAGTCCCGGAAGTACTACAATAAGTCGATCGCCATGAATCCCGAGAACAAGAACGGGAAAGAGATGCTGGCAAAGATAGACAAGCTTGAGCAGGAAGATGTCGCGAAGAAAGGGATCTGACAAGATTCCAAAAAGGGAATCTAGGATTCCCTTCCGGGGATCCGACGGGATCCTCGAAGCGGAAACCGGGCAGGGGCCCGGAATCCGCTGACAGGGCCGGGACCGGGGCCGCAACCTCATGCTGGGGTCAGGAGGAGGCGGTTCCCGATCCTCAGCCCGGTAAGCCGCCGGACCGTTCCAGCCATCGATACCTCTCCCGGACCCCGCAATGATCGGCGGGGTGCCTGATTTTTTAAGAAGTCGCGGCACAAATCGGGAGCAGATCCGTATAAGGGAGTATAGACGCTATTGGGGCATGGGGCGTCTGATGATGAGGAGGATGATGATGAAGTGTTCCGATGAAGCCCGCCACTGGCTCGAGATCCTGTCCGTCAGAGGAGTGAAGATAACGTCCTGGCATTCTCTGTGCGCGAGGATGGGGACGGTACACATAGCTTCGATGATCTCCAGCAGATCAGGGCGAAAAGAACTCTCCCGCATGATCCGCAAGGATGTCGGCGAACCCGACTATGATCAGATGAGACAGATCGACCACTATCTTGCCGATGAGGAACACGGTGTAGTGTGCATATCTGATCCGGAGTATCCGGAACTGCTCGCGGAAACAGACCAGGCTCCCCCCGTGCTCTTTTACAGGGGGGATATAGGGTCCGTTTCAGGGCCGGCGATGTGCATCGTCGGCTCTCGTCGTTCCAGCAGGAGAGGACTGGTAGTCGCGAGGGAACTGGCGTGGGAGTTATCGAGACGGGGCTTCCTCGTGGTGAGCGGTATGGCCAGAGGGATAGACACTGTGGTTCACGACGGGGCGCTGGCAGGCGGAGGATCGACATGCGCGGTCCTGGGATGTGGAATAGACATCGCTTACCCTCCGGAGAACGCACCCCTGGCAATGGAGATCGCCAGACACGGATGTGTTCTTTCCGAGTTTCCTCCGGGGACCCCGCCGATGAAGCATCATTTTCCGATGCGAAACAGGATCCTCAGCGGGATGTCCCTGGGTGTCGTAGTGGTGGAGGCCAAGCTTGCAAGCGGGGCGATGATCACCGCGCGATGGGCAGCTGACCAGGGGAGGGAAGTATTCGCGGTTCCAGGCCCTGTCGAGCAGGATACGAGCAGGGGACCGCACCGTCTTATCAAGGAAGGCGCATGTCTTGTCGAGGATGTCGATGATATCCTGGCAGCGCTGCCGCCGTGCGGGCGTGTAGTGGATGAGTCACAGGGATTCCACCATTACGCCGGGCTCGACCCGGGGAAGGGCTCGCTTGCCGGAGACGAGAAACGGGTCGTCCTGGCCCTCGACCTCGCCCCGAAACATATTGATGAGCTTGCGCAAATCTGCCATATTTCTTCGACCGTTATCCTTCCGCTTCTCCTCGATCTCGAAATGCGGGGGATAATCGAATCATGCGGCGGGGGCACGTACGCGCTCGCCGGGTCGTGGAAAGATCGCACGGCCGGTAATTTCTGATTATACCCCGGAATTCCGAACATATGAAACGCGCAGGCACTTCAACCGTATCTCTCAATCGATGCGCGGAGTACGACCTCGACGTACTGCGCCGGGTCATATCCGAAGGGCTGGCCACGTTCGGGGGCATGTCCGCATTCGTATCCCCCGGAGACCGTGTTCTTCTCAAGCCTAATCTCCTTTCGGCAAAGGACCCTTCCCGGGCGATCACAACACATCCCAATATAGTCGAGACCGTCGCAACTCTCGTCAGGGAGGCAGGGGGCGATCCATTCGTCGGGGACAGTCCCGGTGGAGCGTTGCGGGGAATCGAGCGCGTATGGGAAAACACCCTTATGAAAGAGATGGCCGAACGGGCCGGCCTGTATCTGGCGAACTTCGAGGCATCAGGCTCGGAAGAGATCGATACCGGAAAGTACATGCTGTATATCGCCAAGCCTGTCCTGGAAGCTGATGTCGTGATCAATCTCCCCAAACTCAAGACGCATTCTCTGACCCTTCTTACCGGCGCCGTCAAGAACATGTTCGGGGTCGTACCGGGTTTCAGGAAAGCCGAGATGCACAAGATTTTTCCCAAACCATCTGATTTCGCGGCGATGCTCGTGGAGCTCTACAGTCACGTCAGGCCCGCAGTCAGCATCATGGATGCCGTGCTCGCGATGGAGGGCAACGGGCCCAGTTCGGGAGTACCGAGGGAGACGGGGCTGATCGCCGTTTCGGACGATGCAGTGGCCCTCGACTCAGTCATCTCCGGCGTGATCGGGTTCAAGCCTGAAAAGATAGACACGACGAGGATTGCGGGCAGACGAGGACTCGGTATCAGCGAGAGGCAGAAGATAGAGGTCGTGGGTGATGCAGCGGGAACGGTGATCGAGGATTTCGATCTCCCGTCAAATCTCGGTATCAGACTTATCCCCGGGCCGCTGGCTAAGATGGTGGCGCCACTCGTCTGGCTGAAGCTTGAAATCGACAGGGATAAATGTACCGCCTGCCAGATGTGTTACAAAAGCTGTCCGGTGAAGACTATCGTCGAGGACGAAGGAAAATACAGGGTCGTGCACGACGGATGCGTCCAGTGCATGTGCTGTCACGAACTGTGTCCAGAGAATGCCGTTGAGATAAAGCTCAGCTGGCTTGCCAGGAAGTGGTCGTAGATGGCCTCACAAGGATGGAAAGGTTTTATACACAGGCTGGAGCTTCTCGGTGTGAAGCTGCTTGCTTCTCTGCCCCGTCTTCTTCCCTACAAGTGGTCGCTGAAGGTCGGTGGTCTGTTCGGCGCCTTCGCGTTCGACATAGTGAGGATCAGGCGGCGCGTGACTCTTGAGAATCTGGAGAGGGCGTTCGGAGACGGGATGAGCGCGAAAGAGAGGGTGCGCACGGGCAGGCGCTCGTATATCAACTTCACCAAGTCTATGATAGAGCTCGCTTCCCTTCCCAGATTCGATTCCGAGAAACTGCTGCAGCTGGTGAGGATCCACGGCCATGAGAATATGGACGCTGCCTTTGCCGAAGGCAAGGGCGTCATAGTCGTGACGGGTCATTTGGGAAGCTGGGAACTTCTCGGAGCAGCCGGGGTCGCCACGGGTTTTCCAGTGGATTTCATCGTCGGGGAACAGACGAACACACTGGTCGATGATTATATCAACGATATGCGGGAATCAGCCGGGATAGGGGTGATCCCGAAGGGGATCGCTGTCCGGGGGGTCTTCAGCTCGCTGAAGAAGAACAGGTCGATAGCTATACTGTCGGATCAGGATGCGAGAAGCGCGGGGATATTTGTTGATTTCTTCGGTATCCCCTCATCAACTTATCCGGGCGCATCGCAGTTCGCGGTAAAGACCGGATGCCCGATGGTCTTTTGTAGAATCGTGCGCAGTAAGGATGAGACCCATGACGCATGGTTCGAACCGGCGATGCACGCCGACAAGGAAGCAGGGGCGGAAGAGGAGATCTATCGCCTGACAGCCACTTTCACAAAGGAACTTGAAAACGCGATCAGGATGAATCCAGATCACTACTTCTGGCCCCACAAGAGGTGGAAGACACAACCCCCCGATTGATCCTGTCAGTTTACCTCGGAGCCGTCCTCTTTCGCCTGGAAACCTATCTGCGATGAATCCTTGCCGCCATGGATCTTGATCTCGCCGAAATTGGCCTCATACTGCTCGATCGTCCTCGACAGGACTGCCTGGAGTGATTTGGCGGACTGGGGAGTCATGATTATCCTCGAGAGGACCTTGGCCTTCTTGAGGCCGGGAAGCATCCTGGCGAAATCGAGGATAAATTCCGCTGCGGTATTTCCTGTCAGGACGAAGTTCGAGTAGATACCTTCCGCTGCGCTCTCATCAAGTTCTACCTGGATCTGCTGCTGGGGCTGTTTCGGTTTCTGCATTATATTCCTTTCGTTTTTCAGTGACCTGCCGATGCATTATACAGCCTCTGTCCACCATACGGCAAGGGTATGGTTCAATTCAGGCATGCTTGACGCCCGATGTCGTAATTGACAATGTACTAATAATTTGGTAGAATTACCTTGTAAGATACTATAAGTTAGGATTCATTCTGAATACGATTTGCTGGGGGTTCCCGATGTCCAAGAAGCCTGTCATACTACTTTTGGCGTTCATCATCACGGCTTTCGCGAACGGCTGCAATAACGAGTGCTGCAGCGTTACCCCCGAAACGCAATACGCTCATATCGAACTTCACCCTGAAAGTGTCTTTTTTACCGCCGTGCAGGACGGGCCACTTCCGTCCGCCCAGGATGTCCATCTTTTCAATTCGGGCAGTTCCTGCCTCGGGTGGAAGGCTAGTACCAGCGACACCTGGCTCGAGTGCAGCCCTGACTCGGGATTCACAGGAACATGTGGGGAAAACGATACGCTCCACGTATCGGTCAATACAACATCACTCGATAAGGGGACTCACACAGGGACCGTGTACGTACAGTCCGAAGATGCTGACAACAATCCCGGCAAGATCGAAGTAACATATTCGGTAGTTTCTCTCAGCGATATATTCGTGATAAGGGACGCATGGTGGAGCGACGCGGTGGATGCCGATTCGAGCGGCTGCCCGGAAAGCGCGAGGCTGACACTGGACGCCGACGTTCTCGACGGTTCCACCAGGGACGTCAGCGCGCAGGTCTTCTACAGGCCGGAGTGCACAGAGGAATGGCTGTATTACTACACCACATCATGCTGGACGATAACGGGAGAGGACCGCGACGATACATATTTTGTCACCGTGGACAACCTGCCCGCTGGAAACTACGAGTTCTCAATCATACTCTACCAGTGCGGCAATCCTGACGTTGTCGCTACCAGGGATCATGAGGACGACAGCGATCTCGACAACATATGCTTTGAGTCGCTGGTCACATACTCGATATATGACGCCTGGTGGGCCGGTGAGAGCGATGTGGATGGTGACGGGTGCAGAAACAGCGGTATGCTTGCCTGGGACGCCGATGTCGATGACGGCATCACCAGTTCGGTTCAGTGCCACATATATTACAGGCCGGTTGGTGAGGCCGGGTGGATCTACTACAGGTCGACAGGGTGTTATGACATAACTGGTAAAAGCCGCGATGACGCCTACTTCCTGAGCATAGAAGGTCTGGACCCGGGGCGTTACGAGTTCATAATAGACCTCTACGAATGCGATGGGAACGGGAAGGCGGCCGAGCGCAACTTCATGGATGATCCCGACCTGGCTGACCAGTGCTTTGACGACTACGCACCTCCTGCCACTGGATACAGGATAAGGGACGCCTGGTGGACATCCAGCGTGGATGAAGACGGCGACGGCTACTACGAGAGCCGCACCCTTGTCTGGGATCCTGATGTCGATGACGGGACGAGCGGTATGGTCGTTTCGCAGATCATCTATATCGTCACGGGCACTAGCACTTTTATGAATTACGGCGAGGTCGAATGTTCCGCGGTCGATGGGTCGGGCCTCAACGATACTCTGTCGATAGATGTCGACGGGCTGCCCAGGGAATGCTACCACTTTGCCATCCTTCTCTACGAATGCGGCAACCTCGACGATGAGGTCGCTATCCGGAACTACGGTTACGATACCGATCTGAACACGCAGTGCTTTGAACCGGACGGCATCGTGACGGGGAGCCTGATCGTGCCGGGCGCCGATCTTCCTGAGGAACTTTCAGGAACCGGACAGGTCACCGAGGGCAGAGCGCCGGTGAATCCATACGGAGGGGTCAAGGAAGCTGATTCCACAGGGAACACGGCTCCTGACGTGAGAGAAGGCAGGGGGCGGCCCTCTCCCGGTATACGCTGATATTCAGGATTACGCTGCATATCCTGTAACCATTGCATCATCTTCCACGACATATTATCGTGAACCCCACCTGTGCCCTGTACATTTGAGGAGGATGCATTGATGTACCCGAGATCTGTTCCCCTGACGACCCTGTTACTTTTCGTGCTGGTTCTCTCCGCCGGATGTGGAGGCGAGGATATCGAGAGTCGCTGGCGGGACCGTGAGATAACGATCGACGGCGATGCATCGGAGTGGCGCGGAACCGAACAGTACAGCGACGACAAAAAGGGAGTCAGGTTCGCGGTCTTCAATGACGGGGATTTCCTCTACATCTGTTTCACTACCTGGAACACGAAGACCCAGCAGCAGATCCTCGTGCGCGGACTCACCGTGTGGTTCGACCCCGAGGGCGGTGACGAGAGGGCGTACGGGATAGACTTCCCGATAACGAAGGGCTCGGAAGAGATGCGCGAGCTTCGCGAGACCGCCAGGGTGGATAGGGCAAAGGCGATCGAGGACCTGCTGGTAAGGTCCAGAAGCGAGATGATAGTAGGTCGAACGAAAGATTATAAAGGCAGCTGGATGTTCGTAGAGGATGGAAAAGAACTCGGCATCGAAGCAGTGATCGCTATGGATGACAGGATACTCGTCTATGAGCTGAAGGTTCCCCTCACAGGGGGGCAGGGACTTCCTTTCCCCGATGGTATGCCTGTGGGCAGCGTGGCCGGTCTCGGGCTCGAGATGGGAAAGATCGACGTTGATGAAATGAGCAGAGAGATGGGTGGACAGAGGCCTCCGGGCGGCATGGGCGGCGGACGTGGCGGCATGGGTGGAATGGGAGGCGGGAGGTCCGGCGGACAGGGCGGAATGCGTGAAACGATGGAAGAAGAGCTTGAGGCGTGGATGAAGATCAGGCTCGCGACAGGGAAATGACGGGGTCTAGTCTTCCTTCATGAAGTTGTCGTCATAGATAGTCTCGAGCTTGAGCTTGTGCTTCTTTTCCTCATCGGCAAGAGCATCGAACACCGAACAGAGCGATTCTTCGATACAGACCGATGTGAGATGGACGTAGAGTTTGATCGCGGCGACTTCGCGGTCGATCGCGACAAGAAGGGCTTCCTGGTAAGTCATCGAAGCTGAAGGCTGCGGGGTCACGTAACTGTCGGACAGCTTGAGGTCGGCGACATCGTGGCGGGCCTTCAGTTCCTTGTCTCCGGCCCTGACATCCTCGATCAGCTTCTTGTGCTTGAGCTCTTCGCCCGCGAACTCCCTGAAGACAGCCGATATCGCTTCGTTTTCGGTTTTCTCGGCCCAGTCGCTGTAGAATTTCCACGCTGTTTCTTCCATCGACGCGGCATAGTCCAGGATCTCGTCTACAGAGGCGAACGATCTGACGTTTCCTTTATCATCCATCGGACTTCCTCCCGAGATAATCATTGATAAACCAGGCGGCCTTCTTCCCCGACGCTATCGCGCGGATCGCGTCATCCGGACCTGTCTCACAGTCGCCTCCAGCGAATACTCCTTCGATATCGGTGACGAGCGTATCGCCGTCTACATCGAAAGTGTTCCAGCGGGTGATCTTTACTCCCGCTGCTGTCGCGAACGAGCCCTCGACCTGCTGGCCGACAGCCATCACACAGGTATCGACCGTGACGGTAAACTCTGAGCCCTCGATCGGGACCGGCCTGCGTCTGCCGCTGTCGTCCGGTTCGCCAAGCTCCATCCTCTGGCATTCGACATCGAGTTTTCCGCCCTTTTCCGTGATGAGCACGGGGGAGACGAGAAAATCGAATTCGACGCCTTCCTCTTTCGCTTCCTCTATTTCCTCAGCATCGGCCGGCATTTCTTTCTCGGTCCTGCGGTAGAGGACGTTGACCCTGTCCGCTCCGAGTCTGACAGCTGAGCGGCATACGTCCATGGCGGTGTTGCCGCCGCCGATCACCGCGACAGTGTCTCCGAGGGAGGGACGTTCGCCAGCGGCTATGCGGGCGAGAAGATCGACGCCGATCTGTACCCGTGGAAGGTCGATGCCCTCGATCGGCATGCTCGAGCCTTCCTGTGCGCCGACTGAAATATAAACCGAGTCATATTCATCTTTTAATTTCAGGATGGTCACTTCGCCGCCTACGTCAACACCGGTGCGCAGCTCGACTCCTGATTCGACGATCAGGTCGATCTCGCGGGCGAGGACGTCAGCGGGAAGCCGGTAGTCGGGTATCCCGGTACGGAGCATTCCGCCAGGCTTGTCGGACCGTTCGAGCACGGTCACATCATGGCCGAAGCGATTGAGGTAGAAGGCGGCGGTAAAGCCGGAGGGACCTCCACCGACGACAGCGATCTTCCTTCCTGTCCTGGGAGCGCGCTTGCCTGTTCCGAGGACTTCACTCCTGCGCTCAACGGTATTGTCGGTTATGTAGCGCTTGAGCCATCTTATCATGATCGGTTCGCCGAGATGTCCCAGCGCGCAGGCGTCCTGGCACTTGGCCGTACAGACGCGGCCGCAGCTCTCGGAGAACGGGTTGGTGTCGTAGAGGAGACGGAGCCCTTCATCGAGGTCCCCTTCGCGGATGGACCTGATATATGCGGGGATATCCATGTGTGTCGGACAGGCTTCGATGCAGAGGCCGCAGTCGAGGCACCTTATCGCCTCATCGAGCGCCGCTTTGTCGCCGTATCCCAGAGCCATCTCATCGAAATGCTTTTTACGCACATCGGGCTCGATCACCGGCATCTTCTGTTCAACCGGGTCGAGGAGCCACGCGCATTCGGCCCGCTTGTAACCGAGCTCATCTTCGTTCCACCCGCCATCATCGACGCCCGGTGTGAACACCCAGTCTTCGCCGTCGTCCGTGATCCAGTTGTACTGGTTCGACATGGCCAGGGAAGTCGTCGGACAGATATCGACGCAGAGGGCGCACCAGCAGCATCGCCCATAGTCTATGGCGGGACGCAGGCCGCTGTCACCGATCGCAGGTTCGATGCCTTCCGCTCTTCTCATGTCGATCGCGGCGTTCTGGCATATCTCCTCGCACGATCCGCAGCCGATGCACTTGCCGAGGTCGTTAGTGTGGAACCCGCGGTAGAGGGGAGGCCCGTCTCTTTCGACAAGGGGCTTCTTTATCGTATACGGCTTCTCGAACGCGCGCTTCCACGCGTAGAAGGGCGATATTATGTCTCTAAGCTTCCACATATCTATCTCTCGATCTCAGGCGGACACGTCTGGAGGGAGACCATCAGTCCCGCCACGTCCGCTATGCTGATTCCTCTTATCATCTCTTCGAATAGGGCCATCGCGTGAGTATAGCTCGGTCCACGGACATGCACCCGTCTCGGGAATCCGCTGCCGTCCGATGCTATGAAATATCCCATCTCTCCGCGCCCGGATTCGGCGCGGACATATGTCTCGCCCGCCGGGATCTTCCAGTGGAGGGGATTGGGGAGTTTCGTCCTGACCGGGCCATCCGGCATATTTTTTAGTATCTGCCTGACAAGATCGCATGCCATGAGGATCTCGCCGCGGCGCAGTACGGAACGGCCGTACACGTCGGCCCCGTTTCCCCTGATAACATCGAAGTCGAGCTTGTCGTATACGAGGTAAGGGTAGTCCTTTCGGATATCTCCGCTGCCGCCGGCTCCACGCGCGTTGGTACCGACGATACCGAACGGTTCGATCCATTCGTTCGGTATGACGCCGAGCCCTTTCGTCCTCGCCTTTATGACGGCATTGTCGAAGAGGACCTTCTGGACGTCGTCCATCAGCTTCTCGATCTTGCGGAGGACCGCTTCGGTCTTTTCGGCGAAGCCGGGGGTGAGGTCGTGCCTCACACCGCCGGGCAGTATGTACATATGATAGATCCTGTGTCCCGATAGTTCCTCGAAGAGATCCAGCAGATAGTCGCGGTGGACAATGCACCACTGGCCTACGGTACCGAGGCCGAACGCTCCGCCCTGTCCGCCGAGGCCCATTGTCAGGGATGCTATCCTGGCGAGCTCGAGCGTCAGCGCACGGATCCATTTCGCCCTTTCGGGGATCTCTATCCCGTCTAGTTCCTCGCAGGCGGCCGCGAAGAGATACTCGTTGTAATCCGGCTCGGGGACGCAGATGCGGCAGACAATCGGGAAGCAGTTCATGTATTTCCTGCGTTCCATCAGCTTCTCGAACCCGCGGTGCAGGTAACCGACATGGACATTGCAGTCGACGACGATGTCGCCCTCGACAATGAGCTCGAGAGCCATGTTACCGGTAACGCCCGGATGCTGGGGCCCCTGCCAGATCTTCAGGTACTTCTCCGACTCGAGGTCGTACTGCGGCTTTTCCGCCCAGAAGGGGTACCAGGGATCTATATGTTTCGATCTGCCGCTCATCCCTCGTCCTTTGTCTTGCTGTCACTGTCACCATATCCCGACCTGGTGAGATCTCTGATGCCCCGCTTCACATCGGCCTCGAGGGGATAGGAGCGTTTTTCCATCTCCGTCGCCGGGTCACTTGTGAAGCGTCCCTCGCGCGGATAATATGTTCGCTCCGCGTATTCGAGCGTATCGAAGTCACGTCTCATCGGCGGGATATCGTCCCATCCTTCGAGGATCATCGGCACTTCAACACCGGGGCTTCCGGGAAAGTCGATTCCAAACATCTCATGCATTTCGCGCTGGTAGACCCTGACGCCTGCCCAGAGGTGATGCATACTTTCCATAACGGCGCTATCGCGGGAGATCTCGACGCAGATACCGATATCGATCTTTTCGCCGGGACTGTTAAGCAGATAGACGAGTTCGAAGACTCCGTCCTCGATCCGGTCGACGCATGAGATCATCACAAGGTGCGTGAATCCTCCGTGGTCGCGCATCCACATCACAGCCTCTACGGCATTCTTCTTCGGAACGGAGATGAAGGCGAGGTCATCGCGGCTGACGCGGGGAGCCCTGCCATCGAATCGTTCCGTCAATATATTCAGTGTCTTTTCCATATCGTCTACCAGTTGTACTCCGGCATGTTCCAGTCCTTGATGATCCTTCGCTGATTCTTCTTGTACCATTCGAAGTTCTTCGCGTACTCGTTGGCGCCTTCGGCCTTGCCCGCCTTGATGAGTTCCTTGATACGGCCGAATCCGGCGATAAGGGACTCGGGTCTCGGCATGCACCCGGCGACATAGGTGTCGACCGGTATGTAGTGGTCGAGCCTCTTGATGGTATTGTAACTGTCCCAGTACATCCCGCCGTTTACCGTGCAGCTTCCCAGTCCCATAACGAACTTCGGGTTCTGCATCTGCTCGTAGCTTCGTACTATCCTCTTCATCGTCTTGACCGAGGCGTATCCGCCGATGATAAAGAGGCCGGACATCCTCGGGGTCGGCCTGGGGAACATCCCGAAGCGCGAGATGTCATAGCGGGCCGTAAAGAGCGGCCTCATCTCGATCGCACCGCATCCCGTTCCGAAGGCGAGGATAAAGACCGAGTTGGCCTGCGCCCAGTTGCAGAAGTTGCGGACGATCTTCACCTTCGAAGGGTCCGACGGCTCCGGCCTGTCCTGGCAGAAGAGACCCTGCTCCTCGGGTGCGAGGAAGGATTCGGGGGAGAGGAGTTCCTCTTCCGGGACCGGCGATCTGTGTTTCATTTTTCTCTCATCCATATTGCGATCCTTTAAAACATCTGCAGTGCCAGTGCGAGCAGGCCGATCAGCGTCGGCACCGTGAGAAGCCAGCGCACAGATTGCTCGAGACGGTAGCGCGGAAATACTGCTCCGACGAATACTGTCCACAGCATTATAAGGAATGTCTTCGAAACAAGTTCAGGAATGGAAGTGGCTCCTCCGAAGAAGAGATTCGCGAACAGAACGAGTTTGGCCGAGCCGAAGAAGGACCGGTTGAACGACATCATGAAGAGATAGCTGCTGTGGAACTCGGTCGGCGGGCCGACCGGTATCTCCTGCGGCGCGAGGTGCACATCGAAGGGCGACCTGTGCATCATGCCGATAAAGGCGAGCATCGCCGCGATAGTTGCCAGCGGATTTGTAAAGACTGTCCAGTTCTGTATGCCGCCCTGCTGGGCCGCGACTATCCCTGTGATGGACAGGGTCTTGTACTGAGCGACGAGAGCCAGAACCGCCAGTACGAACGGCAGCTCCGATGCGGTGTTCTGGGCCAGTCCCCTCATCACGCCGATCGCCGAATAGGGGTGGCCGCTCTCGGCGGCGCCGAGAGCCATCCCGAGCATGCCGAAGAATATGAAGTACATCACGAGGATGACGTCGCCGGTAAAGCTGAAGTTGCTCAGCCATGACGAACCATAGACCGCCGGGATGAGGAGGTAAAGCCCGACTCCTCCGGTGATCCTGAATATGGGGCCGAGATAGAACATGATTCCGTGCGAGACAGCTGTCCTCATCGTCAGGAGCTTGAAGAGGTTGATGTACGGCTGCCATACCGGCGGGCCGAACCGGCCGTGCACACGGGCGATTATCTTGTACATGACGCCTGACAGGATCAGGCCGTAGTTCGCGATAAGGAAGAGGGAGGCGATCGCCTTTCCGATGATCACGAGGAGTTCGCGGTTCATAGCGAGCCTCCCGAGATGAAGAATAGCGCGATGCCGTATATAAGGATAAAGAGAAGGTTGGTCTGGGCGTTACCGGTATAGATATGCCTGAGCATAGCTCCAAGCGTAACGGTCCACTCCGTGACACCTTCCCAGAAATTCCTGACGAGCGGCTTGAGGACCGGCGCGACGGCGCGGCGGTACGGCTCGAAGAATGCCCACGCGTAATGTGTCGTCGCGGGCGACTCGGGTCTCTCCGCTGCGAATACTATGTTCAACTGGCCGATCTTCCTTGGCCTCGGTCCCTTAAGGAGGAGGAAGAGGAGCATCAGCCCGAAGATGGCGCAGACAAGGAGCATAAGGAACGTTCCGTTGAGATATCCGAGCGGCGTCGATACAGAGAAGCCGTCCCACACGAATGGTGAAGGGAAGAACTTCGCTGCCATGGCCGATGCGGGTTTTATCAGCCTGCCGGGGAATGTCGAGAAGAGCATGATCCCCATGATGAGGATGTACTGCGGGATCAGCATCAGTAATGGGGCTTCCTTCACGTGGGCATGTTTCGGTTTGAGCTGCCCGAGGAATATCGCGTGTATCAGCCTGAAGCAGTAGAGGAACGCAATCGTGCTGGAGAAGAAGGCCACTCCGGCCTGCAGGTACCAGCCGTTCTCGATCATCGCCTGGTAGAGCAGCCACTTCGCGGTGAACCCGGTCAGGGGTGGTACGCCTGAGAGAGCGATTATCCCGATGAGGACCGAGATGAATGTCGCCGGCATCTTCTTGATCAGGCCGCCCGTCTCATACATGTTCCGCGTTCCGGTACGAAGTATGACTCCGGCGATCGCGAGGAAGAGGAGCCCTTTGAAGAGAAGGTGAGCAACTGTCTGCCATGTGGCGGCTGTCCATCCCATGTTGTTCATCGCGGCCAGCCCCATCACGATATAACCGACCTGCCCGATGCTCGACCACGCGAGCAGCTTTTTCATATCTTCCTGGAAACAGGCGTATAGTGAGGCGAAGAGGGCGGTAAGGGCCCCGAACCATCCGATTATCGTATAGAGTGTTCCTGCCTCCAAACCGGATGCCGCAGCGGCACTGAGAGCCGCGACGAGCCCGAATATTCCAGCCTTGGAGAGGATCCCTGAAAGGAGCGGGGTGGTATCGTCTTCCGCCTCGGCATACGAGCCGGGCGCCCATATGTGAACGCCGAGTGTCGCTGACTTCACAAGAAACCCGGCCGCAGCGAGAGAAAGCGCGGGAAGGGTCCATGTGAAGTTCTCCCACCCGCCTGAGAATCCGGCCCAGCCCGTACCGGCAGGTTTGCCGGCAGCGAGTCCCGAGAGAAGGAGATAGGCTCCGCCGAGTGAGAAGAGCACGTACATCAGGGCGGGAACTCCCGCCTTTCTGCCGCGGAGTATAAGGAGGTACGAAGATATCGTCATAAGTTCCCAGCATATGAAGAACTCGGCCGGCCCTTTTGAGACTGTAAGGCACGCGAGCGAGCCGAGCATCGTCACGGCAAGCGCGTGGAATCCGAACGAGTGTCCGCGCCTCGCCATGGAAGCGATGAGGATCACTCCGCCGCCTATCAGGAAAAAGCCGGCGAAGAACTGGGGATATCCCGTTGTATTCGGGATCAGGTGCCAGGCAAGCCAGCCGACAGCCCCGATAGACAGGAGTCCCTTTATCATATCGGGAAGCCTGCCGAGGGCGAACAGTACGATACCGGCGAGCAGTACGGTCATATAGAGTGGAGGACTGCCGAAAGCGTATATCGTCAGGAACCAGGCAGCTGCCAGCGACAGGATCGCAAAGAAAACGGGCGGCAGTATCGCAGATATCTTTATAGAGAGTTTTTCGTCCCTCGACTTCTCTCCGCCTACGGCATATCCGAACCACCTGAGCAGGTATGCCGCCTCGAGAAGTGATCCGAGCAGGACAAGCCCCCTGAAGATCCAGGCGCCTTCGCCGTGCAGCCTCATTATAAGGGCGTACTTGCCCCAGAAGCCGGCCAGCGGCGGAACACCGACGAGAGAGATGATGAACAGGCCCATGAGAGCGAGAAGAAGGGGCCGCCCGGCGACTACCTTCCAATCCTCGATCCTGTCCCGTCCGATGATCCCGGCAAGCCAGAAGAGGCCCGCCTTGGCGAGGAAATGATTGAAGAAGATCGCCGCGAGGATCATTCCCCATGTCCCTGTCGAGAATCCGGTTATCCTGCCGATCCCTATGACGAATACTATCAGTCCGGTCTGGGCCACCGAGGAGTAGCCGAGCATCCTTCTTACATTCGTCTGCTTCATCCCCATCAGGTTTGAAAGTACGAACGTCGCTATACCCGCTATTGCCAGGACCCCGAACCAGGCCTCGCCTGAAAGGGGCAGTATTTTCCACAGCGCGAACAGGATCGCGCCTGTGGAGCCTGCTGAGACCATAGCGGCCATCCCCGGATGGGCCGCTTCGTAAACGTCAAGCGCCCAGCCATTTGCGGGGAACTGCTTAGCTTCTACGAGAAGTGCGAAGACGAGCATGAAGGCTGCGACAGGTGCTGCCGCGGCGGCGCCTGAAGCGGTGAGAAGGTCGATATCAAGTGATCCCCCGGCCCTGTAGAGAAAGATTATTCCTATCAGGAGAAATACGGTGGCGACCCCGCCGGCCAGCGCGTATTTCAGCGCAGCGGAGATCGACTTCAGAGAGCCTTCCATCGCTATCAGGGCATAGCTCGATATCGCGAGGACCTCGAGGAATACGAAGAGGTTGAAAAGGTCCCTCGTCATCACCATGCCGTCGATACCCATCACGAAGAGAAGGAAGAGTGAATGGGCCGCGCTCCCGCCTCGTCCGAGCTGCCCGTTCATATAGAGATAGCCGAACAGGGCGAGGATCCCCGCAGCTGCCGCGACAGCCGCTTCCTCGGCGCCCATCCTCAAGGCGATAGAGAAGGGAGGATGGAAGCCCGCAGTATAGACCATGGCTGCCTCGGCCCGGCAGAAGACAATCTCGATGAAATGCCTCACCGGCACGTATGTCATAAAGAGGAGGGCGGCGAACATGAGCAGGCGCATCACGGGCCTTCCCGCTTTGTCAGCGAGGGGCATGAGGAATGCGGCGCCGAGGCCGGCCGCGATTATCCATACAGGGTTTACCATCTGAGCTCCCTGAAGTCCTCCACGTTAAGCGTTCCCTTTTTCTTGTATAGCCTGATAACGAGTGCGAGAAGGAGTGCGTTGACCGCGACCCCGATCACGATCGCTGTCAGGACCAGCGCCTGCGGTACCGGATCTACTGTCTGCCCGGCAGTTGCGGCGCTGTCGAGTATAGGCGCCGTTCCCTTTCGCACGTAACCGACAGCTATCATGACAAGATGGAGCCCCGTCTCGGCTATCGCGAGAGAGAGGATGATCCTGATCAGGTTCCTTCTTGTGAGGATCCCCCAGAATCCGACCGCCATCAGGAGTCCGCCGGCTATCATAGCCAGGGAGGTCATCTCTCACCTCCGAGGTTCTCGATGATCCCCGCCAGCTCAGTGCCTACCTTGAGGCCGATGATCGTGTAGATCAGCGGAATCGTTCCCGCGCTTATTATCCTGCCTGTCTCTCCGAGGGCCATCATCCTGCTGTCGAGGAATCCCGATGCGAGGATCAGCCCCAGCACTGCTATCACGACGTAAGCCGTACCCGAAAGTGATTCGAGCACCGTGAGTATGCCGTGCCTCAGCCTGAACCCGGGGTAGGCAAGGAAGAGAAGGAGAACGGCCGACGCTACGACTGCGCCCCCCTGGAATCCTCCGCCAGGGGAGAGGTGGCCATTGAGGAAGATATATATTCCGAAGAGCATTATCACAGGCACGAGGAGATTCGCTCCCGTTACCAGTATCTCGCTCGCTTTTCGTTTTTCTTTTTCGCCGCCGCTGTTTTCTTTGGCCGAGGTTCGCAGCAGAAGGGCTATCGCCGCCGCGGCAAGGAAGAGGACGCTCACCTCTCCGAGGGTGTCGATCCCCCTGTAGGTGACAACCACAGCGGTAACGACGTTGGGTGAGTTGAGTTCCTCGATGCTCCTGTCTACATAGCCGGCTCCGACTCCTGTCAGCTGCTCGGGTGTGTCTATCCCTGCGATCCTGCTCATAAAGAGGAAGAGGAAGAATGCCAGGACCACGAGTATCAGTATGCGCTTAATCATCCCGTGAATCCCTCCCCGCGGTTCTGCTCAAGGCGAAAAGGAATATGACCGTCGAAAGGCCCGCGCCGATAGCCGCCTCAGTCATGGCGACATCGGGAGCCCCGAGGATGAGGAAAAGTATGCTGACGAAAAGGCTGACTACTCCAACAGCGATGATAGCTCCGAGCACGCTCTTCATGTTTACGGCCAGCAGGGCGGCGAGGAGCATTACTACACTTATCACTATAAAGAGTATCGTCATCATCATGCGTCATCACCCTTTTCGTCATCGGCGAGGGTGTCGCAGACACTGCCTTTCGTAAGGGGCAGGCCGATGAAGTGGGCCGCGCGGGCAAGGGCATGGGATGACAGCGGATTGGTTATAGCAACGAACAGGACGAGCAGCAGTGTCCTGCTCAGCCATGCGGGATGATATATTCCTATCCCGAGGAGTGTCAGTATAGTTCCGAGTGTTGTCGCCTTTGTTCCGGCCTGCATGCGGTTGTAGAGATCGGGCATCCGCACGATCCCGACAGCTCCGAGAAAGAGGAACAGGGATCCGACGAGTGTCACGAGGGCTCCGGCCATTTTCAGGATCTCCATCACAGCCCTCCCTCGATGTGCCTGGCTATTGCGACGACACCGATAAAGCTGAGCACCGCGTAAACCATCGCGGCGTCCAGATAGATCACCCTGCCGGCGAAGAGCGCCACGAGGACTATAGTCGAGATCGAGATCAGCGTCATCGTATCGAGGGCGATCGCCCTGTCAGGAGCCGATGGGCCCTTGAAGAGCCTGATCGTCGCGATGATGATCCCGAGCATCGAGATCACGAGAGATATCTTGAGGATCATCTCAGCCAAAGATAACCTCCAGGTATTTCTCGAACCCCGCGACGATCTCTGTCGTTGCTTCTTCCCGGTCCGTAACCGCGACATCGATCCAGTGGACGTAGAGAAGGTCGCCCTTTATTTCGACCGACAATGTGCCGGGTGTGAGTGTTATTGAATTGGCCAGGACCGTTCTGCCGAGCGGAGTGCTGAGTTTTGTCCTGACAGTGACGATACCCGGATTGAGGGGGATCACGGGGCGCACTATCCTGCTCGCCACGTCAAAGTTCGCTTTTACGATGGCGAGGAAGAGATATCCGACATAGGCGATCGACCAGGCGATACGCACCGGGGTTATCCGGGGCAGCTTCGTGGCCTTCGAGAAGAAGACAGCGACGAGCAGGGCAGCGGCGGATATGACTACGACGTCCGATCCGTCAGCCGACCATGTCCAGGCTATATATATGAATACGAGCACGGCTGCCAGCAGCAGCCTCGCCAGAAATCGCTCCATCAGTTTTCGATATCCTTTCGTAAGCAGTAGGAAACGAATAATATAAGAATCGTTATCGCCGGTAAACTGTTTTTTTAAGCCTGTCCAGGGGATGTGTGAGAAATTCAACAAATCCCCAAACTATAGGAACAATCTTACTTGAAGAATCTGTTTGTCTGAGAGCACCTGTTTTACACGCAGGGGGTCTCAAGCGATGAAATCTGCTGCAGAAACCGGGTTCTATCGTGTAATTCAACTCTTACGGGATAATTGAACTGGGGATTATACAGCAGGATATGGTGGGGGCACCTGGGGGGCAGCAGTTTCGAGGTCTGATTTCTGTCAGTGTTGGGGAAGTGCAAGTATTGGAGGGCGGGTGGAATAAATGAGAGGGACAGGTCAAGTCACCCTTCATGGAATTGTGCCAACTCCGTTCAACTCACGCACGACCTTAACCAGATCTCCGGTTTGATAGAAATCCACCGCGATGATGTTGGGCGTCCTCCCCCTTTCCTTCCGGAAAGCCTCGACTCTTTCCATCAGGAAGTCGTGAGCGTTGACCCGGGCAGCGATGCTAGGCAGCGAGGTAGGCGGTGTAGTGACCCAGTGGTTCATCAACATGAGGGAACCAGTGTCACCTCCGCGGTTGGGCTGGCAGGTGAATTCATCGGGACTGGAAAAATGGTAGGGCGTTTCCTGACAGACCTCGAACGCGGGATGATACCAGGGCACACCTTCGCTGTTATTTTCCGCCAGCACGAGAATCCTTTGGTTGGTCCTGACCATCTCGCCGAGGGTGGGCCAGGGGGGATGTGTCGCGCCCCGATACACCATGTTCACAAGGCCACTCTCTTCGAAGGCGTGGGCGACCGCGGCTGGGTGCACGGAATCCTCGAAAATGATGATGATGACCTCGCCTGGATTGAGGATGAGGAAATCCCTGAACTGGACCAGCACGGGTATCAGACGGGAAGATCCCAATTCACAAAAACCGTGGCACAGGAAGAGGTCCCTTTGGCTTTCATCTTCTCCGATTAGCCGTTCGCGGATCCGCAGTGCGGCATCCAGGCCTTCGGCACCCAGTGACGGCTCCAGTTTGTCCCGAGCGATTTCCCCTTCCTTCAGATCGGTTTTCACCACATTGCCCACGGGAACACCGGACATCACATCCAGCATGAAGGCCCGGATCCCCTCCCGGAGCTGGGTTCGGATGCCAGCCTGGTGGTTGGGGAACATCCAACCCGGGACATCGGCCGCGCCCATGGCATTGTGCGCGCAGGCAAAGACGATTTCATCCAGGGGACGGTCGCAAAGATCGACGTTTCCGTTGCAGCCTCCGGCGGGCACCGTCGCTTTCGGCACAGGTGGGCGGGTGAGGTAGATCGCTCCAACTGTCAGCAGGGCGGCAACCACCAGTCCGGCTCCCACCGGACGAGCCCACATCCATTGCCGCTGATGGGGAGGTGTCATTTCCTCTACCTGCCTGGACAGGCGTGCCGCGGGGTCGACCAGTAGCCGGCACAACTCGCGCAACCCCAGGAAACACACCATCCCGCCGGCGAGCATTATCAGAATCCGTGACGCCAACCGGGGCTCGATGACGGCGGCTCCACCGACGGCTACCAGGAAGATTCCGCGGCCAAGACGGACCAAGGCCCGGCCGGATGGGACGATCAGCAACTTGCGGATCCTGTCGGCGAGGGTATCAAGGTTCATCACTTCCTGGAAGGCAGTGGCGGCGGCGGACATCAAGAGCCCGATACCGCCCAGAACCAGGATGCGAGGCCAGAAGCCATCCATGAAGGAATCCCAGAGGCCGGCCAAGGCGCCCCCCAATCCAGGATCCGCCGGAACGCGCTCAAGGATCAATTCCCCAAGTTTCACGATGAATAGGATTCCCGCCGCGGTGATAGTGAGAGCCATGCCGGAACGCAGGAGAGCCAGATCACGATTGCGGGCCATGAAGACCGCTCCGCTCAATAGGGCCATGCCCAGCCAGAAGATCAGGCGTGGCGGGAAGGGTAGGGTCTGTCCTGAACGGATAATCCGGCCGGAGATTTCGACCAGCGGGCCCTCCTCGAGTATGCCCAGGACGGCCATGGCGTCCGGTGGGATCTTGTCAGCGATTTTGGGCCGCGCAGCCAGGGCGTTGCTTAGGATCACACCGAAATCCGAAACCGAGAGCAAAACCTCGTGACCCTCTTCGGTGGCCAATAGTTGGTGTCCCCGTTTCACGCTCCTCTGGACTACGGCCCGGAAGGGAGCCGAGGCGACTATTGCCTGGGCCGTGGTGCTGATCAGGGGGCGCACCAGGATCAGGTCCTGGTTTCCCTCCACCACCGCGTCGGTCAGGATCTCTCCCACATACGAGGCCACCCGTTCATCCCCGAGACTTTCGGCTACATTGGTGGCGAAATAGTCGGAATCGAAAACAGTCCGCTGGCCCATGGTCAGAAGACTGCCGCCGAGGATCAGGAGTATCCCGAGGGTGCCGGACAAGCCAGCAGCGAAGGCATGGATTTGGTAGGGCCTGGGCACAGCTGCTCCTTACGGCTCAGAAGTCGATGGATAGTCCACAATACATGGTCAGCTCGTCCTTCACGGGTGTGTTGCCTTCGGCATCGGTCTTAGGCCGTCAACTTGGTTCTTTTATTCAGGCCGGTTTCCAAGGCAGTGCGGCCCGGTCATCTAACGGTTCTTGGTTTCCGGGGCCCGGTTATTTGAGATCCTCTTTTCTTCATGTTTTTAGCGTACTCTTCCAATGCTAGATTGTCTAGAGAACTGTGTGGCCGGTAGCCGTTGTACTGCAATGCGGGCGGAATAAATGGGAGGGAGAGGTATTAATAGAAGGCTGTGCCTTCTGTTTATTCCGTCCGAATTGTTATTATTGGAGTTAGCAGCTTCCTGGCGGAGACTCGATTTAGCAGGAAGTCAGCTGTACTTTCAATTAATTCAAACCAACCAGATCCCGACGCTCCCCTTAGCCCTTAAATGCAGATTCCGATGCATCCCCCACCGACGCGATCCCACCCGATCGAGCGCCGGGGGGAACCCACTTGATTGGGCGGGTCAGATGTCTGGGGTCGTGTTGAAAAAAAATATATTTGGGATTAATGGTGTTATAATATAGGGGATAGGGCTGTTGTTGTGTTTGGGCTAACAGGGACAAATCCCAGGGCCACGTCAAAATCGGAGATATTGAGAAAGGAGATTTGTTGATGAAGAATATAGAGATGACCGTTGAAGGGGAGACCCTTATCATTAAAGTAGATCTGTCCAAGGACTTTGGTCCATCTAAGTCGGGTAAGACCATTATAGTAGCTTCCACGGAGGGAAATGTGTCCGTCCTAAAAAGGGATGAGAAGATAGGGTTGAATATTTATCGTTATCCTGATTAAGCATTATTTTCACCGTCCAGCTCAGCCATAAATTCGGATTCCGATAACACCCTGGACACCACACCCGCAATATCTGCTGCAGAAACCGGGTTCTATCGTGTAATTCAACTCTTACGGGATAATTGAACTGGGGATTATACAGCAGGATATGGTGGGGGCA
>RCNF010000260.1_pt1 | contig 26140 bp, 23 predicted proteins | sample 2041311 | NCBI WGS metagenome assembly RCNF01 (sample SAMN09708228, study PRJNA481090) | Marine sediment metagenome, whole genome shotgun sequencing project. | biome: marine sediment; feature: ocean; material: sediment; isolation source: Sewage treatment plant 2 marine sediment (STP2) ... | reverse complement strand
GGCTCGCCGGACGCGACCTCGGATCGCTCCGAGGCGCTACACAAGGTGATGACCTCCTCGCGTCATGGGGTCGAGAGCGGCAACGGGATGAAGCGCTTCTTGGCCGAGGTCGACCCGCGCGGACCCGCGGCGCTCGTGGTGTTCGCGCCTCCGACCATGGGCGCCTGGCTCGATGAGATGCGCTCGCTCACCATGCGGCGCTACGGCCGCGTACGCGTGGTCATCGCGGTTGACGCCGTTCACGACCCGGATCATCAGCCTGGTTGGCGCCGCGTGTTGCTCAGGCCATCTCGCGTCTTGGGCATCGACCGCGCGGATCTCGAGAGGGTCGGGCGAGCGCTCGGTCAGCTTCGTTGCGAGGTCGTCATCATCGACCGGGTCAGCGGCCGCTTGCTCGGAGACGGGACCCATCTCAGCTCGCCGTGGAGAAACGCCGCATGACGGCAGACTTCGATTCGGAAACGCACGGGGTTGCTGCCGCGCTCGCCGAGCTCGGTCGGGCCATGATTCACGGCCTCGCCTGGGGCGTCTTGGTCGCGACGATGGCTCCGCCGAGCTCGGTCCTCGTCGCGTTCGCAGGAGGCTTCGGTGGCTGTCTCGTGGGTTCTCAGCTCGGACAGTCGCGTATCCGTACATCCGCGATCTTTGCAGGAGCGCTGCTCCTCATCGCGTTGGCCGCCTGGTTTCGTGCTTCGCTGACCCACAGCTCGTTCCTGGCAGCCTCGTTCGGTCCGGCTGGGGCCCTTCGCTTGGCTGGCATGCTCGCTGCGCTGCTGGTCGCTGCCATCGGGAGCGCCGCGATGCGAGCGGGTTCCACGCGTCGCGCGATCTTCTCCGTATTCGAGCTTCTTCTTGTCGCGGTTGCGTTCGGGCAGCTCTTCATCGCGCACCGACACGGCGCGATCAATCGACCGTTCTACTTGGCCGACTGGATCATCGCGCTGGGCTGGGACCCGACCTGGCTCTTTCTCTTCATGGGAGGGACGGCGACGGTATTTGGCCTAGTGCTGTTGCTGCGGGAGCAGCGGTTCGGGCGCGCCGTTCTCAATCTTGGTGTACTTGGGCTCCTGCTCGCGCTGATCGTCGTCGCCACGCCCCTCGTCGGAATGCCGCCTCCGCCCGACGGGGGAGGCGGGCTCGGTCTTCGTCCCGACGAGTCAGAGTCCAAGGAAGGCAAAGGCCAGCAGCAAGAGCGAGGCGGCGCTTCCGCGAGCGAGCTGGAGTTTCGCGACAAGTACAACCCAGGCGGGGCGCGCGTTCCCGTTGCGGTCGTTCTCTTCCACGACGACTACTCGCCGCCCAGCGGTGTCTACTACTTTCGGCAGGGCGCGTTCAGTCAGTACAACGGGCGAAAGCTCGTGGTTTCCGGGCGCCAGGACATCGACAACGATCTGATCCCGTACTTCCCCGCACGACTCACCGAGATCAAAAACGCGCCCGAGGTCAACGAGAATCGCGGACCGCTCGAGACGACCATCGCGCTCATGGCCGACCACACCCAGCCGTTTGCGCTCGAGTCTCCAATTGAGGTCGCGCCGATGCAAAATCCGTCACCAAATCGATTTCGCCGCGTCTACCGCGCGCTGTCTGGTGTCCTTACTGCCGACTACACGTCCATGCTCGACGCAAGCCCGGGGTCTCCGAGCTGGTCCAAAGAACAGTGGGCGCACTACACCGAGACACCGCCCGATCCGCGCTACGCCGAGCTTGCCACAGAGCTCACCGCCGAGCTGCCTCTGAGGCTGGCAAAGAATCCGGTCGCGAAGGCCTTTTCAGTGACCGGCTGGCTCGGGCGAGAAGGCATCTACAGTCTCAAGAACGAGCACAGTGGCGCCGAGGATCCCACTGCGAGCTTTTTGTTCGGCGATAGGACGGGCTATTGCGTGCACTTCGCACATGCTGCGACGTATCTGATGCGAAGTCTCGGCGTGCCGGCCCGCGTGGCCACCGGCTACGCGGTGAGCGAATCGGCCCGTCAGGGCGGCTCTTCGTTGCTCTTGTCTGGCTCAGCGTCTCACGCCTGGCCGGAAGTTTTCATCGATGGCTTCGGCTGGGTGGTCTTGGATGTGTATCCGGAGCGCGCGCTCGATCCCCCCGAGCAGCCGATGGATGCGGATTTGCAACGGCTCCTCGGCGAGCTTGCCCGCGGTGCGTCTCCGATTCCGCTGTCCGCGACCGATTTGCCCAAGCTCAAAGAGCTCGCGCGACGCATCTCATTGACGTTCGGAACCTGGGTCTTGGCGCTGTTCGCCTTCGTGCTGCTCCTGCTCTATTTGGGAAAACTCTGGCGACGAGTTGCTCCCAGCTTGGCACCGACTGCTTCGCTGCCCAGAGTGGTTTACCGAGCCGAGCTCGACCGCATCGGAGAGCTCGAGGTTCGAAGAGGTCCCGGAGAATCGCGGGAGGCCTTCGCGCGACGTGTGCGCGACAGATTCCCTGCGTTCGAGCCATTGACGAACGCGCACCTTGCGGCCGCATTCGGCGGGCACCAGCCCGATCCCGGCAGACTGCGCGACCAGGCAGCTGCGGTGCGCCGCGACATTCGCAAAGGATTCCCGCTGTGGAAGCGGTTTTTGGGGCTCCTCACGCCCTGGTCTTGGTTACGGTCAAAATGATGCCATCCTTTCCAACTAGAGCCCGGAGCTGAAATGCAGCAAGCGATTCAATCACCGATCGATGACAGCCTCGCCGGCGCGCGCGAGGTCGCGGAGCGCCTGGGCGCCCGTCTTAGAGCAGCCGTTCGAGGGCGGGACGAGGTAGTCGAGCTGGTGCTCGTTGCGCTGCTTTCCGACGGCCACGTGCTTCTCGAAGACTACCCCGGCTCCGGCAAAACGACGCTCGCTCGCGCGCTCGGCAATGCGCTGGAAGAAGGCGACGGCGCCTCCGGCGTTGCCGCGTTCCGCCGGATCCAGTTCACACCGGACCTGCTTCCCAGCGACATCACGGGCACGAACATCTTCGACGTAGAGACGAGCCGCTTTGCGTTTCGCCGTGGCCCCGTCTTCGCGTACATCGTACTGGCTGACGAGATCAATCGTACCTCCCCAAAGGTGCAGGCGGCCATGCTCGAAGCGATGGCCGAGAAACAAGTGACGGTCGACAACGAGTCATATTTGCTCGATGATCTGTTTTTCGTCATCGCAACGCAGAACCCGCTCGACTTGGCGGGCACCTACCCGCTTCCCACGCCGCAGCTCGACCGGTTCCTTTTCAAGATCGAGATGAAGCACATCGACCGCGCCTCCGAGCTAGAGGTGCTGGATCAGTACCCACGAGCGAGCCTCGACGTCGCGCGCGATCACCCTGGCGTGACCCGCGGGGAAATTCTCGCGGCGCGGCGGCAGACCCGCGGCGCGGTTCACGTCGCCCCCGTCGTGAAGGAAGCCTTGGTCGACCTGGCGCGCCTGCTTCGAAGCGATTCCCGTGTCCTTCAGGGAGCGTCGACCCGAGCGCTGGTCTTGATGCTGCCGGCGCTTCAGGCTCGTGCCGTCATCCACGGGAGGGATTTCATCTCCCCCGAAGACATTGCGGCGCTCGCGCCTCACGTGTTCAAACACCGACTCGAGTGTGCGCCCGGCGTAGAAGATGTGGACGCGCTCATCGAAGAGGCTACGGCGGTCGAGGTCGAAAAGCTCGCACGGGCAAGCCTGCGTCGCGGTTGATGATGCCAGCGACCGGGTCAGCTCGCCTCGCGCAATTGATGCTGGCAGTGCTACTGGCGGCGATGTGCTTTGCCGTCGCCTCGCCTTCTTGGGCGGCGGCGGACGACATGGTCGCGCCTCTGCTGCTCGAAGGCGAAGAGGCCGAGGTCGAAGAGCTGGCTCTGTGGGAGCTGATCGAACGTGAGCGCTATGTGAGATCGCGCGAGGAAGCCGAGAAGTATTTGCTAGAGCACCCGAGCTCTTACGTTGCGCACCTCGTTCTCGGCATGGCGCAGCACTACGGTGAGGCGAATTTCCCCAAGGCGCTTTTTCACGAAGCCCGCGCGCTGGAACTTTTCGAGGCTGCCGAAGGCGTAGAGCCAATGCCGAGTCAGCCGTGGCGATGGCACGCGAGGATCTTGGTCGCGCTGACCCGGGCGCACGGCGACCTCGAGCACTACGACGAGCAGCTTGGATTCATGTACCGTTACAACGAGCTCTACACGCCGCAGCTGAAGGCCGAGCTCGCCTGGCCGTTGATGAAGAAACGGAACTTCGAAAAGGCGAGGCTCGCGGCCGAAGATGGATTGGCCACCGGCGATCCCTATCAAATCGAACGCGCGAAAAACGCCCTGTGTGCCATCGAGTACGAGGCTGGCGACGACGAGAAGGCTTATGAGGTTTGCGCCGACGCGGTGGAATATGGGCGCACGCATTTCGGCAGTGCGACGGCGGTCGACCTCGGAAACTTCGCCGAGGCGGCCAGGTCGGTCTTCCGTTTCGACGAAGCCGAGCGCCTCTTGATGGATGCGTCGAAGGGCGGGCTTTCTTGGTATGGGAACCCCTGGATCGAGCTCGCCGATCTCTACATGAGAGCCGGGCGCTTCGCCGAAGCCTTGTCCGCGCTCCGAGAAGTCCCACGGCATCGTGCTGCTCGGCCCGCGCACGTGCGCGACTCCGATCGCAACGAAGCGCGTCGATCCCTGGCGGCGTTTCTTCTCCTCATGGGACGGCCCGATGAAGCCCTGCGCATCACCGACAAGGCAGCCGTGCTACCGGACCGACGTGCCCACAACAGCCGTGATCCCGAGCAAGATCGAAGCATCGTCGCACTGCTCGATCGGCAAGCGCGCTCGATGTTGGCGGAGATGACCTTGGAGCGGACTGCTGCCAAGCCATTTCACGTTCGCTGCTGGGCGCGTGTCAAGGCGCTTTGGCTGCGGTTCCAGGCCTGGATGAGCGCCCGACAAGTCGCTCGCTTCCTCGACGACGAAGAGAGACTGGTCGGAACCTTCGCTCTTGGGACCGCTCGGAGCGCGGTCATGCCAGCTTGGCTCTTGGGCGAGTTGATCGGAGCTCTGGGTCCCGGAGTGGTCCGGGCGGCCGTCACCGAGATGCGGCGTGAAGACCGGCGGCAGGGCGCGGCCCCCTATTACGACGCCGTGCTTGCCGAGGTGTCGTTGGCGCAGCGTGAGTACGACGAAGCCATCGAGCACGCGAACCGGGCGCTTCGCCAGTTGCCGCCGGGAGACGCGCTCCTCCGGGAACGTGTTCGTGCCGTCCTAGGGAAGGCACTGTCTGATCCACGGGAAACGACCTCGCTCTACGAAGAAGTCCTCGGAACCGACCCGGGCTTGTTCCGTCGTTTGGGCTGGGCGCTTCCCGCGGAGGTGGAGTCGGGAGACGCTGAAATCGATCGGACTCTAGCGAGGGCGGTGATGCGATCTCCCCGTTTCGAGAGCTCGAGCAACGGGCTTCGCATCCAAATCGACGGCGCGCGAATTTGCTTGTTCGGCCGCACCGGCGCGGCCTGGGGCTGCAGCGAAGCGGAACTTCAAGAGGACGAGACAGCCGAGAGCTACGCGCAGCGGATCGTCGACTCGTTTCACGCGGCGATCTTCTCGCCTCGCGTCGACCTGAGCCGCATCGACATCAATTCGCTCGATGGCTCGAATCGGGTCACCCGTAATCCGCTCGATATGCTCCTGGCCCCGTGAAGTCGACGCCGTGCGTCGCCCACGGGGCTTCGCCCCCTAAAGTCGCAGCCTTGCTTCGACCATGGGGCGTCGCCCCTGGTCTTGCGGGCGGTGCTGTGGCTTACTGCCGGCGGTGAACAACACCTGGGTTCGTCTCGCGCTTCTGGCTGCGTTTCTGATCGGCGTCTACTCGATTGGGCGTGCAACCGGTTTCAGCGACCAGCTCACTGTCGACGGCATTCGTGAATCGATGCGGGTCGCAGGAGTCGGTGGCTTTGCGGTTTTCGTGGCGGTCTTCTGCGTGGGTCAGCTGCTCTACATCCCCGGTTTCGTGTTCGTCATGGTGTCGGGGCTGGCTTACGGTCCGCTGTGGGGCTCGCTAGCCTCCGTGATTGCAGCCACGACCTCGGTGGCCGTTTCGTTCTTCATCGTGCGCACCATTGGTGGTCAGCCCCTCAAGAACATCAACATCAAGCGCCCATTTCTCCAGAAGCCTCTCGACCGCCTGGAGCAGCAGCCCATTCGCTCGATGATCGTCATCCGCCTCTTCCTCTGGGCGATCCCCCCAGTGAACTACACCCTGGCCATGTCCGGCGTCAGCTTCCGCGATTACATGATCGCTGCCGTCATCGGGATGACCCCGCCTTTCGTCGCGCTTTCGGTCGCGGCTGGCTTGGGTTTCAATCTCTTGTAGCGCCTATTTCCGGCGCGTGAGGGGGATGCTGGTGTCGGGAACGGTTTCTTGGGCCGAGTCGGCCTCGGCCAGGGCGTCCCGGGCGGCGAAGGGTTTGGTCGGTGGCTCGCTGAGTTGCGCACGCTCGAGTTGGGCGCTGGCCCACCGTACACTCTGCGCGATCACATGCGAGTCGGTGACCTCGTCAGTCGTGCGCAGAAGCATTGCGAGATCCCTTGCCATCTCCCTGCAGGAGGCGTAGCGCTCGATCGGGTTTCGGCGTAGCGCCTTGTTGATGATTTCGAGAAGGCGCTTTGGCAGGTCGTCGCGGAACTCGGCGAGGTCAGGCGTGTCCGACTCGCGGATCGTGCCGAGAACTTCGAGCGGGTCTTCCCCCTTGAAGAGCTTCTCACCCGCGAGAATCTCCCAAAGCACTACGCCGGCGCTGAACACGTCGGTCTGCGCGCTTGGCTCCGCTTCGTAGGTCAGCTCGGGAGCCAAATAGGAGATCTTGCCCTTGACGAAACCGGGCTTGGTGATCGAGCTGCGATCCATCGCGCGCGCCAAACCGAAGTCGGTCAGCTTCACCACGCCACAGTTGCTCAGCATCACGTTCTGCGGTGTGACGTCACGGTGAAAGACCGGCGCGGGCCTTCCCTCTGCGTCCAGGCGCGCGTGCGCTGCGTGAAGCGCTTCGAGCACCTCAATCCCGATCGCGGCAGTCAGGCTCCAAGGCGTGTGGTTCCCGTGTGCGCTGTAGCCTCGGCGCCATTCGGAAAGCGTCATGCCTTCGACCCACTCGAGAACCAGATAGTACTCGCCGCTGCGATCCCGATCGAAGTCGTGAATCTGCGCGATGTTCGGGTGATCGAGCTCGGAGACCACGCGCGCCTCTTCGACGAACATCTTGAGAAATTCGGGGTTCTGACTGAGGGGCGCCAGCACGCGCTTGATCGCGACAGGCCGCGTGAAGCCGGCGGCACCGTGCGTCTGCCCGCGATATACCTTGGCCATCCCGCCTTCGCCGGCGAGCTCTAGAACCTCGTATTTTCCACCAAGCAGTTCCACCATAGGAGGGTGGTTGACCCCTCAGCTTTCTTTAGCAGAAAGCAGGGCCTCGAGTTCACCCTTCTCGTACATCTCACGAATGATGTCACAGCCGCCGACGAACTTGCCGCGGACGTAAAGCTGCGGGATCGTTGGCCAGTTGGCGAACTCCTTGATTCCCTGCCGGATGGACGGATCTTCGAGGACGTTTACATCCTGGAACTCCGAGCCGGAGCGCCGAAGAACCTCGACCAAGGTCGCGGAAAAGCCGCACTGTGGGAAATGCTTGGTTCCCTTCATGAAGAGCACGACATCGCTGCCCTCGATGATGCCCTGAATCCGATCTCTCAAGATATCTTCCATCGTCTAACCCTCTGCCTTAGCCCAACTCTCGGGCGAGTACGTCTTGAGCGCAAGTGCGTGGACCGGCCCAGCCATCAGCTCGCCCAGGGCAGCGTAAACCATTTGGTGCTGCTCGATCGGTGTTTTCCCAGCAAAAGCTGTCGAGACGACCAGCGCCTCCCAGTGGTCCTTGGTGCCGGTCAGGTCGGTGATCACCAAATGGGAGACCTCTCCCAGACCTTCACGAATTCGCTGTTCCAAGACCTCGGTTTCAAGCATCGCGGCGCCTCCACTCCAGACTCGCTACGGCCGGGCAGGGTCCTTGTCAATCGCCAAAAGAGTCACCAGGCGAGTCACCGAGCAAGTCAATCCACACCGAAGAGTCGCTTAACGGAAGGCCGCGCAAGGACGATGATCGTGAAGATGCCTAGGACCGTACCGAAGGGAAACATGAGGCATTCACCCCAGCCGGTGAGGTAGCAAAACGTCCACCAGCGGCGTTTGCGAATTTGCAAACCAACGACGGCGAGGTGCACGGCGCTGATAGTGGCAATGAGGAGCCCACCGACGATCATGGTCATGATCAGAGTGTTGAGGTCCTGAGCCATTGCTTCGGGGCTGCCGCCGAATGCGTCGGTGACGGCTTGTCCCGGGATTTCACCCATCGCCATCGAGAAATCACTTCCGACCTCATCGATGAGCTTCGCGCCGGCGACCCCAAACATCAGGGTTGGAATTCCTCCGAGCAGGGCGACCCCGGCCAAGATGAAATGGCCGATCGAAAGTGCGCTCAGGTGCTCTGTGTCTTCTGCGGTTGGCTCTTCTTCCAAGCGATCCCCTTTTCAGATCGTGCTATGCCGCCCGCCCATGGGCAAGGTCGCATTCGTTTTCCCGGGTCAAGGCAGCCAAAAAGTCGGGATGGGTCGCGATGCATTCGAGGCGTCCGACGCGGCCCGCAGCGTGTTCGAAGAAGCCGATGAGGCGCTCGGCGAAAGCCTCTCCCAGCTCTGTTTCGAAGGGCCCGAGGAAGACTTGAAGCTCACTTCCAACACGCAGCCCGCGGTGCTGACCGCGTCAATCGCGATCCTGCGGGCCCTCGACGCGCCATTCGACGTCGTCGCCGGGCACAGCCTTGGTGAGTACTCGGCGCACGTCGCGGCGGGAACGTTTCCGCTCGGCCGTGCGGTGCGTCTCGTACGAAAGCGCGGCGAGTACATGCAAGAGGCAGTGCCCTATGGTCAAGGCTCGATGGCTGCGGTGCTCAAAGCGGACCGCGGTCTCGTCGAACGGATTTGTGCCGAGGTTCCAGGCCTGGTCGAGGCCGTCAACTTCAACTCTCCCGAGCAAATCGTGATCGCCGGCGAGACCGCCGCGGTCGGCGAGGCTGGGACGAAGCTCAAAGCGGCCGGCGCCCGGGCGAGCACCCTTCCGGTCAGCGCACCGTTTCACTCCAGCTTGATGGAGCCCGCCGAAGCGCGGCTCCGTGCAGACATCGAACGGATCGCGTTCTCGGATCCGCGAGTGCCGGTGTATGTCAATGTGGACGCCAAGCCGATCGGTGATTCGCTCGCGGCAAAGGATGCACTGATCCGACAAGTGAGCCGACCCGTGCTTTGGGAGGCGAGCGTGCGCAAAATGATCGACGACGGAGTCGCGCTCTTCGTCGAAGTGGGCCCGGGTAGGGTTTTGAGCGGTCTTTTGGTCCGCATCGACAAGCGCGCGGGCCGGGTCAGCGTCCAGGGCCCGGCGGACTTCGCTGCGGCCAGAGACGCCATCGCGGAAGCCCGGGCAAGCTGATTCTCCTGTAATTTCGGACCTCTGCCCGAGTCGCTAGCCCTTGGTTTGACCTGCTTTTCATTTCCTGTAGAAATCGGCCGCCCGCCAGCATTTAACCGGGGTCGGGCTCAAATAGAGGTTCAGCGCATATGCAAAATCTGGTCTACGCAGTCCCCGCAGCGGGCGTGCTTGCCCTTCTCTTCGCCTGGATGAAGGCGAGCTGGGTTTCCAAACAAGATCCGGGCGACGCCAACATGGTCGAGATCGCCGCTCAGATTCAGGAAGGCGCCCTGGCGTTCCTTCGAGCTGAATATCGCGTCCTGACGATCTTCGTTTTCGTCGTCGCCGCGATCCTCGGGGTTGCGTACTACGGCGACGCGGAGCGCGGCTGGCAACTCGCCGGCGCCTTCGTCGTCGGCGCCGCCTCCTCGGCAGCGGCTGGTTGGATCGGGATGAAGGTCGCGACCAACGCCAACGTGCGAACCACGGCGGCGGCTCGAATCGGCCTGTCTCCCGCGCTCGACGTGGCGTTCTCAGGCGGGACCGTCATGGGGATGACCGTCGTCGGCCTTGCAACGATCGGCCTTAGCGCCCTCTATCTGGTTTTCACGAACGTGCTGGGCTGGGAGCCCACGCGCACCGTCAACGTCATCACCGGCTTCTCGATGGGCGCCTCCTCGATCGCGCTCTTCGCGCGTGTCGGTGGCGGTATCTACACCAAGGCCGCGGACGTCGGCGCCGACCTGGTCGGCAAGGTCGAGTCCGGTCTTCCCGAGGATGACCCCCGCAATCCCGCTGTCATCGCAGACAACGTCGGTGACAACGTCGGCGACGTCGCCGGCATGGGCGCGGACCTCTTCGAGTCGTTCGTCGGCGCGATCATCGGCGCGATGGTCTTGGCGCTCGGCTTCGACGTCGTTTCCGACGGGAGCACGGTAGGCCCCATCATCATGCCCCTCGTCATCGCGGGCGCAGGCATCATCTGTTCGATGGTGGGCACCTTCTTCGTGCGCACCAAAGAGGGCGGCAACCCTCAGCACGCTCTCGATATGGGCGCCTTCGGCGCTGCCGGCGTCATGGCTATCGCGACCTTCGGAATTGCGTTGTACATGTGGCCGGAAGGCGGCGCGACCAATGCGCAGGGCCAGGTCGTGACCTGGGTCAACGTGGGAATGGCGACCGTTGCCGGCCTCCTCGCCGGCGTTTTGGTCGGCCTCATCACCTCGTACTACACGTCGATGCACAAGCCTCCGGTCGATAGCATCGCCGAGCAGAGCAAGACGGGCACCGCGACGAACATCATCGCGGGCCTCGGCGTCGGCATGCAGTCGACCGCGCTCCCCATTCTCGTGATCGCAGCCGGCGTGGTCGTCGCGGCCGAGGTCGCGGGCCTCTACGGCGTGGCCATCGCCGCGCTCGGCATGCTCTCCACCACGGGCATTCAGCTCGCGGTCGACGCGTACGGCCCTATCGCCGACAATGCCGGCGGTATTGCGCAGATGAGCCACCAGGCCCCGGAGGTTCGTGAGCGCACCGACAAGCTGGACGCGGTCGGCAACACCACGGCAGCCATCGGTAAGGGCTTCGCCATCGGCTCGGCTGCGATGACGGCTCTCGCTCTCTTTGCAGCCTTCGCGCAGACCGCAGGCATCACCGGCATCAACATCTCGAAGCCGCTCGTGATGGCCGGCCTGTTCCTCGGCGGCATGCTCCCCTTCCTCTTCTCCTCGATGGCGATGAAGGCGGTTGGAGTTGCAGCCATGGACATGATCGAAGAGGTTCGCCGTCAGTTCCGTGAGATTCCGGGGCTTCTCGAGGGCAAGGCAAAGCCGGACACCGCACGCTGCGTGAAGATCTCCACTGAGGCTTCACTCAAGCGCATGGTGGCGCCGGGCGCGCTCGCCATCTTGAGCCCGGTCATCGTGGGCTTCGCAATGGGCGCTGAGGCGCTGGGCGGCATGCTCGCAGGGGTGACCGTGACGGGCGTTTGCATGGCACTTTTCATGTCCAACGCCGGCGGCGCCTGGGACAACGCCAAGAAGTCCTTCGAGGGCGGCGGCTACAAGATGACCGATGGCACGGTCCACCCCAAGGGCAGCGACGCGCACAACGCCGCTGTCGTCGGTGACACGGTTGGCGACCCCTTCAAGGACACCGCCGGCCCGTCGCTCAACATCCTCGTCAAGCTGATGAGCGTCGTGGCACTCGTTCTGGCACCTCTGCTCGTCTAATTTGGGGAAGTCGCCTCGCGAAGCCGATGCCCTGCACCGGCCGAGAGGCTTTGCTTCCGTGCACGCAGGAGAGGACCCCGCAGGCGTTTGCCTCGCGGGGTTTCTCTTTGCGGCTCCTCGGGGTTAGGATAGGTCGATGGTAGACCCAAGCCGTACCGCTGCCTGGAAGGCGCTGCGCGCGCATCACGAAGAGGTTTCTGACCTCGAGATGCGTCACCTCTTCGGCGAAGATTCGGATCGAGCTTCGCGCTTGTCACTGATGCTTGGTGACCTTCTCTTCGACTACTCCAAAAACCGCGTCACCGATCAAACGCTCACCCTGCTGGCCGAGCTCTGTGAGCAGTGCGGAGTGCGCGATTGGATCGCTCGCATGTTTGCGGGCGAAGCGATCAACGAAACCGAGGGTAGGGCGGTCCTCCATACAGCCCTTCGCAATCGCGGCGAGCGCCCGGTAATGGTCGGGGGTGTCGACGTCATGCCTGACGTGCGACGTGTGCTTTCGCAGATGCGCAACTTCGCCATCTCGGTTCGAGAAGGAGCGTGGCTGGGGCACAGCGGGCGCGCGATCACGGATGTCGTGAACATCGGAATCGGCGGCTCCGATCTCGGTCCGGTGATGGTCACCGAGGCGCTGCGCCCCTACTGGAAGCAAGGGCTGCGCGCGCACTTCGTCTCGAACGTGGACAGCAGCCACCTGAGCGAGGTGCTGCGCCGGGTGCAGCCTGAAACCACACTTTTCATCGTGGCTTCGAAGACCTTCACCACCCAAGAGACCCTCACCAACGCCCACTCGGCACGCCGATGGCTGGTCGACCGACTGGGCAGTGAAGAGGCCGTGGCCAAACACTTCGTTGCGCTTTCGACCAATCGCGACGCCGTTGTGGAGTTTGGAATCGATCCGGAGAACATGTTTGAATTCTGGGATTGGGTGGGGGGTCGCTACTCGCTCTGGTCGGCCATTGGCCTTTCAATCGCCACCGTGGTCGGCATGGACAGCTTCGAAGAGCTGCTCGCCGGAGCGTACGAAGTCGATGAGCATTTCCGGACGGCTCCGCTCCGCGAGAACATTCCCGTGGTCATGGCGATGCTCGGGGTCTGGTATCACAATTTTTTTGGCGCTCCGTCGCACGCGGTGCTGCCTTACGACCAGTATCTGCATCGCTTTCCGGCGTACCTTCAGCAGGCCGACATGGAGAGCAATGGCAAGAGCGCCTCACGCGACGGGGCAATCATCGACGGCTACACGACGGGGCCGATCGTCTGGGGTGAACCGGGCACGAACGGTCAACACGCGTTCTTTCAACTCCTGCATCAGGGAACGCATTTGGTCCCTTGCGATTTCATCGTAGCGGCGCAGAGCCAGAACCCGATTGGCGAGCACCAGGACATCCTCGTGGCGAATTGCATCGCGCAGGCCGAGGCGATGATGCGCGGAAAGACCTCTGAAGAAGCCCGCGCGGAGCTCGAGGCGAGTGCTGCTTCGGCGGAGCGCGTCCAAGCGCTAGTGCCGCACAAGACCTTTGCCGGCAATCGTCCAAGCAATACTTTCATGCTGGAGCGCCTCACGCCTCGAGCGCTCGGCCGATTGATCGCGCTCTATGAGCACAAGATCTTCGTACAGGGAGTCATCTGGAACATCTACAGCTTCGATCAGTTCGGCGTCGAGCTCGGCAAGCAGCTCGCCAAGGTCATCCTTCCCGAGCTCAGTGGAGCCGACGGGGCGCATGACGGCTCCACCGACCAGTTGATTTCGTACTATCGAAAGCATAAGAATCCCGACCAATGACGACGCTTGCGGTGGACATCGGTGGGATGAGCGTGAAGCTCCTCGTGCTCGACGAACGGGGCGAGCCGCTATCGGATACATTGGCGCGTCCGACGCCCGATCCACCCAGTCCGGAAGTCGTGTTCACTCTGATTCACGACATGGCCGACACCCTGCCGCCCCACCGGCGAGTTTCGGTGGGTTTCCCGGGGGTGGTCAAAGACGGGGTGACCTTGAACGCACCAAACCTCGGAGACGAGCTTTGGAACGGCGTTTCATTGAGCGAGAAGTTGACCCTTCGCCTCGCGCGCCCTGTCCGCGCGGTCAACGACGTCGACCTCCAGGGGCTCGGCGTAGTTCAAGGGGACGGCGTGGAGCTGGTGTTGACGCTTGGAACCGGAATGGGCGCCGCGCTTTTCACCGATAGCGTGCTCGTTCCAAACCTAGAGCTCGGGCATCACCCTTTTCGGGACGGACAGACCTACGAAGATCTCGTGCGCGACAGCGAGCTCAAGCGCGTCGGTCGGGTCGAATGGACGGCTCGTGTTCTCGATGCGATCGAGCAGATCGAGCCGATCTTCAACTACGACCGGCTCCACCTCGGCGGAGGGAACGCTGCGAACATTGAATCCGAGCTCCCCGAGAACGTCCGAGTTTTCTCTCTCGCAGAGGGGCTTCGTGGCGCACTGAAGCTCTGGGACGAGGCCTAGGCGGCGCCGACGAACGGGTTCAAGCGGCGCTCTTCGCCGATCGTCGTGTTTGGCCCGTGGCCGCAGATCACCAGTGTTTCATCGGGCAGTGCGAAGAGCTTGCGCTTGATCGAGTCGACGAGCTGCGAGGTGTCGCCGCCCCAAAGGTCACTGCGGCCGACGCTGCGCGCGAAGAGGGTGTCGCCCGCGATGACGACTGGCCGATCTGCTTCCACTGTGAGGCAAATGCTGCCCGGAGAGTGTCCGGGCGTGTGGACGACGTCCGCTTCGAGCGCGCCTGCCAAGACCGTGTCGCCGTGAGACAGGAAGCGATCGACCGCCGCCATCTCTGGCGCGCGGAACGGCGCCCCAAAACCATCGAGCTGCATCTGCACGCCCTCGTAGAGGAACAGGTCTTTTTCGTGAATCATGATCGGCGCATGCGTGCCGTCCTGAACCTCTTTGGTCGCGCCGATGTGATCGAAGTGTGTGTGCGTGTGGACGATCCCTTCGCACTTGAGCCCTAGCTCCTCGAGGCGAGCAAGAATCCGAGGCGCTTCACCCCCTGGATCGACGACGATCCCCGTTCCCCGGTCCTCGTCGCCGAGAATCACACAGTTGCACCCGAGCGGCGCGACGGAGAAATGCTCGATGATCATGCGGGGTCCATAGCATCTCGTCGCGGACAGGGACAGGGACGGGGGCAGTGTTGGTGTTGGTGTCCGTGTCGGCGACCGTGCGGTGCTGACATGATTGCGGCGTCGTGCTACGTCGGCGAATATGAACAATGCTGGCAAAAGAAACGCCCGGCTAATGATCCCGGGAGGGTGAGCATGCTCGACGTCAACGAATACTTCGACGGCAGGGTGAAGTCGATCGGCTTTCAGACGGAAACGCTCCGAGCCACGGTGGGCGTGATGGCGCCCGGGACCTACGAGTAGGAGCGCGTCCGCGTGCGACTCCTTTTCGTCTCTCATTCGTTTCCGCCGCCGAACGCCCCGTTGAGCAACATGGGGGGGATGCAGCGCGTGGCGACCGAGCTTCACCGAGAGCTCGAGAAACGCGACGACGTGGCGATGCGAACCTTGGCGCTTCGCTCGAGCTGGAAGTGGGTGCACGTGAAGGCGGTGCCGTTCTTGGCATCGCTTGCGATCCGGCTTGGGCGCGAGGCTGACGCGCATCGGGCCGATACGATTCTATTTACCAGCATGACGACCGCGCTGCCGCTTCTGGTCGCTGGCCCCGCACTGAAGAAGAAGGGCATCCGGTTGACTGCGATCGTGCACGGACTGGACATCACCGATCCGAACCCGATCTATCAGATGGCGGTGCGGCGTCTCTGTGGAATGCTCGACGCGGTGATGCCGGTCAGCCGCGCGACCGGCGAACAGCTGGTGGAGCGCGGGTTGCCGCGCGAACGCGTGCATGTGGTTCCCAATGCCGTCGACCTCGGTCGCTTCGAGGGTGTGGCGGCGTCGCGTATGGAGCCCGCCACGCTGCGCATTGCTGGGGCGCCGCCGCTGCCAGAGGACGCCTTTCTCCTGGTCACGGTTGGACGCCAAGTCCGTCGCAAGGGTTTTGCCTGGTTCATCGAGAACGTCATGCCGAGGCTTCCAGACCGCGTCGTCTTCTGGCTCGCCGGTGACGGACCGGAACGGGAGAACATCGAAGCGGCGATTGAACGTGCCGGGCTTCAACGACGTGTCCGCTGCCTGGGCAAGATCTCCGAGGACGAGCTCGTCGAGCTCTACCGAAGGGGCCAACTGTTCGTCATGCCGAACATCGTCGTCCCTGGCGACATGGAGGGCTTCGGCATCGTGATGCTCGAAGCTGGTGCCTGTGGCCTTCCCACACTCGCCGCCGACCTCGAAGGCATCCGAGATGTGATCGACGAAGGCATCAACGGATGGTTCGCACCCACCGAGGACGCGGATGCGTTCGCGAGCCGAATTCAGGCCTTAGCGGACGACCCCGAGGGGCTGCGGGCGACCAGCGAACGCACCGCCGAGTACGTCACCGGCAAGTTCCCTTGGGATCGCACGGCAGAACGCTATCTAGAGGTTCTCCGGAGCCTCTGACGCTGTCTCCGTCCCGGCTACCACGCCGCACGCATTGACACAGGCTCCCCGCGGTGCTGACCTTCGGCCCATGAAGCTTCGCAGCGACGGTTTCAACGACGGGGATTTTCTCCCGATTCAGTACGCATTCGGAAAGAGAAGCGCCGAGGGGCAAATCGATCTTTCAGACAATCGCAACCCTCATTTGGCGTGGTCAGACCTGCCGCCGGGCACCCAGTCGATCGCGATCCTCTGTATCGATAGCGACGTGCCGACCAAGCCCGACGACGTGAACCAGGTCGGCCGTGTCGTGCCCGCTGAGCTGCCGCGCACCGATTTCAGTCACTGGGTTCTCATCGATCTCCAGCCGGATGCCGCGGTAGCAGCGGGAGCTTTCTGTGACGGGGTCACCGCAAAGGGAAAGGATGGACCCGGGGGCCTTCAGGGGACTCGTCAGGGCATCAACGACTACACGGGCTGGTTCGCCTCCGATTCCGAGATGGCCGGAGACTATTACGGCTACGACGGCCCCTGCCCGCCGTTCAACGACAGCATCGTCCATCACTACCGGTTCACCGCGTATGCGCTGGACGTCGACCGTCTCGGCGTCGATGGGAAATTCACGGCCGGGGATGTGCTGGCTGCCATGGAGGGCCATGTCCTCGGCAAAGCGAGCATCGTCGCGAAGTATACGATCAACGCCGATGCAAAAGAGCTCTAGCGCCCGACGATGACAGGTCGGGAAAAAGCCGACCGCATCGGAGAGATCCTGGACAGGCTGTACCCTCAGCCTCCGATTCCGCTCGATCATCAGGATCCGTTTACGCTTCTCGTGTCGGTCTTGCTGAGCGCGCAGACCACGGACAAGAAGGTCAACGAGGTCACGCCCGCTTTGTTTTCCGAGGCTCCGAATCCCGAGTCGATGGCTGCGCTGCCCGTCGATCGCATCCTTGCTCACATCAGAACGGTTGGGCTCGCGCCCACCAAGGCAAAGAATCTCAAAGCGATGGCGGGCTTACTGGTCGAGCGACACGGCGGTCAGGTTCCAGACGACATAGACGCGCTCGAGGCACTTCCTGGTGTGGGGCACAAGACGGCGTCGGTCGTGGTCTGCCAGGCTTTTGGGCGACCGGCGTTTCCGGTCGACACGCACATTCATCGCCTCGCCGCGCGCTGGGGGCTCTCGAACGGAAAGAACGTCGTCAAGACAGAGGCCGATCTGACGAAGCTCTTCCCGGAGGACACATGGATTCGCCGCCACCTGCAGATCATCTACTTCGGCCGCGAGCATTGCCCTGCGCGAGGACACGACCTCCGCCAGTGTCCGATCTGCGGCTGGGCAACGACTAAGAAGCGAATTGCCCAAGAATCGCCTCGCCGCTGACTGCGGGCACTGGTCGTCGACCCGACCGCGACCCATATTCCGAGCGATGAGTATCGAATTCAGCCTGTTTCGAATCCCTGTCCGCATCCATTTATGGTTTTGGCTGATGGCGCTCTGGCTTTGGACGCTGAACAGCGAACAGGGCTGGGCGGGTCTTCTGATCTGGGTCGTCGTCGTATTTCAGGGGATCCTCATGCACGAGCTCGGCCACGCCATCGTCGGTCGAGTGTTTGGCAGGCAGCCGCGAATCGAGCTCGTCGCGCTCGGTGGACTGACTTGGTGGGAGCAACAAGAGCCAATGAGCCCCGGGCGAAGCTTGATGGTGAGCGCCGCGGGTCCGGCCGTGGGAATTTTCATAGGGTCGCTTGCTCTGGTCCTGATGGACGCCCTGCGCATTCCCGACCCTTCGCTTGCACGCTATACGTTTCGCTCGCTGATCTTCGTCAATCTCGGCTGGGGTATTCTGAATCTCCTGCCTGTGCTGCCGCTCGACGGCGGCAACATCGTGGCGTCGCTCATGGAGCTTGTTGCGCCATCGCGGGGGCGATTGTTCGCTTGTTACGTTTCCTTCGGAGTCATTGGCTTGCTCTTTGCGGTTACGGTCACCTTGCGGCAGTACCCGATGACCATTCTCCTTTTCCTGCTGGCTTTCAGCACCTACCAAGCCTTTCGAATCGAGCGGCAGCGCCTCGCGTCACCGTCGGGACAGAATCTGGAGCCCTTGAGCCTGGTGCAGCAAGCGTTCGAAGCACTGGAACGCGGTGACGGCCAGGGCTTGATTCGTGCAGCGTCCGAGCTCATCGCCACAGCCGATTCGACCCCAGAGCTCGACGAGGCCTTTCACCTCCTGGCCTGGGGGAGGCTCATCAATGGGGAGCCGGGTGAGGCTCACCAAGCGCTGACTTCGATGTCGGGCGAGCGAAGCGCCGATCCCGCGCTCGAGGGGGCTGTTTTAGTGGAGCTCGGGAAGCCCGACGAGGCCGTGCCCCTTCTGGAACAGGCCTGCGAGCGAGGAGGAGACTTCGCACAGACATACTACCTACGCGCAATGAAAGAGAAAAACGCGTAATTTCATATATTTATACGAATTTAGGCCGCCCGTAGCTTGCATCTATGCGAATGGGGGAATATATACTCGTTGATGCCTGTGGCCCTCGCCGAATCCCCACGCTGGGAGCTCTACCGACTCCTCGGCGAGCCGCGGCGGCTCCGTTTGCTCGGTCTCACTTCTGAAGACGAGCTTTCGATCGGCGAGCTCGCGGAGCTCACGCGGGAAGCGCAGCCGAACGTCTCCAAGCACTTGAAGCTGCTCCGGGAGGCGGGGCTGGTTGCCGTCCGCCGCCAAGGAACGCGCGCGTTCGCGCGCTTGTCGCCCGACTTGAACGGAGACCCCCTCTTGGCCGATGCAATTCGGTCCGGGCGTGCGCTTTGTAGCGAAGACGGCAGCCTCGAGCGCGTCGCAACCGTGATTAAAGCGCGGGACGAAGAGGCGCGTGCGTTCTTCGAGCAACCGGCGGACGATGCATCGCCGAGGTCGGTGTCCGAATGGTCCGCGTACCTCACGGCGATTCGGACCCTGCTGCCTCGGCGTTCTCTCGCGGTCGATTTAGGGACCGGCGACGGTGCGCTCGTCGAGCTGCTGGCGCCTCTGTTCGACCGCGTCATTGCAGTCGACCGTTCCGAAAAGCAGCTGGCCGCCGCGCAGCGTAGGCTATCGAGCCACGGCTACGATCACGTCGAGCTCATTCAGGCCGAGTACGACGATCCAGCCGTTTTGGATCGGGTTTGCGAGCTCGGCGGAGCCGACGCGGTGTTCGCCGTCCGTCTGCTCCACCATGCGCCGAAACCCCAGCAGGTGGTCTCGCTGCTGGCCTCGCTCGTTCGTCCGGGCGGCCAGGCGGTGGTCATCGACTACTGCTCCCACGATGACGAGCTCATGCGCGAGCGCCAGGCCGACCTATGGCTCGGATTCGACCGCCGTGAGCTTTCCGGTTTCGCCAAGTCAGCCGGGTTGATTCATCCCGACGTATTCGAAATTCCCGCGGCGCGCTACGGGCCTGGGCCTGACGCCCATTTGAAGTGGCAGGTGCTCGCAGCGCAACGTGGACCGAAATAGGAGACAACATAATCATGAGCCCAAATCCAGATCTGAAGCACAAAGTTGCCGACCTTTCGTTGGCCGACTGGGGACGAAAGGAAATCGCAATCGCCGAGCACGAGATGCCAGGCATGATGGCGCTTCGACGAGAGTACGGCGCTCAAAAGCCGCTTGCAGGCGCGCGGATTGCCGGATGCCTTCACATGACGATTCAGACGGCTGTTCTCATCGAGACGCTTCGCGATCTCGGCGCGGAGGTTACCTGGACGAGCTGCAACATCTACTCGACTCAAGACCATGCTGCTGCGGCCATCGCCGCGACCGGCGTTCCCGTCTTCGCCTGGAAGGGGGAGACCGAGGAAGAGTACGACTGGTGCATCCAGCAGCAGATTCGCGCATTCGACGGCGGCAAGGCGCCGAACATGCTGCTCGACGACGGGGGTGACCTGACGGCGGTTGTCCACCAGCAGTACCCGGAGCTATTCGAAGGCCCCGATCGCATCCTCGGCCTCTCCGAAGAGACCACGACGGGCGTGCATCGCCTCTATGATATGGAGCGCGACGGCACCCTCAAGTGCCCTGCGATCAACGTAAACGACTCCGTGACCAAGGCAAAGTTCGACAACCTCTACGGCTGCCGCGAGTCTCTGGTCGACGGAATCAAGCGAGCGACCGACGTGATGATCGCCGGCAAGGTGATCGTCGTTGCGGGCTACGGCGACGTCGGCAAGGGGTGCGTTCAAGCGGTGGCGCGCGCGGGCGCTCGTGTTCTCGTGACCGAAATCGACCCGATTTGCGCGCTCCAGGCGACGATGGAGGGTCTGCAGGTCGTCACGATGGAAGAGGCCGCGCCCATCGCCGACATCTTCGTCACAGCCACCGGCTGCTGTGACGTCGTGACTGGCGAGCACATGAAGCAGATGAAGAACGAGGCCATCCTCTGCAACATCGGCCACTTCGATTCCGAGATCCAAGTCGCCTGGCTCACGGACCCGTCCAACGGGGTCACCGAAGAGCCGATCAAGCCCCAGGTCGACCATTTCATCTTCCCCGACGGTAAGCGCATCATCCTGCTTGCCCGCGGTCGCCTGGTGAACCTCGGCTGCGCCACCGGCCACCCGAGCTTCGTGATGAGCAACTCGTTTAGCAACCAGGTGCTGGCCCAGATTTCACTCTGGACCGAGCGCGATCGCTACGAAGACGGAAAGGTCTACGTCCTGTCGAAGGAGCTCGACGAGAAAGTCGCGGAGCTCCATCTCGGGCAGCTCGGCGCCAAGCTCACCAAGCTCACGCCGGCGCAGTCCGAATACCTCGGGCTCTCACCACAGGGGCCGTTCAAGCCGAGCTACTACCGCTACTGAGCCAAGATGGTCTCGCTCTTGATCGAGACTTGGCGCTACTTTGCGTCGCATGATGGGCGGTTGCTCTCCGGAGCAATCGCCTTCTATGCGTCGTTGGCCATCGCTCCGCTTGGCGTCGTCGCCTTGCTGATCGCCTCGCTGGTCATGTCAGAGTCGACGGCGCGCGAGGAGCTCGTCGGACAGGTTGCGGCCTTTCTCGGCCCCGATTTGGCTGGCTACCTCATCGACACGATCGTCAAGCTCGGCGATCAGGCGACGAGCTTTGCAGCGCCCGCAGTCGGCGCGATCTTCATGCTCTACATCTCCGCGCGCCTGTTCTCCATGTTGCGGCGCGCACTGAACCACATGTGGGGCATTCGACCAAAGCTCTTGGTTCACGCCAGTCGTTCCGAGTCCTTGCATCTGGTCCAGCGGCGGCTGCTCGCGTTTGCAATGGTTCTGGTGTTCGGAAGCTCGCTGATCGCACTCGTCTTGCTGCACTCGGGCGCCGCGGCTGCGGCTCGCCTCTTTGGCGAGAGCCGCTACATGCTGAGCGTGACTGAGTTCGGCAGCGCGTTTGCCGTCATGGCGCCCTTGATCGCCCTGGTCTACCGCTGGCTTCCCGACGCCGTGATTTCCTGGCGTGACGTCTGGGTAGGCGCTGCCGTGACTTGCCTATTCGTCCTAGGTGGCTCCTTTCTGATTGGGATCTACCTGGGCTACGCGAGCCCGGCGTCGATTTACGGGGCGGCTGGTTCGTTGATCGTTTTGCTTCTGTGGATCTACTACACCACGCAAATCTTCCTGTTGGGCGCGGTCTTCACGCGAGCCTGGGCGCGACGGCATGGAAGAGCGATCGAGCCGCTGCCATTCGCCGAAGCGGTCGAAACCCGCGACTATTCGGCGAGCGTTTCGGCTAGCGAAACGTAGTGCGGCGCATGTTCGGGCGCCTCCTCCGCGATGCCGTGCATGTGCTTGTCGAGGAAATCAAATAGAGCGCCCCATTGCTCGCGCGCAGCGGCGCGCCAAAGCAGCACGTTGAAGGCGTGGATCTCCCCACGGAAGACGTGCATCTCGCAGTCGGTGTCGCGTTTTGCGAGCGCGTCGTTCAAGCGAATGGTGTCTCCCAAGAGCGGGTCCGCCGTTCCGACCGTCGTGAAGAACGGCGGGAGCGGTCGGCTTCCTGGAACAGGCGGCTTTTCAAACAAGCGCAATGGGCTTGCCAGCGGAAACTGAAGTGCTCGCTTCACACGCCGGCCGAGGTACGAATAGGCGGTGCCTCGAATTTCACCTTTGATCCAGCTTGCCATGCGACGGCTCTTTTCCGGGTCGCGCCAGAATCGTTGGACGTCGTGAACGTCGAGCAAACCGTACAAGGGAGCGACGCAGGCGATCTCCGGACGACGCTCGAAGATGCTCCGGGTGAACGGTTCCGGGCGTGGGTGCGTTGCGCAATAGGCCAGCGCCGCGGTGAGATTTGCGCCGGCGGACTCTCCGATGATCGCCAGCCGCGTGGTATCGGCGCCGTACTTGGCCCCGTTGTCGAGAACCCACTCGAAAGCGGAGATCGCATCCTTCAGGGGCTTCGGATAGGTGTGTACGGGTCCGAGCCGGTAGTTGATGTTGAAGACCTGATAGCCCTGGGCCGCCAGGACGTACGCCATGATCCGGTGGGTGTCCTTTGACATCATCGAGAATGCGCCGCCGTGGATGTAGACGATCGTCGGCGCGGACCCAACGGCGTCCTTGCTTCGATAAATGTCTAGGAGGTGCGAGCGCCTGCCGGTGTTTCGGTACGGTACGTTGTGTTCGACGTGAACACCGCGCCAACTTTGAACGACCCAGGGCAGCACGCCGTAGCCGACATGCGAAAGGCGATTCGCTGCCTTATCCACGCCGTTGCGCACCAACGGCATGAGCGAGTCACGGGGACGGGCCATGGCTCAATTATAGAGGACGAATGCGTTCACGAAAAGAAGCCGAGCTTCTTCAGGGCGCTCCCATAGATGAATCGAATCATCCCATCGATTTCCTCTATGGTTTTCGCCGTGTGGGGGTACCAAACCCGCTCTTTCTTGACGGCCCAGCGGTCGATGAAAATCGGCTGCTGATGGGTATATCCGCGAAGCCCCCCCAGGCCGTTGACCTGGCCGACACCGCTGTCCTTCATGCCACCGAACGGCGCCTCGGGCGCGCCGTAGGCCATCGACGCATCGTTGATCACGACCGAGCCCGTTTCGAGTCGTTTTGCAATCTCGATGCCCTTCTGAATGTTGCTCGTCCAGACGCTCCCGCTGAGCCCGTATTGTGAATCGTTGGCAAGGCGGATCGCCTCTTCTTCGTCTGCGACACGCATGACCGAGACGATCGGACCAAAGGTCTCTTCTCGCATCAGCTCCATGGTGTGGTCGAGTTTGCGCACGAACGTCGGCTTGTAGAAAATGCCATCTCGAGTGTCGGCTTCTCCACCGACCACGACCTCTGCGCCTTTCGATTTCGCGTCCTCGATGTGGCGCTCGATGATCGGCAATTGGCGATCCCAGAACACCGAACCGACGTCGATGTCATCGCCGGAGCCGTATCGGAGCTCGCTGACCATCGTCTTCACCCGTTCTTCGAACTCGTCGGCTACGCTTTCGACCACGTAGACCCGCTCCACACCCATGCAAACATGCCCGGAATTCAGAAGGGAGTTGAAGACCGCTCCTCCGGCAGCGCGTTCGAGGTCGGCGTCTGCGCACACGATCATGGCGTCTTTGCCGCCGAGCTCCAGCGTGCATGGAATCAGCCGCTCCGCGCAGACCGCGGCGATCTGTTTGCCGGTTCGAACGCTGCCGGTAAACGAGATCTTCTGGACGTTGCCGCGAACCAGCGCTGCTCCCGTTTCGCCATCACCGTGCACGGTCTGCACAACGCCTTCGGGTACCCCGGCTTCCCTGAGCAGTCGGACCGCCCAGTCGCCGGAGAACGGCGCGACTTCAGATGGCTTCAAGATGACCGCGTTGCCCGCGAGTAGCGCCTGCACCGTGGGGTTCATCGCCAAGGAAAAGGGGCCGTTCCAAGGGGTGATGATGCCGACGACGCCAAGCGGCCGGTAGTGCATCAGGAGCTTCTTGTAGGGGCGAAGATAACCATGGAGCTTTCGCTTCTCGTCCGAAAGCTCCTTGACCGCCCTCCCGCACCAGAAGTTGATGTAGTCGCAGGATGGAAGGACTTCCATGATCAACGACTCGAGCTTCGTCTTGCCCGTTTCGTCGATGATCGTCTTGACCACCGCTTCGCGCTGCTCGACCAGAACGTCGATCGCCCTTCGAACGATGCGCGCACGTTCCGCCACCGGTACCCGGCCCCATTCCCGCTGCGCGTCTCGCGCCTTGGCGATGGCCGCTTCCACGTCGGCCTGTCCGTTTACGAGAATTTCGCCCACGGATTCACGCGTTGCCGGGCTCCGAATCCCGAGCCTGCGGCGCCCCTCGGGAGTCGGGGAAAGTGGTTCAACGATGGCCATCGACTTGCTCCTGTTTCTCCGGGGCCCCGGGCGGACGACTGAAACATGTTCTACCGACCAGGCGACCAAACGCAAGCGGGGCCCTGGAGCTGGCCTTGCTGTAATATTACACTTATATTCAAAACATGCGCGCATCGATTCGTGTGGCCCTGCTTTGCGTGGCCGCGGCCGGCTGTGGAGATGCTTCGACGAGCTCTCCCCCTCGAATTGGAGCGGGGGGAAGCGGCGGGACGGTCAGCCCTGATGGCGGCATCGTCTTTGGCTGCAACTGCGCGTTCGGAGAAGAGTGCTCTCCGGAGGGTCTATGCGTTTCGATCTGCGGCGACCGAGCCGCCTGTGTATTTGGCGGAACGGCTCAGTGCTGTGGCGCCGGCGCGGTCTGCCAGGACGGGAGCTGTGTTACAGACTGCGGAAACGACGTCGAGTGCGGCGGGGTCTGCTGCGAAACCGCGGAGATGTGCTTCGACGGAGCGTGCGTCGCGCAATGTGATGACCCGTTGCAGCTCTGCGGAGACGACGATGAGCTCTGCTGTGCGAGCGACGACGGCTGTATCGGCGGCGCCTGCGTTCCGCTTCTCAACGACTGCACGTTCAGTGAAGACTGCGAGCTCGACGAGCTCTGCGAGCCGAGCCTCGGGGTGTGCATTCCACGAGATTCCGTAGACGTCTGCGAGTATCGACCGCCAGTGGGGGACTTTGCGCCGACCGTTGCCTGCAGGTGGACGCCTCCCGAAGCGCCGCCGGGCGCCAACGCCGAAGCGATCGAGCTCTCCAGCATGAGCGACGTCGTGATGACGCCCTCCGTGGCAAATCTCACCGACGACAACGGGGATGGCGTCACCGACGTGTTCGATACCCCGGACATCGTGTTCGTGAGCTTCAACCGCAACGCGAACTTCTGCTGCACCAGCCGAGGCGTCCTCAGAGTCGTGTCTGGCGCCTGCAACTCCGACGGAACGATGAACACGCACGCCACGCTCAAAGGGCTTGGAGCGGAGGATTGGATCGGGAATTCCACCGGGATCGCACTAGGAAACCTGCACCCCGACGACCTGAGCGGCGAGCGTGTTCCGGAAATCGTCGCCACCTTCAAGAACGGGGGCACCATCGCCTGGCGGCGGACTGCAGATGACGGGTCGGTCTGGGAAGTCATGTGGCAGAACGACGAGCTTCCGAACAACCAGCACACCCGCGGCGGCGCTCAACCGTCGATCGCCGACTTGAATGCGGATGGAAGGCCTGAAGTCATCGTCGGTAACGTCGTGCTCGATGGTCTAACGGGGAAGGGGCCGAACGATCCCGACTTGCCGGCCGAGGCGCTAGCCTGGGATGGACGCGAGCTCGAAGCCACGATCCCAGGAGCGAACCTCGGAATCGGCAACAACGCATTTCTCGGACCCGTCTCAACGGTGGCCGACCTCGACCAGGACGGACTCCAAGAGGTGATCGCCGGGAACACGGTCTACAACTACGACGGAAGCGAGCGCTGGACCCACGAGTACACCACGACGAACTCGAGCTGCGGCGGCTCACTCGATTGCGACGGCTACAATGCGGTCGGCAATTTTGATACCGACGACGACGGCGAAGTCGTGATCATTCGACAGGGCGAG
>RCNF010000259.1_pt1 | contig 26140 bp, 19 predicted proteins | sample 2041311 | NCBI WGS metagenome assembly RCNF01 (sample SAMN09708228, study PRJNA481090) | Marine sediment metagenome, whole genome shotgun sequencing project. | biome: marine sediment; feature: ocean; material: sediment; isolation source: Sewage treatment plant 2 marine sediment (STP2) ... | reverse complement strand
CTGTACAAGCCAAGGGTATTTTTGATCAGAAAGCTGATTCACTAGATCCACGATTTCAGTGGTACAGTTCTTAAAAAACAAATGATACAACTCAGGCTCTTTGTGCAATTGATTAGTACGATCAGAAGCTACTTTAAATAAAGCCTGCACCTCTTCTGGCTTCGCTTTAATCGGATAGATATACACATCTTCATCGCGCATCTGGCGCAAGCCGACTAGATCATTATGACTACCCAATAAATAAATTACTTCAAACTTGGCCGTTAAACCACCCAATAAAGAATAGACTTCGCCCTGCTCTTTGCGTGCTTCTACAGAGAGACCAACCACCGTCTTATCTTTCAATTCGAAAAGCACAAACAAATGTGCAATTTCACTAATTGCAGAAAAGTGCGATACAGCGACTTTGAGGGTTTGGATATCAGACAAAGGAAAATTAAGCGTTCGATAGCCTTGGTGTTCTATGTCTTTTTTAACCAGTGTTAAATGATCAGGCGTTTTATTGAGAGCCATCCAATCAATATCACGATAATTTTCTATCTGGACTTGATCACCGGTGATTGATACCGAAGGGCTTCTAGCATTACCTAATGACCAGCTACTGCTTGAAGAAGGTGATTTAACGAAGTAAATGACTATGCTAATGATGGTTAAAACCACCATTAGCAACACAATAGTTTTTAAAAATTTACGGGCAAGTACCAAGATTTGATTCCCGAGAAAACGCTACTAGTGGCTCTCAGGCAAGGTAATATTTAATTCCAATACATCGAAATCATCACCCTTTTCTACATTAACGTTCACATCACTATCTGCAACGTGTACGTATTTACGAATTACCTGCACTATCTCATCACGTAACTTTGGTAAGTAATCTGGTGATTTTTTCGATTTATCAGCATGCTCATGCGCGATTAAAATCTGCAAACGTTCTTTCGCCAAATTAGCTGTATTTTTTTTCTTTTCTTTCTTAAAGAAATTAAATAATCCCATTATTCTGTCTCCTTAATTCAGTGATTAACCAAAAAGCTTCTGGAAGAAGCCTTTCTTTTGCTCAACATCAATGAAGCGCAAAGGAATATCTTCACCAAGAAAACGCGCGACAACATCTGTATATGCTTGACCCGCCTCACTGTCTTTATCCATGATTACTGGGTTACCACTGTTTGATGCTTGCAGTACAGTACCAGACTCAGGAATAACACCAATTAAAGGAACCGATAATATTTCAACTATATCATCCATGCCCAACATATCACCGCCTTCAACACGGTCTGGGGAATAACGAGTAATAAGAAGATGCTCTTTTACTGTTTTACCGTCTTCTGCCGCTTTAGAGCGACTTTGCAAGATACCCAAGATACGATCAGAGTCACGTACTGATGATACTTCTGGATTAGTAACAACGATGGCTTCATCCGCAAAATAAAGCGCCATAAATGCGCCTTTCTCAATACCCGCAGGAGAATCACAAACAATGAATTCAAACTCTTCTGCTTTTAATTCATTAATTACACTTTCAACGCCTTCTTTACTCAAGGCGTCTTTATCGCGTGTTTGCGAAGCAGGAAGAATATAGAGATTATCTACGCGCTTATCTTTGATAAGAGCTTGCTTTAAGGTAGCTTCACCGTTGATTACATTAACGAAGTCATAAATAACACGGCGCTCAACACCCATGATTAAGTCAAGGTTTCGCAAACCCACATCAAAATCAATAACTGCCGTTTTATGACCTTTTGCTGCCAAGCCAGCGGCGAACGCTGCGCTTGAAGTGGTTTTCCCCACACCACCTTTACCAGATGTAACAACAATTACTTTACTCAATTTCTACTCTCCCTTTGATCGATATTAAGAGAACTCACGTGAGAATAATCTCAGGCAAAGGTCTCTATGCTATTCCTAAATTCTAATATTATATGGCGAGTTATGGCGCCAAAGGTTCAATAATTAATTTTTCACCATCCAATCTAATCATGGCTGGTTTTCCTTTCAATTTTGTATCACTTTCATCCAGTAATTGATATCGACCTGCAATAGCAATTAGCTCAGCTTGAAGTGATTGACAGAAAATTCGTGCATTTTCATTACCACGAGCTCCCGCAAGTACTCTTCCACGTAATGCTCCATAAACATGGATACTGCCATCAGCCATTATTTCTGACCCAGCACTGGTTTGCGCTAATACCGTCATATCAGCATCGGCTGCATAAACCTGTTGTCCTGAACGAACCGGACGATCTATCGTTAATGATTTAATGCCAACAGGTGCAGCTTGTGCTTGTTGCGGAGCAGCTTGCTCTGCTGCCACTTGCTGTTCTGGCGTACTTTGTTGAGCTTGTTCTGTTGATTTTGTTGTAGCTGTGGTATCAGCTTCTGTAGATGTTCTGCTTTCACGCATAATTGCCCAACCATCATTGACAAGTTGCGCATTCATAGTGGCAGGATTATTACGGATTCCAACTGGAATAAAACCAAGCTCTAAAAGGTTTTGTTTAAGCGCTGAAAAATCAAATTGTTCAGCTGTTTCACCTAAGGCTGCACAGTCCACAATAATCGGACTTTTCATAAAAAACTGTGGTGCTTCGTCTCTTTTTTGCTCAAGCTCGGAACAAAGTTTTTGTAAATCAAGCTCTTGCAAATACAAGACATTGAGCATTGACATTTCACCCTTAAGCTTCATCTTTTCCTACTCGTTTAGACTGGTTTAAATTACACCCTAAGGAAGCTCTATATGACCTAGTTGAATTCTGGCAACGCCAAGTTTCCAAGTTCGAGGCATTGATTTTAAGCATAGTCATTCTATGGTTCAAACCAATAACAAAGAAATTGGGAACTTGGCTAAGCCCCTGAAGGGTAAGTCTCTAGGGCATCATCTCCGTTGTTGCACTTTTTATGAAGGGTTGTTGCTACATGCCAAAAAGACCCATTCATTGCAAAGCGCGCCTAGGATATGATGCCCTAGATATTTACAGAATTTCAGCTAGGTTATTTAGAGCTTCCTTTACGACGTGCATCATATACGAGACAGAATTTTTTATCATCGCTAATATTACTTTTTAACGCTACAATCACGCGTTTTTTAACCGCTATCTCTACGTATAAAATGTCTGCAAGTACGCTACACCCCCACTACCCTGATAAAGAATCCAATACAACGAGCTGGAGTCAACTCCACGGCTGCGCTGAGGATCTATTAATAGCGAATACAGCCAAAGAATATAAAGGGCTCATCGTTGTTATCACACCAGATAGTAATAGCGCGTATAGCCTCGAAGCTAATATTAAATTCTTTCTCGGCGACAACCTAAACGATAAGAACAAAAGCGGTTCTAATTACACTAGCCAGGTACATATTTTCCCAGACTGGGAAACGCTACCTTACGATGTGTTCTCCCCGCATGAAGATTTAATCTCTGACCGTCTGAAAACATTAAGCCAACTCAATAGTATTGAACACGGCGTGTTAATCGTACCCGTATCAACATTAATGCAACGTTTAGCGCCAGTCGATTACATTCGTGCAAACTCTTTATTATTTAAAGTCGGTGATAAGCTTAATATAGAAGTGTTCCGCAGACAGCTTGAAGAGTCAGGCTATCGCAATGTCACACAGGTGATGGAACACGGCGAATACAGTACCCGCGGTTCTTTGATTGACTTGTTTCCAATGGGTAACGACAAACCCTACAGAATCGATTTATTTGATGAAGATATTGAAACAATTCGCAGTTTCAATCCAGAAGATCAGCGTACCATCGAACAAATCAAACAAATCGATTTATTACCCGCACACGAATTTCCACTAAACCCAGAAGGCATTTCCAAGTTTCGTGAAAATTATAGCTTAAAGGTGGGGGGTGACCTTTCTCGCAGCCAGATTTACGACAATATCAGTAATGGTAATGCACCTTCAGGCATTGAATATTACCTACCCTTATTTTTTGATGGAACTGCAACGCTTTTCGATTATCTACCTGAGAAAACATTACTCATAGACACCGATGGCACCAAAGCTGCGGCTGAGGTATTTAGTACCCTTGTAGAAGACAGGTACGAACAACGCCGTCATGATATAGAAAGACCGTTATTGCCACCGCAGGATATATTCCTCAATGCTACAACGCTGTTCGATCAGGTTTCCCAATATCGTCGTATTGAAACCCATCATTTCGAGCAACCGAAGACAGAAACCAATCAAAAAAGTAACTACAATTACCCAGTAAGCACACTCCCGTCTTTATTGATTCAAGGTCGTTCTGAAACACCGTTAATTCTCCTCAATCAATTTCTAACGCAATTCAGTGCCGACAACAACTCAAAGACAGAGACAAAAACAAAAGGACGCGTACTATTTACCGCTGATTCTGCAGGTCGACGAGAAAACTTACTCGGCTTACTGCGTGATAATCGTTTTACCGTTAGCGTGTTTGATAGCTGGGAAGAGTTCATCGCATCCGATGCGGAAATCGGATTAACCATTGCCCCAATGGAAAATGGCGTTTGGATTAGAAGCAGTGAAAATTCTGCTTCACTCGCGATCATTCCTGAAGCGATGTTACTTGGTCAGCAAGTACAACAAAAACGCCGCCGCCAAAAACCTACCCGTGATGCTGACACCATTATTCGTAACCTCACTGATTTAAGTGAAGGCGATCCAGTGGTGCACGAAGAACATGGCGTTGGTCGTTATCAGGGCATGCAAACACTAACCACGGGAGGCATCGAACAAGAATTTATCCTGCTTACTTATACCAAAGGTGACAAACTCTACGTTCCAGTATCTTCTTTACACTTGATAAGCCGATATACCGGCGTTAGTGCAGAACATGCACCGTTACATACACTCGGTACAGAACACTGGGATAAGGTTCGTAAGAAAGCCGCACAAAAAGCACACGATATCGCAGCAGAATTATTAGAAATCCACGCACGTCGCGCGGCACAAAAAGGCCATGCTTTTCCTTTTAATGAACTCGAATATTTAGCGTTCGCTGATACCTTCCCATTTGAAGAAACCCCAGACCAAGCACTTGCCATTGGCACTGTTATTAAAGATATGACATCGGGGCAACCGATGGATCGTGTCACCTGTGGTGATGTAGGCTTTGGTAAAACAGAAGTAGCGATGCGAGCTACCTTTGTCGCTGCCAATGCAGGCAAACAAGTCGCTTTGATTGCACCAACGACTTTATTAGTTCAACAACACGCGAAAAATTTCCGCGATCGTTTTGCAGATTGGCCGTTTAAAATAGGTTCTTTATCGCGATTTAAAACCGCCAAAGAAACCAAAGAAACTATTGCACAAATGATTTCTGGTGATATTGATATCGTTATCGGCACTCACAAGTTATTGCAAAAAGACATCGACTTTAAAGACTTGGGCTTAGTCATTATCGATGAAGAACACCGCTTCGGTGTACGCCATAAAGAACAATTAAAAAAGCTTCGCGCCAATGTTGACATGCTGACACTAACCGCAACACCAATTCCTCGAACACTAAACATGTCGCTGTCTGGCCTACGTGATTTATCAATCATCGCCACACCGCCTACTCAACGTCATTCAATAAAGACGTTCGTACACGAATGGGACAGAGCACTGATACAAGAAGCCTGTGCGCGTGAATTAGCTCGTGGTGGTCAGATTTATTTCTTACATAATGAAGTCAAAACCATCCAGAAAATGACGGATGATTTAGCTGCCATTTTACCCGACACCAAAATACGTTTTGCCCACGGGCAAATGCCAGAACGTGAACTTGAAGGTATTATGAGTGATTTCTATCACCAACGTTTTCAGGTGTTGGTCGCCACCACCATTATCGAAAGCGGCATCGATGTACCCACCGCGAATACCATTATCATTAATCGCGCGGATAAACTCGGTTTGGCGCAGCTGCATCAAATACGTGGCCGTGTCGGTCGTTCGCATCATAAAGCCTATGCTTACTTGATAATCCCCGGTAAAAAACTTATTTCAGCCGATGCTAAAAAACGTCTGGAAGCGATCGAATCGTTAGAAGACTTAGGCGTAGGTTTTACCCTAGCCTCACATGATTTAGAGATTCGTGGAGCCGGTGAATTACTCGGTGATGACCAAAGCGGTCAGATTCAAGAAATCGGCTTTAGCATGTACAACGATCTACTAGAACGTGCAGTCAAAGCACTCAAATCTGGCAGATTACCTGATCTAGATGGCCGCGAAACACGCACCACCGTAGACCTTGGCATGCCAGCCCTAATTCCCAACGATTACCTACCAGACGTACACAATAGACTCATAATGTACAAACGCATCGCCAGCGCAAAAGATGGTGAGGCTTTGCGCGAATTACGCGTAGAAATGATCGACCGATTTGGTTTAGTACCAGACCCTTTGAAAAACCTGTTCGAAGCAACTAGACTGAAACAAATAGCTCAAGAACTCGGCATTATGAAATTGGATATGGGCGAAGAAGGTGGCCGTATATTGTTCAATGAAAAACCCAATATCGATCCTGTAAAAATCATGCAACTCGTACAAAAACGCCCATGGGAATTCATCATTAAAGGCCAAGATAAACTGTATTTTGAATATGAGCCGATGATGGAACTAGATCAGCGGGTGCAGTGGGTCAAACGATTGTTTAATGATATTAAGAATGAGGAGTGATTTTAAAAGGTCACCCCCCTACTTTTAGGCACTTTTCATTCTCATTAATAGACCTCTACCCATCGATCTCCATAGCTGAGTTCAAACGTTGTCTTCGCTACACCTTAAGTTAGCACTTTTTCATAATACACCGAATCAAATAGGATTAAACGCACACCCCATACCCTTAATCATCGTCGCGACGTTTGTTCTGCGAGTTGTCTAAGCGTTTCAATATTCCCTGCAACAGTGGGAAGTTGACGCTCAAAGTAGTGAATATGATTAACCCAGTCTTTTTCGTCAATACCCAACCTGTGCAATATAGGCGGAATATTCTCAGGTATAGAGCCTCGTTTGTTGTGTAAGATAGCTCTACCAGACCAATCCACCAAAGCAATATATTCATTTAATTCAAAGGGGATTGCCTTCTGCTTGTCTTTTTCTGTTATTCCTTTCTTGTCAAAACCAAGGAGTGTACACGGGTGTTTTCTCATGGCTTTTTGAATACGTTCTTGAATAGAAGTGAAATCAGAGGCATCAGGTGTGCTAGTAATACCTGCACGTACAGGATTCAAATCAACGTACGCCATACAAGCAATCAACGCTTGTTCATCCAATAATGCCTGACTTTTAAAACGGCCTTCCCAGAATCGTCCTGTGACGTTATCTTCTTTATTTGCCTCACGTGCGATATGCTCATTAAGTATCCGCATATACCAGCTAGCGCTATACAACCGCTCATGCCACTCTTCGACAATCTTATCCACGACCTTGAGCTCAGGACTACTTTGAGGCTCTCCCTTCAGAAAATTGGTAATGATGATGGGTAGTTTAAACAACTCACCCCAACGCTCAATCACAGTCCTATGAGACCACTGCTGCGCCTGTTCTTTATCCACCCGCACAACAATATGGTAATGGTTATTCATCACAGAATACGCTGCTATGTCGATCGAAAATAAGTCAGAAAATGACTTGAGTTTATCCGCAATCCATTCACGCCGATGCTCATAGCTTTGTCCAGTCTGTTTATCTTCACCACACAAAAATGCACGGCGCACACAGCGGTTAATGCAGTGGTAATACGGCGTAACCGATAAATCTATTTGTTGTGAACGTGAGATAGTCGTGATGGTTACTCCTTTAAATGAGTAACCATCATGTGATTTTTCAGTTTTAGTGTTACATTTGTTGATATATATCGTATTTGGATACTTTAATCACCGCTAAAATAAATAAATGTCCCGGCTAGTAACTATCAGTGGGAGGTGATGAGATGAGAGTTAGTTTTTACATATTAGTCATATCCTTGGTGCTGACTTCCAGCTACGTTTATTCAGAAACGCTGGAATCCTTATCTGTGATTCCTGTTAAAACACTTCCTATTCCAGCCAATCGCCTACTTATAAGTGGGAGTGTTGCAGCACGAAAGTCGGTCGTATTATCAGCCCAAATGCCTGGGCGTATTACCGCCATTTTGGGTGAGGAAGGCGATCGCTTTAAAAAAGATGATTTTCTGGTAAAAATAAATGATGATGAGTTGTTGGCAAGAAGGCAAACTGCTGTAGCACAGTTTACATCTGCCTCAATTGCTGTGAACAATGCTGGGGTGCAATTTAATCGACAAATATCTTCGCGTTCTACATCCAATAATGCGCCGGGGGGGATGGGAATGCCTGGGATGTTTGATCAGCTCTTTACAAATCCAATGTCCGATATGATGGGGACCCGTGATTATGATGTGGAGCGAGGTGCGGATATTTATGCTAGTCGCGCACAACTCGATCAGGCTCACCAAACACTTCAACAAGCACGTGCACAAATTCAACAAATAGATACAAAACTTCGTGACACTCTAAGTATTGCGCCATTTGATGGCGTTATTGTGAAAAAAAGTATCGAGGTTGGCGATACAGTTCAGCCAGGACAACCATTACTTGTGTACGAAGATATTAGTGAGTTGCAGATCGTGGCAGATATGCCGAGTCGCCTTGTTAAGTCCCTTAAAGAAGGTCAGGATTTGAAGGCCAGAGTTGATGGTGTCAATACGGAAATCGAGGTTGAGGTCAGTAAGATTTTTCCTACTTCAGATCCCGTGAGGCATACAACCCGGGTCAAATTTTCTTTACCAGTAACCACTGATGTTTCTTCTGGAAATTATGCTGAAGTGTGGGTTCCAGTCTCAAAAGGTGCGAGTAAAAAACGTTTTCTGGTTCCATCCAGTGCAATTGTTATTCGAGGTGGTTTACCTACAATCTTTGTTGTTAATCAGCAGAATCAGGTTGAGTTACGCCTAGTAAGAGTGGGTAGACTTTTATCTTCAGGTGAAGTTGTCATTGACTATGGCGTGAGTGAAACTGATCGCGTACTGGATAAGCCTCCCGCGTTTGTCACATCAGGTTATGTTATAAAAAAATAAGAATTTATTGTGTATTAACTTATCGGTTTCTTAAGTTATTAGCAGATAACTATAAGATATATAAGTGTCAATTAACTGTTAATGCAACGACACTTTCAAGACTCAGGATTGAATTATGCCCGAGAAAAGAAACAAACATCTCTCAAGAAGGCCGGCCTTAACCCACCCTCCTCATGAACATGTTGAGGGTCCTAGACTAGGGCTTGCAGGTAATATCGCGCATTTCTTTATCGATTCACCTATTACACCTTTACTCTTTGCAGTAGCGCTATTCATTGGCTTGATAGGTCTGATATATACCCCGCGTCAGGAAGACCCGCAGATTTCTGTACCGATGATTGATATTTTTATCCAGTATTCCGGTGCCTCTGCAGATGATGTAGCAAACCTTGCAATTGCACCGCTAGAGGGGATGATGAAAGAAATCCCGGGTGTAAAGCATATCTATTCAGCCTCCCAGCATGATCAGGGAATAGTCACCGTACGTTTCAAAGTCAATGAACAATTGGGCCCATCAATTGTTAAAGTGCATGACAAACTGCAAGCCAATATGGACAAAATTCCGCCGGGTGTTTCTATGCCACTTGTTAAACCCAAAGGGATTGATGATGTTCCCGTGGTAACACTGACATTATGGGCCAAGGGGGTCTATGATTCTGAATTGAGGGTGTTGGCACAAAAGGTATTACAACGTTTAAAAGAAGTGCCCAATACCGGGCAGGGTTTTATCGTGGGCGGCAGAAAGCAGCAAGTGCGTATTGAAGTCCTGCCGGAACGCCTTATAGGTTTTGGTGTCAGTCTGGACCAGGTTGCCAATACCATCAGAACTGCAAACAGCACCTATCCTGCCGGTTATGCCGAACAGGGCGCAACGTCCTTCAAGGTTTTTACCGGTTCCTTTTTAAAAAATACCAGTGAAATTGAGCAACTGGTCGTTGGTGTGAATCAGGGGAAACCCGTTTATTTACGTGAAATCGCAAATATTATTGATGGCGCCTCAGAAGCCAGTGAACTGGTTTCCTATTATAGCGGAGCAGTTGAAACAGGCTCAGAAGCCGTAAGTGATATACCTGCTGTAACGATAGCGATAGCCAAAAAAGAAGGTTCCAATGGAGTTACTGTTGCTGAAGATGTGATCGAAAAGCTGGAGAGCCTTAAAGGGCGGATGATTCCGGACAATATACACACTACTATTACCCGTGATTATGGTAAAACCGCCAATGACAAGGTTAATGAATTATTAAAAGCCTTATTTTATGCTGCCGTAGCTGTCAGTATATTGTGCTGGATAACCATCGGTGCACGTCCGGCTATCGTGGTTATAGCGGTTATTCCAGTAGTGATTCTGATTACTATCTGGTCGAGCTGGGCACTGGGCAATACGATTAACCGGGTCAGTATGTTTGCGCTGATTTTTTCGATTGGCATCCTGGTCGATGATGCCACCGTTGTCGTGGAAAATATTTTCAGGCGCTGGTTAAGGGACGGCGAGACAACCACAGATACAGCAGTTGACGCAGTTCGTGAAGTAGGTAATCCGACCATTATTGCAACCTTTACAATTCTGGCAGCATTGTTACCGATGGGATTTGTTAGTGGCATGATGGGCCCTTATATGCGACCCATTCCGGTATTAGGCTCAGTGGCGATGGTTTTTTCCCTGTTTGCCGCGTTTGTTTTTACTCCATGGTTGTCGTTGCGGCTCAAACCCAAATTGGCTACTTTAGAGCATGCAGAAAAACATGAGAAAAAGATCCAGGATAAAATTGGTGGTTTCTACCGCCCGCTGTTACTTCCCTTGATAAAAAACCGTCTTTTGGGGTGGGTCTTTTTAATTTCTACTATTGTTCTGTTTTTTCTCTCCTGCGCGATGTTTTATACCAAAGCAGTCACGGTCAAAATGCTGCCCTTTGATAACAAGCCCGAATTTAATATCCTGATTAATATGCCGGAAGGAACCGCACTGCTGGAGACGGCAAATGTGGCTAGGCGCCTGACCGAAACTGTGCGAAAAAATGTTCCTGAAGTTACCGCTCTGCAAACCTATGCTGGTACCGCCTCACCCTTCAATTTTAATGGCATGGTAAGGCACTATTATTTGCGCCAGGAACCCTGGAATGCGGATATTCAGGTGATGCTACAGGACAAAAATGACCGTGAGCGGAGTAGCCATGAGATTGCAGAGGCCACTCGTAGTTTGCTTACCAAACAGGCAAAGGAGCTGGGAGCAAAAATTGCGGTCATTGAAATGCCACCTGGACCTCCGGTGTTGCAAACAGTGGTTGCAGAAATTTATGGTCCTGATGCGGTAACACGACGTCAGGTTGCCACCGATATGACGCGTATTTTTGAAGAAACGCCTAATCTGGTTGATGCAGATAATTACATGATCATGCCTTATCAGCGCTGGCATTTTAAAGTGGATACTGAAAAAGCACTCCGCCAGGGGGTTTCGATAGAAACGATCAATCGTAATGTACAGATGGCAATGGGAGGCTATAAATTAGGCGACGTTAAGGGGCATACTTCACTCGAACCCAAATACATCGTGCTTCAATTACCTTTGGAAAAACGCGGTGAAATTGAGCGTTTGTCAAATCTGCCTATACCTTCGGCCAATGGACAAATGATGCCATTAAGTGAACTGGGTCGTTTTGATAAAATTGAAGAACAGAACATTATTTATCGTAAAGATTTACGCCCGATGGAATATGTTGTAGGTGAAATGGAAGGACAATTAGGTGCCCCAATCTATGGAATTCTTTCTATTGAAGAAGCATTAAAAAAGTATACCTCGCCTGATGGTGTACAAATTACCGGGACAATGATGGGCCCACCTAAAGATGATTTACATTCGGGTTTCGAATGGAGTGGTGAATGGGTAGTAACTTATGAAACTTTCCGGGACATGGGGCTGGCTTTTGCTGCAGCATTGGTATTGATTTTTGGTTTACTAGTCCTTGAATTCAGGAATTTTATTCTTCCAGCGATTATTATGGCACCCATACCGCTTACCCTGATCGGAATAATACCAGGGCATTGGGTTATGAATGCCGAATTTACAGCGACTTCGATGATCGGTTTTATCGCCCTAGCGGGCATTGAGGTTAGAAATTCTATTCTGCTGGTTGATTTTGTAAAAAATGAAGTGCATCTGGGACGGGATGCACCTAATGCCGTTATCAATGCCGGGCAGATCAGAATGCGTCCTATCTGGGTGACTGATTTAACCATGATGGCTGGTGCCGCTACCATATTGTTTGATCCTATTTTTCAGGGAATGGCTATTTCATTATTGTTTGGCCCGGTTGTTGCAACAACCTTGACACTTTTTGTAGTTCCGCTGGGATGCACTTCCGTACATAAAAAGTTATGTCCTGCTGATGATTCTGATGATTCTGATGAAGCTGAAGCCTGTTTAATTTCAGCTTCTGTGGACGCAGTTGAGCCAGTTCATAAGTGGTTTCAACTATTACTTAAAGCAATTATTGAGGAAAAATCAATCCCACCAACAATTAAAGCAGTTATGAACTTTGAATATAATGGAAGTACACTGACACGAAATGAAGCCAGGGAGTATCTGGATATAATGGTAAAAAAACGAATATTAGAACGGGACAGTAGCAATAGGTATAAAATCATTGAATATTAGATTGTATGATTCAAACTTTGGAAGCCGATATGTAATTGTCTTTATAGCCAATTACTGATAAAGCCTGGTTTGCTATGGAAGTACATTTTTTCTTTTTATGTCTGTTAACTATTTTGTTATCAGCGCGGTTCTTTGCAGAAATCGCGGCTTATTTGGGTGCCCCTTCTGTAATAGGCGAACTCATGGCGGGTATTATTATCGGACCTAGTCTTTTTGGCTGGATAGAACCTTATAAACACTAAAACTATTAGCTGAAATCGGTATTATCCTGCTGCTTTTTGAAGTGGGTCTTAAAACTGATGGTAAACGCCTGTTACATTCCGGATTTAAATCTGGAGTAGTTGCCTTATCGGGCTTTGTATCCCCCATGTTATTAGGATTTATGGTTAGCTACTGGTTCTTTGAGTTATCGCTACTGGTCTCTCTGTTTATCGGCGGAACCATAACTGCAACCAGCATTGGTATCACGGTCAGAGTATTACGTGATATTAACTGTCAGCATTCACATGAAGGGCAAGTCGTATTGGGTGCTGCAGTACTAGATGATGTATTGGGTGTCATACTCCTAGCGGTACTGTATGATTTTTCAGTAATGGTGAGATTAGCTACTTTAATATTTTTAAAGTTATGTTATTTGTGAGTGTTTTTTTGTGGTTGCCCCGATTGCCGCGAAATTCATGTCAGTCTATATAAAACGCCTAGATGAAATCAGTGAAATTCCGGGCCTGATCCCTACTACTATTATTTCTCTGGTGTTGTTTTTTTCATGGGTTTTCCACATCTTGGGAGCGCCAGAATTATTAGGTGGTTTTGCGGCTGGTCTGGCTCTTTCAAGGCGTTTTTTTTATACCATTTGGTTTAACAATAAGCACAGATAAAGCATTTGCTTTCAATATTGAAAGTCAAATGAAGCCAATTATTCAACTTTTTACACCAATATTCTTTGTTTATATTGGCTTGTCATTAAATCTAAGGGAAATTGAATGGAGTTCCCCTTTTATCTGGGGTTTTTCACTCACTATTTTTGTTCTTGCCATTATAGGTAAAATGCTAGGCCCATTTTTTCTTAAGGAATCAATTCAGTCAAAAGTGGCTATCGGAATTGCCATGGTTCCGCGCGGAGAAATTGGTTTGATTTTCGCTGAATTAGGTAGGATAAGTGGAATTTTAAATAATGAAATACATGCGGGTATGGTAATTGTTATTATCTTGACAACACTGATGTCACCTTTTGTAATCAAGTGGTATTACGGTAAATATGGGGCTTATATGTGTAATGATAAAAGCTAAATTGGCAACTAAGGCTGAAATTGGTATTGCCTGGAGTAATTATTTTGAATTTTAGAGAGATATAAAAATTTCTGTTTAGGGTTATATTTTCAGCTCACTTATATATGTTATAACTTTTCGTATATAAAATATTTCTAAGAAAGAGTAAAAGGATGAAACTTCTCATAACCCCGGTTTTCCTATTCGGACTAATACTAACTCAAGGTTGTGATAACCAATCCCCACCTAAAAATAAAATAGAGAATCCACTTGCTGGACATACAAAAGCTTTAGAGAAAGCCAAAGACCTTGAACGGCAGTTAAAAGAAGCCGCTGAAAAACAACGCAAGGCTATCAATAGCATGTCTCAGTAATTCCGATTATTCCATTTAAGTATTCAACTACTTTTTCAATACTAAAAACATAAAAGGCCGGAGCAAGCTCCAGCCTAAAATGAGAGACTATTTAAAATATTACTGTCTAATAGTCACTCTACGCTGCCCCGATACTCTGATATCTACACGGCGATTTTCAGCGCGACCCGATTTCGATTTGTTACTAGTAACAGGTTGCATTTCACCTCGACCCGATACTTGCATTACCCCACGATCAATCCCTTGAGTTGAGAGGAAGCTAGCCACTGAGTTGGCTCGTCTTTCAGACAGCTTTTGGTTATATGATTTTTTACCAATGCTATCCGTATGACCTACCACACTGACACTATTAGGTGATACGCCTGAAGATTTAACCGTATCTGCAAAACTGACTAATTCATTTCGCGCTTTAGCACTGAGTTTGTCGTTATCAAACGCAAAGTTCGATCCAGCCGCCTCGTTTAGAGTTAATACCTTCACAATTGGTTTGGGTATCACTGGCGGGCGCACAACAGGCTTAGGTATTGGCGGTGGCGGGACGACAATAGCCGGTTTTGGTGGAACAACAGCTACCTTAACAGGCTCTTTAATTGGTGCAGCTATTGGAAGTTCTCCACAACCCGCTACATTATTTCCTAAGACAGCCACAACGCATTCGCCCGAACCATCTCGTACTCCCTTGTTTGAGGCGTCAGTCACGTAACCACCATTATGCGCTGTTGCGTTCGAAGTCATCGTAAAAGTAAACACAACTGTTGAACTCGCAATCACTAAATTTCTATAAGTTAATTTTCTAATATTCATTTTGGTACTCCATACTTTGTATTTAAACCGTTTTTTTAGTGATCTCTCACTAGCAAGTGTATCTAAAACAATACATGTATCTTTTGTGCCACACGCTAGTTAAGAACGCGCCCTGTTGATAAAAGTTCCAAACGTTAGTTTCGTAAAAAGTATAAATAAATCGATGAAGTGAGAGATCACAGTAATATTAATGATACTTACCATCGTATTGAATTGAGGACTAAGTCACTGAATACTTGAGAGTTAAGTAATGAATTAAAGTGCTTTTCCTTAGAGTATTTAAAACTTTAAAAATGCTTAAAAATTGATCACTAATTTCTCAAATAAATTTCTATACAGACCTAATTATCTTTAATATAAGAAGAATAAAGTCTGATTAAACCTTTTAAAAAAGTGCCAGCAAACTTATCATACGTACTTACCCCTTTGTTACTCTTGAGAAGATTTTAGTCACTATGTTAATACTCCCCGGTAGTCGTGCATTTTCTGATTTCAACAAAAATAAACTTTTAAAATCGTTACAGAATTCTATTCCTGAATTGATTGATATCCATGCCCGTTATTGGCATTTTGCTAAAGTTTCACAGACTTTATCCGAAGAAGAAAATGAAACCCTCGCGGAGTTATTACACTACGGTGAGCAAGATGACGATGAAAAACCACTCGGTGAGTTATTCTTAGTCACGCCACGTCCCGGGACGATTTCTCCGTGGTCGAGTAAGGCCACAGATATTCTGCATAACTGCGGTATGGATAAGGTAGAAAGAGTCGAAAGAGGCATCGCCTATTTCGTTGAGTATGTGAATGACTTCACTAATCTTTCTGATGATCAGCGTTTATTTATCACCAATCGAATCCATGACCGTATGATTGAAGTGGTGATGGAAGATGATCAAGATGCCATCGTACTTTTCAATGATGCAGAACCTGCGCCGCTTAAAACCGTTGCTTTAGGTGAAGACCCACTCGCCGCATTAAATAAAGCAAATGCCGATTTAGGTTTAGCACTATCAGAAGACGAGATTCAATATCTTGCGGATAATTACGCTGATTTAAATCGTGACCCAACGGATGTTGAGTTAATGATGTTTGCACAGGCTAACTCAGAGCATTGTCGCCATAAAATCTTCAACGCAGATTGGGTTATTGACGGCAAAAAACAAGATCAGACCCTATTCGGCATGATCAAAAATACGTACAAGCAATCACCAGAAGGTATTTTGTCGGCATATCACGATAATGCCTCGGTGGTTGAAGGCTCACAAGCTACTAAGTTTTTCCCGAATAGTGCCAATCAAGAATACGGTTATTCAGCAGAACCTGTGCATATGTTAATGAAGGTGGAAACACATAACCACCCTACGGCGATTTCACCTTTCCCGGGTGCTGCTACTGGTTCTGGTGGTGAAATACGTGATGAGGGCGCAACGGGTAATGGTTCTAAACCTAAAGCAGGTCTATCTGGTTTCTCCGTATCTAATCTAAAAATCCCAGAGTACCCAATGCCTTGGGAAATTGACTACGGAAAACCATCACGTATTGATAGTGCCTTAAATATTATGCTCGAAGGCCCAATTGGTGCCGCAGCGTTCAATAATGAATTTGGTCGCCCTAATCTTACGGGTTATTTTAGAACCTATGAAGCGGAAGTACCTGGCGCGAGTTCTGAAAAAGAGTTACGCGGTTATCACAAGCCAATCATGCTCGCTGGTGGTTTAGGTAATATCCGTCCGAATAATATCGACATGAAAGAAATCCCTGTAGATACACCAATTATTGTATTGGGTGGACCTTCAATGTTAATTGGTCTTGGTGGTGGTGCGGCTTCGTCTATGGCGAGCGGTACAAGTACCGAGAGCTTGGATTTTGCATCTGTACAACGTGGTAATCCGGAAATGGAACGTCGCGCACAAGAAGTTATCGATCGCTGTGTGGCGATGGGTGACAACAACCCTATTCTTTGGATTCACGATGTCGGTGCGGGTGGTGTTTCCAATGCTATTCCTGAAATCGTGAATGATGCCGGTCGTGGCGGAAAATTCGACATTCGCATGCTACCTAACGATGAACCGAGCATGTCACCCATGGAAATTTGGTGTAATGAAGCCCAAGAACGTTATGTGCTGGCAATCGATATCGATCGCTTAGACGCTTTCAAAGCATTGTGTGAGCGTGAGCGTGCTATTTATGCTGTGGTCGGTTCTGCGACGGAAGAAAGGCATCTACTTGTCGGTGATGGGCTGTTTGATAACTACCCTGTCGATATGTCGATGGACATGTTACTCGGTAAACCACCTAAAATGTTGCGAGATGTGCATCACAAAACATTCCACAAACCAGAGCTTGAATTAGACGGAATCAAACTTGATGACGCCATCGAACGCGTATTGCGTTTACCTGCTGTCGCATCAAAATCATTTTTGATTACCATTGGTGACCGTACCATTACCGGCATGGTAAACCGCGATCAAATGGTCGGCCCTTGGCAAGTTCCAGTAGCTGATGTTGCAGTAACCTGTGCTGATTATGTGGGTTACAACGGTGAAGCAATGGCACTGGGTGAGAGAACACCAATCGCATTGGTGAATCCACCTGCATCTGGTCGCATGTCAATTGGCGAAGCGATTACTAATATTGCTGCCGCAAAAATTGGCAATATTTCGGATATTTTCCTATCTGCAAACTGGATGGCTGCAGCGGGTTATGAAGGTGAAGACGCGGCATTATTTGATACGGTAAAAGCCGTAGGTGAAGACCTTTGTCCTAAACTAGGTATTGCTATCCCTGTCGGCAAAGATTCATTATCGATGAAAACCGTATGGGATCAACAGAGTGAAGACGGAACAATCGAACGCGAAATGGCGGCACCTTTGTCTCTTATCACAACGGCATTTGCTATTGTTGATGATGTGCGTAAAACACTCACGCCACAACTTAGGACGGATAAAGGTGATTCTGACCTTATTTTGATCGACCTAGGGAAAGGCAAAAACCGCCTAGCAGCATCTGCCTTATCACAGGTTTATTCGCAAATGGGCTTACACGCGCCAGATGTAAATGAGCCAGAAGCCTTGATTAATTTCTTCAAAGTAATTCAAGAGCTAAATCAGGAAGGCAAACTAATGGCCTACCATGATCGTTCTGATGGAGGCTTACTCGCAACGCTTTGTGAAATGGCTTTTGCAGGTAAGACTGGCATTACTATTCGCCTTGATGATGTAGCAGAAACTCCGCTTGAGGCTTTATTTACGGAAGAACTAGGTGCAGTGATTCAAGTACATCATACCGATACTGAGGAAGTACTTTCTGCCTTACGCGAAGCTGATTTAGGAAATTGCTCACACGTAATTGGTAAACTGAACCTAAAAGAAACTGACTTAAATAAAGCTGATGACTCTACAGATACTGATCAAATCACCTTCACTTGGGCACATGAAAGTATCTACCAAGAATCACGTGCTACGTTACATAAGATATGGGCTGAAACGAGTTACCGTTTGCAAGCCCTACGCGACAATGATCAGTGCGCTCAGGAAGAATTCGAAAAACTTGATGATGAATACAACGATACCGGCTTAATTGCAGAAACTAGTTTCGATATATCACAAGATATTGCAGCACCTTATATCAACACAGGTGTAAGACCTGCAGTTGCTATTCTTCGTGAACAAGGCGTAAACGGCCAACAGGAAATGGGGATGGCATTTGATCGTGCTGGTTTCCGCGCTGTTGATGTACACATGACGGATATTATCTCCGGACGTACTTCACTTGATGACTTCAGTGGCATGGTCGCTTGCGGAGGCTTCTCATACGGAGACGTACTTGGAGCTGGTGGCGGATGGGCTAAAACCATCCTCAATAACCCACGCGCTAAAGATGAATTCAACGCATTTTTCGAACGTAAAGATGTTTTCGGATTGGGCGTGTGTAATGGCTGTCAAATGCTGTCACATTTACGAGATCTAATTCCAGGAGCTAGTCACTGGCCAGAGTTTTACCGAAACCAGTCAGAGCAATTCGAAGGACGTTTTGCGATGGTAGAAGTAATGGACTCACCTTCAATACTACTCAAGGACATGCAAGGTTCTAAAATGCCAATTGCCGTTGCACATGGCGAAGGTCGCGCTGTTTTCACCGGTGTAAATACCGCAGAGAATGCACTGACCAATAGCTTTGTCAGCATGCGTTATATCGACCATAACGGGCAGACAACCCAGCATTACCCTGATAATCCTAATGGTTCTGAGCAAGCCATCACTGGCCTGAGTAGCACCGATGGACGCTTTACTATCATGATGCCGCACCCAGAACGCGTTGTTAGAACGGTGAGCAATTCATGGCACCCAGATAACTGGGGAGAGGACAGCCCATGGATGAGAATGTTTAGAAATGCCAGAGTTTGGGTTGATTAATTAGAAACCAAAATCGCTTTACAGCGATTTGTTTCAATTAATCATCTCGACAGAAACAAGAATTGTTTCAAGAGGTGGTTGAAACAAGGGACGACGTTTAAAACTAACTAAAAAATTACCTAGTTGCAAATAGGAGCTTCTAGTTGTAGTTAGGTAAACAATTCTTAAAGTCACCCCCCTACTTTTATGAGGTTTTTACAAAACCTCACTCTTCGAGTAATCGTCGCTACGCTCCAATATTGTCTCGGCTACGATTCGGCAAACCTGTTTTTAATTAAGTTTCTTAGTATCCAACTTAATAATGAGAATGTTCATTTGACCCATTTGGGTGAACATGGCGCATTAAGGGATGTTTCCCCTTAGCTGGGTGAATGTGCGCATTGGTTTTATTTTTATTCGTGCCTTCGCAATTAAATGAATGCTCATGCTGTTTGTCACCCCCTACGTGAGAATGTGACCTTGCTCCTAAACACGCATTTTCAGGATGAATATGTGGTTTTAGATTTTTGGCAGACTTAGCTACCGTAGCTCCAGCTTTCTCAGATTTAGTTGATGACCCCGCACATGCCGTCAAAGTTAGGCACCCAAAGCCAAAAACACAATAAAGCATTACTAACTTATATTCTTTCTGTTTAGACGAGTGCTGTAAAAATAGACGCATAATTCAACTATGTTCGTAAAATAATAAGCTGATTATATGACATGTGAATCAAATCTTCACTACACCATAAAATAAGCCTCAACTGATAACAGTTGAGGCTTATTCATAATCTACCAAGATGTATGCTCTTAGATGGATTTATTTTCCATAGTTATGCGTATGTGGACGTCTACCAGCTCTATGGGTATGCGTAACAGAATTTGTCATGCTATTTGCTGGATGTGTATGAGTATAGCCTATACCCCTTCCGTTACCCATGCCTTTGCCCTGACAGCTGTAACGATGCGCGTGAGCACGTTTGCCATTAGGATGCGCATGCGAGGTTGAGCGTGTGCATTTATTCGCTGGGTGCTTATGTTGGTTTGCACCCATTTTGGCATTGTCCTGACAGCTGTAACGATGCACGTGTGCACGTTTTCCATTAGGATGCGCATGCGAAGTTGTGCGTGTGCATTTATTTGCAGGATGTTTATGCATGTTTGCACTCTTACGCATATTACCTTTACAACTATAACGGTGAGAATGAGTGCTGCCACCGTTCGGATGAGAATGAGAAATTGATCGAGTACACTTATTCGCTGGATGCGTATGAGCTACCGAAGGTTTCTTCGATATGGTTTTGGCATTAGGCTTACAATCGTAATGATGCTTATGTGCACTTCCACCATTAGGATGTGTGTGACTAATTGAGTTTGTGCACTTATTGGCAGGGTGAGTATGAGCTACTCCTGTTACTGCAACTGGTGCAGCTGCTTTCTGTGATTGTTGACCAGCCATGTTGTCTCCATTTTGAGAACATGCGCTGAGCATCAATCCTGAAATCAGGACAGTCGTAGCCGTGGATAAATATTTAAGTCTCATATCTTCTTCCTTGATTGGTTAATTTTTGCATACAATTAGTTAGCTGCTAATTCTTATATTTTATCCCACTTTATGGTTTTTTTTATAGGGAACTATCCTTAGAACAATAAACCAATTAACTTTACAAATAAAGCCATAATGCTGATCACTTTTTAAACAGCACTTCAAAAGTCATTGATGCCCATAGACTCTCCCACACAGCACCATATTCCTGGTATATCTGATCATCAGGTTTGATCATTTTTACCGCATTAATTAAATAAAATCCCCTCTGTTTTAGTGGAATAGATATAAGGCCTTGCTGATTAGTAAAATAGTCAGTTTTCACTGGCTTATCTGTGTCAGCCTGAGGTTTATTAAATACACTCACATGAGCATCAGCGTAAGGTTCCCCTTTCCACAACAATTGCATCTTTATAATATCTTTAGCATGATATGGATTAGTCACTGCTACCCACTCTAATGGAAGTCCTAAAGCTTTATCTTGGCCAATGCCTTCTCCTACTTTTATTAAAGACTTTGGAAAGCGACGATAAACTTCTGTGAATCCTATTTCTGGCAGGCCCCGGTCTTTATGCGCCTTAAAGACCCAATCAAGACCTTCCATTTTAAGAAATTTATCGAAAATTTCTCTATCTTTATAGGTTAATTTTGTTGGTTTAGTCATCGCTGACAAAACCAATAAACCTTCATCATTAATGACATCTTGTACAGCAGGTAGAGAACCTAAACGAAGATTTAAAGATCGAGTGACGCCATTCATGGTGATATTCAATTGCTCATAACTGCTAGCTAAGTAGGCATATTTATTACCTTTAAAATTCTGCCCCACTTTTTCATGAGCAAGTAGTTTATCGCCTTTAGCAATTTCATAGCTTATCGGCTCTAACCACATCTCATGAGCACTCACACTCTGAGAGACTCCCCAGAAGAGCATCGATAAAAGTATCAATATCATCCCTTTAGAGTGGAAATAACAGATACTAAATTCACGCTTTATTTTGATGCTAAACACGGTATGATTCTGCCCCTTAGTTTTGAACGATTTTATAGATAACCATTATGCATTTACTTCTTCTAGCACAGCAAGATTCAATTAAAAATAGTGTGGTTAAGTTCAGCCTGCTATTTCTTATGCTGCTTTCATCAGTAGCCAGTGCTCATGAAATTCGCCCTGCTATTGTTGACTTCACGTTCAACAAAGCTGGCTATTATCAGCTTAGTATTCAGCACAACCTTGAAGCACTGATGGCAGAGATTGGTGGTCAACACGAAGATACCGAAGAATCTGACAACGCTACAAAATACGATGAGTTAAGAAATCTTCCTCCAGAAAAATTGAATCAGGAATTTGAAAAGTTTAGCGAATCGTTCTTAGATAAAATGGCATTTAAATTCGACGATAAAACAGAGCCTTTGCGCATACTGGATGTTGAAATCCCCGAAGTAGGCGACCTCGATTTAGCCCGTGATTCAATCATTAATATAGCCGGTCTAATACCCGAAGGCGCAAAAAACCTTAGTTGGCAATGGGACAAAAGTTTTGGTAATGCTGTATTTAGAGTCAGCTCTGAAGATAATCCAGATTTATATTCATCCTACCTTACAGAAGGTAAAAGCAGTGATCCCATTGCGATAAGTATTGATTGCTCTAACCCAGAAAACCAGTCAAAAGATGGGGGGTGTGCTTCTCAAACAAGCTGGTGGCAGACACTGGTTAACTACATTGCAGTTGGCTTTGAACACATCGTTCCTAAAGGTTTAGACCATATTTTATTCGTTGTCGGCTTATTCCTGCTAAGCACTCAACTAAGACCACTCCTGATACAAATCACCAGTTTCACTCTGGCGCATAGTGTCACACTGGCACTTGGTATCTTTGGGGTGATTTCAATATCGCCAGCGATTGTAGAACCACTGATTGCTGCATCTATTGTTTATGTGTGTATCGAGAATATATTTGCGGATAAACTCAGCCGACTGCGACCTATTTTAGTATTCTTTTTTGGTCTATTGCACGGACTGGGATTCGCCAGTGTACTTACTGAATTTGGCCTAACGAAAGGTAATTACGTTAGTGGCTTGATCGGTTTTAATATCGGCGTAGAACTAGGACAGCTAACCGTGATTGCCGCGTGCTTTATTACATTCGGTTACTGGTTTGGGAAAAAGAGTTGGTATCGTTCAATGATAACAATACCGGCTTCATTGTTAATCGCGCTGATTGCAGTTTACTGGTTTGTAGAGCGTATTGGGTGGATATAGGACTTAACCTAACTGATTAGTTAGGTCACCCCTACTTTCTATGAGCTTGCCACTTAGTTTTTAGTTTTTTGAAATGGACAACGCATGCAAGCTAAAGCTTAAAACTAGCTCGCCATAGGCAGCCATAGGCAGCCATAGGCGATACTAGATGTTAGCGTGTATTTAGGGGGGGTTAAATCAGTTCTAATCAAACCAATTTAATACTATCTTTCTCAATAAGGATTAAGCGTCGTTTATACAAAGCGCCTAATGCTTTTTTATAGGCTTTTTTACTCACTTTAAACTGCGCATAAATATCATCAGGTGAGCTTTTATCAGTGAGACTTGAAGCACCACCCTGATCTTTAATGTAATTTAAAATCTGATTGGCCAAATCTGTGCGTGTTTTTTCTGAAGGCAAGTTTAGGCTCAAATCAAGCTTTTTATCAGTGCGTACTGTCTTTATAAAACCTTTGAACTTATCGCCTATATTTAATGGTTGAGGGAGTTCACTCTTATACAACAAACCAACATAAGTGGTACCGACTACTGCTTTATAACCCAAATCTGTTTCTGCATAAATCATAAGATCTACAGACTGCTCAGCTTGATGCGAATGTGATTCTTCGAGTAAAAATTTATCGAGCTTTGAAGAAGCCATGATACGTCCGCTATGCTCATCGAGATAAACTCGCACCACATAGGACTGGCCTTTTTCCATCTTCACATCTTGTTCGGCATAAGGAACAAACAGATCCTTCATCAAGCCAATATCCATGAACGCGCCGACTTTATTTACATCAACCACTTTTAGAAATGCGCACTCATCCACTTGGGCTAAGGGCACTTCTGTAGTTGCAATGATGCGATCTTCAGAATCGTAATAGATGAATACTTTAACTAGGTCATCGACCTTGCAGTCTTCTGGCTCGTAGCGTTTAGGTAATAGGATTTCATCAGTTTGTGAACTTGCAGAGAGATAAGCACCAAACGGTAAACGTTTTACAACGCGTAACACATTGGTTCGCCCTGTTCTAACGCGTTTAAAGAGATGCAGATTATCTGAACTTTCATCATCTAAGCTCTCGTCATCTAAACTCTTATCATCTAAGTTATCTTTATCAAAAACCTCTTCATCATTACTTAAATCATCTGATGATTTTTCAGAAGCGTCATTAGGCGTACTTTTACCACCTTTAACTCCGCCGTAGTGACTTTCACTCATCAGAATCACCCTTATTGCTCTTGGGTAAAACTCGGGTATACAGCGAACTTCCATCCACTTTTTCTGGAGTAACCGGTGCTTTTTGCACTTCTGACTCAGTGGTTTTAGACTCAGTTTTAGGCTTTACTTGTTTCGGAGCTGATTGTTCTGACTTAAGAGGCTTTTCAGTTAGAACTTCTTTGGTATCTTTAACTTCCTTCACTTCTTTAGTTTGATACGGACTTTTAACTTCCGAGCTTTTAGGCTTCCCGTAAAGAGAAGGCTTAGCTTCTTGAGCTGTTTCCGTCTTACTCGTATCTTTATTTTTGTTTAACGTTTTTATCTTGGCTTTTTTCGACAATTTATTTTTCTTATTCTTTACTTTAGGCTTTTTCTTCTTAGTACTAATTGGAATCTCAGGAGCTTTATCAGCAGCTTCAAAACCTTTAATTTGCTCACGCTCCAGGCTAATACCATTGCTCTTTTCTATAACACCGAAATGCTGATACTCATCATGCGAGATCAAAGAAATCGCCATACCATCTTCACCCGCTCGACCGGTTCTACCAATACGATGCTTATAATCATTCGGTGAACGCGGTAACTCGTAGTTAATCACACAAGGTAATTGTTCAATATCAATGCCTCGTCCCGCTACATCGGTAGCAATTAAAACGCGTGTTGTGCCAGCCTTAAAATCACGCAAAGCACCTGCACGCGCGTACTGTTGTTGATTACCATGCATCGCTTTTGCTTCCACATCGAAATTTTGTAACTTTCGCACTAGATTGTCACAACTGCGCTTGGCGCTACAAAATACTAGCACTTGCTTCCAGTCATTGGTCTTTAATAAGTGCGCTAGTAGATCAGGCTTTTGTTGGTGATTTACAGTGATAACACGTTGTTCGGTTTTTACATCATCATATAAATCATCAACATTGATAATTTCGGGCTCATTCATTATTTTGCGGACTAATTTACGAATGCTCGGGGGAAAAGTTGCCGTAAACATCAGATTCTGTCTACCATTCGGTAACTTAGACATGATCTCATCAATCTCTTCGGCAAAGTCACCTTTCATCAAACGATCCACTTCATCGATGACGAGTGTTTTTGTTTGGTGCAATAAAATCGCATTGTTCCTTTCTAAATCCAATAAGCGCCCTGGCGTTGCAACGAGTACATCGGCACCACCACGCAAACCGATCATTTGTGGATTAATTTTAACCCCACCAAACACGCTAAGGCATTTAACTTTAGGCTCGATATTTACAGAAAAACGCTCAAACTCTTCTCGAATTTGAATCGCCAACTCTCTCGTAGGTACAAGAATTAAAACACTTACGACATTGGATTTATCCAGCGGTTGCTTCCTCGCTGCTTTGAGCGCTTTTTGCCGAAGGATTATTTCCAGCAACGGCAATACAAATGCCGCTGTCTTCCCTGAACCCGTTTCAGCACGTGCTAGAACATCTCTGCCATTCAGGATCGCAGGAATTGAATCTTGCTGCACATCAGTAGGCTCTTTATAACCTGCCTCTACAATCGCAGAATAAATTGAAGGAGATAAGGTAAACGACTTAAAATCGGCTTTGGCGGGTGT
>RCNF010000258.1_pt1 | contig 26164 bp, 17 predicted proteins | sample 2041311 | NCBI WGS metagenome assembly RCNF01 (sample SAMN09708228, study PRJNA481090) | Marine sediment metagenome, whole genome shotgun sequencing project. | biome: marine sediment; feature: ocean; material: sediment; isolation source: Sewage treatment plant 2 marine sediment (STP2) ... | reverse complement strand
GGGAGAACCCAAGAACGATCTCGAGGGGGCCTTCCTCGCGGGGGACTTCGCGGAACGCTTTGCCCGGGGCCTCCCCGAGCACCTCGCGGATGGAGGTCGCGCGCTGGTCATCCTGTCGACCATCGGCGAAGAGGACACCTTCATCGAGGCCTTCGAACGGGTCGGCCTCGAGGTCGAAATCGCGCGGCGGCGCGATCTGATCTCGGAGGTGGTGACCCTCTTCGCGGTCTACTCACCGTCCGTTGGGTCGCGGTCGAGATAGCCCAGAGCGCGCAACGCGTCGGTGGAGTCGCTCTCCACCGCGCTCGACCCACCCAGCTTTCGACGCAGTTCGAGATTGGCCCGTTGCCGAGAGGTCAGAACCTCCTCGAGCGATTCGACCGTTTCGCGGTTTTCCGCAGCCACGTCGGTTTGTTCCTCCGGATCGCTCGATCGCCGATAGAGCGCGCGTGGAGGCACCACGACCCGACTCCACCACTGGTCAGTCTCGATCTCGGGTGATCTGAGATAGGTCCAGTCAGAGGTTCGCACTGCGCCCCAGGTCGGTCCCTGCATGGGCGCCCACGCAAAGAGCTCGTCCGGCGGATCGATGGCGCCCCAACCCTGGAGGATCGGGCGGAGATCCCGACCCTGATGCGGGACCCCATCGAGATCGATCCCCACGAGGGAACACACCGTCGGCAGCACATCGAGCAGGCGCATCGGTTCGGCGATGGGTCCCTCGGTCGGAATCAGACCGGGAGCGACCCAGATCAGCGGCACCCGGAGGAGTTCGGTGTGGAGGTGGTGACCGTGATCTACCGACCGACCGCCGAGCACCCGATCATGGAGGTTCTCGCCGTGATCCGCGGTCACGACCACCAGCGAGTCCTCGAGCCGCCCATCCCGCTCGAGCGCTTCGAAGAGACGCCCGAGGTGGTGATCGGCCACCACCAGATCACCGGCGTACGCCGCCCTCGCGCGTTCCGCCGGGTCGTCCCCGGAGGCGAGAGGGGGGTGGGTGTTCGGCAGGTGGACCTCGTAGGTGTGGAAAAAGAGAAAGGTGGGTCGTGGATCGGGCTCGGCCAACCACTCGAGAGCGCGGTCGACTCCAGCCTCCACATCCGAGATCGGTCGGTCTGCCGGCTCGAACCACCGCTCGAAACCGTGATCAAAGCCATAGACCGAGCCCACGCCCCCGCCCGCGGTCACCGCCAGCGTCCGATAGCCGGCCCTCTGGAAGACCTCGGCCAGGGTCGACGCCCCGGCCGGCAGCGGCGGCACAGCCTGGGCCAACCAATCCGCCTCGGCATCCAGACCGTGCACCGCCGGTTCCAGCGAGGTCATCAGCGTCATCACACTCGGCGGTGTCCAGGGAGCGCTCGACCATGCCTCGTCACACCACCGGCCGCGCCGCGCAAAATCATCGATTCGCGGTGTCGCTTCGAGTGGGGCGCGGCCCGAGATCCCAACAAAATCAGCCCGCAGGGTGTCGATCACAACCAGGATCACATCGCGCCCGGGATCAATCCGGTCGGTGGTGTCGGTGCACCCTGCAACACCAATGCACGCCATCAGCATGAGGATGAGAGATCTCATTTCCGGCATTCTTGCATGGTGAATCAAAACCCGCTCGTTTCGGGCCGCTGATAGCGCATGATCCGGTGGAGCAGATCGAGCTCCAAAGGCCAGGCGTAGGCACGTGTGTGGTACCGCCAGGCCGAGGCGGCGCGCAAGAGCGTCCTACGCGCCGGGGTCAGACTGATCATGGTCGAGGTCGGATAGTAGGCGTTGAGCACACGTTCGAAGTGGCGGATCCTGCTCTGGAGACTGCGACCGACCCAAGGCATGGTATTGCTGCGCCGCTGAACAAAATCGAGCCACTCGGGGCCGGTCCAGTCCTCGAGGGTTTCAGGAAAGGCAAAGCCGCGCGCCTTCGCCTCGTCGTAGAGTTCGCCGGCCAAAGGCACCGGGGTGTACATGTAGAGGATGATCTCGGTGACCGGGTTGATCTTCTTGACCCGGCGGATGAAGTCCATGGTTCCGGTCGCGTCGGCCTCGGGATCGGGAGGATTGCCGAGGACAAAACTCAACTCGGGAACGATACCGAGCCCGCCGAGCTTCTCCACCAACTCGAGGGTCATCTCGGGCTCGAGGCGTCCACCCTTGTCCATCCGCTTGAGGGTCTCCGCCGAGCCCGACTCCGCGCCGAGGAATATCATCTTGAGTCCGGCGTCGCGCATGGCGCGCCAGCTCAGATCCGAGTACTTCAAAAGGGTGTCCACCCGGCCCTCGCCCCACCAGGCCATCTCGAAGTGCTTCACGCGATCGGAAAACTCGGCGACCCGGCCCTCGTCGACAAAGAAGTTGTTGTCGACGAGCTCCACCGCATCCACCCCCCACCGCCGGTGAAAGGTGTTGAAGACTTCGGCCACCCGCCGGGCGCTCTGGGCGCGCCACTTGCCGCCCACGAGGTTGACCACCGCACAGAAGTTGCAGAAGAAGGGGCAGCCATAGCTCGAGGAATAGCCCACGGTTCGGCGGCCCAGAAAGGTGTCGCGGAGGTAGCGCTCCATGGGCACCCGGTCAAAGTTCCAGTCGGGCAGCTTGTCGGGGTGGGGAACCTGCGCTCGATTGTTGGACCGCAGTGTCCCCGACGCGTCCCGCCACGCCAGGCCCTCGATGGCCTCCACGGGTCGCTCACCCTCGAGTGCTACGAGAAGGCTCAGAAAAACCCGCTCGCCGTGGCCGCGAACCACGTAGTCCACCACCGTTGACCTCAGACATGATTCCCAGTGCTGTGACGGGAAATAACCCGCCCACACAATGGTCAGCTCGGGGTGGCGCTCCTTGAGCTTCCGACAGACCGGTAGGGCGTGCTCGAGCTGCGGTCCCGGCATCACGGTAACACCCAGGATGGTCGCCGCCGCATCGAGACCCATGTGCTCCTCGATGGACGCAACTGCATCATCTACGAGATTGCCGTCGACGATGACATAGGAATAGATGTCCTCGATCACCGCGCCGACGGCGAGGAGCGACATGGGCAGCACCGGTGTCCGACCGGCGGAAGACCGGGGGTTGAAGAGAATGACCCGTTTCATTCCCGGTCCCCACCCTTCCGCTCCCTCTCCTCGCTCGAGCCCCAACCGCGACCACTGGCCGCCACCGCATCCTCCTCGTGCTGTCTGCCGGTGAGGGCCATTCCGAGACGACCCGCCCGCGCCTTGAGCGAGGAACGCAGCCCGTTGAGGATCCGACCCTTGCGCCGAGCGCGGTCGGCATTGACCTCGTTGACCATCCAACGAGTGGCGTGGCGATACCACCGCCGCGAGTGGCGACCCGCGATGCGGAGATCGCGATCGGTGCGGTCGGCCCACGACCGGTCGGAAACGGTCTTCTCAGCAACATCTCGAGCGTAGTCGGTTCCGCGGATTGGGTAGGCCACTGTGGTCAGGAAAACATCGGGCGCACTTGACTTGAGGTGTTCGATGGTGGCCTCGAGATCGTCGATGGTCTCTCCCTCGTAGCCGAGCATGATGAACATCCCGACCTCGATGCCTCGCGATTGCAGCATCTCGGTCTTGGCCTGGACATCCTCGACCCGGGTTCGCCGTCCCATCCGATCGAGGATCCGCTGCGAACCGCTCTCCGCACCGATCCACAGCCGTCGGCAGCCCATCGCGGCGAGGGCGTCGGCGACCGCCTCATCGATCCGATCGGCCCGGCTGATGCACTCGAAGGGAATCCGGAGACCGCGCCGGTCGAGCTCGACGGCCAGCGCCCCCACCCATGGGCGGTTGAGGGTGAAGACATCGTCGGTGTACCACAACTGATCGGGCTGATAGCGCTCGGCGATCCAGGCGACCTCGTCGGCCACGTCCCCCACCGCACGGCGTCGGTGGCTGCGGCCGTAGACATCGTGAGAACACCAGCGGCAGGTGTAGGGACAGCCCCGCGAGGTCACCAGTGAGACCGAGGTGTATCCGTGATGGTCGCGCCAGGTTCGAAGGTATCGGTCGAGGTCGATGGCCTCGCGGTCGGGCCAGGGCTGGGCCGAGAGATCGCGGATCTGCGCTCGGGGCGGCGTCTCCACCACGCGCTTGTCTCCATCGAGGAATCGGATTCCGTGGATAGCTCCCAGATCCTCGAGCCCCCACGCGGGCAGGTGCCGGAGGAGCTCCGAGAGGGTCTGTTCGCCCTCACCGACAACGACCACGTGGGCGCCGTGGGCGAGATAGTTCTCGGCGTTGGGCGCTGGTTCCGGCCCGCCCACCACAACCCGAATTCCCCGCTCGAGACACTCGGCGATCATCTCGAGCACCCGCGCCCGGGTCAGAAGAGTGGCATAGAGCCCGACCACCGCAGGTCGCTCCGCATCGAGGACAACCGAGAAGTCCACGGGCTCGGCAAAGGTCGCATCGTGGATCTTCACCGAGAAACCCTCGGCCCGGAGGTGCGATGACAGATAGAGCAGACCCAACGGCGGGTAGGGCATCATGATCTCCCGCTCGTGCTCGTCACGGGCCACACAGTAGCCGTGGGAGAGGAGGAGATCGCAACCGCGGTCGGAACCGCGTTGACTGTCGGTATCAAGACGAATCACAGAAGGGCATTATAGAGCCGTCGGATCGCCGCGTCCGATCGGGTGTGGGTTAGTCTTGGGGCGTGACCCGCGAACCACCCCCCGCCGCATTCGACGATGCCGCCGTTGATTACGACCGGCACTTCACCGAAACCCGAATCGGACGGGTGTTGCGCGACTCCGTGTGGCGGCATCTCGACGGTGTCCTCGTTCCGGGATCAAACGTTCTCGAACTCGGATGCGGGACCGGCGAGGATGCGCTGTGGCTGGCCGGCCGCGGCCACCGGGTGCTCGCCACCGATGTCTCGCCCGGGATGCTTGGGCAGGCGCAGCGCAAGATCGAGGCCGCCGGAGCCACCGATCGGGTGCGCTTCGCACATCTCGATCTGGCCGACATCACCGGCGCACCCGACCCACCCGAAGCACCCTTCGATGCGGTCTTCTCCAACTTCGGCGCCCTTAACTGCGTCGAGGACTGCCGCGACCTCGCGCGGGTGCTCCACCGCTGGCTGCAACCGGGTGGCCGCGCCGTCTTCGTGGTCATGGGCCCGGTGTGTCTCTGGGAGATCGTCTGGTATGGGCTCCACCTGCGGCTGAAGACCGCCACGCGACGGTGGCGCGACGGACGGGAGGTTTCAATCGGCGAGAACCACAGCCTCAGGGTCTGGTACCCGAGCCCGGCGCGACTGCGAGGTCAATTGAAACCCTGGTTCGTGCCTCGCCAGACCCTCGGGATCGGATCGGTGGTCCCACCGACCTATGCCGCGTCCATTCTCCGGAACCGGCCCGCGCTGCTTCATCGCCTGGACAACCTCGACCGACGATGGGCCCCCCGCCTGTCGGGGATCGCCGACCACTATCTTCTCTCTCTCGAAAGGTCTGACCATGTCCCGGGTTGAATTCGACTTCGTCTGCCCCGAGTGCCGGGGTCCCCTCGAGCCTGCGGGAAAGGGAAAGCTGAGATGTCCCGCCGAAGGCCACATCTATTCTCGGCGCGACGGCATCCTCAGCTTCCTCACCGACGAACGCTTCGAGCACTTCGGTCGGTTTCTCGATGAGTACCGGACGGTGCGTCAGGACGAGGATCGCGGCGTCGATGAAAGCGCGAGCTACCGTGCGCTTCCCTTTGCCGATCTCAAGGGTCACCACCGCACCGAGTGGCGAATCCGGGCCGCTTCCTTCGACGCCTTGATGCGGCTGGTGGTGGCGCCCGCGGCCGAGGAGCACGGCAGAGCGCTGACCATCGCCGATCTCGGCGCCGGCAACACCTGGATGTCCCGCCGGCTGGCCCTCGCGGGTCACCGGGTGGTGGCGGTGGACCTCCACACCGACCCCAGGGACGGACTCGGTGCGAGGGTCTTTTCCGACTTCGACTTCTCAGCCGTCCAGGCCGAGTTCGACCGTCTGCCCATCCCCGACGGGGCCTGCGACCTCGCGATTTTCAACGGCGCCATCCACTACTCGACCGACCCGGCCGCGACCACGACCGAAGCCCTCCGGGTTCTCAGGCCCGGAGGTGCCGTGGTCATCCTCGACACCCCGGTCTACCGATCGGCCGACGCCGGTCGCGAGATGGTCGCGGATCGCGAGAAGACCTTTCGTCGGCGTTTCGGCTTTGCATCGGACTCCATCGAGTGCCGTGGGTTTCTCACCTTTGCCGATCTCGAAGAGCTCGGCCACGCCCTCAATCTCGAGTGGCTGTGCCACAGGCCCTTTTTCGGTCTTCGTTGGGCCCTGCGACCCCTGTTTTCGGTCATCCGACGACGTCGCGAACCGGCGACTTTCCTCGTCACTTGGGCGCACAAAACCAATCGGGCATGAGCCTCGGTGGTTTCGACGCCACGGATTCCTCCGTTCTCAGTTGCTCTCTTCGGTGACGGCCGAAGGCCGGGTACGGGTCGTGAGAAACCAACCAAAGATCACCCACTGGGTCGCGGCGCCGGCGGCAAGCCCACCGATCATTCCGAAGACCGGCACCAAACCCAGGGCGAGAACGATATTGAACGCGGTTCCGACAAAGGTGACCACCACCACCCGTCTCTCACGACCGGCCTTGTAGAGCGAGTAGACCAACGGTAGGGTGCCATAGACCGGAAACACCGAGGCGGCGGCGACGACCAGGACCGACCACGGCAGATCCAGACCATAAAGGACGTTGAGAATCACCCATCCCGCAGGTACGGCGGCAACCGAACAGAGCAGCCCGGCCGCCATGAGTCGGCGAGAGGACCCGCGGTTCAATGAGTCGCTCGAGGCGTAGAGATCGCGGACGAATGGGGTGTAGGCGATGGCGGCGAGCCCCTGGAAAATGGCGATCAGGCTCACCGTCACCTGGTACGCGCCAACCTCCGTGTTGCTGAGGACGGCCGAGACCACATAAAGGTCGGCTTTGGAGGCCAGCAATCCACTGAGGCCCGCGAGAAAGAAGGGGACCGCCTCCGTGAGGTGGCGATGATCGAAAGTCGCTGATCCACCATCGAAAAGCGAGCCGAAAAAGGCGGCGTAGGCGACCACCACGCGCGCCGTCATCCCGAGGGCCACGGCCTTGACGACCAGGGTGACATCCATGGCGCCGCCACGACTCAGAAGCAGACCTGCGGTCACAATCAGACCGAAGAGCTCGGCCGCCACCGCCACACCAAAACGACGGCTGAAGAGGACCACGACCGCCAGTGACTGATGAGCGAAAGCAGCGCCCAACCAGAGCAGGGTCCAGCCGAGATCCTCGCCTCGAAGGCCCAGAACCAGAGGACCAGCGGCTGCAACGACGAGAAAGACACTCCTGGTGAGGAAAGACCGCCTCCAGAGCGAGCCGAGTGCCTCGGGGTCGCGACTGAAGGCCCGCAGCAGATACTCGTGGTTGCCCCAGGAAAGGATGTGGACGGTCAAGGTCACCAGTACCAACCGGACAACGAACTCGCCCCAGAGTTCGGCCGAGGCCATGGAGACGACCAGATACGAAACGACAAAGTTGGCAAGCGGCACGACCAGATGGCGGGCGCCGTTGCCGGCGACGATCCACACCCGGGCCCGGGTCGTCAGCACCTCCGGTGAGATCTCTCCCGCCAACTCGAGGCCGTTGGAACCAGGCAACTGCTGCGTCATCACGTTGTCCCCACGGTTCGATACAGCATCGCCAAGGCGTCGGCGGTTTCGTCTTCCGAAAACACAGTAACCGCCTCGGTCCCGGGTGGGTCAACCAGCGTGTCCTCAACCGCCGCAGCGAAGGCTTCCACAGACTCGCAGAGCCTCCATCGATGAGACGCCCGGGCTGCTCCCACCGGCCGAGAAAGCACCGTCATGCCGTTGGCCAGGGCCTCGGAGAAGACAAAACCGAAACTCTCATAGCGGGCGGGATGGACGAGGATCTTCGACCGGCGCATCTTTTCGAGCACCGCCTCCCGCGGCAGTTGACCTTCGAGGCGGACACGATCCTTCAGACCGAGCTGGAGAACCTTGGCTTCGAGGGTCGGGCGTTGCGGTCCGTCACCGATGAGAACCGTCCGACACTGCCGCCCCGATTGCTGAAGTTCGGCCGCGGCGCGAAGCAGCACATCGAAATCCTTGTTCTCGGTCAGCGAACCCACCCCGAGGAGATCGATGGGACGGTCGTTCCACCCCGGTGGGTCCCCCGCCGGAGGATCGAGCCCCCAGGGGATCACGTCAGCTGCGAGGCCACAGGTGTGCTCGAGCTCTTCGGCAGCACGCTGAGAGACGGCGGTCAGCCGTGCTCCACCAAGGGGCAGGACCTTGAGCCACCGGTTGGTCGGCCGGGCATCCTGACCCATTACGGTGGCGACGAACGGCAGACCCAAACGGCGCGCGGACCACCATCCCACCAGGGCGGTGTCGCTCAGCCACAGAGCGTGAACCACATCAAATCCATCCGGGTCACGCCTGCGTCTGATGGTCCGCGAGGCCCGATGAAGGGCGGGAAGACGCAGCGGCAACCAGTGGTTGTCGGCGCCCACGGGCTCCACCGCGATCCCGTGCCAGACGTACGGTCGACGAGTCGCGGGATAGTGGAGCGCCACCACGGTGATGCGGATCTGGGGATGCCGGCGACCCAGTCTCCTCAGGGCGATCTGGAGAGGCGCGATGCACGAAGTATCAGCCTCGTCCCGCGGGAAGCCCGGAGTGACGAGAGCGACGCGGCAGTCAGGGCCCACGACGCCCTACCTCGATGCCACACCCGTGCCGGCCGCCGGGTGTGGTTGGTCGCGGGTGGTCATGGGTGCTGGAGTCGGCGCAGCCGGAAGCCGTCGATGAGGGACATGGGCAGATAATAGGCGGTGGCGAGGGCGGTTCGCAGCTCCTTGCGATCGGCGCGCCACGGGGTCTTGAGCAGACGTCCGATGCTTCGGAAGCCTCGTTTCCGCTGAAAGACCTTGTGGACATATCGGTGGAGCCGTTTGTAGAACCCCGCACAGTAGGTGCTTCGATACATGAGATCGAGATCGTCCGACTCGGTCCAGTTCGTCTTGTCGACCAACTGTGAGGCCACCTCGTCATAGAACGGGGTGCCGGGCAGAGGATAGGAGACCGAAATCCCGATCTCATCGGGCATGAGATCCAGAACCATCCGGATGGTCTTGTCGATGTCGTCACGGGTCTCGCCGAGATAGCCGAACTGGAGAAAGAAGGCAACCCGGACACCATGGCGCTGGAGCAGCCGCGTCGCCTCGTAAATCTGCTCGACCGTGACTCCCTTGTTCATGGCGTCGACGATGCTCTGCGACCCCGATTCGGCGCCGATCCATGCGGTCTCGAGACCGGCTCGGGCGAGATCGGCGACGACGCCGTCGCGCAGCACCGAGTCGACCCGGGCCTGGATGGAAAACCTGAAATCGAGTCCGGCCGTCTCGACCTCGTCGGCGAACCGACGGGTCCACTCCGGCTTGAGACCGAAGATGTCGTCACAGAACCAGATGTGGTCGAAGGCGTTGTGTTCTCGAAGGAAGCGGAGGTCATCGACCATACGTTTCGGCGAATGGACGACATACTGCGAGCCCCAGATGGGTTTGGCGCACCAAGAGCACGAGTAGGGACAACCCCGAGACGAGACGAGGTTGAGCGACCAGCGCCCCCACCGGGCGCGCCACGCCCGCTCGTAGGGCTCGAGATCGATGGCGTCCCATGCCGGCCGCGGCAGGGCGTCGATGTCCTTCAGGGTCGGGCGACGGCCGGTTTCGACCAACTCGCCGTTCACCAACAGCGCCAGCCCTTCGATCTCGCCGATATCATCGGCGCCGCCCGCCCACGCTTCGATCACCTCGACGAGCGCCGCCTCGCCCTCACCGAGGATCACCGCGTCGGCTCCGCGATCGAGATAGCGCCGTCGGTGGTCGGTGGCATCGGAGCCGCAGACCACCACCCGGCAGCCGCGCTCCTTGGCCCGCCGGATCATCTCGAAGGCGGCATCCTGCATCTTCGACAAACACATCTTGGTCAGATAGTTGAAGCTGTCGTCGTAGACGACGAAGACCTCGGGGTCGAAGCTTTGAAGCGCGCCATCCACGGTCTCGGGCCCGGTCGCGAACATGGTGTCGTGGATCGCGATCTCGTGCGCTCGCTCACGAAGAACTGCCATGGCGTAGAGGGTCGCCAGCGGCGGGTAGGGCGTCTGATCCTCCCACTGCTTCCGGTCGAGCCGGAGAAAATACGAGTGACTGAAGAGAACCCTCACGATGCGGCCGAACCCCGATCTCTGATCGACACACCATGGCGTTGTTCGAAAGCTTCGATCTCGTCATCGAGGCGACGAAGGACCCGTTCCTGAAACCCTCTCGGGTGGTGTTTGGATGCGTGCTTCTCCGACCGCAGGGCAACCTCGTGCCGGACATCGAGATGACCATAGCGGCGTTTGTTCCGGCCGCTGATCAGACGATGGCTCCAATCATCTCCCCGGCGCCCGCCGAGGAAGTCGATCAGCCTTTCGGCCGCCGACTTTAAGAAACCGCCGGCCAACGGGGCCACCCCGTCGCCGCTCCGCGGTTGCCAATTGGGAAAATAGTCCTCGACCCAGGAGTTGGCTTCGATGAACCGACCATAGATCGATGGGTTGACGGCGGGGAGCAACCAGGCGATCTCGGTGGCGGTGAAAACGTCTCGGTCGGGAATCGAGAGCCGGTCGGCGGCAAGAAGATAGTTGATACAGAACCGGTGGTGGGAGTTGAACAGGACGAGCTTCTTGAACCCCATGAGCAGCAACCGGCACAACCACACCCGATCGGGCTCGGTGAAGACGAAATAATCGAGGTCGTCGCCCTCCTTCATGACACCCTTGGAGAGGGTGCCGCTGATGGCGACCCCGCGGACAAAGGGAAAGCGGGAGATGAAGCGCGACCATCTGTCGGCCCGCGGAAGCGCCTCCCGGGCCCTGGACTGATCGGCGACCCGCTCATCCACGTGCGACTTCTCACCGACAAAGAAGAACCCCCGATCAGCACCGATGAGCGATCGCTCGACCAGGTCGCGAGCCGCACGCTCGACATCGGCGAGCCCAACCCACGGGTGACTCGAGAATCGCAGAATCTCCGCCGCGGTGAGCGGATAATCAAAGATGTGGTAGTACAACAAGGTGCGCACCACACTTTGTTGTCCGGCGGGAAGCTCGTGTTCCGCGAGAACGGGGGCAGTTGATTGGATCGTGATTCTCCAGGGTTCAAACACGACCGCGGGGTCGTGGACAGATCGATCTGATTCGATGACTCCCACCGATTCTAGCCGTGACGCTCCGAGACTTCCATGACCGAAACCACCAAACCTCCGATATCCGTCGATCCGCGGCCCTGGTTCCATCGCCACCCCGTGATGGCGCTGGTTCTTTTCAACCTGGTTGTCTTCACCGCGGCCGGGGTGCTCATCGAAGCGGCCTATCGCGGCCAGTGGATCGATTTTCATCGCGCCGAACTCGAAGCCTTCAACCCTCCCGGAGCGCTCGATGAGAGCTCCCGGCCGACCATCCTCGCCCTGGGAGACTCGTTCACCGCCGGCCGGAACAACTGGCCCGGAGATCTCCAGACTCTCCTCGGCCCCGATATTCGCGTCGTCAACTCGGGAGTCGGCGGGAGCACGATCCGTCAGATGCGGGCCATCGCCGATGGGAGGATCCTGCGTTTTCGACCCCAATGGGTGATCTGTCAGATCTATACCGGCAACGATCTCTCGGATCTCCGTCATCCCATGGCAGCTTCAGAGATCGGGCCGCTTCGCCGGCTCTACTGGCTTGTCAATGATCGCGGGGTGATGTCGCCGTGGTTCTTCAACACCCGGATGCGGCTCGCGGCCGATCGGCTCGCTCCGGTTTCCCGGCTCCAGCCCGCCGAGAGGGAACGCCTCATTCGGGAGATGGAGGCTCGTCCCTTCTCGGTTGACGAATACAGCCCCCGAAGCCGGATACTCTTCGCGGCCAACCCGACCCTGATCTCGGATCAGATCGCCGTCACCGGCGAGATGGCGGACGCCTGGTCCGATTATCGAGAGAATCTCGAAGGTCTCATCCGAAGCTGCACCTCCCACGGAGCCGAGCTCGTGTTGGTGGTGGTTCCCCATTGCTCCCAGGTCAGCCCGCTCTACGCGGAACGATTCAGAATGCTTGGTGCGCGTTTTCCCGACCCGACGCTGCTGCAGACCGATGAGTATCCGTTCGTCCAACACCTCCGCAAGACCGCGGCCGAACACCCCGGGGTCCGGGTGCTCAACATCCTACCGACCCTGCGCAGCACCGAGGCCGCTGGCGAGAGTCTCTTTCTTCCCAACGACCCCCATCTCAACCCCGCCGGCCGGCAGGTCGTGGCAGGAATCGTTATGACCGAGTGGGATTCGCGATAGGCTGTCCCCCGAATGTCGTCCAAACCCACCGTTTCCGTAATCATCCCGGTCTATCGTGGAGAGGCGTATCTTTCCCGGCTGCTCGCCTCCATCCGACGACAGAGCCTCAAGTGCGACGAGCTCTGGCTCGTGGTCACCGATTCCACCCCCGAGGTCGAGACCCTCGCTCGATCGGCGGGCGCCCTTCATCTCCCCGTCGAACGGGCCGACTTCGATCACGCCGGCACCCGATCGGAGGCCGCGGCGAGGGCCACCGGCGAGGTGCTCGTCTTTCTGACCCAGGACGTGCTTCCGGCCCACGACACCACCCTGGAGACCCTGGTGGATTCGCTGCTCACCGATGACCGGATCGGCGCCGCCTATGGTCGCCAGATCCCCGATGAGGGCGCCCTCCCGGTGGCGAAGATCAAGCGAATCTTCAACTACCCCGATGAGTCCACCACCAAGAGCGCGGACGACCGGACGAGGTTCGGTCTGCGGACGCCGTTCATCTCAAACGCCTTTGCCGCCTACCGAAGAAGCGCCCTCGAAGAGATCGGCGGTTTCGGCCGTCGCGAACTCATCTGCGAGGACTTCTGCGCCGGTGCAGCGCTGCTCACCGAGGGCTGGTCCATCCACTACGAGGCCGGCGCCGTGGTCCACCACACCCACCACTTCAGCCTCGGCCAGGAGTTCCGGCGCTACTTCGACATCGGCGTCGCACACCACCGCCATCGGTGGATCCTCGACCGGTTCGGTGGATCCGATCGCGAGGGGATGCGCTATCTGGGGGTGGGCATCCATCATCTCAAGAGCCACGGCGAGTGGTTCAAGATCCCGGGGTTCATCCTGCGGGGCCTCACCGGCCGGATAGCCTATCTCCTCGGCCGGAGCCACGGGCGGATCCCACGCTCGTGGTGTCGATCCATGTCATCGTTCCCGGACTGGTGGGACCGGGTCGACACACCTCAGGGGAGTGAATGAGCACACACGGTCGCGATCTTCACTGGAACGAATACGGCCACGCCTTGATGGCCCGGGAACTCAAGGCGGTGCTCGATCATCCTCCTCGGGAGATCTCGGGAGAGGACGGGGCTCCGGATCGACGATGAAGAGTGAAAGACCGTCGTGGGTCGCGATGAGCTCGAGGCCCGGGTCCCGCTGCAGCGCCCCGTAGTTTGACACCGGAGATCGCTCCCGCCATTGATCCTCGATGGCGTCGACGTCGACGAGAAGGTAGGCGGGTCGGCCCTCATCCACGACCGCTCGGATGGCCCGGTGATCGAGATCAAAGAGTTCGATGGTCTCGATCTCGCTTTCGAAGCGGAAGGTGGCGGTGAACCAGAATGTGATGAGGCGGGCATCGTCCTCGACCAGACTCTCGACCCAGCGGACGATCTGCAGGTGATGTGCCTTCTGACGGATGAGGTCGACGGTGTAGAGCCAGCCGCCGATCGCGGTCCACCCCACCCCGAGCACCGCCACAGCGGCAATCAACCGTTGCCTGGACGGCACGAGCTCACCGACTCTCCACACCCCGAAGGCGGCGAGCATCGCCAGCGGCGGCAGGTAGGTCAGGGTGAATCGCGGATTGCGCAGGGCGATCCCTCCGAGAAAGACGAGGACCACCATCGCCCAGCCGACCACCAGCGCCACCTCCCGCCACGGACCCGAGCGTGACCTGATCGACCCGAACGCGGCCCAGAGACCGGGAACAAGAAAAAGCGCCATGATCGGCGCCAGGACCGACGGGTGGGCGGGAGCGACGGCGTAGTAGACCGCCGGTGGTACGGCGAAGGTCTGGGTTCCCTCGGTTGAGACGGTTGTTCGCTGAAAAGCGTGGGCCGGATTCCACCTCGCGGCCTCGAAATCAACCATAAAACTCGGAGTCGCGGATCCGTACTCGACAAGGACCGGCGAGAGCACGATGAGCGTTGCCACGGCGGCCGCCGCGGCGTGCGCCAGGGCTCGGCCGCGGGGCAATCGAACGAGGGCGGCCAGGGCGTAGAGGGTCACCGGCACCGCAACCAGACCCATGGCCCAACGGCAGAGGATCGCTACGGCCGCCGCGGCGGCGGCGGTGACCAGCCAGGGAGCACGCCCCGACCGGCGGTACTCCATCACCAGCAGCACCGACGCGGTGGCGGCGGCGAGACCGCAGGCGTCGGACATGACGAGCATGCTGGCGCGACCCAGATGGCCGTTGAGGGCGACCAGCAATCCGGCCGTCACCGCGAGCCAGGGCCGACCCGGCCACACGCGTTGAGCCAGCACGGTGGTGAAGATCGCCGCAAGGAGACCGGCCGAGAAACTGAGCAACTGGCCGACCCACGGAGCGGGGCCGAGGACGAGCACTCCGGCGGCCACGAGATAGGGGTATCCAGGGGGAAAGGGAAAGGGCGGCGGGGGAAAGGCCAACGCTCCATCGACCACCAGAGAGTCCACGACATAGCCGAAATAGGCGTAGGCGTCCTGACCGATGAGGCCGTTGAAGCCGGAATTCACGACCAGCGCGACGCGGGCGAACGAAACCGCCGTCAGCACGAGCGCAAACAACAGCCATGGATACCGAGGACTCGTTGGGTTCACGATGCTCATTATCCCAGTAGAATCGCCCGAATGATAATTTCTGACCATGCGCCGTCGGAGATCGTTGATTGATGGAGCCCACAAACGAATTCACCACCGATCGGGCGGAGAGCCTCGCGGCCGAGGCCTGGGGGCTCGATGTCCGCGCCGAATCCCTGGTCGGATTCGCCGACGACAACTTCCGACTTCAAACCGAGGACGGCAGACGGTTCGTCCTCAAGATCTCTCCTCCCGGCACGAGCGAAGAGTGGATTCAGTGCCAGCTCTCGGTCCTGCTGCACCTCACGGCGAGTCCCCTGGCGGACGTCGTTCCGCGGGTGATCTCCACTCGAAGCGGGCAGACCCTTCTGCCTCTCGATGGGGAGTCGACCCAGCCCCGGTGGGCACGGTTGATGTCGTATCTCGAGGGAACGCCTCTGGCCAAGGTGGCCGAGCGCCCGCCGGGTCTTCTCGAAGAGATCGGGCGGACCCTGGCGCGGTTGGATCTCGCCCTGGCCGATTTTGATCACCCGGGGGCGCACCACGACTTCGATTGGGATCTGTCGACCACCCCGAAAAACGCCCACCTCATCGCCGATATCGACAACCCGTCCCGTCGGGCGCTCGTTGAGACCCACCTCGTACGATTCGACGCACAGGTCACACCAGTTCTTTCCGAGCTCGAACACGCGGTGATCCACAACGACGGCAATGACTACAATCTGTTGATCTCCGAGGCTTCAATCGGAGACCCGCGGCTTGCCGGTCTCATCGATTTCGGTGATGTCCTCTACACGGCCACCATCGCCGAGCTCGCCATCTCGTGCGCCTATCTCATGCTCGACCGCGACCGTCCACTGGAAGACGCGATTTACATCATCCGGGGATATCACTCGATTCGCCCGCTCACCCGGCTCGAGGGCGAACTTCTTCCTGATCTCATTGTCGGGCGTCTGTGCACCAGCCTGCTCTTTTCCGCGAAAGGCCGGCGGTCGAACCCCGACAACGCCTATCTCCAGGTTTCCGAGGCGCCCATGTGGCGACTGCTTGAAGGGATGACCATGGATCAACGGGACATGCTCAGGGAGACGATCGCCAGGGTCTGCCGCCCCGCGCCCGACCGGAGCGCAGAAGAAATCCTCGCGATCCGTCGGCGCCACGTGGGTCGTAACCTCAGCGTCTCCTACTCGGAGCCGCTCAAGATCATCCGTGGATCCGGCCAGTACCTCTACGACGATCGGGGCCGGCGATTCCTCGATCTCGTCAACAACGTCTGCCATGTGGGTCACTGCCACCCCCATGTGGTCTCTGCCGGTCAGCGACAGATGGCCGAGCTCAACACCAACACCCGCTATCTGCACGACCACCTGGCCGAGTACGCGCTCCGACTCACCGCCACCCTCCCCGACCCACTGAGCGTGTGCTTCTTTGTCTGCACCGGAACCGAAGCCAATGATCTCGCCCTTCGCCTCGCGCGCACCCACACCGGGACGAAAGAGATCATCGTCCTCGAGCACGCGTACCACGGCCACTCGCCGTCACTCATCGAGATCGCCACCTACAAGTGCGAGGGACCGGGTGGCGAAGGGCTCGCCGAACACGCCCACAAGGTGGCCATGCCCGATCCGTACCGCGGGCCGCACCGCGGCCCCGACGCCGGCTGGCGCTACGGCGACGACGTCGCCAGGACCGTCGCCGGGCTCGAGCGGGCAGGTCGACCGCCGGGCGCCTTCATGGCCGAGTCGCTCATCGGTTGCGGCGGTCAAGTCATTCCGGCCCCCGGGTTCATGCCCGAGGCCTACGCCGCAGTTCGCGCCGCCGGCGGGGTCTGCATCGCCGATGAGGTTCAGGTCGGCTTCGGCCGCGCCGGAAGCCGCTTTTGGGCCTTCGAGGCACTCAATACCGTGCCCGACATCGTCACCCTCGGCAAACCCATCGGCAACGGCCACCCCATGGCCGCGGTGGTCACCACCCCCGAGATCGCCGAGTCCTTTGTCACCGGGATGGAGTACTTCAACACCTTCGGCGGCAACCCCGTGTCCTGCGCCATCGGCCTCGCGGTTCTTGAGGTCATTGAATCCGAAAGCCTCCAGCAACACGCCCACAATCTCGGCGAGCAGTTCCTCAAGGGCTTCCGTGAGATGGCGCCCCGCCACCCGCTCGTGGGTGATGTCCGTGGTCTCGGACTCTTTCTCGGAGTCGAGCTGGTTCGCGATCACTCGACCCTCGAACCGGCCGACACCGAAGCCTCCACCGTGATCGACGCCATGCGTGACCGCGGTTTCCTCCTGTCCACCGACGGCCCGCTCCACAACGTCATCAAGATCAAGCCACCCATGGTGCTGACCGCCGCGGATGTGGCGACAGTGCTGGAAAACATCGACGAGATTCTGACCGAGGTGGAGGACCACCGATGAAGAACGCCGTGCTCGAGGCCTACGCGCGCATCGAACCCCACATCCGGCTCACCGAGTGCCGGCGGTCCGCAGCACTGAGCGAGGTCGCCGGGGCCGATGTCTGGCTCAAACTGGAGAACACCCAGATCAGCGGTTCCTTCAAGCTTCGTGGTGTGATGAACCGGCTGTTGACGCTTGTGCCTGACGAAATGGGCAAACCCCTGGTCGCCGCATCCACCGGCAATCACGGCGCGGCCTTCGCCCACGGGGTCACCCGGCTCGGTCTCGAGGGTCTGCTCTTTCTCCCGAGGAACACCGCGACAAAGAAGCTCGAGGCCATCAAAGCCTCCGGCATTCCCTACGAGCTGGTCGGCGACGACTGCGTCGAAACCGAGAACCACGCCCATGCCCATGCTGAGGCCAACGGTTTTGTTTGGGTCTCGCCCTATAATGATCCCGCCGTCGTTGCCGGTCAGGGCACCATCGGTCTCGAGCTTCAGGAGCAGGTTGCCGACCTCGATGCGGTGCTCGTTCCCGTGGGCGGCGGTGGGTTGGCGGGTGGAATAGGAGCCTTCACAAAGGCCGTCGCCCCTTCCACCAGGATCATCGGTTGCGAACCAACAGCCTCGGCGGTCATGCACGAATCGATCAAAGCCGGGCGCATCGTCGAGATGGAAAGCCTGCCGACTCTGTCGGACGCCACTGCCGGCGGGATCGAAGAGGGCTCCATCACCTTCGATCTCTGCCGGAAGTACGTCGATTCGTATGATCTGGTCGACGAGGATGAGATCGCGGCCGCCATCCGATTCCTCCACGACGAGGAGGAACTCACCGTCGAGGGCGGCGCCGCGTTGCCGGTGGCGGTCATGCTTCGCCGGCCCGAAACGCTGCGGGGCAGGGCGGTGGCGCTTGTCATCACCGGGTCGAAGATCGACGAGGCGGTGCTCGAGAGAGTTCTCGGCCGGTAGGCGCGGGCCCATCGCAAATACGCGAGCGCGCTCAGACGCGACGCGGTCACGAACGCATCGCCGCTGCAACCCACAGATCACACAGATGGACGCAGATCCTTAAGGAATCTTTGGATTTCACTCGGAGTTGTTGTCGGTTCACGGTCTATGATGACCGGGATCGCCGACGGGAAGATGCAACCCACGGTCAACGTTGACCGTACGGAGTGAAGGGGCGAATCCGGATGGGGGTCCATCTCCGAGCCCCGCCAATCCGAAATTGAAAGCGAATACAGCATGAGTCAATACGTACGTTCTTCGTGGCATCGCCAGGCCGCGCCGCTCGCGGCCGTCGCGCTGCTCGTCCTGACCGCCTGTGGTGGCGCCGAACCGGATCAACCCGGCCCCGGACGACCGGGCGGGGGTCGAGGTCCGGGCGACGGCCGTCCGGCTGGGCGACCCGAGCTGCCGACCATGTCCGTGGCGGTTGAACCGGCCGCGCGCGGCGACATCGCTACCTACTACCGCGCCACCGCCTCCCTCGACCCCGATAAGCGGGCCGATATTCTCGCCCGGGTCTCCGGGATGGTTGAGCTCCTCGTGGCCGAAGAGGGCGACCGGGTCTCCAGGGGCCAGATTCTGCTCCACATCGAGGATGCCGAGTATCGCCACCGGACGACCATGGCCCGGGTCGATCTCGAGAAACAGCAGGCGCGCCTCAGTCGGGCACAGAAGATCTTCTCCCAGGGTCTGAGTTCGGCGGAGGACTTCGACACCATCCGAACCGACACCGCCTCGGCCGAGGCCGCCCTCGAGCTCGCCGAACTCGAGCTGTCCTACACCGAAGTCCGCGCCCCCTTTGACGGCCAGGTGGTCCGGCGCTTTGTCGATGAGGGCCAGACCGTGTCCAACGGCACCGCGCTCTACTCGCTGGCCGACATGCACCGCCTCCTCGCCCGGGTCTTCATCCCGGCCAAGGAGTTCCGCAGCATCCAGCCCGACCAGCCGGTCCAGCTCGTCGTCACCTCGTCCGGCGACCGCCTCAAGGGCCGAATCGACCTCGTCAATCCCCTGGTCGATCCCGAAAGCGGCACCATCAAGGTCACCGTCGAGGTCCGGGATTACCCCAAGACCACCCGCCCCGGCGATTTCGTCGAGGTCTCCATCGTCACCGACAGCCACTCCGACAGCCTGCTCGTGCCCCGGGTGGCGGTGGTGACCGAACGAGGCCAGCAATCGGTCTATGTCGTCGATGGTGAGACCGCCCATCAGCGGCCGGTGGAGATCGGCTTCGAAGACGATGTCCGCGCCGAGATCGTCTCCGGTCTCGAACCCGGCGAAATGGTGGTCATCCAGGGCCAACGCGCGCTCCGAGACGGCCAGCCGGTGTCGGTGCTCGACGCCCTCGAACTCGACGCCGAAACCACCGAAGAGCCGCCGGCCGAGCAAGCCGGCTGATGCGATCACTGGTCGCTCTCGCTGTTCGGCGCCGGGTCACGGTGCTCATGTGCGCTCTGGCTCTGGCCGCCTTCGGCGTGGTCGGCTACCAACGTCTGCCGCTCGATCTCCTGCCCGATATCTCCTATCCGTCGCTCACCGTCCAGACCGACTTCCCCGACACCGCGCCCGCCGAGGTGGAGAACCTCGTCACCCGACCCGTCGAGGAGGCGGTCGGGGTGCTCCGCGGGCTGCGAACCGTCCACTCGGTCTCACGTCCCGGCGTCTCCGAGGTCACCCTCGAGTTCGACTGGGGCGCCGATATGAATCTGCTGCTCCTCGATGTCCGGGAGAAGCTCGACCGGCTCATCCTCCCGGTCGAGGCCGAAGACCCCATCGTCCTGCGCTTCGATCCGTCGCTCGATCCGATTCTCCGCATCGCCCTCGGTGGAACCGGCAACCTCACCGAGAGCCGCCGGCTCGCCGACCGCCGCCTCAAGCAAGCCTTCGAGAGCATCACGGGTGTGGCCTCGGCACGGATCAAGGGCGGGCTCGAGGAGGAGATCCACATCGAGGTCGACCAGGAGCGTCTCGCCGCGCTCGGCATTCCCCTCGAGCGGGTCCGCCAGGTGGTGGCGGTCTCCAACATCAACCTCCCCGGCGGGTCGCTGCGCGGCACCGACACTCAGTTCCTCATCCGTACGGTCAACGAGTACACCTCGGTAGAGGAGATCGGCGGGCTGGTTCTATCCGCCGCCGGTCCTTCGCAGATCCGGGTGCGCGACATCGCCGAAGTGAGCTGGGGCGCCCGCGAACGTGAAGAAATCATCCGCGTCGGCGGGATCGAGGCGGTGGAGATCGCCATCTACAAGGAGGGCGACGCCAACATCGTCACCACCGCGCGTTTGGTCCGCAACGCCCTGCCGGAGATGACAAAACTCGTACCCGAGGGCTATGAGCTCACGATCCTCTTCGACCAGTCCAGATTCATCGAGCAGGCGCTGGTCGAGGTCCGCTTCACCGCGGTGGTCGGCGGCGGCCTGGCCATTCTGGTGCTCTTTGTCTTTCTCCGCGATCCCCGGTCGACGGCAATCATCGCCACCGCGATCCCGCTGTCCGTGCTTTTCGCCTTTATGGCCATGTACCGGCTCGATGTCTCGCTCAACATCATGAGCCTTGGGGGCCTGACGCTCGGTATCGGGATGTTGGTGGACAACGCCATCGTCGTCCTCGAGTCCATCCACCGCAAACGCCATGAGGGTCTCGGCCGGACGGCGGCGGCCATCGAGGGCACCACCGAGGTCGGCGGCGCGGTGGCGGCCTCGACGCTGACCACCGTTGCAGTCTTTCTGCCGATTATCTTTGTCGAGGGAATCGCCGGTGCACTCTTCGGCGACATGGCCATCACCGTCACCCTGAGCCTCTTGGCTTCGCTGGTGGTGGCAGTCACCCTCATCCCCATGCTGAGCGCCATGGGCGGAAAGGAAACCGCGGCCACGGCCCCCACTCGGGCCATGTCCTCCGAATCCGGTCTCGGCGCGGTGACCCGGTTCTACGACATGGTGCTGCGCACCGCCCTCCGCCGCCGGTGGTTCACGATCGCCGCCGCGGCGGTGGTCTTCGCCCTCTCAGTCGCCGCCATCGGGAGACTCCATACCGCACTCATCCCCGAAATCTCGCAGGGTGAGTTCTACTTCGAGGCGACCCTGCCAGAGGGCACCCCGGTTGAGGCCACCGACCGCGTGCTGCGGCAAATGACCGCACCCATCGAGGGCGATCCCGAGGTCGCGGTGGCCTACGCCACGGCGGGCAGCCGGCTCGTCTCCGGTGGCTTGAGCCTGAGCACCACGGCGGAACACTACGGCCAGCTCAACGTCGTGCTCGCCGATCGCAACGACGAGACCGCCGAACAACGGGTGGCCAACCGCCTGCGCGCGGGCTTCGCCACCATCCCCGAACTCGACACCACCTTCGGTAAACCGACCTACTTCAGCCTCAAGACCCCAGTCGAGATCATCCTCTTCTCCGACGATCTCGAGGCGTTGTCCGACTGGGCGCCGGTGCTCGCGGACAAACTGGCGACCGTGCCGGGTCTGGTGGATGTCCGGTCCTCCCTCGAGGAGGGCAACCCCGAGCTCCAGATCATCTTCGACCGCGATCGGTTGGCCTCGCTCGGGCTCGACATGCGCGTCGTCGCCGAGACCCTGCGCGACCGGGTCCTGGGAACGGTCCCCACCCGCTTCCGCGAGGCCGACCGGCAGATCGACATCCGGGTGCGGAACCTCGAGCAACAGCGACGAACGGCGGACGATGTCCGCAATCTCATGATCCCGGGCCCCGACGGCCTCCAACTTCGGCTGCTCACCGTCGCCGAGATCCATGAGGATCGCGGGCCGGCGGAGATCCACCGTGTCCAACAGCAACGGGCCGCGGTCTTGAGCGCCAATCTCGAGGGCCGCGGCCTCGGCGCGGCGGTCCGCGACATCGAGGCGTTGCTCGCAGCCAACCCACCGCCGGCGGGGGTCTTGGCCGAACTCGGCGGCCAGGTCAACGAGATGCAGACCTCCTTTGCGAGCCTCCGCTTCGCCCTGGCGCTGGCGGTCTTCCTGGTCTATCTGGTCATGGCCGCCACCTTCGAGTCGCTGATCCACCCCCTTGTCGTCCTCTTTACCATTCCATTGGCGCTCGTCGGTGTGGTTGTCGGGATCCTCGTCACCGGCATCGATGTCAGTGTCATCGCCCTCATCGGCGTTGTGATGCTGGTCGGGATCGTGGTCAACAACGCCATCGTCCTCATCGACACCGTCAATCAGCTCCGGCGGAGCGGAATGGCCAAGCTCGAGGCGGTCATGCGCGGCGGTCATCTCCGACTGCGGCCCATCCTCATGACCACGCTGACCACCGTCCTCGGGCTGCTGCCCATGGCGCTTTCCCTCGGCGAAGGCGCCGAACTCCGTGCACCCCTGGCCATCACCGTCTCCTTCGGGCTCCTGCTCAGCACGGTGCTGACCCTGGTGGTGATCCCAGCGGTCTATCTGGTGGTTCCCTCGCGGGTCCGAACCGATGAGGAGGAGGCCGAGGCATGACGCTTCCCGAGCTCGCCATCCGCCGCCCCGTCACCACCCTGACCATCCTCGCCTGCGCCGTGGTTCTGGGCCTCGTGGCGCTCAACCGGCTCCCCCTTGGCTTTATGCCGGAGGTCAACGAGCCGGAACTCATCGTTCAGGTGCCCTTCCCCAACGCGACCCCCGAGCAGACCGAACGACTCGTCATCAGACCTCTCGAAGAGGTCCTGGGCTCGGTCAAGGGCGTGATCAACATGTGGTCCATGTGCGACGCCAACGGCGGCCGGGTCCGGCTCAATTTTGCCTGGGGCCACGAGATGAGTCTCGCCCGGGCCGAGGTCATCGAACGCATCGATCGGATTCGTCGGGATCTCCCGGACACCATAGGCGACATCCGCGTCGGCGGCAGCTGGAACTCCGCCGAGGAGGACTCTCCCATCCTCGAAGGGCGCCTGTCGTCGAAACGCAATCTCTCCGAGAGTTACGATCTGCTCGAACGCAAGATCGTCCGCCCGCTCGAGCGGATCGCCGGTGTCGCCTCGGTGAGCCTCGACGGCGTCAACCCCAAGGAGGTCCGGATCAACCTCCGTGTCGAGGATCTCGAGTCGCACGGGCTCGATGTCCGGGACGTGGTAAGAGCCATCTCGGGCTCCAACTTCGACCTCTCAACGGGCGTTCTACGATCCGACGAGAGGCGTCTCACCGTCCGTACCGTGGGCGCCTTCGAAACCGTCGAAGAGATCCGCGCGCTGCCGCTCCGTGGCGACGGGCTGCGACTCACCGATGTCGCCGATGTCCGCTATGAGGAGCCGCCGCTCGAGTACGGCCGCCATCTCGATGGCAACTTCGCCATCGGAGTCACGGTGACCGCCGAGGCCGGCGGTAACGCGGTCGTGATCTGCGACGAGGTCCGGCGGCGGGTCGAGGACATGAACACCGACCCCGAGCTCGAGGGGGTCAAGTTCCTGATCTGGTTTGATCAGGGTGCGGAGATCCGCAAGACCCTCAGAGACCTGGCATTCACCGGATTCTTCGGTGGCCTGTTGGCCGCACTGGTGCTCTTCGCCTTCCTCCGCAGAGTCTCCATGACCTTGGTCTCGGTGCTCTGCATCCCGTTCTCGGTCATCGTTGCGTGCGGCGCCATTTGGGCCCTGGGCAAGACCATGAACACCCTGACCCTGCTCGGGCTCATCGTCGGCATCGGGATGCTGGTCGACAACGCGGTGGTCGTCATGGAGAACATCTACCGCCACCAGCAGCGGGGACTGAGCCGGCGCGACGCCGCGCTCGCGGGATCGCGCGAAGTCTCGCTGGCGGTGATCGCCGCCACTCTGACCTCGGTCATCGTGTTCCTGCCCATGATCTTCAACAAACCGTCAGAGATGAACATCTATCTCCGTGAGCTCGCGATCACGGTCTGTCTCACCCTCCTCGCCTCACTCTTTGTCTCCCAGACCATGATCCCGCTGGCCACCTCGCGCTTGATTCGCTCGAGGTCCCGAGGTCGTGCGCCTCTCATGCTCTGGCTCGAGAACCGTTATGAGACCCTTCTCGCGTTCTTCCTCAGGCACCGCTGGCTGACCCCGGTCATCGGGCTCGCGGTCATCGCCTCGACCTGGTTTCCCTTCAGCCACATCGACAAGAACTTCGATGCCAACCAGACCGAGCTTTTTGTCCAGCTCCGCTACGAGTTCTCCGAACCCTTGAGCCTCGAGCGCAAGGAGCGGGCCGTCTCCATCGTCGAGGACCGACTGGTCCCCTACCGCGACGAACTCAACGCCGAGCACATCTACAGCTTCTGGTCCGACCGCTTCTCGCTCACCCGACTCTATATGAAAGAAGGCTTCGCCAACGATACCGACATGGCGGTGACCCGCGCCAGGCTCCGCGAACTCCTACCCGAACTTCCCGGTATCAAGCTCGAGGTCCAGGACCAGGCGGGCCACGGTTTTCGGCGCGGCGGCGGCAAACGCATCGCCTTCCAGCTGGTGGGTGAGGACACCGGCGTGCTCACCGAGCTCGCCGCCGATGCCAAACTGCGGCTTGCGGAGATCCCGGGCCTCAATGATCCCTGGACCAGCACTCAGACCGGTGGGATGGAACTCTTCATTGATCTCGACCGTGAGCTCGCTGCACGCTACGGCGTCCCCCTCAACCAGCCCGCCGAGGTCGTCTCCCTGACCTTCCGCGGTCGCCGGCTGCCACGCTTCCGGACGCCATCGGGTGAGCGCGAGATGCGGCTCACCCTCGACGAGCAGGAGAACGAGAGCATCTCTCAGCTCCACACCCTGCCGGTATGGACCGCCGATGGCGAGAAGATCCCGCTCGCGTCCATGGCCGAGTTCCGTATGGAGCCCGGTCCCAACCGGATCCAGCGCGACAACCGCCGGACCAGCGTCTGGGTCGGCGCCCGCTATGGCGAGGGCACCATGGAGGACTACCTGCCCCTGGTGCGGACAGCCATGGATTCCATGGATCTTCCCTTCGGCTACACCTGGACCATGTCGGAATGGGCCGAACGCCAACGCGAGCAATCGCGCGATTTCCTGATCAATCTCCTGCTCGCCCTCGGTCTGGTCTTCGCCGTCATGGCCGGTCTCTTCGAGTCGGTGCGCCAGGCATTCGGTCTCATGGTGGCCCTGCCCTTTGCCCTTGCGGGCGCCTTCTGGGGTCTATGGCTGCACGGAACCGACTTCGACCAACCGGCGGCCATCGGGCTGCTGCTGCTCATCGGGGTGGTGGTCAACAACGGCATCGTCATGATCGAGCACATCAATCTCTACCGCCGCGAGGGAATGGACCGCACCGAAGCCATGCTCCGGGGTGGCCGCGAACGGCTGCGGCCGATCCTCATGACCGCCATCACCACCCTCGTGGGGCTGGTGCCCATCGTCGTCCAACGTCCGGCGCTTGGTGGGGTCTACTACTACTCCATGGCCATCGTCATCATGGGCGGCCTGGTGGTCTCGACGTTTCTGACCACCCTGCTGCTGCCCACGACCGCAGCTCTGTCAGAAGACGGCTTCGCTGCCATGGGCCGCGGAATTACGTGGGTTTGGCGCCGCCTCCAACCGTGGAGGTACCGCGCGTCGGAGAGCTGACGAACATAATTATGAATTCTCAATTATGAATTATGAATTTTGCTGCACCGGCCCGATCACGACTCCGGTCGGTTGCGACGTCATTCAAAATTCATAGTTCACACTTCATAATTCTATCTTCGACATGATCTTCTCCTGAATCCACCTGCCATCGAGCCACTGGAGCGGCACATCCGGTCGAGGCAAATTCCGCGTACCTTCAATAGAACGCGTGCACCGCCCACATCAACGGCGTCAGACTCCGTGTCACCGGGTTGGCTACGTCATCGACACT
>RCNF010000257.1_pt1 | contig 26191 bp, 21 predicted proteins | sample 2041311 | NCBI WGS metagenome assembly RCNF01 (sample SAMN09708228, study PRJNA481090) | Marine sediment metagenome, whole genome shotgun sequencing project. | biome: marine sediment; feature: ocean; material: sediment; isolation source: Sewage treatment plant 2 marine sediment (STP2) ... | reverse complement strand
TCTGGTTAAAAATAAGCTATTGGCTACGAGTCTTGTTGAACCAATTAAATTAAAAGTATTATCTCAACAGAGCACGCTGAAATCGCTAGATAACAAGTTACAGTCAATTGATCTGTCAGATCAAAGTTTAGCTCAGCTTGTAATGAAGGACTTTACTAATCTTAACGAAGATGTGATAGCTGCCACTCTACTATTGAGCGAAAACGGATCTTCTACAACAACTATAAAAAAAGAACTTCAGTTGTCACCACGTTATGCTAATCCTGCAAAGGATCTTGAATATCTGGTGTCAGAAAATAAGTATCGTTTACATGATACTAAGAATTCAATCTCATCGGTTTTCAAAAGTACTATTTCTACAAAACCAGCGATTTTATTTAGACATCACATTATTGCTGAGGGTAACAAGAAAATAGGTACACTCTTTGTTGAAACAGGGCTAGGGTTTATGCAACAAATTTGTGGCCAGATTTCGTTTGGTAATAAAGGACACTGTGCAATTGTAGACAATAAAAGCAAAGTAATTGCACACCCTAATGCTGCATGGGTCTCGCAAATGAAAAACCTTTCTAGTGATAAAATTGTTCAGCAATTAAAACGTGGTGGTAGCGGCACGCTGGATTATTTCTCATCAACAAATAATGAGGCAATGATCGGTGGTTATGCCAAGGTGGATAATCTTGATTGGGGAGTGATGGTTACTCAACCCAAAGCTGAAATTGATTCGCCCTTTGCGGGTATTAAAAATGCCATTTTTATCTGGGTAGCAGTCGGAGTATTGGTTGCGTTATTCATCGCTTTTTTTGTGACACGCATGATTACTCGGCCATTGAATACTCTGGTTGCCAAGGCCAAAGAGCTAGATGTTCGATCAGAAACATATCGTTTAGGAGCAGTCCCGATAAGAAGCCCAATAGAGATAAAAGTATTGTGGCATCAATTGGAAAAATTAATTGTGGATTTTCAGGAAGCAAATTCAGAAGTAAAGTCATTAAGTGGCTCGTTGAGTAAAGATTTGCGCAAAGTGGTTGTCGAGCTCAGGGAGAACAATCTCAAAAAGACTCGAAATTTAGACTTACTAACTGGGATAACGAATAAGGAATGTTTTAAAATTGAATTAGGAAAGAGCCTACTAGTTCATAAGGGTGAAGAGGTGGGAATCATCCTGTTCGATATTGATAACTATAAGTCTATAGTGACAAAAAATGGCCAGAATGCCGGTAATGATGTGCTAAAGCACGTAGCTACTATTCTACGTAATAACATTAGAAGTGGGGATATGGCAGTACGTTATAACGATGTAGATCGTTTCGCTATTTATATTAACTACAGTAACCCTGAGTCGTTATTGGGCACTGCTAACAAACTTCGTGGTTTAGTTGAAAGTAACCCAGTAATTTGGAAAAACGATGCCATCTACCTTAACCTATCGATGGGTCTGGTGATCGATAGAATAGACGAGAAGTTGACAGTAGATTCATTAATGACAGAGGCTGAACAAGCGCTGGAAGATTCCAAATACCCAGGTAAACAAACTGCTAAGGTCGCCTAAAAAGCGTGCGAAGAAAGTAAGGAACCTCAAAAGTCCTAGCAAAATATCAGTTTTTATTATTTTCCCATTTATTAATGCCTAAATACGCTACTCTTACTCTGAATTAGAAATAACTAAATTTAGTTTATTAAGGGATTAAGAGAATGAGCATTGAACGTAAACAATCTAGCGAACGAATGAGCAAAATAGTCATTCAGAATAACGCCACTATCTATCTTTCGGGGCAGGTTGCAGATGATGTGACCATGGGTATTCAAAAACAAACCACTAGCTGTTTAGAAAAGATAGATGCCCTTCTTGCCGAAGCGGGAAGCGATAGAGATCACATTTTATCGACTACGATTTTTCTCAAAGATATGCATAATTTTGCGGCAATGAACGAAGTCTGGAATGCATGGGTAGCAGATGGTGAGAAGCCAGCACGCGCTTGTGTACAGGCGCATATGGCGCGTGAAGCAATCCTGATTGAAATCTGCGTTATCGCGGAAGTTAAATAATCCCTCTTTCGTTTAAAAGCCCCACTCTAAACATTTAGCCTCTTTCTTTGAAAACAGCTTAAAAGGTAGGGGGTGTGCTTTTAAACCAAAAAAGACCTAAGCAAAACTTAGGTCAATAAGGAAGGAGATGTTTTATATTATGAGAAGTTATTTATAGCGATCGTGATTAAAAATATAATCACCACCGGGTGCTGCTTTGTGACAAGCAATACATCCAGTTGGTGCGCCTTTGGCGACACGGCCAGCTAGTTTCATTCCTTTGGGATTAGCTTGCAATGAACCATCTGGTGAATATTTGCCGTAAAACCAGTTTTTGTTTTCACTGTCATAGTCCTCTTCACGTTTGAATTGAATGGTTACTGCTTTCAAGTATTTATTAGGATCACCAATCACATCGTTTACGGTTAAACCGTTACCACCATAGTTTTTCTTTACTACTAACGGACCAGTAACACCATCGATAGTCACGGTTTTCTCCATTAATTCGAGAATCATGCCATGCGGTGGCGCGCCAGTATAAGGTCTTGTAACGATTGCATTATCGCCGACAAAGCCTGCTGCCACAGAGGCTTCCCAAACTTTTTTGGCATCTGCCAAATCAGCATCGTTACCAAAGGGAGCTGCGATTGCCAATAGAGGAATACTCAGGACAATAATTCCTGAGATTAATTTGTTTCGTAATTTCATATTAACTCCTTGTTTGTGTTTTTGCCTCTAGCTAAGAGGCATTCAGGAGCGCGCTTAGTTAATATACGAGTGAAACTTGAATGTAGACTCACCTATTTAAATAGGAGTAACTGACAGGGTTACCTAGAAAAGATCACCCCCCCACTTTCAGGGCTTTTTTCTGAAATGACAGCATTGCTTTATATTCAATGTTTATTTGAGACCATTCTCTCGAGCCATACTCTCGAACAAGGGTCTCTTTACTTCAAACTACTAAAGGTAAGGAATGTCGAAAGTCGATTTTATTAATAGCTACGCCAAGCTACCAGAGAATTTTTATAGCAATACAAATCCAGACCCTGTTAAACAACCTAGCTTGATAAAGTTTAATCATGAACTGGCTGAAGAACTCGGTGTTACTGGCTTGTATGCTGATGCAACAGAAGCGGTTGAATTCTTTTCAGGGAATAAAATTCCAGAAGGGGCTGAGCCGATTGCAATGGCATATTCTGGGCATCAGTTTGGTGGTTTTTCTCCGCAGCTAGGAGATGGTCGTGCGATTTTATTGGGTGAAGTAAAAGATCAAAATGGAATTCGTCATGACATTCAGCTCAAAGGTTCGGGACGAACCCCTTGGTCACGTGGTGGCGATGGCCGTTCGGCACTTGGTCCTGTAATACGTGAATATTTACTCAGCGAAGCAATGCATAAACTTGGCGTACCAACCACGCGTGTGCTTGCAGCAGTGACTACGGGTGAAAAAGTAGCGCGTGAAACCCCTACGCCAGGCGGTATATTGACGCGGGTTGCAACAGGTTTTGTGCGCGTCGGAACTTTTCAGTATTTTGCTAGCCAAGGCAATGTTGATGATTTGAAGAAACTCGTCGCTTATGAAATTGGACGTCACTACCCACAAGCTAAAAATAGCTCTTCTCATGCTGAAGGCTCGTCTCAAGCTAATAGCTCTGATAATCAAGAAGTAAAAAAGCCCTATGTGGCTTTCTTGAAAGAGGTAGTCAATGCACAGGCTAAATTAATCGCGAAATGGATGTCACTCGGTTTTATTCATGGTGTGATGAATACCGACAATATGTCGATTGCGGGTGAAACGATTGACTACGGCCCATGCGCATTTATGGATGAGTTTTCGCACGACCGCGTTTACAGTTCTATCGACAAACAAGGCCGTTATGCTTTTCAAAACCAACCTCAAATTGGCCAATGGAATTTAGTACGTTTCGCAGAAACTTTATTGCCGTTGTTTGCCGAATACGTGACTCCTGAGCAAGGCAAGCCAGAAGAAGTTGTGGTGATGTTTGCACAAGAAGTATTGAATCAATATGAAGGATTATACAAACAATATTGGCTCAATGAAATGCGTCAAAAGCTAGGTTTGGCGACAACAGAATTTCAGTTAAGTCCTGAACAAATAGTCGAACAAAAACTTAAACAAGCATCTGCTGAAGGCGCTTCAGAAAGTTCTGCACAAAACTCTTCACAAGGTTCTTCACAAAGTAACCTCGAAGAAAACATTGTTGATAAAGCAAAAGCTCATCAAAGAAATGCCGACGATCATGCATTGATCTCACGCTTGCTGGATGTAATGCAAGCAGGAAAAGCTGATTTTACGCTTACTTTTTATCATCTCTCGCAAGACTTTAAAGATTTAGAAAACGTGCGAAACTTGTTTGAAAATCCAGATGATTTCGATGTTTGGGCAAAGAAGTGGCTGTTTCGCTTGAAGCAGGAAGACTCAACAGCAGCTGAGCAGCAAACGCTGATGCAAAGCGTAAATCCTGTTTACATCCCACGTAATCATCAAGTCGAAGCAGCGATTAGAGCCGCAGAAGATCACAATGATTTCAGCGTATTTGAAGAGTTACACGCGGTGTTACAAAATCCTTTTGAATTACAGCAAGGCAAAGATTCCTATATGTTGCCACCCAAACCAGAAGAAGTTGTACATCAAACATTCTGTGGAACTTAATAAAAAAGTGCCTGAAAGTAGGGGGGTGTACTAAATTAAATAAGAATGCGTTTAAATAAAAACAATGTGTTGTGCGTCCATTCGAGTGTTTTCGACGTAATTAATAGAGTTCGTTTTCTCGAATAACTTTCTTAATTTAAACTACTATTCTTATGATTCTCTCATGAGAATATTTACTATTTGAGGTGTGACTATGTTGAATTGGAATGATGTTTTAAATTATGCGCGCAACGGTAATGCTACACCGACCCAACGGGTCGAAAAAACAGAAGAAGAATGGAAGTCTGTATTAAGCGATGAAGAGTTTCGAGTCGCACGCCAGCACGGTACAGAAATGCCTAATAGTTCAGATATGTGTAGCCTGTTTGAAGGAGGGCTATACGGCTGTGTATGCTGTGATACCTTATTATTCGATGCGAATGAGAAGTTTGAATCAGGAACTGGATGGCCGTCATTCACCTCGCCTCTTGAAGACAATGTGATTAATTATATCGAAGACAATTCCCATGGAATGAGCCGCGTAGAGGCCACGTGTAGTACATGCGATGCGCATCTTGGGCATGTGTTTCCAGATGGGCCGCAGCCTAGTGGTTTACGATTTTGTATGAATGCAGTTGCGTTGAAAAAGCAGTCTTAATAAGTTCTTATTACTAGATTTCTAACAGAAGGTGGGGGGGTGTTATAGATCACCGCCGATGATAACAACATCGGCCTGTTTTGGGAGAGAGTTCGAAGTCATCACTATCTTCTTAACAGTATGTTTTCAGGATCATAAATAGCGTCCATTTCAATATGCGCTGTACGTGTACCCGCTGAAGTATCGATGGTCACCTCAAGTCCTTGATTAATCAGTGAAGGTTTAATATAGGCAAATGCAAGGCTTTTACCTACTCGATGCCCATATGCACCACCGGTAGTTAAGCCAATCAATTCTCCATTATGGTAAACCGCTTCATTGCCGAAACACTCGCAAGGTTGCTCATCATCAAATGCCAGATACGCCAATTCGATGGCATAGCCATCTTCTTGGCGTTGTTTTAGATTATCGCGACCGATGAAATCTCGACTGGTATCGATAAATCGTTCCATGCCAGCTTCGAAGCCACTAATTTCTTCAGTAAACTCGTTACCGTAAGCGCGATACATTTTTTCCATACGCATCGAATTGAATGCATAACCACCAAAGTTTCTGATGCCAAAATCTTCACCTTTACGCCACATCGAATCATAGATAGACAATAACTGGTAGGAAGGCATATGTAATTCATAGCCTAGTTCTCCTGCATAAGACACACGGAGAACTCTTACCATGGCACTATCTATTTGAATTTCTTTGGCACTGAGCCATGGAAAGGCTTTGTGTGACAGGTCTTCTTCTGTCATAGACTGCAACACTTCTCTAGATTTTGGTCCTGTGATCAGTAATGAAGACAACTCATCAGTCATATTTTCGATTTTGACATCGAAGCCTTCGGCATTAGACTCCATCCAATGTAAATCTTTATGCTCTGAGCCAATGGCCGACACTAGGTAATAATGATTTTCTGCAAGACGTGTTATCGACATTTCACACATAATGCCGCCATTAGGCGAGTGAAATAGACTCAGTCCGAGACGGCCATCTTTACCTGGAATTTTGTTACAGGACAGTTTATCAAGAAATGCAAAAGCATCAGGGCCACTAATATCGTATTTTGATGATCCGGATAAATCGATAACACCAACGGATTCTTGAACAGCTTTACATTCTTCAGCAACCACTTCATGCGCTTCGGTATGTGACCAAGAAAGTGATTCTTTACGTATTGTGCCTGTCTGAAACCAGAGAGGCTTTTCATAACCCTGAACAGCACCATGTATAGCACCTTGCTCTAACAGTCGGACATATAAAGGGCTGGTTCGGCTGGGTCGACCATGGGGACGATTAACGTTAGGTGCGCCAACGGCATACATTTCTTCATAGGATTCAATTGCCTTAATACGACAATATTTCTTATCAGCCCAAGCACCAAATCGACGCGTGTCGAGAGGAGCCATATTAATCTCTGTCTGACCGTGTACCATCCACTGAGCAACGTACTTTCCTACGCCGCCTTGGGCGATTCCGATACTTGCGCCACAAAGATTCCAAAAGTTGTTTAAACCAGCAACGGGACCAGCAAGGATATTATCATCGGGTGTATGCGTTATTGGTCCATTCACTACCGTTTTTACACCTACTTCTTTGAACTTTGGTGTCAATTCAAAGCAGCGTTCGAGAAACGGCATTAAACGATCTAGCTCAGGCGCAAAAAGCTCACGATCAAACGCCCAGTCCATACCATTTAAGGCCCATGGTTTTGATCCCCACATTTCATAGGGACCAACTAGAAAACCACGGCCTTCTTGTCGGATGTATGATGATGTATAGGAATCTCTACAAACAGGTAATTCAAAATCTAGTGCTTCTATATCGGGATGGTTTTCTGTTACTAAATATTGGTGTTCTAGGTTGGTCAGCGGTACATCTGTTCTTACCATTGCACCAACTTCGCGGGCAAAACAACCAGCAGCGTTCACGACATGTTCGGCAATGATGGTACCTTTGTCAGTAACAACTTCCCATTCCCCTGATGGCAAATTATTGATTTCGACAACCTGAGTGTATCGATTGACTTCTGCGCCTTTTTCTCGGGCTAGTCTTGATAGTGGCATCACAACAGAGGTTGGATCGACATGACCATCGTTAGGCGTACTTACAATTGTACGGGCTTTGCTAAAATCCATAAACGGATTGAGTTTTTCCGCTTCCTGCTTACTGATTATATTGAAGTCAAAGCCAATATTTTTAGAACGACTCTCAAGGTTTTTGAACCACTGTTCTTCTGCCTTGGTGAAGCCAACACGAATACTACCTGTCTGATGGAAGTTAGAATCTTCCCCTGTTTCCTCAGGTAAAATCTCGTTATAGAGTTTGATTGTATAGTCGTGGATTTGCGCTACGGTATGATTACCAATGAAGTTTGAGCAAAGCCCCGCAGCATGCCAAGTAGACCCACTGGTCAATTCACCTTTTTCAACCAATGCTATGTCAGTCCAACCTTCTTTAGTAAGGTGATATAGCAGGTTCACTCCTAGGGAGCCGCCTCCAATAATGACTACTCGGGCATGACTTTTCATTTTAAATACCTATATCCATTTTAAATACTTATACCAATAAAAACTAAGATTTTTCAACACTTTTTACACGTCACTGCCTCGACACTTATTCACTTCTACCCATAGCTTCACGCGAAAGGAAGATGGGGAATTGCTCACGAACTTTTAAATCTATTTCATCGCTAATGTGACCTGGAAAGTAGTTTTCTAGAATTTCATTCTTTTTCGCAACCGCTTTATCCAGTAAAACTGGCTTGTTTCGCTCATTCCATTCATTTGGGCTTAAACGGTTTCCGAAATCCGGGAATAAATATTCACTTTGCATGACTTCTATAGTTTGTGCCGCACCTAGATAATGTCCTTTGTTGCCGAGGCAAACATCTTTCAGCACGTCAAAGCTTAGCGTTTTCTCATTAACTTCAATTCCACGCGTTATTCGCAAAGCAGCACCAAGCACGTCATTATCAAGTAATAGCGATTCAGGACAGGTACCTAATAAGCTGGCGTACATACCCGCAGACTCATAAATGACATTCGCCCCCGCTGTTGCCGCACTGGCAGTTGTATAACCGCGTTCTGCACCGGCTTGAAAATCAGGGAGTTTCGAATCAGTCATTCCGCAGGCTGTTCCAGTGGGTAAGTCGTAGTGAATGCCCATTTGTGCGCAGGCTGCTGATAAAATAGCTTGTTCTGGTGAACCACCACTCATTGCTCCTGTTCGTAAATCGGACACAAAAGGCCAGGTGCCGAGAATAGCGGGTGCTCCAGGTTTTATAGCATTCACATAAACGAGTCCACCTAAGCACTCAGCCCATGCTTGTGCAACTGCGCCAGCTAAACAAGCAGGAGAAGTTGCGCCAGATTGACCAGCAGATAATAAAAGTACCGGCATACCTCCTTCGACGGCAACTTTGACACAACCAAGAGCTTCTTCTGTAAATTTCATTGGAGGGACAACATGGCAACAAGAGATACTAACAAACGGACGTTCACGCCATTTATCTTCTCCGCCAGCCATGATATGCAGCATTTTCAAGGTGTCTTCTAAATGTTCAACTTCAGTCCAACTAGCACCCACGTGCTTGGTAGTTCCCATTACCGCATTGTAGGTCGTGTTAATATCCATGGCGCGGTTATCGGTAATGTCGCGTAATACACAAGTTCGCTGGAACATATGAATGTTTTCACATTTATCTGCAATACGAGCCATATCGTAAAGATCATGAGCATGTGACTCTCGATATTCGTTTTTAACAGGGTCAGCAATCATTACCGCTGCACCAGCCGTTGAGAAATGAACCTTCGAGCCTGACAATTCGAGATCGTGCTTTGGATCTTGACCATAAAGTGTCAAGTTACGGTCACATTTGTTCATCGCATCGTCAATCACAGCTCGTGGGAATTTAAGACGTCCATCTTCTTCATCGAAGATAGCACCAACAGCCGTACAGGTTTCTATACAATGATCTGTTGCCTGATCAAAACCAACTTCTTCCAGAATACGGTAAACGGTACTGCTTATCTGCTCAACTTCACTTTCAGTGAGAGGTTTAAATTGGCCTCCTTCTTCACCAGGATTAACGGGTTTAAGGTCATCAGCTAATGCTGCCTTTCGCAAAGCCATTTTTGCTTCTCGTGCGCTGCCTCTTCTAGCCATTTCCTAGTCTCCTCAATGCATTAGAAAGATAGATTATTTGATCTGATTATGAAGCAGGTGGAACTATCGATTCAAACGATTATTTTTCATAGCATGGATTAGATTTTATAATGTAGAATATCTGCAAATATGGCACGAAGACTACCACCATTAAACAGTATGAAATGCTTTGAGGCAGCAGGAAGGTTACTGAGTTTTACCGATGCCGCTAAAGAACTCAATGTGACCCAAGCCGCTATTAGTCATCAGATTAAAATAATTGAGGAGTATTTGGGAGTTCCACTATTTATTCGTTCTCCACGGAAAATTGCACTCACCGAACAGGGAAAAGTATTACTGCCTAATATAGTTGAAGTTTTTGACAAGCTTTCTGTAGCTGTCGAATCGGTTAACCAAGAACAACAGTTTTCAAATATGGTTAATGTCCGGCTTGCTCCGTCATTTGCCGCAAAATGGCTATCTCCACGATTAAAGTATTTTTGGTTACAGTATCCAGAGATAAATCTCAGCTTATATCATGCTCATGCCGCCGTTGATTTTGAGCGTGAAGAATTTGATCTCGCAGTGACCTATGGAAGAGGAAAATGGCCAAACGTTATTTCAGAGCCATTATTGAGTCTTGATTTTTTCCCTGTCTGCAGCCCAGCATTCATGAAAAATGATAAGCCATTAACTGAAATAGATAATTTACGCTATTACTCTTTTCTACATGATGCTAATTATGAGTGTTGGGAAGAATGGTTAGTGTTGGCCGGAGCGAATCATATCGAATCGAATCAAGGCACTATAATTGATGATACCAATGTGTTAATTCAAGCCGCAATAGACGGACAAGGAGTTGCGCTCGGCTCTACAACCTTCGTCGAAGATCATCTTAAATCAGGCCGGTTGGTGAAGCCATTTGATGTTACTTTGAGAAACGATTTTGCCTACTATGTTGTAAGTACCGAACAAAAACTCTTGAATCCGGCAGTTCAGGCATTTAAAGATTGGCTTTTAACTCAAGAGTAATGCTTACGCATTTGAATGCAATTAAAAAAACATATACTAGAAAGTATCAGCATTTATTGAAGCACCTGAAAATATGGTGAAATTCAGATTAAATACCGGTGATATGATGGCAACCAATAATCTTCGTGTCATGCATGGTCGCACTTCTTACGATGCAACTTCGGGAGATCGACATCTGCAATTATCCTATATGGATTATGATGATATATCGAGCCGTATTCGTATGATCAAAAAGGCCAGCTAACATGGATATTAGTATGAATAAGATTTCGTTTACTAAAATGGAAGAAGGCACAGCTGAAGAATATGCCTTTCTCGAAAAGCTCGAATACGAATACAAAAAAGACTTACCTTATAAAATTATTACAGCCTTAGAACAACTCGAACATTCCTTATCAGGCTATCAAATATCTCGCTTGGATCATGTTCTTCAAGCTGCAACTAGAGCGCATGAAGCTGGTGAGTCTGAACAGTGGATTGTCGCTGCATTGCTGCACGATATTGGTGATGAATTAGCACCATATTCACACAGCGAAATGGCAGCGGCGATTCTGAGACCTTTTGTTAGCGATAAAATCTATTGGGTGGTAAAACATCACGGCATTTTCCAGATGTATTATTACGCGCACCATAGCGGTGGTGATCGAAATGCCAGAGAGCGATATAAAGATCATCCTTATTACGATAGCGCAATTCGCTTCTGCCACGAATATGATCAAAACTGTTTTGATCCCGAATATGAATCCAAACCCCTGGAGTTTTTCAAACCTATCATTGAGCGTGTGCTAGCTAAACCACTAGCTGATGATGCTGAGCAACAAGCGCGATATGGCAGTAAATGAGTTATTTAAATACACCCCCCTACTTTTACGAGGTTTTTATTCATTTACAATGAAAACCTCGCCCTTCGGGTAGTCGTCGTTCCACTCCAGCATTATCTCGCAATTGCTCGGCTAGCCACTTATTCAGCAAATATTAAAAAATACCTAATAAGTAGGGGGTGACTTTATATTATTGTTTTTATCATGTTCTAAGATTTAATTTAAACCTGATAACGATAGCCAACGCCGTATACCGACTGGACCACATCATCAATTCCAAGGCCAACAAATTTCTTGCGTAATTTTTTGATATGACTATCCACGGTTCGATCGGTAACGATTCGATCGTCGTTATAAGCCCTAGACATTAATTGATCACGCGAAAAAATCTGCCCTGGATGTTGGTACATCACCTGGAATAATTTGAATTCAATAGCCGTTAAATCAACTTTTATGTTTTCATAAGAAATCTGATAACTATTTTCATTGAGTATCAGCTGTTGATTTCCAGCAGGCTCTGTATTGTCGCTGCGTCTGAGTACCGTTTTGATGCGGGCAATCACTTCGCGGGGACTAAACGGCTTACAAATATAATCATCCGCGCCCAGTTCTAAACCAATCAAACGATCAATCTCTTCAACTTTCGCGGTAATCATTATAATTGGTTGATTAGACTGGCGGCGGAAGTCTCTGCAAATGCTAATGCCATCGACTTCAGGCAGCATTAAATCTAATAGTATCAATCTTGGTTCATTCTGCTTCAGCCATTCTTGTGCTTCCCTACCGTTATGAATCATTTCAGTTTCATAGCCCGCATCAGCACAATAGTCTCTGAGTAATTCAGCGATTTTAATTTCATCTTCAACAATTAAAATGGGACGTTGTTTGGACATATTTTTTTATCCTAGGCATTAAGAGCGGTATATAGGGAATTCAATGACAAACGAAATCCCACCCAAAGGTGATTGTTTCGCTGTAATTTTACCGTTGTGCGCAACCACAATATTTTCGGCAATAGATAAGCCTAAACCAGAGCCACCTGCATTCCTGTTTCTGGACGCGTCAACGCGATAGAGGCGTTCAAATAATTTTTCCAGCTCTTCATCAGTTACACCCGGTTCAGAGTCAGACCATTCTATAATGACATTTCCAGATTGCTTTTTGATACTAATTTCTAGGCGGCCCGGCGTCGAAGTATAATGCTGGCTGTTATTTGCAAGATTCGCAAATAGTTGTTCAAGTCTTTGTCCATCGCCATCGATGAAAATACTCTCACAGGAAGCGTTAAATATTACATCAATTTTCTTATCATCAAATTGATGTTGGTGCTGGAAAACTACATCTTCAACTAACTCCACAATATCCAAGTGTTCTTTGTGATAACTCAATGCACCAAGATCAGATAAAGACAACTCATTCAAATCACTGATCAATCGACTCAGGCGCATAATTTCTTGATGTAAAGAATCAATGGATGATGGTGTTAATTCTCGGACATTATCCTGTATTGCTTCTATTTCACCTTTTAACACCGTTACAGGAGTTCTCAATTCATGGGAAATATCTGAAATCCAGCGTCTTCGTGAACTGCGGTTATCCTGAAGTGTTTCACCCAGAATATTGAGTTTTTTACTGAGCTGTCCCAATTCATCCTGACTTTTATCGATACTTTGGCTGCTATAATCTCCGGATGTTAACAGCCCCGCGTGATCCCCGATTTTATTGATACGCGAACGTAGATAAGCTGCAAATAAACCCGCACCGATCAGAACAATACCTAATGCCAATAAGGCAATTTTAAAAAATGCCTTATTTTGATGTTGTACAAATTGTTGGTCTAGCTCATTGGTAATTTTGTTAAACGGTTCATAGCGAAAATATCCAATCACCTTGTCATTTAACATTAGAGGTTTATAAATGGCTTCTTTTGTGGCTTCCGTTCCACCAACAATGATCGCCTTGTTTGCATCGAGTAAAGCCAGAGATCTTGGTGGAGGAACTGAGCCTGTTCTTCTTGGAGGCATTCTATCACCGAGAGGTAAATTACCGTTCTCAATAAACGGTGGTGGTGGCGGACGATTTACACCTGCTGGTTGATCCTGGGCTGGTGGGGGAGGTAAATGTCCAGGAGGAGGAAATTCACCTATTGGCCGAGAGGTGTCCTTATCTGTTTTTTCATCAGCTTTCCCCCCTAGTTCATGTAAATCAGGGAGAGGTGGTTCTTTTGATTCTCTGCTTATGTTTACCGCTTTCGATTGATTGAAATAAAGATCCCATAGAACCCAGTTATCTCTAATAAAATCCCAATTTTGATTAGTTTTATACTGACTCAATAAAATTTTAGAAAAACTATCGGAACGACGTTCTTCAACACCATTGATATATTCCAAAAAACCAGATTGAACACTTTGATTCGAAAGGTAAATCGCGAGGCTTAACACTATCCCGGTAATACATACGATAGTTAAAACCAATTTATGCCATAACTTTAAGATCACTCGATGCGCCTAGTCTTGATTATTAAGGGAAATATAATGAGTTGGAAAAGGTATTTTCAGTAAAAAAATATCATATCTTTGATATTAGCTTAATGTTGTTAATACTACCTTTAGGGACTATCTATAAATAAGTAGCCCCTAAAGACATTTTAGTTTGTTAAAAAAGCGGATTGTGTTTGCCTTAGAACTTACCCATTTCTAGCGTTGTAGTGTCTGTAACTTTACCATCCTTAAATGCTTTGATAGTCACATAATATTCGTGTCCTTTTCCGCCAGAACAAGGTGGCATGTAAGCGCCTGCAGTATCCCAACCTGGGCTACGTTGTGCTTCGATTACTTTAAATGCTTCTGGAATATCAAATGTATGTCCAGGAATAGAAGGTATTTCCACCTGTGTTGCTGATGAATCAACCATATAACTCATTCTTCCATGACCACCGTTATTCATCTTCTTAGAATCGCGATCGCTGTATTCCAGCACGATTGAATTCGTACCTGCAGGTATATCACTAACAGTCAACTTGGGCGTTGCGGGATTCTTACCGTCAAACTTCTGGCATTGCTGGCCTGCAGGAACTTTCACGCCGTCCCATGCTGGGTCAGCCAATTTTGCTTCAAGTGCGAAGACATTCGCGCTGAATGCTGTTAAAAATAATGATGTAAATATTGATTTTAATTTCATAATGTTAGCTACTCCTGTAACTGAATGATACTGTTTGATAAAACTTTAATTAACATATAGTTAATTAAAGTTACGCTTGGTGTCCCCGTACAAATTATTGCGATCATTGTTATTTTTTGTGATCGTGATTATTCAATGAATATAACCCAGAATTGTGCAAGAAATGTGGAAATTGGCCTAAAAGTAGGGGGGTGTCATTTTGGGTTTTACTTCGTCTGAACCATGCATCGACGATTCCTACGGAAACGTAACGATATAATTTTTGGCTCTTGGTGAGCCTAAAAAAGCAACACCCCCCTACTTTATAGTGGTTTTTACAAGATGTAGTTGCTTCTTAAGCAAACTCCGGCCACTTATCAAAGTGTTGTTTTTCAAGCTTCATTTCGCCATGTTCATCCTGATGGATGTTGATCCATGCTTGCCAGTTTTCATTATCAATTTCTGGATAATCTAAGCGATAATGACTGCATCGACTTTCAGTTCGCATTGTAGAAGCCTTCAACTTCATTTCTGCTGTGATCATCATATTCATGGTTTCATGAGCAAGACGTAAGTGATGGCGATCTGATGCCATCAGCATAGGCCCGTGATGTTCTTTTAACTCTTCAACATAGGCCAGGGCGGCTTGCATCATTCGTTCTTTTTTAATGTATAAAACAAAATTAGGGATCATTGTGCTTTGTAAAATTTGTGTAACCCACGCTGGGCTGTAGCCACTTTCGCGTTTTAACGGCGCTAATATTTCTTCTTTGGCTAGTGCTAACGTTTTCTTTGGTATTGAAATACCTGTTACGGATTGGCTTGCTTTCGCGGCAGCTTCTCCCGCTATTGCTCCCTGCACAGCAGAACCTGCCATGGAACTACCAATTTGAGTATAAATACCACCAGACATATACGAGCCCAATGCATCACCCGATGCCCACAAGCCAGGTATAGTGCTTAAGCCAGTCTCATCGATAGGTACTAAGCCTTCTGATTTATGTATTGCCATACCAGCAGTTGAACCGCCAACAGACTCGCCACCCATTCCTGGAGGGCCTTTGCGTTCCTCTTTCGAAAATAGAGCACGAATGCCTGTGACTTCTGGTTTCTGCGGTGGTGGCCCACCTACACCTCGGAATGCTTCTGGTACATAAGGGCCAGCAGGGATTGAAGAATCTGCTTCCACCTTTTTGCTTGAAGGACCCATTTGTACCGGCCCACCACTGACATAAGCGGTGTAATTCATATCAACACCTAAATGGTGATTGATTTGCTCAGACGTTGTACTTGGCTTTTCCTCTATCTGACCATGCCAATTGTCGTAACTCGAACCTGAATTCTTTGCAGCAGCAGGGTGACCATCATTCCATTCTTTTCCTGTAACTTTAGCGCCAATGTTATACGCCATAATGGTGCCGTCGTGGGTTAAGTCACACAATGGGAATCCACTGGCTTTAAAACCACCAGAACCCGTACACATAATGACTGTCTTCGCTGAAAAATTAAAAATGGTATTGTGATCTAAACTGAACCCTGAGGCGCCAACCACACGTCCTTCTTCTTTGTGAAGATGTGTCATCATGATGCGTTCAACAATTGGGATTTTTCGTTCTTTCATCGGCTTTGAAAAGCTTTCAAAGCATAAATTAGAGTCGAAAAACCCCCATTCTTTTAGCTCCGCTACCCGATCTGCAGAGTGATCTAAAAGCTGGCGGGTAAATATGGGGTTATTGGTGCCTATTGCAGAATCAGCTACCTTCGCTAAATATTCATCTGGTTGCATCTTGGCGTTCTTTTTATCGTAACTAAAAACACCTTTTCCGAATGGTGTAAGCCCCGAGCTGCCTAAACGTCCTTTTGAAACCATCATGACCTTAGCGCCAGCATCATGAGCTTTAACCGCAGCAAAGAGGCCAGCGATTCCACTACCGATAACCAATACATCGGCCTCTAAAGATTCTTCTCTAAAACTATCTGCGTCAATTGTAGGCTCATTTCTTTGCGGAGGATGACCCATAGGTGGATGTCCTCCCATGGGTGGTGGCCCTCCCATCGGATTCATAGGTGGCATATTACCGGCTATTGCACTCGCACCAAGAGTAGCTCCCGCAATACCAAGAAAAGTACGTCGTGAAATTTTCTTATTATCTGACTTTGAGTTATCTGACATTGTATTATCTCCAGGAAACGACAACAGGGATGGATTTTTCCGGGGTGATGCTAATCGCATCTACCGGACAGTAAAGACGGCATAAGTGACAAATCTGGCAGTCCTCGGGATAGGCGATGTACGCCTTTTTTTTGTCATGATCAAACTGTATGACGTCTGTTGGGCAGGTTTGAACACAGGTCTTACAGCCTATGCAACCAGCAATTTCACTAATTGGCATTTTGAATTCCTCTTACCTTTAATTCGAGACAATACTTCGAGACAGTACTTCGAGACAGTACTTAGAATGAAAGTTGTTCATAATGAATATGTGCTTTGGGTATATTTAGTGATTTCAGGCTTTTGTTAACACCCGTAATCATTGGTTTTGGCCCGCATAAATAGACAGTCCAATCGTTTGTGGCTTTGATGTCGATGACGTTGTTTATGACTTGCTCGATGCAGTCTTTGTCGATAACGCCTTCATGGATATCATCTCTATTCATTGCTTCAGAACAAACTAGTTGTTGTTTGAAATTCGGCATGGTCTTTTCTAAAGCGTTGATTTCATCTTGGAGTACCATTTGATCTATATGATTGTTACCGTATATAAGTCGTATTGGGCGCGGATCGTTCTTCTCCGCTAAACCACGAAGTAGGCTTAACATTGGGCCAATACCGGCACCACCTGCGATTAATACAATGGCTTTTGATTTAGCTGATTCCCCTAAGTTAATACTGCCGTAAGGACCATCGACATAAACATCTTGGCCAATGTTCAACGTGTCTAATTTTGATGTGTAATCACCTAAGTTCCGGATGATAAATGAAACCTTCGGAAGGTCAGCTTGGCAGGAAGCTATTGAAAATGGGTGCTCTTTTACACCGCCGCTTCGTTTACTGGTGTTTAGCCAAACGAACTGACCCGCTTCGAAATCAAATCCTGAAGCGTCATTTTTCTCGATGGTGACCTGCCAATCGGTACTGCTAACCTGTGTGACATCAATCAACTTGAACGGCCTAGATTTCAGTATTCGAGGCTTGATGAAATAGTTATATAAAACCATTGTCACTGAAGATGCGCAAAGTGCCCACCAAATGATATTGAATTTCTCCTGAAACTGACCATGACTACCAACTGACGTAATATGCAGTGTGGCCAATATCATGATAGCCACTAAACCAAGCATGTGAGTAAAGCGCCATGTTTCATAACTCACCTTGAGTTTATCTTTAAATATTGCGCTCAGTACCCAAATAATCATGCCTACCCAGGCGATAATGCCTGTAAGCATTTGTGGTGCGGTAATAATTGAAATAAGGCTGTGCATGCCATCGTTAAATGACACCATAAATCGTGGCGCAATAATAAGCACAGGGTGCAATAGGAAAATTAGCCCGAGCCATTGGCCGATTTTTTTATGATGCGATACATTCCAGTCAATATTGGCGAACAGGCTAAAGGTCTTTAAGCGACTCACTAATGGGAATTGCATGTAGAAAGCCATCATTGCCAGAACATTCACCGTGGTCAATAGGGTGGCATAGGTGCCTTGATCTGCCATATCCAGACTAAATGTAGCTAGAAATGGAAGCGACATAAGGCATAAATAGCCCAGCGCTAACTTGCTTTTCTTGCTGAGTTTAAATGAGAAGCGATTTCCAATTTTTTCAAATACTGTAGATTGAGTAGACATGATTTTCATCCAATTAATTTCTGCATACTGAAAATATATGCTCGAAATGTGCATGAAAAATGAAAATCTAGAATAAACGTGTAGTCTTTTGTAATTTGATGATTTAGATCAAGTAGTATGAAAAATGAAGTGAATTGCTACTAACTGAATGATGCTGCGAGATGACAATTAATTAACTGTTGATAATTAAAGCTTGAGTTTGGTGTCCCCATAAAATTATTGTGATCGTGGTTTTTCAAATAATATAAGCCAGCATTGTGCAAAGAAGATAAAAAGTGCCCAGCCGAACACAGTGAGACAACGTTGGAGCACAGCGACGACGACCCGGAGGGCGTGGTTTTCACTGTTTTTTGATTGAAAAACCACGTAAAAGTAGGGGGGTGTCATTTTTAATTAAATAGATAGCTTGAAAGTCATGGTTTACTAGATACAATCATGGATTTTCTCTTTTTTGTTCGGGGTACAAATACGTTCGTAACAGGTGTAAAAATAACGATTTTAGATTTGAGTATCTATCGAAAGAAGAGTGTCAAGCAGCATTAAATGATCTCGTTGAGGGGTAAAAATTGTGGGTTTATTTGAGCGTTATCTTAGTTTATGGGTGGGCTTGTGCATAGCTGGCGGCGTAATTTTGGGGAGCTTGGTGCCTGGACTATTCCAATGGTTTTCCGAATTGGAAATTTCTCACGTTAATATTCCTGTGGCTATTTTCATCTGGGTAATGATTTACCCAATGATGATTCAAGTAGATTTTTCTTCAATCAAAGATATCGGAAAAAAGCCAAAAGGCTTGTTGCTGACTTTGGTTATTAACTGGCTAATTAAACCATTCAGTATGGCTTTTTTGGGCTGGCTCTTTTTCAGGGTCATTTTTGTTGATCTTGTAGACCCACAAACCGCAACAGAATACATCGCAGGTATGATTTTACTGGGTGTTGCGCCGTGTACAGCGATGGTGTTTGTGTGGAGCAACCTCACTAAAGGTGATGCAAACTATACGTTAGTGCAAGTCTCTGTGAATGACTTGATAATGATTTTTGCATTTGCCCCGATTGCTGCATTTCTACTGGGCGTTAGTGATGTCACCGTACCTTGGGATACCTTGATGTTGTCAGTGGTGTTGTATGTGGTTATACCGTTGCTTGCAGGTGTCATAACGCGCAAGGTACTCAATTCAAAACAAGATAACTCAAAGTTAAATAGTTTTATCCAAAAACTGAAACCTATTTCGATAGCAGGTTTATTAGCAACAGTCGTTTTATTATTTGGTTTTCAAGCCGAAACTATCCTAGCTAAACCCTTGGCCATTGTGTTAATTGCGATACCGCTATTGATACAAACATACGGTATTTTTGCCATTGCTTACGGTGCAGCAAAAGCAATGAAACTACCGCATAACATTGCTGCACCAGCCTGCATGATCGGCACATCCAACTTTTTCGAATTAGCTGTGGCGGTTGCTATTTCTTTATTTGGACTACAATCGGGAGCGGCTTTGGCCACGGTGGTAGGTGTTTTAGTAGAGGTGCCTGTGATGTTGACCTTAGTGGCTTTTGCCAACCGCACCCGTCACTGGTTTGATCCGGTTTGATCCAGTTTGATAAGACCTAATATATCTCTATGGAGCATTCCGCTGTGAAGGCTCTTTAGTAAAAGCTGATGGAGCTTTGATCGCATTAGGGTTATTTCTTTGGGTTCGCGAAGCATCAGCCCACCAATTTAGCTGTATAGCCGCTCGATCTATATATGAACTCCAAGCCTTAGCATCAACGTCTTCTAGATACTCACCATTTTCATCAAACACCTCTTGTGCCTTGGGAACATGGATCATTGCAGATACTGGTAGACAACCAAGCTCAGATAAATAACTTCTCATGTTCACAGCAGCTCGTGCACCTCCCCATTGTCCTGCTGAATAGGTGGCGATTAAGCTAGGTTTATACGAAAAAAGCGAACTGCCGAAATGATTTAATAAATGAGCTAGGGTTGGGCTCATTGAGTGATTATATTCTGGACTAACCATCACATAAGCATCTGCATTATCGATAGCGTTTGCGAGTTCATCAAGTAATTGGGGAGCTTTGCCTTTTTTGTAACAAAAATGAGGTTTGAATACTTGATCAAACTCAAAATCTAATGGATCAACTAAGGTTGCAGTTGTATCACCTTTGTTGATTTGAGTAAGAAGCGCGTTTGCTACACGCGCCCCGAGACGACTTGGGTATGGTGGAGTGCTTTCACGACTTGATCCAAGAAAAACTAAAATATTCAAATTCATAGGGACTATCCTTTTTGTAAAGCTGTTGTCTCGTAAACTCTGTTGAGTTATTCGTTTTTAATAAACCAAAAACGATAGGCTCACTGAGCTTTGCATCAATTCCAATATCATTTTTAAAGGACAAAAATTAATTAATGACACCCCCTACCTTTTATGAGGTTTTATAAACCTCACACTTATGGGTAATCGTCGCTGCGCTCCGATATTGTCTCGGCTCTGTCTCGGCTGAGGTGTTTTTAAGTATTAATCTAGTCTGATCTCTTTGATCTATGCATCATGATCTTCTTTAGATTCGATCTTGATGCCCTCAATCTTTTGGATAGCTTGGTTCCTGACACATATCAAATCTGTTTCTGATATGAGCTGGCAGGTTCCGATGTATAAATCTCTATGGCCACCTTCGTACTGACAGGCTTGTGATTTAACTTTCTCCTCGCAAACTTCCAGAGCAACTTTGTTTAGTGAACCAGAGTGCGCGTAGGAGTTGCTAGCAGTTAGCGACAAGCTGAATACTGCTAGAAACACGAACAATGCACTTTTTAAATTAGTTTTAGATGTCATTGATTGCACCATTGACTGCACCCTTATCATTTTTTCGGTGGTGGACCGTCACCTCTTGGAGGTGCGCCTGGAGGAGGTCCGCCAGCTCCACCAGGAGGTCCACCATGTCCACCAGATGGACGAACAGATTCTCCGTGAAGGCATCCAATAAACATATTCTCACTCGGACTTGCAGAGTGGTAGTGATAACCTCTGATGTCATCGCTTATTCCACGACACTCATCAAGTGATTCTACTTCTTTACCTTCTGCGTTTTTCATTGCATAGACACCATAACCATCTGATGCATAACCTACGAGTGCAGCGTGTCCGTCGTCGGTCTTAGACTTGTTATCTGTACAACCAGTTGTAGAGTGATAGTGATAACCTTGGTGTACGTTAATGTGACCACCGCAATCATCAAATGCAGCAATCGTATACGCTCCTAAAATTGCATCAACGGGTGCTGGCCCTGATAGTTCACTACCGTCCAGTGCAATACCCGTAGTACGAACTCGACTTGTCTTAGCTGCAGGAATCGGTGTGGTCGGGATGAGGAAAGTTCGAGAGAAATCATCCTCAAGGTATGACAGCTCACACTCTATACAGTTTTGTTTGTACTGTTCCTCAACATCAGGTTTTGCAGCGCCTAAGCAGGCTTCTTTGCTTGCTGTGTAACGTACTTTGTTTGTCTTTGCATCGTAAAGCACCCATTTTTCATCACCATAATATTCATTCAGCTTTAAAATGAATTCTCCTGTGATATCGACCAAATAGCCTGAGCCTTCTTTGCTAAACCAGGCTCCACCTACATCAGCTCCATCGGTGGTTGTTCTTGGACAGAAAGGACCGGGTTGACGTCCTGCTGGAGCACCAGCAGTGATAAATTGGTAACAGGTAGTTGCTGTGCCTTCAGCTGTTTCACAATCAACTATTTTAGGCTCTTGGGTAAAAGCACCCTTTACAAACATAGAAAGATCTATTCCCTTGGTAATAGGAGTGGTTGCCTTTTCAGTAGCTGTTTGTTTAGTTGTATCTTCGGAGGAGCTGTTGCACCCACTTAAAACTAGTGCACTAAAGGCGATGACACAGATTAGTGACCTGTAGCTTGATAAGCTCATGAGTTGTATCCTTTTTCTGTATTTAGGTATATTGACTGCTTTCACAAATAATTCTGTCATGCATTACATGGGGAATGTGCAAGAAATGTGGAAAAAGTGGGGGCATTTTATTATTCTAAAGCGCAAATAGTTGGCTTTCTGATTGTCGTGGCGTTAGCACTGCTTTGAATTTTTGAGTTTTTTGCTTTGCGTTTGGCGGTCTTGTCGCCGTAATAATCATAGATTTTTCATCTGTTTTTTTACCATACAGTCCAAGCTTAAACGTTAGCCCTTCGCTATTTTCTGATTTTGATTTATTCAAAGCGAAACGACCCATAATAACCAATTGCTCAGAAGCAGCTTTGGATGCATCGTGAGGTACCACTGGTGATAATAACAACCCTTGTAAAGGTCTTGTGCCTTCTTTATCCGATAGTTTTACCTTGTTCTTCACTGCAATCACTATGGCAGGTTTATGTTTAGAAAACTCTTTAGATGACATTTTTCCGTCACCATCATCATCAATACCTTCAAACGCTGAAACGGGCAGAGAAATCACCATAAAAGCGCCGTCATTTTTGAAGTTTAAAGTGCCGTGTTGAGCTACCATCAAGTGCGCTGATACGTGCGGCACAATGGCCGCACTTATCACGAGACTTGATAGCAGAGTTTTTGCCCACTTAATTAGGCTGTTATATAAACCTTGCTTAGTCATTTTACGTTTCTATCTATTTTTCTATCTATTTGATAATGACTACTGTGGAGGGCCTCCAGCAGGAGGGCCACCAGCACCTTCAACTTCTCCCTTCACACAACGCTGAAAGTAAGGATAGCTATCAGTCGCATAGTAATGATAAATACCATTAGGAAACTCAGGAGTGACAGCGAAACGTCCATTACACTCATCTAAATCACCTGAGCCTTCAACATACTCCCAATCCTGTCTGAAAGTACCTAATGGATAGGTGTCTTCTGAAGGTCTTGATGTCGCATCAGTAATCAACTCATAACTGCCAGTCATATTAGCCAATGCTGAACTTGCGTTTGTGGCATCGCTATAACCATAACGAGCATAAATAGGAAAACCATCAGAAGCCCAGGCAATAAGGGTCATCTTGGTCTCATCGCCGCCTTGTAGGTCAATAAATCCTTCAGGCATTCCGTGATAATGATATGCGCCATCAGGTTGAACATGCGCATTGTTATCATCCGTTCCAAAGTCAAAGCTATCTTGACCCAATGCTTCAATACTCCAACTTCCACTATTGTCGATTAAGCTACAAGATGCACCCGAGTCGTCACAAGAACCAGCAGTACTAGCATCTATTTTAACGCCATTTAGTACATAACCTTGAGGGCCAGATGGGCCACCAAGTTCGGTAGCAGTATCAGATTCAACAGGTGTCAAAGTGAAGCTAGCGGACACAGCTTGTTCTGAAATAGTATTAGGATTGCCGTCATTTGGAAAAGTACCGACTTCATGGTCAGGAATACCATTAGCAGCAAGATCACGAGTGGTGTCTGAACATGTCCAAGCCGATGTACTAGTAGTATTAACTGAAGTTGAATCATTAAATTCGCTATAGCTGTAATTACATTCAATACCATCCGTTGAAGTTGTGCCTGTTGCCGTAGAAGCAGTAGCCGTTACGGTAACTTGATCAGTAACTGTTTCAGTGCCGTCACTAACCGCAACCTGAAAAGTATAACTTCCTGCAATATCAGCGGTGAATGTTGGGTTCACTATAGTCGTTGAATCCAGTGCGGCAGCACTACCAACTGGAGAGCTAACAACAGCCCAGTCGTAAGTAAGTGTGTCGCCATCAGCATCAGAGCTACTGCTGGCATCTAAACTAACAGAGCTACCTGTATTCACATTTTGATCGACACCGGCATTAGCTACAGGTGCCGTGTTAGTAGTATCAGTAGTATCAGTAGTATCCGTGTCATCAGTCGTATCAGAACTGTCGGAAGAAGATCCTCCACAAGCACTTAAAAAAAGTGTCATTGCAAAGATTGATAGGTAGCGCATAAATATTCCTTTGGTTGTTTTATTATATTGAAATTAAGAGGAGAATATAAATTAGGAATGTGCAAGAAATATGAAAGTTGGTGTTAAGTTATAGGAGTGACTTATCAAAGCCACTCCATAATTTCAGAGATGATGCCTGTTAATAAACAATTGAGCAGGTTTGATCGCTAACACATAAAAAACTATTGCCCGCTTAAATAATTATTTGCTGCTGTTGCTCGTTCTTCAACATGCGCACTTAGTTCGCTAATGGCACTGTAAAAATCTGAACTATTTCTTAAAAAGGTATAACCATTTACTTCAGTTGTGGCGTAAGGTTCAATTAAGGTTGAATATGAGTTGTATAAAGCTTGAAGCTTACTTGTGTTAAAAGCGTTATCAACAGCATATTGAACATAGCCATCGTACTTAGCTTTATAGTCCTCATCTTGATATAAGTAGCTTATTAGCGGCCATTCTGAGCTAGTCAGATCAGAGAAGTCTAAGGCTAAAGAACCACCTTGTTTTCCTTCTTGTAGTGCTTCGTTATTATCCCAGGGAATCCAGGTTAATTTGTTGGTATCCGGGTTGTTATACAAGTAATAGTTATGCGTCATGCGTCCGTACGTATCCCAGTTTTGAATAACAGTATTAACCGCCAGGTACTTTAAAAACACATCGGTATCAAAAACAGCGTCGAGGTTTTCTCTCCAGCTTTCAGCATCAGTGGTTCTAGTATCATCATGTAAGATCGCTAGTAAGCTTGAAACATCTGAGAAATCTGCTTCATCTTCATTGGTTTTCTTCACATACTCGTCTTCATTATAAGTGCCTGATGCAAAGCTTGCTGCTGTGCCATCAGGTTTATATAAATTACCATTATCATCTGAGAATTGAGTATCAAGAACGCTACCGTCAACTTCTTCTACCAGAGTGTAAACGCCAAAATATTCAGGGCCATCTCCATGGTCTACATAGACTGTATAAAAGGCAGTATGAGATGCAACTAGTCCAGAGTTTCTAAATACATCGGTGGCCACTTTTTCACGCAGCATAGAGCTATCATCATAATTATTTTTGACGCTCAGTTTTTTAAAGCCATAGAAACGTTGGTTTTTAATCTGAGGATAATCATCTTCAAATTCATCGAAATCCAGTTTGAATGATAATTTTAATATCCCAGCTTGCCAGCTTGATACCAAGCTAGAATTGCCTTTAAATCTGACGCCCACTTTGTACCATTCTTTACCTTTATAGAAAACTTCTGCAGGTACAAATATTGGGTCTTCATCAGACACTTCTGCATTTCCACGCTGTCCGAAAGTCCCATAAAGGCTGGTCATATCGTCTAGCATATCTTGCCAGTAATCTTCAGTGATGACGATATCGAGTCTCTTGACTGCATTGTCCTCAAAAACCTCATCAAAATCAGGATCAGCATCTTTACTATGTGTTGCATCAGTCCAATCTGTTGCTTCAAAGTCAGTATCAGTAGTATCAGTAGTATCAGTAGTATCAGAGGTGTCTGTAGTCTCTGTAGTATCCGTGACTTCAGTTGTATCAGAGCTACTAGAACCTGAACCACCACATGCACTTAAAAATAGTGCCATTAAAAGAATGGAAAGGTAGCGCATAAATATTCCTTAGGCTTTGTTATTAAAATTGGAGAGGGAATATAAATTAAGAATGTGTAAGAAATATGGAAAAAGTGGCAAAAAATAGGGGGTGGCTTTCTTAGGCTCATCAGGAGCCAAGAAAGTCCGTCGTAGATTCCGTAAGGAATTGTCGACGTACAATGGCCGATCATCAACTGAAATAATTTCAACATCAAAAATTCTAGATTTAACGCTCACCAGGAGCCAGAAAAGTCTGTCGTAGATTCCGGAAGGAATCGTTGATGTACAACGGCCGATCATCAACTGAAA